>Ga0209415_10013955_pt1 | contig 13165 bp, 10 predicted proteins | sample PeaSoiSIISIP2007_FD_187696 | JGI IMG/M metagenome (GOLD analysis project Ga0209415, IMG submission 187696) | Peat soil microbial communities from Weissenstadt, Germany - SII-SIP-2007 (SPAdes) (version 2) | ecosystem: Environmental > Terrestrial > Soil > Wetlands > Peat | place: Germany... | reverse complement strand
GCCAAACCGGCCAAAAGATCCACCAGAAATTTTCGGAAAACGCGTCAAAAGGTGATTGTTTGCTAGGACCTCTGCCCGTGATTGGAAGGGCTTTGCCGCTCACTTCGGACCCAGGCTAACAGAAACCGGGCGCGATTCAAGAAGAATAAGTGTTACAATCGTGTGTCGCATTAAACTACACTAATGAGAATTGGTTATTGGCAAGATTCTCAATTCTCATTGGTCCCCAATGCTTCGGAGCACGTGCCCATTCGGGGTAGTCTGAGATGCGCACATTCGTTGACAGGAGCGGGAAAAACTTCTAAACCACTGGCGGTTCGCATACTGAACACCTATGCAAAGCGTCCAACTCGGGTTCCTGGATTACGCCATCCTGCTCATTTACGTCATTTTCGTCCTGGGCATTGGTTTCGTCTTGCGGGGCTACCTCAAGAGCTCGTCGGACTTTCTCACCTCCGGCCGCTCGGTCCCGGCGTGGGTCACCGGCTTGGCGTTCATCTCGGCAAACCTGGGAGCCCTCGAATTGGTCGGCATGGCGGCCAGCGGCGCCAAATACGGGATGGCCACCTGCCACTTCTACTGGGTCGGCGCCATCCCCGCCATGGTGTTCCTGGCCATCTTCATGATGCCCTTCTACTACGGCTCGAAGGCGCGCTCCGTGCCGGAGTACTTGAAAATGCGCTTCGACGAGCGGGTGCGGGCGCTCAACTCGGTCGCCTTCGCCGTCATGACGGTGTTCGCCTCCGGCATCTCGATGAACGCCCTGGCCAAGCTGCTCAACCAACTCCTGGGCTGGAATTACCACGTCGCCCTCTGGATCTGCTCCGCCGTCGTCCTCGTCTATGTGCTCAAAGGCGGGCTCACCTCCGCCATTTACACCGAAGTGCTTCAGTTCTTTATGATCGTGCTCGGCTTTGCGCCGGTGGTTTACCTCGGACTCCGGGACGTCGGCGGCTGGGACGCGATGACCCACGCCCTCAGCCGCGTGTCCGCTGATCCCGCCGCCTTCCACCTCAAAGACGCCGGTGTCTCCTACGGCCCCAACGCCTGGACCAGCGCCTGGCAACCCTTGCTGGCCGGCCCGAAACACAATCCCATGGGCGTGGACTGTTTCGCCATGGTTTTCGGCCTTGGCTTCGTGCTATCCTTCGGATACTGGTGCACCAATTTCCTGGTGGTCCAGCGCGCCATGGCGGCCCGGAACATGGGCGCCGCCCGCCGCACCCCGTTGATTGCCGCCGTCCCCAAAATGCTCCTTCCCGCCCTGGTCATTCTGCCCGGCATGATCGCCGTCGCCCTGACCTCCATCCCGGCCAAGAGCTACCGCATCCCCCCGCCCGCCCTCGAGCAACTGGCCGTCGCCGCCGCCGTGGCCGCAGTCCAACCAGCCAACCCATCCGACCCCCAGGCGGCCGTGCCTGAAATTATCCGGAGGATCAGCGCCGCCCAAAACGGCCTCGACCCCAAGACCGGCAACCCGAAGAAGCTGCTCGGCTTCGATCGGGCCAAACTCGCCCAGGTCGTTAAGACCTACGCCGGCAAACCGCTCGACCAGGACCAGGGGCAAAAGGCCTTGCGTTCTGAGTTTGTGGCGGCCGTGAGCAATGCCATGACCGATTATGACTACGACGGCGTGATCCTCTCGCTAGTCAAGAAATACTGCCCCACCGGCATGTTGGGACTGGCCCTGACGGCCCTGCTGGCCTCGTTCATGTCCGGCATGGCGGGCAACGTCACGGCCTTCAACACCATTTGGACCTACGACCTTTACCAGGCCTACATCGCCCCCCACAAAAGCGACCAGCACTACTTTTACATGGGCCAGGCCGTGACCGTCGCGGGCATCTTGCTGAGCATCGCCTGCGCCTATTTCGCCCGGCAGTACAACAACGCCATGGACATCATCCAACTCGTCTTTGGCTTCGTCAATGCCCCCTTGTTCGCCACGTTTTTGCTCGGCATGTTTTGGGCCCGCTGCACCGGCACCGGCGCGTTCCTGGGGCTTTTCGGCGGCATTAGCGCCTCGGCCCTCTTCCACGCGCTGACGATTGCCGCCGGAAACAGCCCCGGCGCCAAAGGCGGCTACCTGGCCATCGCGCAGACCTTTCCCAGCGAAATGGCCCAGAACTTCTGGCTGGCCAGTTTCGCGTTCATCATCTGTTTCACCCTCACCGTGCTTATCTCCCTACTCACCCGGCGCGTCAAAACCGACGAGGATCTCAAGGGTCTCGTCTATTCCCTGACTCCCAAGCTCAAGGTCCAGGACCAGGCCTGGTATCTGCGTCCCGCCACGCTGGGCGTCGTCCTGCTTGCCTGCTGCGTCGTCCTCAACGTCATTTTTCGATAATCCCAATTTGGCACTAACCAAGGAACAACTTTATGGGTCTGGATATTCGTTTGCCCATTGGCCTCATGTTCACCCTCATCGGCGCCATGCTCGCCATCTACGGCTTCGCCACCAACTCCGAGCCCGAGCTCTACCGTCGCTCGCTCGACATCAATGTGAACCTCCGCTGGGGCTTGGTGCTCCTGGCCTTCGGCCTCACCATGCTTACCCTGTTCTGGCGCGGCCGGAAATCCGGCCAGTAGAAAGCGTCCGCCGCCAGCACCCAGTCCCGCGAAGCCAGGAACAAATCCATGAAGGAAGTGAGCCCGCGAAACACGCCAAACACACGAAAGCGGCATGAAAGAACTTTTTCGCGTCATTTCGCGTGCCACCCTCTGGCTCGCCCTCTTGTGCCTCGTTGACCTATGAACTTCAACGAACTGGTTGAGTTGATGGAGCGCACGGATGCCGCGCTGAGGCGCGATGCGGTGCGGTCCATTGACAGGGCCTTGGTGGCCCGTAACTGGCTCCTGGGGCGCCACATCATCGAGTATGAGCAGAGCGGGTTGGACCGCGCGCAATACGGGGAGCGGCTGCTGCCCGAACTGGCCCAGCGCCTCGGGAGCAGCGGGCGCAAGGGATTCTCTGAGACCAACCTGCGCCTGTTCCGGCAGTTCTACCGCAGCCAGCCAGAGATTCATCAGACGGTGTCCGATGAATCGAGCCGCCCCATTCCAGGCCCCACCGGCGGCGACCTCCAGGCATTGGCCCACCGCCCGGAGGCGATTCCTCAGACACGGTCTGATGAATTGGCCGCCCACTTCTCCTTGCCGTGGTCGCACTACGCTTTTCTCATCCAAATCACTAGCTCGACGGAGCGCCGCTTCTATGAAATCGAGGCGGCGAAGGCGAACTGGTCGCTGCGGGAACTCAAGCGGCAGTTCAGTTCCGGCCTTTACGAGCGGTTGGCCATGAGCCGCGACAAGACTGCCGTTCAAGAACTCGGCCACAAGGGGCATTTCCTGGCCAAACCGGCCGATGCGGTGAAAGACCCCTACGTCCTGGAATTCCTTGGCTTGCAGGAGCACCCCGCGTATTCGGAATCTGATCTCGAGCAAGCGATCATTGACAAGCTGGAACATTTCCTTCTCGAACTGGGCAAGGGTTTCCTTTTCCACTCCCGTCAGTTCCGGCTGACCTTCGACGAGAAGCATTTTCGGGTGGACCTGGTCTTCTACAACCGGCTGCTGCGATGCTTTGTCCTGCTCGACCTCAAAATTGGCGACTTGACCCACCAGGACTTGGGCCAGATGCAGATGTATGTGAACTACTTCGATCGCCAGGTAAAATGCGCGGACGAGAATCCCACCATCGGCATCATGCTCTGCAAGACCAAGAACGATGCCCTTGTGGAAATGACCCTGCCGGAAAGTATTTCCACCATCTTCGCCAGCAGGTATCAGTTATATCTCCCGTCGAAGGAGCAGTTGAAGGCCCAACTGCGTGAAATGGCTGACGAGCAAGACCCAACGAAATGAAGCCGCATCTGCCCCGAAACACAGGTATGCACCCAAAAAAGAGACGCCCGGTTGGTGCTGGGCGTCGATCCGGGGATGCTATCTCCGGAGGGGTTCAACGAGGTGAACATACAGACTGCCGAGTAGCCTGCAAGAGTAGAATCAAACCGAAGCGCCGATGGAATCGGTGACGGCACTAACGACCAGAGCCTTGAGAATTTGATGAAAGCAAGCATTCGAAGAAGCGCGTTCGGCAAGCTGCCCGAGGGGACGGCAGTCGAGCTGTTCACGCTCCAGAACGCGCACGGTCTCATCGCAAAAATCACCAACTACGGCACTATCATCACCGAGTTGCACGTCCCCGACCGAACCGGCACCCTCGGGGACGTCGTGCTCGGTTTTGACAACCTCGCGCAGTACCTCCGGGGGCATCCCTGTTTTGGCTGCACGGTCGGGCGCGTCGCGAACCGCATCGCCCGAGGCCGGTTTGTCCTCGACGGCAAGACCTATACCCTCGCCATCAATGACGGCCCCAACCACCTCCATGGCGGTCTCAAGGGCTTCGACAAAGTCCTGTGGCAGGCCACGCCGCTCGAAGGCGCGGCGGTCAAGTTTGCCTACACCAGTCGCGATGGCGAAGAAGGCTATCCCGGCACGCTGGCCGTCGAGGTCATCATGCGCTTGACCGGCGCCGACGAACTGCGCATCGACTACTCGGCCCTCACGGACACACCGACCCCGGTCAACTTGACCAATCACTCCTATTTCAACCTCGCCGGGCAAGGGGACGTGCTGGCGCACGAACTCATGCTCGCGGCGGACTATTACACCCCGGCCAACGCCCACTCGATACCGACCGGCCAGATCGCGCCGGTCAAAGGAACGCCCCTGGACTTTACCACTCCCCACCCGATTGGCTCGCGCTTCTCGCAGCTCAAGCGGGACCCGGTCGGCTACGACGACAATTTCGTGCTCAACGGTGGCGGCAAGTCCCTCGCCTTCGCCGCGCGCGCCTTCGAGCCCGCGTCCGGCCGGGTCATGGAACTGTTCACTACCGAGCCCGGCGTGCAGCTCTACACCGCCAATTACCTGGACGGCTCTCTGACCGGAAAGCGCGGCGCCGTTTATCGACGCCACGCCGCCTTTTGTCTCGAGACACAGCATTACCCCGACTCGGTCAACCAGCCGACGTTCCCCTCCGTCATCCTGCGCCCCGGCCAAACCTACCGGCAGACCACCGTGCATAAGTTCACCACCAAATCATCATGACACTCAACGAACTGGCCACCCATACTTCCAAGGAATTCGAAAGGACCTTCGGGCGGCCGCCCCGTTGGGTGGCGGCTGCCCCCGGACGCGTCAACGTCATCGGTGAGCACACGGATTACAACGACGGCTTCGTGCTGCCGATGGCCATTGACCGCTACACCGTCATCGCCGCCGCCCCGCCGGCCAAAGCCCGAAACGCCATTCAGCTCCGCTCCAGCCAAGTCGATGGAGAGGCAGTGATCGATTTGAGTCAACCGCTCAGGCCCGCTCCAAAAGGCGCCTGGTTCAACTACCCGCTCGGCGTCCTGGCCGGGTTCGCCGCCCGCGGCGCGAAACTGAGCGGGTTCGACGCCTTCATCCACTCTACGGTGCCGCTGGGAGGCGGCCTGTCCAGCAGCGCCGCGCTGGAGGTCGCCACCGCTACGTTGCTCGAGGCCGTCACCGGGGACAAACTCGACCCGGTCCAGAAGGCCCTCCTCTGTCAACAGGCCGAGCATGAATACGCCGGAATGCCTTGCGGCATCATGGACCAGTTCATTTCCGTCATGGGCCGGCAGGACCATCTCCTGCTCCTGGACTGCCGCTCCCGCATCCCCGAGCTCGTCCCCATGACCGATCCGTCCGTCGCCCTGCTCATCACCAACACCAACGTCAAACACGAACTGACCGGTGGCGGCTACGCCACACGTCGCGCCCAGTGCCAGGAAGCCGCCCGAGCCCTGGGCGTTGTCTCGCTGCGGGACGCCACGGCCGGCTTGCTCGAGCGCGCCCGCCCCACCCTCGACCCGCTGGTCTGGCGCCGCGCCCGCCACGTCATCACCGAGATCCAACGCACCCTGCAGGCCGCCCAGGCCGTGCGCGCCTCCGACTGGCCCACCGTCGGCCAGTTGATGTATGCCAGCCATGCCTCCCTGCGCGACGATTACGAGGTGAGCTGCGCCGAATTGGATGCCGTGGTCGAGATCGCCCAGGCCATCGGCTCCCACGGCGGCCTCATCGGATGCCGCATGACCGGCGGCGGTTTCGGCGGCTGCACCGTCGCCCTCGTCCGCGCCCAGTCCTTGCCCGGCATCACCGCCGCCATCTCCGCAGAATACGAAAAACGCACCGGCATAAAACCTTCCCTCTTCGTCTCCCGCCCCGCCGCCGGAGCGACGCTCATTAACTGCCCGTTCAAGAGTTAACTCGATTGATGAAAAAGCTCACTCTCCCCGCGGTGGCCCTGGCTGCGCTCGCCCTTTGCCTCCCTGCCAAGGCCGATACTTTCGGAATCGAAACCCTCGACCTCTCGCAGATCGAGCAGGGCTGGGGCAGCCCGCACCGCAATCGCTCCGTTGAGGGACGCGAGTTGTCCATCGGCGGAAAGAAATTCGCCCGCGGCCTGGGCACGCACTCCGAGAGCACCTTCCTCATTTCTCTCGGCGGCCAGGCCCAACGCTTCTCCGCCAGCGTCGGGGTGGATGACGAAACCGACGGCCTGGGCAGCGTCACCTTCCGGGTCGCCGGCGACCATAAGACCCTCTGGGAAAGCGGCGTGATGCGCGGCGGCGCCCCTGCAAAACCGGTTTCCGTCGACCTGACCGGCGTCAAGACCCTCCTCCTCGCCGTGGGTGACGCCGGCGACGGCATGGACCACGACCACGCCGATTGGGCGGAGGCGGTGATTGTGATGGCCGAGGGCAAACCCAAAGCGCTCATGCCGCCCCACGAACCCGCCGTGGTGTTGACGCCCAAGCCCCTGCCCACCCCGCGCATCAACGGCCCCAAGACCTTTGGCGCCCGCCCCGGCTCGCCCTTTCTCTTCGCCATCCCCGCCAGCGGCCAGCGCCCCATGACCTTCGGCGCCGAGGGCCTGCCCCCCGGCCTGCGCCTGGACCCCGCGACCGGCATCATCACCGGCACGCTCAACGACAAGGGCGCTTATGTCGTCACCCTTACCGCCAGGAATGACCTTGGCGCCGCCAATCGCCCCTTCAAGATCCTCTGCGGCGACACCATTGCGCTGACCCCGCCGCTGGGCTGGAACAGTTGGAACGCCTTCGCTTGCGACGTGACCGATGCCAATGTCCGGGCTGCCGCCGACGCCATGGCGGCCAGCGGCCTGATGGAGCACGGCTGGTCTTACATCAATATTGACGACTGCTGGGAAGCCGGCCGCGACGCCCAAGGCAATATCCTTGCCAATGACAAGTTCCCCAACATGAACGCCCTGACCGAGTACGTCCACCGCAAGGGCCTCAAGATCGGCCTTTACTCCTCCCCCGGCCCCAAGACCTGCGCCGGCCACGAAGGCAGCTACCAGCATGAAGCCCAGGACGCCCGCCGCTATGCCCAATGGGGGTTCGATTACCTCAAATACGATTGGTGCAGCTACGGCGAAATCGCCCCGAACGCCGGCCACGCCGCCTTGATGAAGCCCTACCAGGTCATGCGCGCCGCCTTGAACCATGCCCCTCGCGACATCGTCTTCAGCCTTTGCCAATATGGCATGGGCAACGTCTGGGAGTGGGGCGCCCAGGTCGGCGGCAACTGCTGGCGCACCACCGGCGACATCTCCGATTCCTGGCGCAGCATGGCCGGCATCGGCTTCGGCCAGGCCGGTCACGAGCAATTCGCCGGCCCCGGCCATTGGAACGACCCGGACATGCTCGTCGTGGGCTACGTCGGTTGGAGCGCCCGGGTGCGCCCCACCCGCTTGACCCCCAACGAGCAATACACCCACATCAGCCTCTGGTGCCTGCTCTGCTCCCCCTTGCTCATCGGCTGCGACCTCACCCGGCTCGACGACTTTACCCTCAACCTCCTCGCCAATGACGAAGTCCTTGACGTCAGCCAGGACCCCTTGGGCCGCCAGGCCGCGCGCCTCGCCCAAACCGGCCCCCTTGAGGTCTGGGCAAAAGACCTGGAAGACGGCTCCAAAGCCGTGGGCCTCTTCAACCGCGGCGACGAAGAAACCCGCGTGACCGCTAACTGGCCCGACCTCCACCTGACCGGCGCTCACCAGGTCCGCGACCTCTGGCGCCAACAGGACCTCGGCGCCTTCAGCGACCAATTCCAAACCGCCGTCCCCCGCCACGGCGTCGTCCTCGTCAAAATTGCGCCCCGGTAAGGCCAGGGGCGGGGACGGCTTCGTCCCCGCTTCCTCGCCCTCTAATCGTAATCCTAATCCTGCTCCTAATCTCCTATTCGTTCGGATTAGGGGCAGGATTACGATTAGGAACCCGAGATTGCCAATCCTCGGCTTCCGCTTCGCACCGACTGCCCAGGAACCGGGGACGAAGCCGTCCCCGCCCCGTTCATGAATTGACCCTCCCAGGAAAATCGGATTTTGTTTTTGCGCCGGCCTCCATTCCTGATATAGTGCATTAGGCCGAAGAATTGCCGCGCAACCCGGAATGGTCCGGGCTTGCTCGGCCGGTCGCGGCCGAAAACCCGATTATGATTCTCAACTCTTTCTCTCACGAAAATCGGTTCCGGTATTGACTCCTCATCGCGGGCCTTCCAGAATTCAAGCTAGACGCTCATCGGCTGTGATGAACTCGGAATAAGCAGTATGGCCAGATCGAAGGTTCACAAGACCGCAACCCCGCCCCCTTCGCAGGATGATCCCCCCGCCGGCGGCCAGGCTGCGGGCGCTTTGGCCCGCCGCCAGTCCTCGACCCCAGCACCGCCCCGAACCCGCGCGTCCAGCCGCGTGCTCGCGCCGGAGCCCAAAGCCGCAGGCAACGGCGGTTCCCCGAGTGCTACCCCGGCACCGGGCGCCACCACGCTCGAGCTGGCTGGGAGAGTCAAGGAACTCGTCCGCCTGAGCCAGGAACAAGGCTACCTCACTTATACCGACATTAACGACGCCCTCCCGGCGGCCGTGGTTCGCCCGGAAGACTTGGATGAGATCTACACCCAGTTGCGCAACCTCGAGGTCGAGATCGTTGACCAGGCGGAGGTCGACCGCATCAAACAGCCCGAGCCGGAGGAGGAAGACGAAAAAGCCCGGCTGGACATTCTGGACGACCCGGTGCGGATGTACCTTAAGCAGATGGGCCAGGTCCCCCTCCTCACCCGCGAGCAGGAGGTCCAGATCTCCAAACGCATTGAAGCCGCCGAAACCCATCTCCGCCAGCTCGTGTGCGCCCTCGGTTTTGCCGCCAAAGAGCACATCGCCCTCGCCGAAAAACTCACCTCCGTGCCTCCGAAGGAACGCCTGGATCGCGTCGTCGCCGACAAGAAGATTGACAGCCGCGAAACCCATCTTCGCGTCCTGCGCCGCCTCATCAAGAGCGTCCGCGCCACCGATCTCGAAGCCGATCGGAAATACGCCGAGTGGCAGAAATGCGCGCCCTCGCCGCAGAGCGAGAAACTCGGCGCCGCCTTCAAGAAACTCGACCGCAGGCTCCAAGCCGCTTTCCCCAAGTTCTTTTACAAACACAAAGTCTTCGAAGAAATGGCCGTCGTCGCCGAGAATGTCTTCGACAAACTCCAATCCTCCCTGCGCCACTTCCCCGACCCGGGCGGACCCGGCAATCTCGCCCAGCGCCCGGCCCTGGCGCAGGCCGAACTGCTCAAAGTGCAGGCCCTCGAAGGCTTCGTGCGCATGCCCAACGCCCAATTCATTGCCGCGTACAAGGAGTTGAAAACCGCCGCGGCCAGCGCCCTCCGGGCCAAAACCGAAATGGTCGAGGCCAACCTGCGTCTCGTCATCTCCATCGCCAAAAAATACACCAACCGCGGCCTCTCCTTCCTGGACCTCATCCAGGAAGGCAATATGGGCCTGATGAAGGCCGTCGAAAAATTCGAATACCGCCGCGGCTACAAATTCTCCACCTATGCCACCTGGTGGATACGCCAGGCCATCACCCGCTCCATTGCAGACCAGGCCCGCACCATCCGTATCCCCGTCCACATGATCGAAACCATCAACAAGCTCATGCGCACCCAAAAACGCTTGTTGCAGGACTTCGGCCGCGAGCCCTCCTCCGAAGAAATCGCCGATGAGATGCAACTCTCGGCCGAACGCGTCGGCACCGTCCTCAAGATGGCCCAGCAGCCTATCTCGCTCCAGTCCCCGGTCGGCGAAAGCGAAGACACCAGCTTCGGCGACTTCATCGAGGACAAGACCACCGAAAGCCCTGCCGAGATGACCGGGTTCAGCTTCCTCAAGGACAAACTGAGCGACGTCCTCGCCAGCCTCACCGAGCGCGAGCGCAAGGTCCTCGAACTGCGCTTCGGCCTGGGCGACGGCTACTCGCGCACCCTCGAAGAAGTCGGCCGGCAATTCAAAGTCACTCGCGAACGCATCCGCCAAATCGAGGCCAAGGCCCTCCGCAAAATGCGCCACCCAACCCGTATCCGCCAACTCCACGGCTTCCTCGAAGTCCACGAAGTCAAGACCGAGTAGCCGCGGGTTGCTGCGCGTCCCCGCCGCTCAGCGCTCCGCACACTCAAAGGCCAAAGCAGGGGTTTCATCTGAAGCGGAACAGCGACTTGGGATTTGCTTGGCGGTGACCAGTAATACTCCATGCCCCATATTCGTCCTCATGGGCAACGGGCTGAGGCGGAGTGGCGAATCGCGTGTGGCGCAGGCCATCGGACAGGCCAGGGACGGGGTGGAACCGGGACCGGACCGGCTTAAGGAGCCATCGGAGAAGGCATACCAAAGCGGAGTGGCGGCCAGCCGATGAACAGGATTCAGGATTCCGGGACCGACCCCTTCCCTTTCAGATCGGTCGGCGGCGCAGGCGGGCTAGCGTAAGTGACCGTAATCTGCTGCCGGCCCGCGCGGTTCAGCACATCCTCAGCCACGGCCGTGATGGTGTTCTGGCCTGGCGTCAACGTGAGCGTGGTGCTCCAGTTGGTGGGGCCGCTGCCGCTGCTGGCGCTGACGCCATTCACCGTCACCGAGGAGACGCCGGTGCTGCCCGGACCGCTTTCGGTGGCGACGACGCTGACCAGCAGGCTGGGGGTGGTGACCGTCGCGCCATTGGCCGGCGAGACGATCCTAACGGTCGGCGTTGGCGTCTGTGAGAATGAGACGGCGGGCCTTAAAGCCGCCCAGAGAAACGAATAGCCATCCGTGTAGGGAGCGCCAGCCGAATAGTATTGCCCGCCTGGATCGTAGGCGCCTGCGCCGGCGGCATTAGTCCACACATAAGCGTTAAGCAATCCCGAGGTGGTGGGCGCGGCGTAGGCATCCTCATTCCCGATCACGGACCAGTTACTGTTTGTGTAGGCCAGGTTCAACTGGGATACGTTCGTATAGCCTCCTCCGTCAACGGCATTGCCCTGGTCGGTTTGGACGATGCCGACCAGGAGGTCGTTGGTTGCCGAAGTGGTTCCAGGCGCAGTAACGTAACTTCCGTACGACTGATTGGTTACGGCAACATCGAGGGCATTGGTGGCGAGACCAGCGAGGGAAAGCACCGTTCCAAAGCGGATGCCGTAGATCGCTCCGCTCCAAGTGATGGTGAGCGTGTCGCCGCTATTCAAGGTGTCCACAATATGGGCAGCGACAATGTAGGCCTGGTGTACAGAGTTGTTCACGGCGGGTCCCGCAAGAACCTGCCAGGCGTTCCCCTTCGAATCGCTCACGGATGCCACGCCCATGGACGTGGGGGCCTCAAACGACCCCAGGTTGACGGCCGTGTTGCCCGCGGGGATGGTCTGGCCGAGCGTGATGGTGGTGGTACCCGCGGAGGAGAGGTCGCGGTATCGGCCGGTTTCCAGCACGGATTGCGCGCCAGCAAGCCACGGGGACATCAAAAGCACTGCCCAATAAATTCTCATAAGGTGCCTATTCATGGCGCTCATCTCATTGTATGTCAAGCGGTATCGCGTGGCGAACGAACGCCCAGCATTAATCGTGCCATGCTGGATTCAGTCTCTGAAAACCGTGCGCGTGAACGCGGCGCTGCTATAAGGGCTGCCCGGGCCCCGCACCCGATAAAAGCGCGCCTGCAACCCACTCGTGTTCGTGACCGGGAGGGACCAGGGAGTGGCGCTCACGAGGTTGGTGGCCACCGGCACCCAATTGACCAAGTCGGTCGTTCCCTCAAGCACGTAGGTCGTTCCGATAACTGCCGGCCTGAAGCTAAGCTGAAACTGGCCGGAAGAATCGGGCGGCGACGCTGTCAGAGTCAGCTCGCCGAACTGGGCTGCGGGCGCGGCATAGGCCCCCGGTGCGTTGCCGGTAGAGCGGAGGCGGCCGTCCAAGTCGAAAGGCAGGACCAGCCCGCAGCTTACCCCCAACGCCGGCGAGCCGCCCGTCAAATGGTAATCGCCATCGCCGGCGCCGTTGGTAACACCATCGAAGGCCTCGGAGTCCACGAATTCGAAGAAGCCGCTCGGCGATGAGCCGCCGGTGGGCGGTTGGAAAGAGGAGAGGCCGGGAAACTCGGGATTAAAACTGCCCGAAGCCCCAACGCCCGCGGTGTTGGCATTGAGATTGCCGGCGTAACCCACGCCGAAGACTTCCGGCCAGTCCCCCGTCCTGACCCCGTTGGGGTTGTCGCCCGTGTCGCTCTTAATATCCAGTTTATCGAACAAATTGTTCTGCAGCGACCAGAATACGCGCTGGCAGTAAGTCGTTCCATAATTGTTGTACGCCAAGTCGGCCCCGCGCCCCAAGACGTCGTTATGCCAGAAGATGACATTGTTAACCGGGGTCTCGGTGGCAGTCTGGCCGGAGATGGCAATCAACTGCCGGACGCCGTTCGTGGCGCACTCGATGATGTTCTGGGCAAATACTAACCCGTTAGTCCAGGGATCGAAGTAGGAGTCCAGAATGCTCCCCACTGCGGCGCTGACCGAATAGAATGCGTTGTTGTAAACAATCGCTCCGTCAGGGTACGGAACCTGACGTCCGGAAGTGATGTCTGTAGTCAGGTAGTCGCCGGAAATAGCCTCGTTGAAGAAGTTCCCACAGAACGTGTAGGGAAAGCATCCGCTCTGAAGGCCCGTAATTAGATTGCCGCGAATCAGGGCGACGGCCGAGTCTTGCACCGAGAAGGGCCCCAGATCCTGCACCATGAGTTCAATGTTGCATCGGGTGACGTACCAA
>Ga0209415_10013954_pt1 | contig 13165 bp, 8 predicted proteins | sample PeaSoiSIISIP2007_FD_187696 | JGI IMG/M metagenome (GOLD analysis project Ga0209415, IMG submission 187696) | Peat soil microbial communities from Weissenstadt, Germany - SII-SIP-2007 (SPAdes) (version 2) | ecosystem: Environmental > Terrestrial > Soil > Wetlands > Peat | place: Germany... | reverse complement strand
GCCGAGGAACCTGGACCCTCAATACTTATTCCACCGGCTCGTTCTGGTATGAGGATGGTGTGTCTGCCACCCTCAAGTTCGCCCCGGGCATTGATTCGACTCCAGAGCCCATTCAGGCCACGAACACGGCCGCAGTTGCGGCCAACGACGGAGAGATCGCTTACATACAGCTCGGGCTCGGCGCTGGCGCGGGTACCAACTCGCTTTGGTTGTGGGAGGGCGGTTCGGCTCGCCTGCTGGCCTCGATATGGGGGCTCGACCAGGAGGCGCTGGCCCTTGGTGCCGGGCAGGTCGTTTACTCGAAGTGGAACGATTCGGGCGATGGGCTTTACGCCAGGGATATCGCGACTGGGGTGGAAAGCATACTGGTTCCCCCCGACAGAAGTCCACGCGGAGCCCCGCGGATGGACGGCAGTCTGGCGGTGTGGTCCCAGTCCGAAACGAACGGACATCACCTGTGTTTTACGCTCGTGAATCAGCCGATTGTCTCAATCGCGGCGGGCGACATCAGCCTGAGCGATAACCAGCCAGTTGAAGGGCGGCCGTTCAGTGTTGGGGTTACCGTTCACAACCTGGCGAGGGTGGCCGAGCTGGGTACGATAACCGTCGGTCTCTACGATGGGGATGCCTCTGGAGCGAACCAGCTTGGCACCGACCAGATCGTTAGCGGGGGCCTGAGCGCCCAAGGTTCCGCACAAGCGCATTTCACGAACGTGGTTTTTCCCGGCAATGGACCGCATGGGCTCTGTGCTCGAGTAACGGTCTCCCCTTCAAGCATCCCGGTCAACAATATGGCCCTCGTTCGGATAATGGTCGGCAGCAGCCAACCTAACGGTCCGGTTGTCTCGGATATCACGTTTAGCGAGTACCAGGGACACACCAACGGAATTATCGGCTCGGCGGCAAAGGTCCTGATCTGCTGGTCGGTGAGCGACGCGGCAGGCATTAGCGTGACAGAATTGCTGGTCGACGGCGTGCCTGCAGTCGTGTCCGGCAGCAATGGCAATTACTGCGCGACCGTCAATCCTCTGGCTCCTGGTGTACACCAGGCCAGCATTATCGCCACGGACGCGGACGCGGTGCCCATTTCCTCCACCAACGGCTACACGTTCCCGGTGGTCGCAGCCGAGCATTTAGAGGTGCGCTATAACGGCGCCGCTGTCACCAATGGAGCCGTTCTCGACTTGGGAGCCGTTCCCCTGAACTCACCGCAAGGTTTGCTATTGCTTTTGACCAACGGCGGCGAGCAAATGCTGACATTGAGTGCCATTGCGGGTACCGGGGCCTTGCAGATACCCACCAGCCTCAATGGAACGAGCCTGACTTCCAATGGATATACGTCTTTCACGATCTCCCTGGACACCAGCAAGCCGGGCGCCAGCGCTGGCACGGTATCGATCAGCAGCAGCGACCTGAGCGACAGGCCGTTCACGCTGACGATCTCAGCGGATGTCCGTCCGGCGCTTGATTTCAGCTTTGCCGGGGGGCAACTGACGCTCACTTGGCCCGTGGGCTTCCAGCTCCAGTCCTGCACTAACCTGTCCAATCCGGCTTGGACTGGCGTGCAGGGAGCTTCGTCGCCTTTTACCGTAGCCATGTCGCTAACGAGAGCATTTTACCGCCTTTCGAGCGCCCAAATCCCATAGTGCATCCCGCCGCCGTCTGGCCTTGTCGCCTGGTGGCCAGGGGAAGGAGACGCCAATGACATCGTCGGCACAAACGACGGCGCTTTTACAAATGCTGCCTACGCTCCGGGCATGGTTGGGCAGGCGTTCGCATTCAACGGCTCGAATTCCTGCGTGATCGCTCCGCACAGCGAAACCTGGAACTTCGGAAGGAATGATTTCACCATCGAACTCTGGGCAAACCGAAATGTCGTGCGGCCCAGCACGCTTATCGGTGCAAGTGAGGGCGGCGGGAGTTGAGGAGAGACTTGTTCCCTCGGCCTTTTTCGCCTCAACTCAGCATCATTTCGAACTCAACACCATGCGGCAACCTTTGTCGAATCGGCCTTTTTCTCGACAAAGGTCCGACAAAGGTGAGGACAAAGGTCCCGACAAAGGTCGCGAGCGAGTCTCGCGCTGGCCGGCTTTTGGGGCGGGGTCTGGTCAATACACGTCCCGCAGGTAGCGTCTTTCCGTCTTCATCAGCGTGACGTTCACGTATTCTGCGGCGGCGTCGGGAGAATGGCCGCCTTGTTCCCGGGCGATCTGGATGAGTGTTTGGTGCACATCTTTGGCCATGTGCTTCGCGTCGCCGCACACATAGAAATACGCGCCCTCCCGGAGCCAGGACCAAAGCTCGGCGGCGTGCTCGAGCATGCGGTGCTGAACATAAACCTTATCCGGTTGGTCGCGCGAAAAGGCCAGGTCGAGCCGGTGAAGCTTGCCTTGGCCATGCCAGGCCAGGAGTTCGTCCTGGTAGAGGAAATCCGTGGCGCGATGCTGTTCCCCAAAGAAGAGCCAGTGGCGGCCCCTGGCGCCTTCGGCGATGCGCTGCTCGAGAAAGGCGCGGAACGGGGCGATGCCGGCGCCCGGACCGCACATGATAACGTCCGTCGCCCCGTCCTTGGGCAACCGGAAGGTGCGGGAGGCCTGGACATAGACCGGCACAGTCTTGGCAAACAGACCGGCGTGGTCGGCGAGAAAGCCGGAAGCCAGCCCCTTCTTCGGGCGGCCGTGCGTATCGTAGCGCACCACCGCAACGCACAGATGCACTTCGCCCGGGTGGGCCAGGAGCGAAGAGGCTATCGAGTAGAGCCGCGGCGCCACCGGCGTGAGCTGGGCCACGAACGCGGCTGGCGACTCGAACCGCGCCTGGTCGAAGTCCTTCAGGATATCCACATAATCGCGAGTATCGACGTATTCGGAGAGCAAGTCGCTGTTATCCACGATTTCCATCAGCCGGTTGCGCTGTTCGCCTTGGGGCATGCGCTCGGCGATGCCGCTCATCACCTTCCGGTTAGCGCGGTTGACGATGTAATCTGCCAGAAGTGCCTCTCGCAGCGTCGTCGACCGGCCCTTCACGTTGCCCACCCGCGACCCCGGCTCGAACCCCAGCAGAGCGATGAGTTCATCAACCAGCCCCGGAGAATTGCACCCGAAGGCGCCCAGCGAATCGCCGGGAGTATAAGTCAAACCGCTCCCCTCGAGGTTCAGCACAAAATGCCGCGTATCCTTCAGTGAGCCGGGGCCGGTCAAACGCTCGTGCCGAGTCACCTCGGCGACAAACGGGTTGGTCCGGCTACGGGGGCTCGCGGCCACTGCCGCCTTATCCGAGGCAGTATCAAGTATGGGTTGTACGATCATCGGTGTAACTATTCGCTCGCAAACCGCCGAAAATCAAATCGTTCGCACCCGTGGTGTTGGCCAAGCTTGGGGTCTGAACCCCATGCGGTGGGGAATTATTCCCAGTCCCCTGGCGACCGGATGCTGGAACGAGGCCAACTCATAAAGCAGCAAGGCCAGGGGCGGGGACGGCTTCGTCCCCGCTTCCTCTTCCCACGGGGCGCCAGGAAGCGGGGACGAAGCCGTCCCCGCCCCTTTCATGAATTGGCCCTGACTCTGGTGTCTGCCCCCTCGATGAGGCTGACAGCTCCCTGCTCCCCTCGTACCCTCATACACAAATCGGACTTTGTACTTGCACTACGGCACGCAACGTGCTAACCACAGCCAAAGGTTGTGCTATTCCCAGAGCACGGATATGCGGATGACGAAATTCATAGGCCTACTGATGTGCGTGCTCAGCGCGGCGACTGCCGTCCTGGGAGACACCTTGACTTTTGTTGGCCAGGCCGACCATAACGGAGTCATCGACACCAATTGGTCCTCGACCGGCAACTGGTTCACGACCAACACCCAAGGCGAGGTGGTTCCCGCCGGCCATTTGCCACTCGAAAGCGACACCGCGATCATAACCGGGACGGTGAGCATGGATAGCCTGATTCGCATCCTGGGCCTGGTCCTGAGCACCAACGCCACGGTCCGGAACGGCACCTTTGGCCTCCGGACTCTGCAGATGCTGGCCGGAAGCAGTTTTGACACTTCCACCCTCTTTTTGTCCGCGGCGATGACGGTCCTCGGCCCCGGCTGCGGATTGACAAACGTGTCCCTGACGGTTCTGCCGTCGGGCACCGTGACCATCGGGCCCATGGCGCCGGAGGCCACGGCCGAGCTTACGCTGGCCGGCGGCACAATGATCCAGAACGGTGGGCAAATTGTGCTCGTCGATGGGGCGGCGTTGAGCAGCACGGACGGGGAGACCAACGAGTTGGAGATGGAACCGGGCACCATCCTGAGCTCCAGTGGCGCGGCCGCGGTGCGAGGCTCGACCGCCGCCCAACTCGTTATCGACAACAACGGCCTTATCCGTGCCGACAGCGGCACCCTGGCCTTTAGGGGCGGCATTGATTGGCAATGTTCCAGTGGCTTCGAGCAGTTTACCGCGGTGACCAACGAGGCCGTGATTGTCTTTGACAGTGTCTTAGGAGTGGACGCCGGGGTGACCTGCCTCTTCACTGGCCTGGGCACCAACCGGCTCGCTGCCGGCGCCAACTTCGAGGGCGCCGTGCTGGTGGGAATCACCGACACCACCAACCAGGTGTTCACGCCTGGCAACCTGGCAATCGAAAAGTCTGTGGACGGTGGCGGCAGCTTGCACGCCGTGGGCGGCTCGGACCAAGGCGCGGTGGTGACCTGGAGCGCCGGCACGCTGGGCCTGACGAACGTGGTTATCGATACAAACGCCAGCCTCATCATCGAGGGCGACTGCGGGCTTTGCGGGGGTGCGCTCAACAACTCCGGGCTCTGCATCGTGCTTGGTCCAGGCCTTGCCCTCGGGGCCGGGGCGACGGTCACCAATTTGCCGGGGGGGATATTCGAGGTGCAGACGAACGCCGTTTTCAGCCGTGCCTCTCGGCAAAGCGTCTTTGCCAATGCCGGCACGTTTCAGGTAACCACCAGCGGCACGGCCCAATTCGGAACCAACAGCCCGCCCGTCGGCCCGTGCTTTTACAACCAGGGACTGGTCGAAGTGCGGGCGGGCCAACTGAACCTGCTGGGCGGGGAGAGCAGCGGAGAGTTCCGGACCGCGCGCGGGGCGATCCTCTGCTTTTGGGGTGGCACCCACACGCTTGATCCGGGCGCCACCTTCACGGGGAACGGGTCGGTGCGTCTCCTCCAGCCCGCCTCGGCCGCCCGGTGGCTCGTCAACGGGGATCTCTCGGTGCACGAACTGGAAGTCGGCTCGAATGGGACTCTGGACAGCCCGTCAGGGGGAACAAACACGATCGCCGTCCAAAACTTGCTCGCCAGCGACAACGCCACTTTCGACCTCGGTAGCTTCGTCCTGCAAAACGCCCAGTTCAATGACAGCACCCGTTTTAATGGCTCGTCGGTCAGTGTCTCGAACAGCTTAACCGTGGGGGGCTCAAACTGCTGGCTCGAGGGCGCAAGCCTGGCCATGCAGACCGGTGCGGTGCTGACGCTGAGTCCGGGGGTGCCTGGGACCGCGGCCAGTCTCAGGGCCGGCGCCGGCTCGCAAATCACCTTGAGCGACGGCGCACAAGTCAGCGGCCAAGGCGCGCCGGCAGGCACACTAACATTGGACCCGGGAGCGCTTTTGACCTCCAGCGGCGCGGTGCTGCTCCACGGCTCGGCAGCCGACCCGCTGATCATCGACAACAGCGGGACGATCCGCGCCGATGGCGGCACGTTGCAGTTTGACGACACCATTGACTGGCAGTGCAGTCGCGGGTCCGCCGGCTTTAACGCCGCCGCGCCGGCCGCACTCATTCTTTTCGCCGGCCCCTACAGCGTCCCCGCCAACGCCGTGAGCGTGTTCACGGGGCCCGGCACCAATCGCTTCCTCGCCGGTGGCAGCCTCGCCGGCACCGTGGACGTGGGTGCCTTCGACCCGTCCGCGCAGTCGTTTAGCGCCGGCAATTTGGACATCGCCGGTCCGCTGTCCGGCGCCGGCACCCTGCACGCGCTAGGGAATTCGAGCCAGGGCAGCGTGGTGAGCTGGGACAGCGGCACGCTCAGTTTGGGCGCCGTGACTATCGACCCGGGAGCCAGCCTGCTGGTCAACGGGCTGTCGCAGCCTCCCGGAGCGGGGACTCTGAACGCAAGCTTGACTAATGGCGGCACTCTCTACACCGGCGCCTCTCCGGGCATCCTGACCGTCGCGGGCGGAAACAACTACCAACAGGCGGCCTCCGGAACCCTGGTCATGGAACTGAGCGGCAACAGCGCGGGCACCCAGTATAGCCAGTTGGCCGTTACCGGGGCCGCTTCCCTGGCCGGCGGCTTGCAGCTACGACTGCTCGACGGTTTCATGCCGCAACCGGGCGACACTTTCCAGTTGCTGACCTGCGCGGCCCGGACGGGGACTTTCACCGGCCTCAGCGGACCGGAGCCGGCGGGTGCTGGTTGGCTGCTTCGTTACACCGGGACCAATGTGACGCTCACGTTGGCCAGCCGGGTCCCTCTGGCGGCACCCACGCTGGCGGGGGGCGTCTTGCGGCTGCCCTTTAATACGACCTCCGGCCTCACCTACGTCGTCCAGAAAGCGGACTCCCTCTCTCCTCCCGATTGGCAGCTACTTGCGACCGTCCAGGGGAGCGGCGCCATCGAGGCGGCCGAGGATTCGACCGGTCAAGCCGAGGCCTTTTACCGGGTCTTGATGCAGTGAGCGGTCCAGCTATGGTCTCGAACAACCCGAACAACTCATGAAGAAACCGGCGCACATTCAATGCCGTCCAGGTGGGCCACGCGGTCCGCACGCCGTCCGGCACACGGCCGGCGGGCGAGGCTTCACACTGATCGAACTGCTCGTGGTCATTGCCATCATTGCCATCCTGGCCAGCATGTTGCTGCCCGCCTTGAGCCGGGCCAAGGAAGCGGCCCGCGCCGCACAGTGTATTGACAGTCTTCACCAGATTGGCGTCGCTGCAAAGATGTACGCCGACGACAATCGCGACACCTACTCCTGCCTCCAAGGCGGATACGTCGTCCCCGGCGGTGAATGGACCTCGAGCCCAACCTCCACCGCGCTGCTCCCGCCCGATGACCTCGACGCCTATTGGGCGCTCGGGTATTACCGGTATTTTAGCGGCAACCCCAAAATCTTCGGCTGCCCGGACGGGAAGGTCGTGGACGAGTGGCGCGACCTGGGCCTCAATTACCCGCACGCCTTCTGGGCAAACTCGACTTACGGCCTATGCCAGCTCCTCTTAATGCCCTGGACCGGGACCGGAACCCAATACGGCCCCGGCGCCACCGGCCCGCTGAAAACGACCAGCCCCGTGAGCCCCGCCTCCACCATCTTCTGTCAGGACTCGACCAAGCAACTGATGGAGGGCGCGGATGATTCGCTGGGTTTGTTCCCGGGCTGCTCGAAGGTACTCCAGTGGACTCAGGAAGTGGCCCCGTATTATTCCGGAGTTGATCTGACTCTGGGCTGGTGGCGCCACAACCGGGCCTGCATGACCTTGTGGGTGCCGGGCAATGTCTCCCGAATCCCCTACCGCCCCCAGGGCGTTGATTATCGCTGGTATACCGGCGAACGGCCCCTTACGACCCCTCGCTTCTGACTGCCCGGTCAGGCCGGTTCGCTGGCCTCGTCCGGTCCGGCGATGGCCTTGCCGAGGTAGGTTAGGAACAACCGATTCAGTCGGCACCCCACGGTCTGTGTGCGCCTCAGGGTTCTCCACCCCTCGGGCTCGGAAAGAACGCCTCCGGCGGTGAGCCATTCTCTCGAAAATCCAAGCTCCGCCAGGGCGTGTTCAAGGCCCTTGTCCATTCGCCGAAAATTATCCTCAGTAAAATACCACCGGTCATCCAGTTGATGCTTGAACCTCTCAAACACATCAAACGTCAGGCTCAGGAGATCAGTGAAGTGGACCGTGCAGACAGTGAAAACGTCCTCTGCAGGCACACCGTGAACGTCCGGAATCGGCATGAAAAAGTATCTCACCTTCCCCTCAGGCAATCCTGCCGTAGCACCCGCCCGAACGACACTATCCCCGACGTGCGCAGAAGCGACACGGTAGGCGTCGAAAAACCGCGCCAACGGATCCGCCTCCAGCGCTTTCTGCCTGACTGCCCAAAACGCCACCCATCCGTCAACCTCCTTGACCACAGCTTGCGCGGCGGAAGTTATACCTCGGCAGGCTGAGGCGAACGCCTCCGCAAAACACTGAAAGGCAAACCTGTTAGCCTCGGCCCGGGCCATCTCTTCAAGAAAAAAGTGGGCCTGCTTAACCCTGTACTCCAGGATGCTGATAGAACGAGCCATAATTTACGCCGCTTGCTCGCCGGCGCTTCTGTCCGCACCCGGCCCGCCACCCTTCGCACCTCCATTTCGTCAAGCTCTCCGGCGGGCGGAGCGGCTGGGTTTGCCCTGCGAACGGGCGGTCGCTGGTTGGGCGGCTGGGCCGGTGGGCAGCCCGAAGTACTGCCGGGCGTTCGCGTAGCAGATATTGCGAATCATCGGGCCAAGCAGGCTGGGTTGATTGGGGATTTCGCCCTGCTCCACGTCGCGGCCGATGAGGTTGCAAAGAACGCGGCGGAAATACTCGTGGCGCGGGTAGGACATGAAAGAGCGGGAATCCGTCACCATCCCGACAAATCGGGAGAGCAGGCCGAGATTGGAGAGCGCGTTGAGTTGCCATTCCATGCCTTCCTTCTGATCCAGAAACCACCAGCCGGAGCCCCACTGGATCTTGCCCGGAATCGTGCCGTCCTGGAAGTTGCCGGCCATGGTGGCGAAGGCGTAATTATCTGACGGATTGACGTTATAGAGAACGGTCCGGGGCAGGGCTTGCTCCCGATCCAGCGCATCCAGGTACGCCGCCAAAGCGGCCGCTTGGGGAAGGTCGCCGATGGAATCGAAGCCGGTGTCCGGGCCGACCAGCCGCAGCAAGCGGGTGTTATTATTGCGCAACGGGCCGAGGTGCAGTTGCTGGGTCCAGCCTTTTTCGGCGTTTAACCGCCCAAAAAAGAGCATCATGAAGCTGACGAATTGCTGATGCTCGAGCGCCGAGGCAGCCTGCCCGGCGCGCGCGCGTTCAAAGATGCCCGCCGCAGTCCTTTCCGGGCAAATCTCCGCATGGCACCGGTCCAGACCGTGGTCGGAAAGCCGGCAGCCGTGCTGGTGGAAGAAGGCGTGCCGCCGGCGCAGGGCCTCGAGCAGCGCCGCCAGGTTTGGGATGTCCAGGTTGGCGGCCTGTTCCAGGCGCTGGAGCCAGGCCCGGAACGGCTCGGGTTGGTGGACCGCCAGCGCCTTGTCGGGACGGAAGGCCGGCAGGACCGCCGTCGCGAGGTCGGACGCGGCGATAGCTTCGTGGTGTTTGAGGTCATCCACCGGGTCATCGGTGGTGCAGAGGGTGGTGACTTTGAACTTCTTGAGGATGCCCTGGGTGGTCAGTTGCGGCCCGGCCAGGCGCTCGTTGGCCTGCTTCCAAATGCGCGGCGCGCTGCGTTCGTCGAGCAGCTCCTCGATGCCGAAATAGCGTTTCAATTCGAGGTGGGTCCAGTGATAGAGCGGGTTGCGCAACGTGTAAGGCACGGTGCGCGCCCAAGCCATGAACTTCTCGAACGGCTCGGCGTCGCCGGCGCAGCACCGCTCCGCCACGCCGTTGGCGCGCATCGCCCGCCACTTGTAATGGTCGCCTTCCAGCCAGATCTCGAAGAGGTTCTTGAACTGCCGGTTTTCGGCGATGTCGCGCGGTGAGAGGTGGCAGTGATAGTCGAGGATCGGTTCCGGCTCGGCAAACTCGTGATAAAGACGCCGCGCCGAGCGGCCCGAAAGCAGGAAATCTTCGTGGATGAATTTCATAATCAGATCTCCGCCTCGTCGTCGTGCAGGTAGATCGAGACGTTCTCGAATCCTTCGGTGCCGACGAGTTCGGTTTGGAGTTCACTCGAGCGGGCGGGATTGCGCAGGAGCAGGCGGTAGCTGAGGTCGGCGCCTTCCTTGATCGCGCGGCGATCGCTGGCCAGGTCGAGGCGGCGGGCGTGGCGTTTGAGGATGTCGGCGAGGGTTTGGAGGCGGGCGGAGACGTCGCCATTGAGGCGCAAGGTGAGCACGGCGTCGTAGCGCCGGCGCAAGCCAAAGGCCATGAAGCGCAGGCAGAGGTAGGCGGCGCTGACCCCCACCAGCGCCATCAGCGCGGTGGAGAAGCGCATAGTGCCCAGGGCCATGCCCTCCATGACGGCCCACAGGATGAAACTGGTGTCGCGGGTGTCCTTGAGGACGTTGCGGAAGCGGATGACGCCGAACACCCCCAACATGCCAAAGGCCACGGCAATGCTGTTGGCCATGGCCAACATCGTCATGGCCACCAGAATTGGCAGGATCGCCAGCGACCCGACGAAGTTCCGGGAATAGGAAAGCGATTCGTGGGTCCACATATAAACGAAGCCGATGGCCACGCCGGCGATGAACGCCACGACGAGGATAAAGACGACGGTCAAGGGGTCGGCCGTGCCGGCCAAATCGGAGCGGGTGATGGCGTTCAACAGGTCGTTCATAAGATCAGGTCTTCTTCCCGTTCCGGGAGGGCCGTTTGACCGCAGTGCAGCCTTTGGGCGTAAACGCACGCGGAATACTTGCAGACCGGAGTCTGGCGCAGATTGAACAGGCGCACAAGGTCGAGCATCCACCGGGGCGGCCGTTCGTCGAACTTCAATTCGAGAATCACCCCGTCCTTGGGGAACGGCGCCAGGTAGGGGGGCAGGTAGGGACGCCAGCCGCGCTTGGGCAACTCCAGGCGGCCGGTGGCGTCGTAGCGGCTGCCGTAAATGCGCCGGTCTAACGTCACCCGCAACTCCTCGTCGTCGGGCGATTCAAAGATTTCACGATAGTAGGAGACGTAGATCATGCCCCGCGCCTGAATGGTATTGGCAAAACCCCAGAAGTCATCGGCCACGTCCTGCCGTCGCCGCCCGTGGTGGAGATGGCTGCAGTCGGAAATATAGGGTCGAACGGGCCAGCCCTGCGAGAGGATCTGCCGGACGCCCTCGCGCGAAATCATGGCCCGGTCTTTGCAGATGACCTCGCTCACGCGCCGCTTGACCTCCAGGAACGCCAGGTGCTCCCAGTCGCCGTCGTAAAAACGGATGCGCAGCTTCATCCGGTTCTTGTGGCCCGTGAAGGCCTGACGGAAAAAGAAATAGTCGGGCGAATCAAAATAGAGGCTGATGACCGGATGGCCGGGGATCGGGCCGGAGCCGTTGTGGACGGAAGGACGGAGGTAGCTGCTCAGGAAATCCGCCACGGCTGTTGCCCGAGGCTCTTGGATGACATATTTCAGTTCATACCGGGCGCTATGGGCCATAAGCTCATCGAGAAATGCCAGGGAGGCTAGGCCTTCGCGCGCGCGCGCCTTGGACCGCCGCGGCGAGGCGGTCGCGACTCAGCCTCGAACCGCCGCGTTTCATGGGTCAACACCTCGACGGCCAGCCGGATGCATTCGATGGGCCGCTGACTGTAAACGGTCTCTTTACCCAGCATGACGGCGCCCGCCCGCTGCCGCGCCATGAGGGAAAGGTCTGACATCTCGCAGCGATGGGGCAAGCCGGTCTCGGCGAAGCCTTCCAGGACCTGCGTGGCCACGACCGAGACCTTGCCCGCTTTGCGGGCCGCAGCCACGAGGCGTTCCTGGACTTCCGGCACACGGATATAGCCCACCGCCAGGGCCAGGTCACCCCGGGCCACCATAAGCCCGTCCGACTCGCGGAGAATCGCCTCGGCGCACTCGACGGCTGCCATCGTCTCGAATTTCGCCATCACCCGGAAATCCGGCCCCAGGAGCTTGCGCGCCTGCTGGCGCGCCAGGCGCACGTCTTCGGGGGTGGCAATCAGCGACAAGGCCACCCATTCCGGCCGCAAGTCTGCCTCGGCGAAGGCCTCGAGCAGCGCGCGGTCAGGGGGCGTGATGGGGGTAAAGGGGCTGCGACTGTCGGGCAAAAAGAGCGAGTTGGACGACTTGAGGGGAGCGGTTCCCTCGACCATGCGCGCGACGACGCTCGAACCGTTGACCTCGTCCACGACAAACTTGAGCCGGCCATCGCAGAACCAGACGCCGTGGTTGGGCTCGAGCTTGGTCTGGAACTCGCTCAGGCCCGGCAGCGGCACCGCCGCCAAGCCGTTACGTGAACCGGGCGGCTGGCTCAAAGCCTCGGAGTCCCAGATCACGATGCGATCACCCACTGCCAGCCGCAATTCCTGCATCGCTCCCGTCCGTGGCCTCGAAGAGGGCAAATCCAGCAGTAACTGGACGGACACTCCCGTCTGGGCCGCCGCCGCGCGAACTGCCCGCGCGTTCTCGACATGCGGCCGCTGCCGGTAACCGCACGGGAAGCGGAACCACCGGGCGCCCTCCTCGATCGCCCGTCGCAGGTCGTCCGGCTTCTCCAGCGTCGGCCCGACCGTGGCCATGATTTCCGGCACTTTCCAGGACATTAGTTCCTGCTTATTGGAATCAGATTGGCGATTCACTGTCTAATTAAAAAACGATTCCACCCCACACTTTTCTCACTTTTCGGCCAACTACCGCGCCATCGTAACGGTTCGGCCATAACTCGTCAAGCATTTCCTTGCCCGCGGCGAAAGCTCCACGCAAACGGTGGTAAGCCTGTCCGGCAGCAGGTTCCTGGCCACCCTCGAGGGAAACGCCTCGAGCTGAACGTCGTGGAACGGGAGGGCGACAGAATCCCTCCCTTGGTCAATTGGGTGCCGGTGGCCACCAACCTCGTGAGGGTCAGTCCATGGTCCTTCCCGGTCACGAACACGGGCGGGTTGCAGACGCACTCTTATCGGGTGCGGGGCCCGGGCAGCCCTTATAGCAGCGCCGCGGTCACGCGCACTGTTTTCAGAGACTGAACCCAGCATGGCACGATTAATGCTAGACGTTCGTTCGTCACGCGATACCGCTTGACCTACAATGAGGCGAGCGCCATGAATAAGCACCTTAGGAGAGTTTTTTGGGCAGTGCTTTTGATGTCCCAGTGGCTCGCTGGCGCGCAATCCTTTGTGCTGGAAGCGGGTCGATACCGCGAGCTCTCCTCCGCGGGTACCACCACCATCACGCTCAGCCAGACCATCCCCGCGGGCAACACGGCCGTCAACCTGGGGTCGTTTGAGGCCCCCACGTCCATGGGCG
>Ga0209415_10013953_pt1 | contig 13166 bp, 15 predicted proteins | sample PeaSoiSIISIP2007_FD_187696 | JGI IMG/M metagenome (GOLD analysis project Ga0209415, IMG submission 187696) | Peat soil microbial communities from Weissenstadt, Germany - SII-SIP-2007 (SPAdes) (version 2) | ecosystem: Environmental > Terrestrial > Soil > Wetlands > Peat | place: Germany... | reverse complement strand
AACGATACCGGGCCTTGTTCAATCAAGTGTGGGACCGCTACGTCGAGGTCATGGAGGCCGAATTCCGGCGTACGCAACGCCTCGCGGCTCATTGATTCGTCGGTGAGATCACCTGCGCCTCCCCGGAGGATGGGTGCCACGGTCCGTCACGCTCAATTCAGGAACGGGGCTCGACCGGAGCCCTCATATCCGGGCATGGCCTTGGACTCGGCAGAACATGCTCCCGGTCACCGCGCGCTGGGCAAGGATCGGTCCTGCCAATCGGAAGTGGCTGATCCATGTCCCTCCAGGTGGCCTGTGTCTTTCCGCATTTGTGCTGATTCGCAACCGACGGGGCGACGTGCTCTTCGGAAGGCCCCGTGTCCATTCGGTGTGGCCAGAGAAGGGCGGGGTTGGCCTCTGGCGGGTTCGGGAATTCGTTAGAAGTGGTGTGTGGGTCCTCCCTGCAACACATCTATTGATGGACGAAGATCCCTCGAAGGCGGCCGGACGAATCGCCCGGACTTGGGGCGGGATCCCCCATCCCAGCCCGAACCTGGTTGGTGTTGATTCTTGTCGTCTCCCGACATCGAAAAAGATCGGAGCCGGGAAGAACCGTTACCGGGTCTACCACTGGGCGCTCGGGTTCGTGTACGAACTGCAGACCCGAAGGCATCCTAGACCGTTCCCAGGGTGGTCGGAAACGAGGTTCGTCCCACTATCCGAATTACGGACGCTAAGGATCGGACGGGGTCATCGAGATTTTCTTCGATACCTCACGGAGATTCCCAAAGAATAGACCGGTTCCACGCCTAAGCTCGTGGCGGAAACGGTCGTGCCCGGGCGTAGAGCCGGCTTCAACGTTGGTCGCCCGGGAACGCCATGGGACAAGTTGACGATGCGTTCGTCATCCACGAGGATCGCGGGGGGACCTCCGGCGTCGTTCTAACGCAGGATTGAATCGGACCCTGGAGGCTCGCTTTCTTGCAGTTTCAGGTCAGGTGAAGGGTCGCCGGTGGCCCGAGCGGGTTTGAGGACAGTCCTAGGCACGGGGAGGTAAGGGGGTAGTCGGCTACATGTAGGAGCGACCAGTTCGGATGGTCGTGTCCGACCCGTCCCCGGAGCTAGCCGCCAAGGTAGCAAGGAACGTTCTCACGAAGACCCTTCGGATCCATCGAGGGGAGAATGTCGTCATCGAAACTTGGTCCGAAACTCTCCCATGGGCGAAGCCGTTCGTGGTCGAAGCCCGCCGGTTAGGAGCGAACCCGCTGCTGCTGTATGAGGACGAGGAATCCTTCTGGGAGGCGTTGAGGACTGGGAAGTCGCGCACTACCGGACGTGTCGGCAGCCACGAGTGGGCCGCGCTCGGCAAAACCTCCGCTTACGTGTTCTTCTTCGGGCCCTCGGAATGGCCCCGGGCGGACGACCTCCCTCCCAAGAACCAGGTCGGAGTAGCCGCCTACAATCTGGAGTGGTACCGTCGAGCGGCCAAGGCCAAGATAAGGGGAGCTCGGATGTATCTTGGTCGAACCAGTCAACTCGCGGCGGACCGCTGGAAGCTGGACCTCCATGATTGGCAGGACGAACTCCTTCGGGCGAGCCTCGTGCCGCCGGCCGACATGCACCGCTTGGGGACGCGGGTAGGCGAGCGGATGCGGAAGGGCAAGCGGGTGAAGGTGAGCCATTCCAACGGCACCGAGATCTCCTTCCGGCTAGGAAAGTTCCCGATCCAGCTCGACGACGCGCTCGTGGACGCTTCGGATCTGAAAGTCGGGAACAACATGGCCACGATTCCGGGCGGGGTCGTGGGCGTAGCCATCGATCACACATCGGCGGATGGCGCGGTCGTCGGCAATCACACCACCTATCCGAACGACGGGCCGGTCGCTGGCGCACGGTGGGAATTTGTCGATGGCCACTTGACGGATCAATCCTACGAATCGGGCGGAGATCCCATCAAATCGGCCTATGCAAAAGCGCCCCGCACGGGAAGGGACCGCCTCAGCTATTTTTCGGTGGGGCTCAACCCTGAGCTTTCCAAATCCCCCCAGATGGAGGACCAGGAGTTGGGTGCCGTCTTGTTCCACCTCGGTGGGAACACTTCCCGAGGCGGGAAGAATGCGTCACCGTTTGGTACTTGGACCGTGGTAAATGGGGCCGATGTCACCATCGATGACAAGCCGCTGGTCCAGGACGGCCGCATCGTCTGACGCCCATTCCTCGACGAGACGCTCACCTACTCCTTTCGGCACGAGCCGGGAGCCAGGTCCCGGGCGCGGGTACCGTGCGGCCGGAGGATGAGGAGGGGGGGAAGCAATCTTAGGTAATCTTACCTAAGGCAATTATCGATAAACTGTCCCGCCGGATCCGGTCGGACGGAAGACTTCGGGCCATTCGGTCGAGAACCGCGTTTTTGACCTGGGTGCATGCTGTTTTGCAACCATTGTCACCTCACGTGGACGAACCCCATCCCCTTGTGACATGCCTGTCCCTGTTCGGCCGTCGGGTCGCAGAGGACCGGGAGTTGGTCGGCCTCCTAACCGACGCTGCGGGCCTTCCGATACCTGCGATGGGGCGAGTCTAACTCGATTCGTTCCGCCCCTCTATCCAAAACTTCATAGGGCGGAATCCCATTGTAACTTCGATGTCGTCGTCGGGTATCGGCCGGCTTCCCTTAGGAGTCGCCATACTGGCCATCCTGATCGGGATCTTTGGCTTCTTCGTTTTCATCGTCGGATTGCTCCTGCTCCTCTTCGGCACGGCGGTAGCGCTAGGGGGCACGGTTGGCGTCTTTGGCATTGGTGGGGTCATCGGCGGCTTGATCGTCCTAATCATAGGAATCGTCATCCTGGCTGTGGCGTTCGGGCTCTGGAATCAGGAGCTGTGGGCGCTCGTCCTCGCGATCATCGTGTTACTGTTCTACGGAATCGTGGAGTTCGTCTCCGCTTCGTGGATCGCCCTGCTCATCGTCGTGCTGTTGCTCGTATACCTGGCCGCGGTATCGAGGCATTTCAATTGATGCGATGAGGTCCGTCCCGGGAGAGGGCGGGCTCAGGACTGGGTGAGGGGGTTACCCCTCCGAAAACCATCAACCGAATCTGAATCGAGGTTCTCCGAGACGTGGGAGGCAAGGTTGGTCGCACCTCACGACGCGGTCAGCATTGCCCGAGCTAGCCTTCCGAGGATTCACCGATGGGGCGGGGGCGTGGTGCGTTCTACACGGTAATGACGATTTTTCCGCGCGCGTGTCCTTCCGCGAGATACCGTATGGCATCCGGGACCTGATTCAGAGGGTAACGCCTGTCGATCACCGGGGTCACTTTTCCGGCCTCGAGCAGCTCCTTGAGGGCAACCAGGTCACTCGTTCGGACTGACGCGACGAAGAACTTCGCTCGGGGGCCGACGATGCGCGCTATCAGGATCGTCTTGACCAGTCGCGGAAGGACTCGGGAGATCGAACCTGGCCCCCCGCCGACCGCCAGGAGCAGTCCGCCCGGATTGAGGACCCTCCGGTATTCCGCCAAGGTGTGGTTGAGCTGAGTGTCGAAAATGACGTCGTAGCGTTGCCCGCTCTGGGTGAAGTCCTCTCGCGAGTAGTCGAAAACGCGAACGGCCCCGATAGACTTGTTCCATGCCACGTTCGAGGTACTGCAGACGCAGCTCACCACCGCGCCGAGCGCCTTGGCGATTTGTACGGCGAAGGTGCCGACTCCACCCGAAGCACCGTTGATCAAGACTCGCTGACCCGGCTGGACGTTGGCCTTGTCGCGGAGACCCTGAAGGGCAGTGATCGCCGCAATCGGTACGGCCGCGGCCTGCTCGAACGTCAGCCCAGCCGGTTTCGGCGCCACCTCGATTTGATCGGAGATGGCGTACTCACCGAAGGCGCCACGACCCACGCCGAAGACCTCGTCGCCGACATGCAGCTCCTTTACGTCTTTACCGACCACCTCGACCCGGCCCGCCAGATCCAGTCCGATCTGCCCCGTTTTCGGTTTAAAGAATCCGTGTCCCCTCCGAAAAATGAACGGTAGCTTCAGATTGTGTCGGTCGGCCGGGTTCACCGACGTCGCGTGGACCCGCACCAACACCTCGTGGTCGTCCCTAAACGCCGGGAACGGGACGTCTCGGAGCTCCAGGCACTCCGGGGGACCGTACCGATCGAGGACCCACGCCTTCATTGTACCCTGTCGAATTGCGGCCGGTGTCGACAATTCCCTCACCGTCCCGAGGTGTGGGGAGGTAGCTTCGAGTTCTTGGAGGCCATGGGAAGTAACCTTGTGAATCCTCACGTCGGTGAGGTACTAGACCCTGAGGACCCCCGCGTGGCTGCATTATCGTCACGCCTAAAGCTGAGGAGGATCGGCCAAGGGACGTTAGAAAACCGGTCAGGTCGTTGCTTGGCTACGCTTCATCGGGGTGAAACGTCGGACGATACGGGTCCCTCTACCGTGAGGCGGTCCAGACGACAGCTCCGAGCCCGGTCGCCTCGCACAATCCAATCCCGAACAGGAACGGTGTGAAGGAGGTGGGGATGAGGGGCATTGAGGCGACGTCCGAATACACCGTGAGGGCACTCTGGACGACAAACGCTGCGGCGAAGACGAGCAGAGCGAGCCCGAAGTCTGAACGGGTCTGGGCGTAAAGCCGACGATAGAGCGCGAAGAGGATGGCCGCAAGGGAGATGCTCACCAGTCCGAGAACAATGCTAGCGTCCATCAGGAGATCGGTCATCGAGCTCCCTCCCTGACCAACCGCGGCGCGCCCCTACGGGGAAGACCGACCGAAGTTCTTGGACGGACCGAGACGAATGCCTCGACCTCTGGGAAGCAGTTCGCGAGATAGGGTGACAGCTCGTAGGGCGCGGCGTACGCGTCGCCGACCGGGCGAGCCACCGCCCCATTCCGCTCGAGGAGACGTAGGTGGTGGCGAACCGTACGATAGTCCAAGGCGAGAGACGACGCGAGTTGGTGGGCGTTAGCCGGCGATCGCTCGAGCTCCTTTAGAATACGCAGTCGGTTCGGTCCGCCCCGTGTGCCACAGAGCAGATACCACATCAGCGAGCGGAAGCCGGGGCTCATCATTCGCGGGGCACGAGGGGCACTCCCCTTATCAAGGGAACGTGAGCCGCGGCCCCGCTCTCTCAACCCTCCCGATCCTCAGAACGCCGCCAAACCCTCGGTGGTCGCCGGTAGAGAGAAGACCGCGTATTGGAGTGTGAGACTCGCCCCGGACCCAATCGCGTACGCCTCGATCTCACCGGCGCCCGCGTCGTAGACGAACAGATACTTCCCGTGCGAGCCTCCTACCGCTAGGTCGGTGTCGGCCGCACCGGTCGTGGCCGCGACCGGGGCGAGAAGGGTCAGCGTCCCACTCGGGTTGATCTTGTAGGTCGAGATCGTACTGCTGTGGGCGTTCGAGGTGTACGCGATCCGGCCACCGTCGACCGTAGCGACCCAGCAGGGGGCGGTTCCTCCATCGGTAATCGAGCCGCTCTTGACTGTGAGCGCCCCCGACCGAGCGACCGCATACGAGGAGAGGGCACCGGGGCCCGCGTCACTCACGACCAGAGTGCCGCTGCGCCCGAAGGCAAACCCATAGGGAGTGGCACCGCTGGAAGCCGTAACTGATGGTCCAGAGGCGTACCCACGGTGGCCCACCGTATACGTGTCCAGCACACTCGTATTCTTTTCGGAGACCACGAGAACCGTCCCCGCCGGATTGAAGAGTATCTCAGCCGGTGCGGTTGAGGCACTCGTACTCAGGGCCCGGCTCGACCCTGGGAGGGGGAACAAGAGCCCGTGATCGGCCAGGAAGAAGCCGAAGATGTTCCCGGGGACCGTGGAGGTTCCCGCGTTGAGCACGTAGACGAACGAGCCATGGATTGCTACGCTTACGGGGAGAGTCCCGTGGGAGTTGACCTTGTCAACAAACGTCAAGAGAGGGCCGCTTCCCGAGAGCGAATTCACCCTAAAGATTGATACAGCATTGCTCCCGGCGTCGACCACAAGGAGCCACTGGTGGTTGGCGCTCAAGGCAAGAGCGCCCTGGTCAGCGAGGCTCACGCCGGTTCCCTTCCCGTGAGTGCCGAAATGACCCGCGGGAATCAGGGACCCACCGGGTCCGATCACATACGCTAGCACGACGTTGCCACTCGCGCTGTTGGTCATCGTGAACACCGCTCCTTGCGTGGAGTGCGTCAGCTCCGGATTGACGCTGTCCGAGGTGTGGCCGGCAGCGACGCTTGGTACGGCAAATAGGAGCACGGCGGCGACCATCGGCAGGACCCATGGCAGTTTACGTCGCGTCATCGAAGTTGGCCACGCGGAGGGGCCGTCTTAAGGGAACAGCAGAGTCAGTCCCTAACCTGGCCCAAGTCCCGTCCGAATCCGACCCCAATCGAGAGCCGAGTAGGCGAAGTCGCCCTCCTGTCTCGCACCCAATAGTTCTGCCGTAAATTCACCGTCGGATTGTGGGAGAGCGGCAAGAATTCTTCCGAGGGCCCCTAATCGCGGGAGGTCCGATAAATGGATGGACATCCTACGTGCGGGTTACAATCTCAGGCGTAGGTGTAACGGAACTTTCACCTCGGCACTGCTGACCTTCCGGTTCGAATCCGACCGGGTCTACAAACAAGCGGGGGTAATACGAATGAGCTTCCAGGCGATACGAGCCCACCCTACCAGTCCGCTCCAAGGCCCTCACGCGTTCCTCGGGCCCCGCCCTCGACCGCGTGTTCCCAGCGGGCCGGTGCAGCTTCGAACCTTGCCAGGTCTGGTTTGAACGGGAAAGAGCTCAACACTGGCCAGGGGAGGGCGGTGACGAAAAGTTAGATTCCCCGACCCTCAGCATAGGGCACGGCTTCGAACCAGACGAAATCCGATTTACCTCGAGGTCAAATCCTGAAGATTTTAGGATTTGACGAAAAGTTCGATTCCAATCCGACGAATCCCGATCGAACCAGTGCAATTCCCTCGCTTCAAACTGACCCCGCACCCATCGCACGTCGAAGTGACCGGAGCGGCTCGCTGCAACGTTGATTGCATCCAGTTCAAGTTCCCGTGGGTATGTGTGCGGTGGATGGGGCTTCCTGAAGGACTTCGACCGACGGAGGACACGGCCGCGAATTGGCGCACGCCGGCCGAGATCGACGACTATCGCACCACGCCCGACTACTCCACCACCGTCGAGTACCTAGAGCGAATCGCATCGGCGTATCCCGACACGGTCCGAATCGAGAACTTCGGCACGACCGGCGAGGGCCGCGACCTCAAGATCGTGATCGCCTCGAACGGCGGTCTCTTCGACCCGAAGATGATCCGTGACTCTGGTCGCGCGATCCTGTTAGTACAGAACTCCATCCATGCCGGCGAGATGGACGGCAAGGATGCCTGCCTGGCACTGCTCCGAGACATTGTCCAGAACCCGGAGCGGGCCAAGCTACTGGAAAGCGTGGCCTTGGTCTTCATTCCGGTGTACAACATCGACGGCCATGAGCGCCGGTCGGCGTACAGTCGCATCAATCAGAACGGTCCTGCGCTATCCGGCTGGCGCGCCAACGCCACCAATCTCAACCTGAACCGCGACTTCATGAAGGCCGACGCTCCCGAGACACGGGCCTTTCTCCGGATGTTTCACCACTGGATGCCGGATTTCTTCGTGGACAATCACGTCACCGACGGCGCCGACTTCCAGTACGACGTGACTTTCGACCTCACCGTCACGCCCGACGTCCCTCCGGCCACGACCCAGTGGATCCGCGACTCCGTTAGTCCGGAACTGGTGCGTCGGGTGAATGCGACCGGTCACCTTGCGTTCCCCGGCCAGATATTCTGGAACGATGAGACCGACCCTTCGCGAGGACTGACCGTCCACGACAATCCGCCGCGATTCTCGACCGGGCAGATGATCCTGGAGAACCGTCCGGGACTGCTGGTCGAGCTGCACATGCTGAAGGATTACAAGACCCGCGTCACGGGAGACTACGAGGTCCTTCGGGCATTGCTCGAGATACTGAATCGGGACTCGGCCGCCCTGATCGCTCTGAACCGCGAGGCCGACCGGGCCGCCGTCGCGCTCGGCTCAGAGCCGGCACGTCGTGCGCCGTTTCCTCTTTGTCTCGAGAATAGTGGCAAGACGACCCAAGTGCCGTTTCGAGGGTACAAGTTTGTACGCGAACCGAGTCCGATCTCCGGCGCCCAGGCGATTCGCTACGACTCCGAGCCCTGGAACGTAACGCTGCCTATGACCGCCGGCACCCGAGTGGCCATCTCGGTTACACCTCCTGCCGGGTACATCATCCCCCCGCAGTGGACGCACGTGATCGAGGTGCTGGAGGTCCACGGCGTGACCCTTCAGCGCACGACGGGCGCATGGACGGGCACGGTCGAGCGGTACTGCTGCTCAGGGATGCGCTGGCCCGGGGAGCCCTTCGAGGGCCGGCACCCCATCTTACGCGGTGGGAACGTTGAGCGCACGATGGGCGGATTTGGGAAGTGCACGCTGAGCAGAAGGACGGTCACCTTCCCCGCTCGATCGGCGGTGATCCCGCTCAACCAGAGGCTATCTAAGGTCGCGATCCACTGGCTGGAACCCGAAGCGCCCGACTCGGCCCTTCGTTGGGGATTCTTCGGCCCGATCTTCGAACAGAAGGAAACCGGCGACGCCTACGTCCTCGAAGAGCTGGCTCGGAGGGAGATGGCCAGGGATCCGAGCCTGAGAGCCGAGTTTCAGCACCGGGTCCAGACGGATTCGGTCTTCGCGGGTGACCCTAGCGCCCGTCTCGAGTTCTTCTACAACCGTTCGCCCTGGTGGTTAGCTAATCGCATCGGAGAATATCCCGTCGGCCGGTTGATCTCGCTGGATAGCCTACCTCTGGGTTAGAGCCGTCTTTCTGTTGGCCCTCGGGACCCTCTGCCGCCCGCTTTCTATGAGGCGCCCAGACGGGCATCCGGACGCCGGGAGTTTCACGTCTGCGAACTCGTCCGCGGCCCTCGCACGGGGGTAGCGCAGTGGAGATACTATGACCTGAAGGGCTCGCTCCCTCAAACCAGACGGCCAAGTAGCGATCCCGGGCACTTGCGGCTGGTCGACGCCAGCTACCTCTCTTGACGAGAGAGATAGCGATCGAACCAATCCGCTGTCCGTTCGGCGACCCGCTCCAGCGCACCCGGTTCCTCGAAAAGGTGGGAGGCGCCCGGGATGATGGCGAGCTCTTTTTCACATTTCAGGAGCCGCATCGTCGACTCGTTCGCTCTTTGAATGTGGTCATCGAGCTCTCCGACAAGGATCAGCGTCGGACAGCGTATACCCGCCGCCACCGAGTCGCCGAGGTCGCTGCGGGCCCCACGTAGGACGATGGCGCCGACGACCTCGACCCTCCGGGCGGCGGCCATCATCGCGACCGCGCCCCCCGTGCTCGCGCCGAAGTATCCGAGTTTAGCTTCTTCCACCCCGGGCCGGGCAACGAGCCAGTTGGTCGCCGCGAGCAGGCGTTCGGTGAGGAGCGGGATGTTGAACCGATACTCTGCGGTGAGCGCGTCGACCCGGGCTTCGGACTCGGCGAGAAGGTCGAGAAGGAGGGTGCCGAGGCCTCGATTGCTGAGCTCGACCGCTACCTGACGGTTGCGGGGGCTCTTGCGTCCGCTCCCGCTCCCATGGGCAAAGATGACAGTTCCTTTTCCGGGGTGTGAAGGGATGTGGTCCGCATCGAGCCACACCGTGTCGGCAGCGATGCGCACCGCGTGCGACGCTGGTTCCATGGGTTGCTCCGCCTCACAAGGCACCGGCTTGGGATACCGTCTCCGGAAGCAGGCGGGGGTGGACTGGGATGATTCTCCACTTTGGCAAGGGCACCAGATTACTGACGGCCTCCAACCCCGGATCGGTCTGCCTCACGGTCGAAGAAGCCCGGTGCGTGAGTGGTCATTCACAAGTCACGGAAACGACCGTCGCCCCAAACTCTAAGGCTGTGGTGGCGGTCATCGGCCGTAGATGGACGACGCTCAATTCGATCGTTCTATTCGATTCGCGGCCTACCTCATCGGCGGTGTCCTGTTCCTCACTTTTGGGACGGAGATCCTCATCTCGGGGATTATCGATTGGATCGTTGAATGCTCTTCCTCCAATTTCGGCCAGACGTGTACCGGCAACCAGATGTGGCAAGTTCTCTCGCCAGTGATTGGAGCTGGAGTCCTGATCGTTCTGGCGATCATCTTCTTCGTCTTGGCTTACGGATCTCGCCGCCCAGCTTCAATGAGCCCTCCGCCCCCTCCCTAGTCCGGACATCTCACGTGGGTGAGATGTCAATTGCACACACTGGCCCACGAGCCAAGAGTTGACGTTCGTTGCCAGTCTGTCGTGAGTGGTCGGTGGCAGTCTAGGGGTGGATGGCGTCCTTGGAGGGTCCACCTACCCCGGGATCGGGTCCGTCTACCCAAAAGAACGCGCGTCGTGCCCGTGCATCACCTGGGCGGGGGGTACGGTTTGGACCGTCGCGAGAGGAAACCGAAGTAGCTTGGAGGCTCCCCCTCCTCGCGGGGAAGATCTAGCCCCGTTCGGGTGAACAAGAACCGCGATTCGAAGACCGCCGTCACTTCCTGGAGGGATGGGCGATGAGGAGGACCCATCGGGCCGGTGTGCTCCCGCGCCACCCAGGCTAGAACGAAACTCCCTCCCGGCCGGAGAACTCGGTGAGTCTCCTTCGCGTAGTCTCCTCTTCGAGAAAGGGGAAGTGTGTGAAAACAACCATGGTCGACAATTCCATCGAGACTTCCGTTGGAAAACGTCAACGCCAGGGCGTCCCCCTCCTGGATGTCCGCGTTAAGACCTAACTTGGACGCTCGAGCGCGGGCGGCCCCCACGGCTCCGGGCGACAGGTCAATCCCGTGCGCGCGGTATCCATTCTTGGCGAGGAAAAGCACGTTCGACCCCGCGCCACAACCAATGTCGAGTACTTCCCCACCTTTCGGGAGGAATCCTTCCAACACGGCGAGCTTTACGGGGGGACTCGGACCAGATTCGAACCACGGGAGTTGGTCGTACGGGCGCTTTTCGTACGTCGCCCGCCACGCGGCCCGATGCAAAGGGGAACTGCCCCGTCTCGCACGCGTCGAGTTCGTCACCCTTCGTCCCGCCATTCCGACAGTTGCACCCTTGTCAACACCCATGCCGCGAGCCTAATGAGAGACACGCGTGGCCCGTGAAATATTGCTAGAAGGCTCAAGGAGGTGCCAGAGGTTGCATCCTGTTTTGCTGATGTCGCGCTGCACCCTCTCTAAGTTCCCGCTGAGGGCAGGGGATCTGGAGTGTGGCCATCCCGTCCGGATCGGGCTTAGACCCCGCGACCAGCTGGGGGAGCGATGCGGCTGATGCACAACGGCCGGGTTGAACTCTGGCCCGAGCGCGGACCGTCTAACAGCTAAGGCCCCCCGGAGCTGCCTGTACACTTCTCGGCGCTCTGGTTCATTCGCCGGGGGAGCTCTGGATACGAGGGCCGTCCATTCGACGGAAGAGGGCTCCCAGGACGACGACCGGCCCGCCTAATCCCAGCAGGACGGGTGGGGCAGGGGTAAGGCCCGTCCAGACGGTGAACGTGAGCGTGATCGAGTGTAGGTAGTCCATCTGCAAATACCACGCTACGAAGATTGACCCTCCATTCGGGACGTTCAGGGAGACGCTCCCCGTGGAGAGCAGCTCCTGATAGATAGTGGAACTCAGGGGCAGCCGAGACAGGTTCGAGCAATAGTGCGCGCACGCGGCGGCCACCACGTCCATTTCGCCGGCGGAAGTCCAGGGGATGCTCACCGGAATGGATCCGGTGATCGAAAATCCAGAGATGTTTTCCGTCAGCACCTAGTAGTCGATTCCGGGCGGAAATTCGAGAGCCTCGGTGTGACTCCTCTGGGGTACGACGGGGACGAAGAGCAGGACTACGCCCGACACCACCAGTGCCACCCCCAGGATCGTGGCCACTGTCGCTCTCAACCGACGATTCCGCTTGCGAGAGGAAGGGCTCATTGTCGATGCGGCCTCGGGCGGTTGGGCCCGCACGTACCACCTAAGTCCCGAGCGCCACATAACCCGGGCGGACCGAGTCGACTGCGATCCGGAGGGAAGCTTGAGCTACGGCCCCACCGCGGGGGGGGGACCCCGTCCGATTCGAACCGACTGGGTCGCAAACGGACCCGAATCTCGCTAAAAACCACCCTTTGAAAACGGAACCCTTTCGAAGGCTGGATTGGAACGGAGAGCGGCTCGTCGTCTCCCAACCGTTTCCACGGGAGTCAATTCGACTTGATAGAAGCGTATAGGTCTGGGAGGCTGTCCCAATTTCGCAAGCGTCGCGAGCGGGATAAAGGATGGTGCAGTAAGGAAGGTTATCGGCCGGAATCGGGGTGGAGCTTGTCATGCAGGAGTTGGTGAATGCGAACCTTTCCCAAGCAGGTCAATCCCCTTCCCGTTCTGGACGGGGGTCTGAGGTTGCCAGGGGCGCCACCGGATTGATTGTTACCACGGAAAGTACCGGAGGCATGTCGGATGCCTATCGACCAATGGGCCAAACTTCTGCGAGGACCAACTTCCACTCCTGCGCTCAGCTGTCACCGCCGCGGGACGGAGAATTTACCGGAGAGAAGCCACCCCTCCAAGACCGGAACTTGCGAGCTTGACCGCTAGAACTCGGCTGCGAAAGTCAACCCGTGCGCCTTTTCCTCGGCTAATCGTACCGAGCACTGCGATTGGGCTTCTCCTGCTTACGGTGGGAATGGCAAGTGCCAATCCTGGGGTAGTGATTGGAGGTGGCGGCGGCGGCCCTTCGCACGTCTTTTTCACGGTTTATGACTGGCCTGGTTCGGGACTTGAAATCAATAACACCTATGTGACTGACGGAGGAAGCATCGAACTTCAGCCTGGCGTGTCAGTGCCGGCATCCTTTACCCCTGACGAAGGGGTCACTCTTGGTTGAGCAGAGATCGGAGGGGGTGCCTTTGCCTGCCCGGGCTGCGCCTCGACAAGGTTCACGCCACAGACTTCGAACGGAACAATATACTTGGTGCAGGAGGCCGGCACCAATAATTGGGGCGGATACATCATGTGGGGGGACGATTCCTCCGGGAATGGCCACTACACCGCGATACAGTCTTACATTTGGATTCCCCCGGAGTCCTCCTTCTCGGGCCCGACCGGCT
>Ga0209415_10013951_pt1 | contig 13166 bp, 12 predicted proteins | sample PeaSoiSIISIP2007_FD_187696 | JGI IMG/M metagenome (GOLD analysis project Ga0209415, IMG submission 187696) | Peat soil microbial communities from Weissenstadt, Germany - SII-SIP-2007 (SPAdes) (version 2) | ecosystem: Environmental > Terrestrial > Soil > Wetlands > Peat | place: Germany... | reverse complement strand
GCTTCACCGACCCGCGTCGCCCAGCTTGGTCCAGGAACGCCCCGGTCGCACCGCCTGTTCTCAAACACGTACTCAGCGGCTCTGGCGCTGCCATGGCCACCGTCCCTGTCTGGGGCTCAGGCTCGGGAGAGCGACTTCGGGCCGCGGTGGGATCTCCTCGCCGGCGAGGACTGCGGCGGGCACCTGCACGGTCAACCAGTCGGCAAGCTCCTCCAGCCCGGCCTCCTCCAGCTCGCTCGCAATGCTCGGCGGACGGCGCACCGGATCGTGCGTGTCGGAGGCGACGTTGTGGACCAGCTCGTCCTCCACCAGCTGGAGCGCGAAGCCGCGCACCTGCCCGCCGAAGCTGCCCACCAGCGAGCCGGCGGTGATCGAAGTGAGGACGCCGCTGCGCACCAGCGACTCCAGCATCCGCCGGTCGCGGTGAAAGGCCGGGCAGCGCTCGGGGTGGGCGAGCACGATGCGGTGGCCCTGGCGCTGGAGGTCGAGCACGAGGGCGTCCAGGCCGGTGACCACGGGCGTGAAGGGAGGCTCCACCAGCAGCCAGGGGCCGCCACCCAGACCCATGCGAGCCAGCTGCGCCTCTCCGATCTCGGCGGCGCGCGTCATCGCGATCTCCGCCCCCGGACGGACCTCCAGCGGCGTTCCCTCCTCCTTCAGGCGCGCATTCAGCTCATCCCCCCCGCGCGCGATCGTGTCCGCGTCGTTGGGATAGCGCCAGCTCACGTGGGGCGTGGCCACGAGCGTGCGCGTACCCGCTGCCGCTGCGGCGCGTGCGAGCGTGAGCGAGCCCTCGACCGTCTCGGGGCCGTCGTCGATGCCGGGCAGCACATGGGAATGCAGGTCGATCATGGTTCTGCGGGGGAACGATAGGGACAGGCCGGATATGATCGTGTCGCTGGTCGGCCGACCGAGCCTCAGATCAAAGCGCGCTAGGAGCTAGGAGAATCATGTTCAGATCGATCGTGGTGGGCACCGACGGATCGGACACGGCCACTCAGGCGGTGCGCCAGGCGGTTGACCTCGCCGGCGCGGTGGGGGCGACGCTGGAGATCGTCAGCGCGTATGAGCCGGTGCCCACGCAGCGGCTGCGCGCGGAGCGCCGCGACGCCCCCGAGGAAATGGAATGGGCGATCAACCCGCGCGAGGACGTCGACGCTACGCTGGAAGTGGCCGCCGAGCTGGCGCGCGGGGCGGGCGTGAGCGTCAACACCTACTCCCGTCAGGGCGACCCGGCCGATGCGATCCTCGACGTGGCTGAAGAGCGCGAGGCCGATCTGATCATCGTGGGCAACAAGGGGATGACCGGCGCCAAGCGGTTCCTGCTGGGGTCGGTGCCGAACAAGGTCTCCCACCACGCGCCCTGCTCGGTGCTGATCATTCGCACCACCTGAACCGCCTGGCCTGGTGCGGCGCTGTGCCGCGACGCTCGGCACATGGGTACGCAGATGGTCCAGGCTCACGCTCTTGCGTCGAGATGCCCAGCGCTGGCGAGGATTGAGCAGCGAAAGCACTCATAGAATCTGTGCGCAAAGTCGAATCTACGCTGGGCGTAATGATTTGGGTGGGGTAGAATACCCGTTTCCGTGCTGCGCAATCGCATCGTTTCGCTTCAGACGACGACCGAGCGCGGTGGCGCCGAGTACGCCAACGTCGACCTGCTCGCGGCGCTGGTCGCCAGGGGGCACGACGTGGTGCTGCTGACCAATCTTCCCGACCTTGCCGCCGACACCGACGTGCCGGTGCGCCTGGTCGAGCTGGGCCCCAAGCTCAGCCGCCACAGCCTCCTCCGCGTGATTCTGAGCGCGCCCCTGACGCTGCTGCGCCTGGTGCGCGCACTGCGCGCTGAGCGCCCGATCGGGGTGCTGCTGCTGCACTTCAAGAAGGAGCAGCTGCTCTGCTCGCTACTGCCCCGGCGCCTGACCGGGGAGATCGTGTGGGCCGAGTGGGGTCCCGTACCCGTGCAGATGCGCCGGGGACCGGCGCGCTGGGTGTACGCGCTGGCGGCGCGGCGGGCGCACCGCATCATCGCCATCTCCGAGGGCACCAAGCGCACGGTCGTGCAGGCCGGCGTGCCCGCCGAGAAGGTTCAGGTGGTCCCCAACCTGGTTGACGTCGAGTCGGTCGGCTTCGGACACCTCAACCGCACCGAGCTGCGCCGTGCCTGGGGTGTGGACGAGCATACACTCGTGCTCGGCTGCATCTCGCGCTTTCACCCGCGCAAGCGCAACGACGTCGTGATCGACGCGATGGCCCACCTCGACAGCGACGTGTGGCTGGTGATGGCGGGCGAGGGCGAGGAGGAGCCCGCGCTGCGCGAGCGGGCCGCGCCGTATGGCGAGCGGGTGCGCTTCGTGCCCAACGTCCGCGGCCAGGTGGAGGCGTTCCTCTCAGCCTGCGACCTGCTCGTGTTCGCCCCGAGCCCCAGCGAGGGCGAGCCGCGCGTGATCGTGATGGCCCAGCTCGTGGGGGTTCCAGTTGTCGCCACCGGAGCGGAGGGGGCCAGTGGGCTGATCCCTCCGGGGGCGGGCACGATCGTCTCGCCTTCACACGACGCCCACGCCCTCGCGGAGGCTGTCGCGTCCTACCGCGACGATCCAGAGCGGCGCCGCTGCGAGGGCGAGACTGCGCGCAGGGCGACGCTCGAGAGCCACGACACCGAGCGCACGCTGCGCTCGGTCGAGCGGGCGCTGGGGCTGCGCGGAAACTAACCCAGCGCCACCAAGGTCTCCAACACCAGCGGCCACGCCAGCTGCCTCCGCACGCCCGCTATCGGGCAACGCGAGGGGCAGTTCCTTCTTAATCTCTTACGTAGCCATCCACCAGTCGCCCTCCAGGCGCGTCAGCAGTGCGTGCCCGGCACTCAGCGCCCCGAGCAGCTCGGCGTTGCGGCTGTGCACCAGCGAACGCGCGCTGAAGCGGAACATCGCCCCGCGGTGGGCCACCGCGGCCAGGATGTGCGCCTCGACCCGCCCCTGCACCGCGGCTCCGCCGTGGGCCACCGCATGGGCGAAGAGGCTGTCCAGGACAGTCCCCGCGTGGCGGCTCTGAGCGGCGACCTGGATAACCTGACAGCCCTCGTCCTGGGCCAGGAAGTACACGTACCAGCCGAGCACCCGCCCGCGCTCGTCGCGCACCAGGCGCCGCTGCGGGACGCCCCACGTGCGGTTCTGGTGCAGCTCGGCGAACACCCACTCCAGGAACGCCTCGTCGTAGGCGGGGACGAGGCGCAGCGAGCGCGTCAGCAGCGGCAGGTTCTCCAGCACCAACGCGGGCGTCAGCAGCTCCTCGGTCGTCCCCGCGGGCCGGTGCGTGTGGAAGTAGCCGATCGCGCGCGCGGTGGGCCGGTCCAGCGCCGGCAGCACCTTCCGCGCCCACGGCTTGACCTTGTGGCGCACCCACACGTTGGCGTGCAGCGCGCGGTTGCCCGTATAGCTCCACGGGCGAAACACGCGCGCCCACGCCATGGCGCTGGGGTGCATCATCTGCCCGCCGATCAGCTCGATGATCTGGCGCATCTCATCCGAGGCTCCGTCGGTGACGGTCAGCTCCTGCGGACCGGCCATGTAGTGGCGCCACAGCACCGCCCCGGCCCCCGGCACGCTGGGGTGGGCGATCAGCGGCCCCCCCACGGCCAGGCGCACGGGCTCCCCGTCGAAGCGCATGCGCCGCATGTGCGAGCCGATGAAGCCGAGGATCTCGCCGGAGTTCCCGGTGTAGACCAGGCTCGGGATCTCCGGGTCCACCCAGGGGTGCTCGAACAGGGTGCGCCTGAACCACGCCGGCACCTCCGCCGGGGGGATGCGCCAGTCGGTCAGCTCCACCATGCGGTACAGCTGCGAGACCTCCTCGATGTCCTCCACGCGCATCGGGCGTATCTCGCTCATGTCCCTGCCTCCTCCCCTGTATCGCTGTCCACCGGCCCATCTCCGGCCCCCCCTGTGGGGGCCTTATTACTTTTCTCTGTATCTGCCCCAACCAGCCCATCCCCGGCCCCTGATGAGGCCCGCCCACCCGCCTCCTTAGAATTCCCGCCCTGCTCGGAACCCTGCATTCGCGCGACGAGCTGCGCGATGCGCTGCACGCTGCGGAGGTCGTCGATCTCCAGCGCCTCCAGCGGCAGCTGCACGCCGATCTCCTGCTCGACCTCGAACAGCAGCGTCACGAGCCCCAGGGAGTCGAGCAGCGCGGCCTCGATCATGTCCACATCGGGTGCGGGCGGGGCGATGCTCAGCGTGTCGCTGAAGATCCTTTCGATGCGCTCCACGATCTCGGCTTCAGGCATTGCGCGCACTCTCCGCGAAGCGCTCCTTCAGCCCTCGGCGGTCGATCTTGCCGGCCACGTTGCGGGGCAGCTCGGGCATCTGCAGCCAGCGGGCCGGCAGCATGTAGGAGGGCAGCGCCTCGCGCAGCTTCTTGCGCAGCTTGGGCGGGTCCAGCTCGGCGTCCGGCTTCGCGCTCCACGCACAGCAGATCAGCGTGCCCTCGAAGCCCTCGCTCGGCACGGCCACGACCGCGCATTCGCCGACGCCCTCCAGGGCGCTCAGCGCGGTCTCGATCTCGCCCAGCTCGATCCGGTATCCGCGGCTCTTGATCTGGGAGTCCACCCTGCCGGCGTAGTGCAGCGTTCCCCGCTCGTCCCTTCGTCCCAGGTCGCCGGTGCGGTACACGCGCTCGCCCGTGCCCGGTTGTGTGAGGAACGCCGCGCGGGTCCTCTCCTCGTCGCGCCAGTACCCCGGGCTCAGGCCCGCGCCCGCGATGCACAGCTCGCCCGTCTCCCCGGCGCTCACCGGTTGCAGGTGCTCGTCGAGCACCAGGACGTCCTCGCCGCCGCACGGTGTGCCGATCGGGATTGGCACGCTGGTGTCCCGCGGCGGCTCCGTCACCGTGTGGTAGGTGGAGGCGATGGTGGCCTCGGTGGGGCCATACAGGTTGGTGTAGCTCGGCCGCCTCACGCGCCCCATCCAGTGCGCCAGCACAGCCGGGGGCAGCACCTCGCCGCACCAGATCACCCGCTCCAGCGTGGGGAAGTCGCCGTCCTCGATCGCGTTGCCCTTCACCATGTACGCGAACGTCGAGGGCACCGAGAACCACTGCGTCAACTCGTTCTCGCGGATGAACCTCGCCAGCTGGGCGGGCAGCAGCACCCTCGGTCCCACCAGGTGCAGCTCGCCGCCGCTTGAGAGCGTGCCGTAGATGTCAAACGTCGAGAGGTCGAAGTGCAGCGGCGGGTGCCCGGAGATGCGATCCCCCGACCGGTGGCCGAAGTACGGGAGTGCCCAGTCCAGGAAGGCGGTGACCATTGCGTGCGTTATCACCACGCCCTTGGGCACCCCCGTGGAGCCTGACGTGAAGAGTATGTGGGCCGCGTCGTGGGGGGCCGTCTCGGTCGGCAGGGCTCCGTCGTCCTTGGCGGCTGCCTCCGCGGCACCAAATCCGGCACCCTTGCGCTCTCGCTGTCTATGTCCCTCGTCGGCTGTTCCGTCCGCAGGCTCTCCGTTCTTCGCGCCGTCTACCACCCCCCATTCGGCCTCGATGCGCAGTTCTCCGGCCAGCTTTCCCGCCGCCTGGCCGGCCAGCACCACGCGCGGCTCTGCCACGTCGAGGATGCGCTGCACTCTCACCGCCGGGCTTGCCACGTCCACCGGCACGTACACGCCGCCCGCCTTCAGCGTTGCCAGCATGCTCACGATTGCCTGTGGGGACTTGGGTTGCAGCAGGCACACCCGGTCGCCTCTCTGCACCCCCCGCTCGATCAGCAGCCGCGCGAGTCGGTTGCCGGCTGCCTCGAGTTCCGCATACGACAGACGCTCCCCATCCATCGCAACGGCGGTCTGCTCAGGCCAGCGCTCGCTCGCGAGCGACACGCGCCCGTGCAACGTGGATGACGCCCGCTCCTGCGCCGCGGAGGGGCTGACCGCCGAGGCGCTCACGACACCGCGGCGCGCGTGCGCTCGAAGACCGCCCCGATGTGGTGCAACTCCTCCTCGGAGGGTGGGATGTCGAGGATGAAGCAGCCGTACCCCAGCTCCACGTACCGTCCCAGCTCGGCCGCCACGCGCTCGTAGCTGCCGACCAGATAGGGACAGAAGGTGGCGTAGTTCTCAAACGGCCACAACCAGTAGGGGTCCTGCTCGTCCTGCTCCCCCTCTTCGTGTGCCATCTTCGAGAGCTGGCGGTGCCAGTGGGAGTCCGAGGACTTCATCGCCATCGTGTGCGCGATCTGTCCCTTGCGGTCCTCCGGGAAGCGCTCGTGCGCCACCTCCCACGCCTCCCGTGAGGTGGGGCGGGTGACGATGCCCACCCTGATCCCCGCACCCGCCTGCTCCTCGCGCTGGTCGGGCTCCTCGTGCGCGCGCTTGGGGTACTTCACCGGCGTCGCCCCCAGCGTGTGGGCGGCCGCCAGTCCCGCGGGGGAGGAGCCTGAGATCAGCACTCCGGGCGCCAGCTCGGTAGGCAGCGAAGGGGTGAGACTGAGCCTGTCCACCGTGTAGTACCTGCCTGCGCGCGTCACCGTCTCCCCTGCCAGCAGGCGGGTGACGATCTGTGTGTACTCCACCGTGCGCTCGTAGCGCTCGTCGTGGGGGGTGGGGTCGCCCAGCGCCAGCAGGTCGTTGCGAAAGCCCCCCGCCAGCATGTTCAGATACAGCCTCCTACCGTGCACGTAGGCGAGCGAGGTGACCATCTTGGCCACCGCGTAGGGGTGCATGTACGCCGTCTGCACCGCCACCAGCGGCGCCAGGCGCTCCGTCGCCTGCAGGATCAACTGTGACACCAGCCATGGGTCGGCGATGCCGTTGTCGGTGTACACCAGCATCCCCTCGCAGCCGGCCCGCTCGCTCCAGCGCGCCACCTCGCCCACGCGCTGCGCGTACTCGGCGCTCGCCACGTCCCTGGATTGGGGGCACGTCGAGAAGATCGTGAAGTTTGCCCTCTGCATCGCCTGTCCTGTGACTTGTCCTGCGGGCCGGCCCATACTACACCTGGCGCTTTTTCACCATTGTGTTCTCCAGTAACAACGCCTCTATCCCGGTCCCCAGGAAGGTCTCCAGCGCCTCCTCGGGAGTGTTCACGATCGCCTGGCCCTTCACGTTGAAACTGGTGTTCAGCACCAGCTCGCGGCCCGTCCTTCGTCCCACCGCTCGCAGCAGCTCGTGAAACTCCGCATTGTCAACCCCTGAGACGGTCTGCACGCGCGCGGAGCCGTCCACGTGGGTGATCGCCGGCAGCTGCACCCGGTGCTCGGGGCGCACGTCAAGGTTGACCGTCATGTACGGCAGCTCTGTCCCCGGTGGAGTCTGAAACCACCGGTCCACCTGCTCCAGCGTCACGGCTGGCGCAAAGGGGCGAAACGCCTCGCGCATCTTCACCAGCGCGTTGACCCGGTCGCGCATCTCCGATCGGGAGGGGTCGGCCAGGATGCTGCGGTGCCCCAGCGCGCGCGGGCCCCACTCCATGCGCCCGCGGTACCACGCGATCACCCTGCCCTCGGCGATCAGCTTGGCGGCCGCCTCGCAGGCGTCCGCGAGGGAGGGCAGACGGACGATCTCGATGTCGGCGTGCTCCTGTGCGTCGACGGGTCCTGGCGGTCCTGCCTGGTTGCCGGTGCCCACCGGCTGCAGCCGGTTCGCGGGCTGCGGTTCGTATGCGCTCAGCGCCTGCTCGATCCGCTCCTGCGAGTACGCGGGGCCGTAGAACGGCGTCGGCGAGCGGCGGTTGGGCACTCTGTCGCTCTGCGCGGCGCGGTGCAGTGCGGCGCCCAGCGCCGAGCCGTCGTCGGCTGCGGCGGGCTGCACGTAGATCTCATCCACCACCCCGCTCGCCAAGAGGCGGCCGTTGGCGGTCGTGTTGAGCGCCACCCCGCCCGCCAGCGCCAGCCTGCGCAGCCCCAGCTGCTCTGCGAAGTGTCCGCAGGTGTGCACGATCGCCCGGTCCAGGCAAGCCTGCAGTCCCGCCGCCACGTCGTGGTGGGCGTCCTCGATCGCGCTGTCGGGCTCGCGCGGGGCGATCAGCCGCTCGCCCAGCAGCTCCCGCGTGAGCGCATGGCGCTCGCGCTGTTCGCGCGTGGCTCCCTTCAGCTTGAGCGGCGCGATGTCCCAGCCGCCGTCGGGGCGCAGCCGCACGGCCTCCTCGAAGAACGCGCGGTGGCGCTCGGGGTCGCCGTAGGGAGCCAGGCCCATGATCTTGTACTCGTCGGAGTTGAAGTCGAACCCCAGGTGCAGCGTCACCACGGAGTAGAAGATCCCGATCGAGTCGGCCGCCGAGATGCGGTGCACCGGCTCCAGTTGCCCCTCGGCGGCGCGGTAGACGGTCGCCCCGTGCGCCTCGCCCATGCCGTCGATCACCGCCACCATGCACTCCTCCCAGCCGGAGGTGTAGTAGGCCGAGGCGGCGTGGGCCAGGTGGTGGTCGACGTGCCCCACGCGCTCGGCCGGCAGCTTCGGGAGCGCGGTGCGCACGCGCGCGGCGAACGCCTCGCGCGAGAGCACGCCCTCGTACAGCTCGTGCGAAATCGGATCCAGCTCATACATCGCCCTGTAGGGCTGGTGGTCGAAGGAGTGCACCACCGCGTCGATGTCCTGCGCCTGCAGGCCCGCGTGCTCCAGGCACGTGCGGATCGCGCCGGCCGGGAAGTCGCCGGTGTGTTTGCGCCGGGCGATCCGCTCCTCGGCGACGCCCGCGACGAACTCGCCGTCGACTACCAACGCCGCCGCCGAGTCGTGGCCCTGGGAAATGCGGTACTCGCGCTCCTGTAGCCCCGGCCAGTGGCGGCGCTTGAACTCCATCGTTCCCTCGATGCCGCTGACTCCGATGATCCTCATTTGGCCTTCCGTGGTGGAGAGGATGTGGGTAGTGGGTCCCGGCTGCTCGCGTCACCTGCATGAAGACACGCTCGCCCGGTCGATCCGTGACCAGGTGGGTATCTGGGTCCCTATTCTAGTCTCCGCGCGCCCGAGGGCCCGACCTGGCGCGCTCGGCTGCCTGCCATATGCGCTCGATCCGCTCCGCCACCACGCGCGCGTCGTAGGTGTCCACCGCCTGCCGGCGCGCCTGCGCGCCCTCGCGGGCCACGCGCGCGGGGTCCTCCAGGTAGGGCCTGACCGCCTCGGCCAGGGACTCGGGGTCGTTCTCGGGCTCGGTGATCGCGCCGATGCCCGGGAAGATCATGTCCGCCACGCCCTCCGCGCCGGTCGCCAGGCAGGGCCGTTCGGCCAGCATCCCCAGGATCACCGCGCGCGGGGCGCCCTCGGTGGGGCTGGGGCAGAAGACCGACACGTCGAAGGCCGAGAGCACCTCGGCCACGTTGGCGCCCGGCGTGGGGATGAAGTGGGCACGGCCGTTCAGCGGCGCCGCCAGCTCGCGCAGCTCCCCCTCGGTTTCCCCGTCGCCGGCAAGGACGAGGTGCACGCGCTCGTCCAGCAGTTTCACGGCCTCCACCACCACGTCGTTGCGCTTCTTGCGGTGAAAGCGCGAGATGCAGCCCACCACGAAGGCATGCTCGGGCACGCCCAGCTCGGCGCGCACCCGCGTGCGGCCCTCCGCGGTCGGCGCGATCTCGTCGGTGCGCAGCACGTTGGGGATCACCTCCACCCGCTCGGCCGGCACGCCCACGGCGCTGAGCGACTCCTTGGTGCCCGCCGAGACGGCCATGATCGCGTCCGCGTCGCGCGCCGCGCGCAGGTACATGCGCCGCGGCAGGCCGTGGCGCAGCGGGAACGGCACCGGCCCCCACTCGGCCCACACCAGCGTCGCATGCAGGCGCCTGGGCAGCCAACGTGCCATCAGCTGCTCCTTCTTGTAGTGCACGAGCAGCACGTCGTAGGGCCACTCCCGCTCCAGCGCCCTGCGCAAGCGCCGCACGTAGGGGAACCACACGGCGGCCAGCCGCGCGTAGCTCGTCGTCGAGAGCTTGGCGCCAATCTCCAGGGGACGCACCTGCACGCGCGTGTCGCGTCCGATCTGCGGCTGATCGGTCAGCATCACCGCCTCGTGGCCCCGATCGATCAGCGCATCCAGCATCTCGACGGCCGCGAACTCGGCCCCGCCGCGCGAGGAGGTCGTCATCACGCTGACGATCTTCATATGGGCCTCTCCACAACCCCAACGTAGCGAACTTGGGTTGAGGGGCAGCGCTTGCGCGAAAACACCCGGCGGTTGGCGAAAACATCCCAGAGGATCCGGTCAGCCTCGCGATTGTGGGCAGCGTGTACCCTCGCCCGGGTGAGCGCAGAGCAAGCAGGGGCGCGGCTGCTGATGATCGAGCAGGGTGGGCGCGGCGGTGTGGCCGACTACACGGCGCAGCTGGCGGGCGCGCTGGCGGCCGAGGGGTGGCAGGTGGCGCTGGCGACCGCCGAGGACAACCTCTACCCGCCGATGCCGGGCGTCACCGTCCACTTGGTCTTCCACTACGTGCGCGGGCGGACCCCGGCCGGACGCGCCGTGCGGCGCCTGGGGCTCGGCGCGATCGTGAACGGGCTGGCCTTCCTCGCGGCGCTCCCGCGCCTGGTCCTGCTGGCGCGCCGGGCGGATCTGAGCCACACCCAGGGCTGGGAGTACGCCCCGCTGGGCGTCGTGGCGATCATCTGCCTGCGCCTGGCGGGGGCGAGGGTCGTGCAGACCTCCCACAACACCTTCGAGCGCGGCCGCCGGCTGGATCGCACGCACCGCCTGCTGGCCAGGCTCACAGTGCGCACGATCGTCCACACCCAGGCCGACCTGGCGCGAGTGCCCCGTGAGGCGGAGGGTCGGGTGGCGGTGATCCCCCACGGCGAGTACGGCGGTCTGGCGCACACGGGCGGGATGGCCGATCGCGACGCGGCGAGGGCCGGCCTCGGCATCGCGCCCGATGCGCCCGTGACACTGCTGTTCGGCAATCTGCGCCCCGACAAGGGCCTCGGCGACCTGCTCGCCGCGCTGATTCGCCTACCGCGGCTGCACCTGCTCGTGGGCGGCCAGGAGCAGGGCGCGCTCGCCGCCGCGCGCGCACGGCTGCAGAGCCCCGGGCTGGCCGGGCGCGTGACGGTGCGCGAGGGGTTTCTCGACATGCGCGAGGCGGCGCGGCTGTTCGCAGCCACCGACACCGTCGCGCTGCCCTACGCGCTGGCCAGCCAGAGCGGCGTGCTGCTGCTCGCCTACGGCTTTCACCGGCCGGTGGTGGTCTATCCGGTGGGTGGGCTGGTCGAGGCGGTGCTCGACGGCGAGACGGGCTGGATCTGCCCTTCGCCCGACGTCGATGGGCTGGTCGGCGCGCTCGCGGCGAGCGTGGAGGCCGGCTGGCCGGAGTGCCGTCGGCGCGGGGAGGCCGGCGCGGTGCTTGCGCAGGAGCGCTTCGCGTGGCCGGCGATCGCGCGCAGCACCGGCGAACTCTACTGCGGGGTTCTGGGGCTCACCCCGGGTGCGAACGGCAGCGCCTCGGGGGTGTCCGAGGCGAAGAAGTAGAGGTTGCGCCGCAGCGCGTCGGGCGTCTCGAACACCGCGACATGAGCAAACACGCCCTCCAGCAGCGCCGCCAGCTCCTCGGGCGAGGAGAAACGCATGCGCGTGTAGGCGTACTCGGTGTGCGGCTCGATCACCGTGTAGCCGCTGAGCACCCCTCCGGGGCGCAGCTGGGCTTGCGCCGAGGTTAGAATTGCCGTCGCCTCGGACGCTGAGAAGTGGTGAATGGCCGAGTCCCACACGACGTTGTCGAACGGACCCTGGGGGAACTCACTGCGGAGGTCGCATTGGCGGTACTCAACGTTCGTCCGGCTGTGGTGCCGCCGCGCGTGGCGCAGTGCGCTGTCGTTGTGATCGACGGCGAGCACGTGCGCGCCATGCCCCGCATAGAAGCGATGCGCGTTGAATCCGTCTCCGCAGCACAGCTCCAGGATCTCGGCTCCCGGTACCATCGCCAGCGTGTTGAGCACGCCGCGCTCGAGGAACGTCGAGCGCTGCTTGGCGACCCACTGCCAGTGGACGTCGATCTCGTGATCGAACCACTCCGCCGAGGGGCGCAGGAAGCCCTCGAGTTTGTACTGGAAGTGGTGGGTGAGGGAGGTGAGGGCGCGCAGCCACGCGTTTAACGTGCGTACTGGTGGCACGAGAAAGCGATGCGCCCCTGACAGAACAGTGGCGATGGCCGGACGACCACGGACCCCGACCCTGTCGTCCCGCGAGGCGTTGGCCGCGCTCACGAGCGGTACACTACCGTAACCTGCCGTTGCGCTTGCCGTGTCCCGTTCACGTGGGTGTGCGGGCGATGCTCGTCAACGCGATCAGCCTTCCCAAACGTGAGATTGCCTTGATCAAAACGCGGCTCAAAGGTCTTTCGCCGGCTTGGCAGGATCGTCTCCGTCGCCTCAGTCGCTTTCGCTGGTTCGAGAAGGCGCGGATCGTGCGGGGCTACGGGGTCTCCTTCCGTGCGCAGCCGCTGCTCGTGGCGCGCTACGTGCTGTTCGACCCCGAGGTGGGTGACTTCTCCTACGAGCTGGATAACGAACACGAGTTGGTCGACTTCCTGGCCGGCGTGCTTGGTTTGAGTCAGACGACGATCGCGGGCTACCTGGCCGAGATCAAGAACGATGAGAAGCTCAGGGGAGCGATGGCCAAGCGGGCACGGTGGCGCATCGACATGAAGCGGCGGATCCATTTTGGTCAACGCGTCGCCTGGTATGCAGTCACGCGCGCTGTGAAGCCGCGCCTCATGGTCGAGACGGGCATCAAGCATGGGTTTGGTTCGCTGGTCCTGCTTTCGGCGCTGGAGCGCAACGCTCGCGAGGGCAGCCCGGGCCGCCTTATCTCATTTGATACGGATCCGTTCAGCGGCTGGGTGGTTGACGAGCGCCTGCGCGAGCACTGGCGACCTGTTTTCGCTTCCACCTTCGATCTGCTCGACGCGACCCTCGATGGCCACGAGGTGGACCTCTTCATCTGCGACACACCGCCCAGCTACGAGACGGAGTCCTTCGAGATGCGCACTGCGATGAGTCACGCCGCCAAGGACATCGTCTTGATAGCCGGCAACGGAGATCGCACGACCGCGCTGCCAGAGCTGGCCGCCGAGCTGAACGGTGAGTACCGCCACTTTGTCGAGCGCCCCAGGCGACACATCTTCCCAGGCGCCGGTTTTGGGCTTGCGCACGATATGAAGCCCTGAGCGGGGGCCGCCCAGGTCGCTACACGCGGGC
>Ga0209415_10013950_pt1 | contig 13167 bp, 12 predicted proteins | sample PeaSoiSIISIP2007_FD_187696 | JGI IMG/M metagenome (GOLD analysis project Ga0209415, IMG submission 187696) | Peat soil microbial communities from Weissenstadt, Germany - SII-SIP-2007 (SPAdes) (version 2) | ecosystem: Environmental > Terrestrial > Soil > Wetlands > Peat | place: Germany... | reverse complement strand
GCCTCCACCTCCTGATCCAAAGACCCTTCCGAGCGCTTCTTTGATGTCCACGACTGTTCATCCACAGGCTCTGAGCTACGGCGTTGTCCGTGACTGTGCAGCGACGTTCCCGAATGTCCATCTTCCTGGCTACACCGTTGGCTACACCTGGCGAGCCTGGGACCCAGCCGCGGTACGACCCTGGAAACCGCCTTTGGGCGGTGCTCAGCAGAGGCGCTCCCGCTCGCATGGGGGCTCGACTCGCAGGGGACTTGAATCCTCGCGCCCTTGCGGGCACTCGCTCCTCAAGACGGCAGAGGCTCGCCCTCCACCTGCACCGATCTGCGTTCGTCCTGCTAGGAGCTGTTGGACAAAGGGCTTCCAGGCTGCTCTGGACAGGCCTCACCTTCCAGGGAGTGGGGACTTCACTTTTCGGCCGAGAAGCCTGCGGGAGCGCCCTCTGCTCGTCCGTGTGACTGCGAGCACGAGAGTCGCTTTGTGACGGGCCATTCGCCACTAGTGACGGCCACCGACGACCGCTTGAGTGGAGCCCATGAGGACCGAGCGGGAGCAATAAGGGGCATCCGGAGAGTTCCCCCATGGTCCACGAGACCAGGATGACAAGGGAGTGTCACGATGACTTTCTCGAGACGCGCCTTCCTCGGAGGGAGCGCGGCGACGGTGGGCGGGCTGGTCCTCGCCGACCATCTGCGCTTCTTGCAGCCCGTGTCCGGCGATGCCGCGGCCGCCGAACCGACCATCACGAGCGGCGCAACCGTCTACCGCACCGGGCACTCGAACAATTGCGACGGTGCGTGCGGGCACCTCGTGCACGTCGTCGACGGACGCGTCACGATGATCGGCCCCGCGGGCTGGGGCACGAAGACCATCTCGGGAGCGCCGGCGCCGACCTTCCATCCCCGCATCTGCGCGCGAGGCCTGTCGCAGATCTCGAACACCTACAGCCCCGACCGCGTCAAGTACCCCTACAAGCGGGTCGGACCGAGGGGCTCGGGGAAGTGGCAACGCATCAGCTGGGAAGAGGCGACCAGCCTCATCGCCGAGAACTTCACCTCGATCCAGCAGCGGCACGGGAAGAAGTCCGTCTGGATCGCCCCGTACACGGGCTCCCTCGCCTTGATCGAGGGGGTCGTCGGAGCGGGCTTCCGGTTCGCGAGCGTCATCGGCGCCTCGGCCGGCGACTCCGAGGGCGACAACGAGGGCGACTCCGCCACGCCCGCCGGCTGGAACTACGTGCTCGTCGACCCGACCAATCCCTCGAACGGAGGCGGCTTCTTCACCGGCCACGAATCGGTCGACTTCCTCGACGCGAAGGCCATCGTCTTCTGGGCCAACAACGTCGCGGAGACGTCCATCCCCGATTGGCGCGTGATGTGCGACGCCAGAGACCAGAACGGGACCCAGCTCATCTCGATCGACCCGCGGTACACGGTCACCTCGGCGGCGTGTGACGAGTGGCTGCCGGTCCGCCCCGGCGCCGACACCGCCCTGGTCGACGGGGTCATCAACTACGTCCTCTCGCACAAGCTGTACGACGGCGACTACATCCGCCGCTACACCGTCGGTCCGTACCTCGTCGACCCGGGAACGAAGAAATGGCTCCGGGCGAAGGACGTGATCGCGGGCGCCAAGGACGACTACGTGGTCTTCGACGAGTCGGACGGCAAGATCAAGGCGGCGAGCGACCCCTCCGTGCGGACGCCGGCGCTCTTCGGGACCCACACCGCCGGCAACCTGCGGGCGCGGACCGCGTTGCAAGCTCTGGCAGACATGGTGTCCAAGTACACCCCGGAATATACGGCGCGCCTCACCGACATCCCCGCCTCCCAGGTCGTCTCGCTCGGCAAGATCTGGGCGACGCAGAAGCCGCTGGCGGTGCGGGTCGGCTTCGGCCTCTCGCACTGGTACCACGGCGACCTCCACATGCAGGCCCTGCTCACCCTGCAGGCGATCACGGGCAACATCGGCGTCCACGGCGGTGGCGTGACGACCTTCGCAGGCGGCATCACCACGACCGCGTTCGACTTCGGCCACTGGTGGAACCCGACCGGGACGCCGTACACGGTGCTCGAGCCGATGAACTTCTGCGACGCCGTGCTGAAGGACGATCCCTACCCGGTCCGAGCGGCGTGGTTCATGGTCGACAACTTCGCCCAGCAGATGTCGGATCGCAACCAGGTCGTGAAGGCCATGAAGGCGCTCGAGTTCTGTGTCGTCTCGGACTACAACCTCTCGGCGACCGCAGACATCGCGGACCTCGTCCTGCCGGCCTGCACCTACCTCGAGAAGACCGACCTTCTCTCCTCGAACAACTTCTACCTCCAGTACATGCCGAAGATCATCGACCCGATGTTCGAGTCGAAGTCCGACCTCGACGCGATCCGTCTGGTGGCCGAGAAGATGGGTGTCGGGCGGTACTTCGACAAGTCGCCCGACGAGTACCTGAGAGAGATCATGCACCTCGGCAAGTCGGACGCCGACCCGACCGTGCTCGGCCTGACGTGGGAGCAGCTGACCTCCGAGGCGGTGCATCTCAATACCGACCCGACGCCGTACGTGCCGTTCTTCAACAAGCAGTTCCCGACGAAGAGCGGAAAGATCGAGTTCTACGTCGAGATGCTGGTGCCCTTCGGCCAAGAGCTCTGCGAGCACCAGGAGCCCGTCGAGGCCTCGCCGACGAATCCGCTCTACAAGAAGTACCCGCTGGTCTTCCTGTCCACGCACACGCGGTTCCGCACGCACTCCCAGTACGTGAACCTGCCGTGGCTGAAGGAGATCAACAACGGCGGCAACGGCTTCCTCGAGATCAACCCGAAGGACGCGTCGCCGAGGGGCATCGCGGACGGCGACGTCGTGCGGGTCTTCAACGACCGCGGCGAGATGAAGGTGCGGGCCCGGCTCACCGAGTCGATGAAGCCCGGCGTCGTGAACTGCTACCAGGGGGGCTGGGACACGATCAAGGTCAAGCACTACATCGAGGGCCACCCGAACAACCTGACGCACCAGATCGCCAAGCCGGCGCAGGCCCTCATCCCGAACTTCCCGTCGAATGCCGCCTACTACGACTGCCTCGCCCAAGTCGAGCTCGTGAGGGAGTGACCGTCATGGCCGCGAAGCGCACCGCCCACACCCCGCACCACGTGATGGTGATCGACACGAACCGATGCGTCGGCTGCTGGACGTGCGCGGTGGCCTGCAAGGAGATCAACAACGAGCCGCTCGGCTTCTGGTGGAACCGCATCCTGACCGCCGCGCCGAACGAGTCGACGACCGCTGCGCCGCCCGCGAGCGACAACATCGACGTGCCTCGTGGCGTGTTCCCCGACCTCGAGCTCGCCTACCTCCCGGTCGCCTGCCAGCACTGCAACGACGCGCCCTGCGTCAAGGTCTGCCCCGTACAGGCGACGTTCCGCCGGGACGACGGGACGGTGCTCGTCGACTATGAGCGCTGCATCGGCTGCCGCTACTGCATGGCGGCGTGCCCGTACGGCGTCCGCATCTTCAACTGGGGCGATGCCGAGTACGCCCCCGGGGGGGTCGTCGGCTACGGCAAGGACTACCGCTTCGACGGTCGGTTGGTGTTCACGCCCGAGCGCCCGAGGGGCGTCGTGGAGAAGTGCACGTTCTGCGTCGAGCGCATCGACGTCGGCGAGAAGCCCTTCTGCTGTGAGGCCTGCCCGATCGGTGCCCGGATCTTCGGCGATCTCGCCGATCCCGCCAGCGAGGTGAGCCAGCTCGTGAACGAGGGCGGCGCGGTGCAGCTGCACCCCGAGCTCGGTACCGATCCGAACGTCTACTACGTGCCCGTGCGAAGGCGCGCGGCGCTCGAAACGTGAGGGGAGTGAGTGGTGGCCACCAACACTGCTTCGTTGCCGATCCCCGCCAGGGGCGCGCGGACTGGACGCCCCGGCATCCAGCTCTGGTATGCGCTGCTCGCTGCCGCATGCGCGTTCGGTCTCGCGGCGTGGATCTACGAGCTCGAGAACGGCCTCGCGGCGACCGGCATGCGCGACGTCGTGTCCTGGGGGATGTACATCTTCACGTTCGCGTTCTTCATCGGCCTGTCCGCCGGTGGGTTGATCATGGCCTCGAGCGCCGAGGTCTTCGGCATCAAGGCCTTGAAACCACTCTCGCGACTCGGGGTGCTGTCGGCTGCCGCCTGCGTCGCGGTGGCTGCGCTCATGATCATCCCGGACCTCGGGCGCCCCGCGCGGATCCTCAACATCTTCATCCACCCCAACTGGAGCTCCCCGCTGGTCTGGGATGTGTTCATCATCTCGATCTACTTCGTCTTCTCAGTGGTCGACCTGGCGGTTCTCCAACAGCACACGACCGAGCCTGCGAGGCTGCGCCGAACGATGAGGGTGCTCGCCTATGTCGGGCTGCCGACGGCGGTCCTGCTCCACTCGATCACGGCCTGGATCTTCGGGCTGCAGATCGCCCGGACGTGGTGGAACACCTCGCTGATGGCTCCCCTGTTCGTCGTCTCGGCGGTGCTCTCGGGGACCGCCCTCGTCACCCTCCTCGCCCTCGCCGCCGAGCGCTGGGGAGGGTTCACGCTGCCTGCCGATACCCGGCGCTGGCTGCGGGGCTTCATCACCATGGCGCTCATCGTGGACCTGTTCTTCGTGGGCTGTGAGTACATCACCGTGCTGTGGGGCAACGTGCCCGCCGACCGGTCGGCGCTCGATCTCGTGCTCCCCGGTGGGCCGTGGGCTTGGACGTTCTGGGGGGAGTGGATCGTCGGGGGCGTCATTCCGCTCGCGCTCCTGCTCGTGCCGCGCCTCCGCAGGATGGCGGGATCGCTCGGTGTTGCGGCATTCCTCGCCATCGCGGGCGTCTACGTGTTTCGCATCGAGCTCGTCGTGATCGGCTTCATCAACCCGCTCACCCAGTTCCCGCCCGGGATCGCCGTCGGCACCTACAACCCGACGACGACCTCGTTCCAGCTTGTCGGGCGGTACTCCCCGACATGGGTCGAGTACGGGATCATCATCGGGCTGTTCGCCTTTTTCGGAGCGATCGTGACGGTCGGCTACCACCGGCTCCAGCTGGCGAGCCGGTCGCCGATCAGCTCTCAGGAGGGCCGACCGGCGAGGGAAGAAACGGTGCACTCGGCACCCGACACACCCGTCGCGCCTTCCGCCGGGGAATCGCCCTTCTCCGGGGAGCAATGAGGAGAGCGTCATGACCATCGACTTCCCGCTGCTTGAGGGCACCAAGAACGGCGATACCGCCCCATCGACGGCGGCATCGGCGGCCGGTGCCGATCTCGACAAGGAGACGGTGATCGCCGCGCTCGACCTGCTCGCGCACTGGTGGAGCCGTCCTGTCGCCGACGAGGTCAGCATCTGGCCGAGCGCCGCCGATCTCGAGGAGCGGCTCTGCAGTCTGATGTCGGACAGTGCAGAACGCCTCTCGTGGGTCCTCCACGAGCCGCTCATGCTGCTGGACGAGCACGAGCGCCTGTTCGTGGGGCCCGGGCCCGTGCCGTGCCCGCCGTATGAGTCGTTCTGGAGAGAGGACGTCCCCGTCGACATCCGGCGCAGCTTGATGGGGCCCTGCACCGCGGACCTGCGCCACATCTATCACGAGCTCGGTCTGGAGCTGACGCCGACTAGCGGCGAGCTCCCCGATCACGTCGCGGTCGAGCTCGAGGCACTCGTCTACGGGCTCTCGCTCGAGGGGACTGAGCCAGCTGCCCGATCGCTCTTCTTCGACCATGTGAGGAAGTGGCTGCCACGGCTTTGCCGAGCCGTCGCCCACGAGGCCGAGCAGCCCTTCTACCGCGACCTCGCCGCCGTGACCCTCGATTGGCTCGGGCCTCTCCAGCGCTACTTCGAGTCGCTCATCGCCAGCGCACCCACGACCCGCTGAGAACCGTGGCCGTATCGTGCTCGGGTTGCGAGCGATCATGAGGCGCTCGTGGCGCCGGCCACGCCGCCGTTGGCCGGGTCGCTCGGGCGGAAGTCGGTGACCACCGCCATCAGGCGTGCGCCCACGATGCCCGCGAACGAGCCGACGGCGGTTCTGCTTTGCTCCGACGTCTCGGAGCGCGGTCCGGGTCCGATCTCCGCCAGTACGTTTGCCGCCGCCCTGCGCCAGGTCGCGCCAGGGGCACGGGTCGTCGTGGTGCAGGATCTTTGCTCGGAGCCCTCCGGGCTGCCCGCTGTCCTGCGGGATGTCGGAGCGCGCCGGGTCGTCGTCGCCTGCTCCCAGGGCGCGAGGAGACGCGACGAGATCCTTGCCGACCTGCGCGGCGCAGGCATCCACCGCGCTGGTGTCCAGGTGGTCGACATGATGCCGGGCGAGGATGCGGATCCCCGCCACGTCGTCGAACAGTCGATCGTCCGGATGCGAGCCGCGCTGACGCTGCTCTCCCGTAGCGACCTCGCTGCTCCGATCCGCGAGCGGATGGCACTCGACTCGGTGCACGTCTCTCGCCGGGACCTGTTCCGTCTCGGCCGCATCGCCCGCCGTCCCGTCGCCTGCTGGGTCGGGGGCCGCTGCGCCGGGGACGGGGCCTGCCGGGCGTGTGTCGACGCGTGCCCGCGAGGAGCGCTGTCTCTCGCCGGCTCCCGGGTGTCAGTCGATGCAGCCGCGTGCACCGGGTGCGGCGCCTGTGTGAGCACCTGCCGCTCGGCGGCGATGTCGCTCGCCGGAGCGTCGATCGAAGCGCTCGAGGCGGCAGCGAGCGTGCTCGTCGAAGCGTCACGCGGCCTCCCCTCGGTGCGCGGGGTGGCGATCGTCTGCACGGATGCGGCGACCGCGGTACCGCTCGGGGGGAGTTGGCTCCCTCTCGAGGTGCCGTCGCTCGAGATGGTGACTGCCGGTTGGCCGCTGCAGATCCTCGCGACGGGCGAAGGGGCGACGCTGGTCGGATGCGGCGAGGAGGTCTGCACCGCCCGTGGGCGTGAGGTCGCCCGCCTGTGTGCCGACTTGGTCGACGAGGTCGCGCCTGGGAGGCGTCGGCGGATCGGCCGGGGTGTCGTCCCGGAGCCGGAGGGCCTGAGCGTCGATCTCGCGTGTGCTTCCGCGCCGGCCCCCCGGCCTGCCCTCTCAGTCGAGCTTCGTGAGCCCGAGGCAACGGTCCGGGCGCTGTCAGCGCTGGCTCGGGCGTCAAGCTTGCGATCCGCGCCGGCGCCGGCCTCGGCCCCGACGATGCCCGCCGCGCTTGAGCCACTGCCGGGCTCTGAGCACAGAGAACCGTGGAGGATCGAGTCGGTTGTGTCCCCGCTCGGCGAGATCGCCATCGACGCAGCGCGCTGTTCCGGGTGCGGCTGTTGCGCGCTCGCCTGTCCGACGGGCGCGCTGGCCGCACGAGGACCGGAGGATTCGGCGCTCGTCCTGACGTTCGACGTCGCCGCATGCGCGGCGTGCGGCGCCTGCGTAGCTTCGTGTCCCGAAGGTGTCGTCTCGCTCCTTCGCGTCGTCGACTCGTCGACCCTTGCCTTGGGTCGCCACACGGTCGCCGAGGCCGGGCGCGATGGTCGGTGCAAGTGCTGCGGGCAGCCACTCGCGGGCGGTCTTGTCCCGGACATCATCGGGGCCCGCCTCGCCGCCTCGCACCCTCAGCTCGCCGATCGGCTGCGCCACGAAGATAGATGCGCCGACTGCCTGCTCAAGGTCTGACGCTCGCCGGATCCGTATGACACGCTACGGGAGACGTGGACACCACCAAGCTCGAGTCTGCTTACGAGGCGCTGGTCCAGGCCGCGGGTGCCACGGGGCTCGGTGCGCCCGCCGACGGAGAGTGGGACGCCGATACGGTGCTCGCCCACGTCGTGGCGAGCAGCCGCATGGTCGCGGCCGCGAGCGCCGAGCTGTTGGAAGGACGGATTCCGGTCGTCGACAATCGGCCGACCCAGTCCGGCCATTATCTCGAGGCCATCGTGAGGAGCGCCGCCAGCCGAGTCGAGCTTCTCGCCACGATGCGAAGCTCCGGACGAGAGCTCGTAATCCTGGCCTCGTGGCTCGACGAGAAGCAGATCGCCACGAGCGTGCCGGCGATCATCGTCGATGCAGGTCGCATTCGTGTGCAGCGTCCAGTGCCGTTCTCGACGCTCCTCGAGCCAAGTCATGTCCGCGGGCACCTCGAACAGCTGCAAGGGCTGCGGGCATGAGGGACACGAGCCGCAAACTAGGAGGCAGTATGAGCAGCGAGTATCTCCCGGACGTCTATGTACGGTTCCGGGACCGATTCCCAACGGTCGTCGAGAGCGTGGACGCGCTCGGCATGGCCGCTGATGGTGCCGGGTCGCTCGACGAGCGCACACGGCGCCTCGTTAAGCTTGGCATCGCCGTCGGGGCGATGGCCGAGGGCGCGGTGCGCTCAAACGCGCGCAAGGCGCTCCAAGCTGGTGCATCCGAAGGCGACATCCTCCACGTCGCCGCGCTGACCGTGAGCACCTGCGGTTTTCCTGCCGCCGTCGCGGCGTACTCCTGGATCGAGGAGGTCCTCGTCGCGCGGCACTGACGCCAATGGCGTATCGGGTTGACTGCGCGGGCACAAGAAGTGGTAGTCAGCCCAGCGGGATGCCCTTTACACGCTGGGCTGCCTGGTTGGCCCCGTAGCGTCGGGAGCGGCCCGTGACGTGCCGCTAGGAGCCTGGGTCGATAACGACCGATCGCCTGCTGGGAAGCGTCGCCGGTCATGGCGGCTCGTCGTTCGAGAAGGATCCACCGCGGCGCCGCTTCGTCGGAAGAAGAAGGCAGGGCTCGAGCGACGGCTGAGGCCGCCGCGGGCGCTCTCGTCGCCGAGATCCGCGAGGTCCACACTGTCTCCTGCGGCAGCCTTGCCTGCTGGAATTGGCTCACGGACTCCTCACCACTGGATTCAGGTATACCTGAGAGAATGGTTCAGGTACGCCTGAGAGACTGGCGCTCCTAATGGGCCCCAGCACCTCGCCGATGCCGCTCACCGTGGCCCGCTCGGGGAAGCGGGCCGTCGCCGGAGCGGCGCTTCTCGCGATGCTCGGTCCCGGCGTGATGGTGATGCTGGCAGACACCGACGCCGGGAGCGTGATCACTGCCGCTCAATCCGGCGCGCGCTTTCGCTACGCGCTCGTGCTCCCGCAGCTTCTCCTCGTCCCGGTTCTCTACCTGGTGCAGGAGATGACGGCCCGGCTGGGGCTCGCGACGAGGCAGGGACACGGTGCACTCATCCGCCGGACATTCGGGACCCGGTGGGCCCTGCTGTCCGCAGGGACGCTCTTCGTCGCCTGTGTCGGAGCGCTTGTCACCGAGTTTGCAGGCGTCGCAGGCGTCGGAACGCTCGTTGGGATCCCCAGGTGGGCCTCGACCGGCGCGGCGGCCACTGCCCTCATCGCGCTGGTCCTGCTGGGGCGGTACCGCCGGGTCGAGCACGTGGGCGTCGCCGTGGGCGCGCTCGAGCTGCTGTTCCTGCCAGCGGCGTTCCTCGCCCACCCGCACGTCGGCGCGATCCTCCACGACCTTGCGAACCCGGTCCATGCCAACGGCGGCTATCTGACGCTGCTCGCCGCCAACGTCGGAGCCGTGATCATGCCATGGATGGTCTTCTACCAACAGGAAGCCGTCATCGACAAGGACCGGCACGGGCTCGATCTGCGCGCCGCGTTACGGTCGGCCAGGTTGGACACCGCAGCAGGCTCGGTGATCACACAGCTCGTGATGGTGGCAGTGATCCTCGCGACCGGCGCGACGCTCGGCGTGACGCACCCGGGTGAAGCGCTGAACAGTGTCGGGGAGATCGCTGCCGCGATGACGCCGTTCCTCGGACACGAGAAGGCGCTGCTCTTCTTCGGTCTCGGCATGGTCGGGGCGGCCGTGGTCGCGGCACTCGTCGTGACGCTGGCAGGCGCCTGGGGCATCTCCGAGGTCCTCGGCTGGCGGCACAGCTTGAACGACTCCCCCGCGCGCGCTGCCGGCTTCTACAGCCTGGCCGTGGCAGGAGTCCTCGTTGGCGGCCTACTCGTGCTCGTGGCTCCGAATCTCGTCAACCTGTCGGTCGATGTGGAGGTGATGAATGCATGCCTCCTCCCGATCGTCCTCGGGTTCCTCATCGCCCTCGAGCGCCGGGCCCTCCCCGCGGAGCTGAGGATGCGGGGCGCCCGGAGGTCGGCCACCTACGCGCTGACGGCTCTCGTGATCGTCTTCGGCCTCGTCACCGCCGTAATAGTCCTGCTCGGCAGCGCCTAATGGCCGCGGAGCCACACGGTGAGCACCGGGCCGGAGTCCATGTCCGCGTCGGCGCCGCCGTCTTCCACCCGCGCGCGGAACCGCTCACGAGGCCGTCCTCGTTCAGATCGGCAGGCTCGGCAGCCGCCGGGACCGCCCATCGGGTCGCGACCCGGATCACCGAGGCGCCGGCGACGGCTACCCAGGCGACAACGGCCACCCACAGCATGACGTGCGCGATCGGCGACATGAAGCCGTTACGCGTGACCTTGCCGAACGACAGGGTCGCCACGCTGTACATGCCGAGTGGGAACACCACGCTCCACAACGCCGTCTCGTACGCGAGCGTCCAGTGGTGCTTTAGGTGGCGCCAGAGGCCGAGCACGATGAGAAGCGGGATCCACCAGGTGCCGAACGACCAGAGGACGAAGGAGAATCCCTCCACGAATCCAGCCGTCGCCTCGCGAACCGGAAGGCCGTGCGGCAACATCAGGACTTGCGCACCTGCTCGCACCGTGATCGCTGTGGCACCCATCAGGATCCAGTAGGGAGGCCCCAGCGCCGCAGGGGTCATGGGCACCGTGAGCCACCGCAGCAGGATCAGCGTCACGAGCAGGAGGTAGAGGACGAGCCCGACGCCCCATAACCCGATCGCCCCCGGCGCCAGAAGGCCGACGTGCGAAGGCCAGACGGGCACGAGCGCCGACGCGGCGATGGCGAGGGACTGCGTTCCGACCACCCAGAGGAGCCAGGTGCCGTTGACGCCTCCCAACACCGAGTCCCGTTCTCGGGTGAGTAGGAGCGGCCAGCATGGCATACGTCAGGCCGAGCCAAACTGTCACCGCGACCGCGGCGAGCACGGCTGTGACCATCGGACGGCCGGCAGCCTGGAACCGCACTCCCAGCACGTCGATGCCGGCGACGACGCTGAAGAAGCCGAAGATCCGCTCCGGCGCCCGAACGTCGTCGGCAACACTCGACCGGTAACGCGACAGCCGGACGAGGAGCATGGTTCCCAGCACCACGAGGCCCGCGGCGGCCGCCACGAGCAGGGTGCGCGACAGCCACACGGGCCCGAGCGCGTACGTGCCTGTCGAGATGATGCCGGTCGCCATCACGAACGCGAAACAGGCCGGGGGAAGGTCCCGGATCGCTGTTGCCACCCGCCCGACCGGTCGATGCCGCCGCCGCTGGGATATCCGTGCCGAGCGCCATGATCGTCTTCTGCCTTCTTCGAGCACCTAATATTACTCGGATATCTTGTTTTTATTCTATCTGCGAGCAATAATGCAACCATGCTGACGCGGTGCGGACCCCCGATCGCCCACGCTTCCTCGAGCCGGCCCTCTCCCTGATGGGCCCGACTGAGATGACGTCCCCACCGGTGAGACCGCGAGACTCGACGACGTATCGTGCCCTCGCTGGGGAGAGCCGCCAGGCGCTGCTAGCTGCGCTACAGCGTTCCGGTAGGCCGCTCGACGCGAGCGAAGCGGGTGCTGCCGTCGGCCTGCACCGCAACACTGCCCGGGTACACCTCGACGTGCTCAGCTCGGTTGGCCTCCTGAAGCGGCGCATCGAGCACCGCACCACCCGCGGTCGCCCGCGTGTGGTGTACGAGCTGGCGGTCGCAGACGCTGGCCTGCTCGACGGCAACCCGGCCGGAGAGGACGAGGTCGGTTACCGGGAGCTTGCACGGCTGCTCGCACAGCAGCTCGCCGAGTTGGCAGACGTGTCGGGCGAGGCGATACGAGCGGGCCGCCGATGGGCGGCAGCGCTCGACGGGCGCCCGCTCCCCGCGCAGCGGCTCTCGGCCGGCGAGGCCATCAGTGTCGTGACCGACGTGCTCGACCGCCTCGGCTTCGACCCGCAGCCGGAAGAGGACCTCGGTCGGATCTTGCTCCACCACTGTCCGTTCGCCGAGATCGCGAGGGAGAACCGCTCGGTGGTCTGCGGGATCCACCTCGGCATGCTCAAAGCCACCGTCGAGCGTCTCGACGCTCCGCTCGACGTCGTCGGCCTCGAGCCCCTCGTGACCGACGAACCGAGCCTGTGCATCGTGCGCCTGGCGACCAGAGTCGCGTCCCCCAAGCGCCGTCGCCAATCGGAGGAGACACCGTGAACGACACCACGCGCCACGGCACCGACGGGGACCTCGTCAACACGATCCTGAGGGCACGCCGGCTCCTCGAGCCAGAGCGGGTCGGGGCCGACCTATGCACGATCACCTACGCAGGAGGGCGCGAGGCCGACGTCTTCTACCGCGACCGATGGTCGTGTGACCGTATCGTGCGCTCCACCCACGGCGCCAACTGCACCGGCTCGTGCTCGTGGAAGGTCTACGTGAAGGACAGGATCATCACCTCGGAGACCCAGAAGACCGACTATCCGTCGGTCGGCCCGAACTCTCCGGAGTACGAACCTCGCGGCTGCCCGCGGGGCGCGGCCCTCTCCTGGTACACGTACGCACCCACGCGAGTCCGGTTCCCTATGTGCACGACGTCCTGTTGGAGATGTACCGGGAGGCGCGCAGCCGCCTGGGCGACCCGGTGCTGGCCTGGGCTGACCTGATGGGGGACCCCAAGCGCCGGCGCCGCTACCGATCCGCGCGCGACAAGGTTGGGCTCGTGCGCACCAGCTGGGACGAAGCCCTCGAGATCACCGACACCCGGGCCTGGCCGACCAGGGCCGGTCTGCATCGAGCCGTGTTCGAGTACGTCGAGGGTTGGTCACGATATGCGGGTGATCCACCACGACCTCGAGCCCCAGGCGGCATGATCAACTGAAGAAAGCTGTCCGTCGAAGCGGATCAAGCCCAAGCAATACGCAGAAACAGTCGAACAGATCAGGAAGGCGCACGATCGGGAGGAGGCCTCGATCCGCGAGCTTGCGCGGCGCTTCGAGGTCCACCGACGAACGGTGCGCCAGGCAGTTGCTGCGCATTTCGGAGATTCCGTACACCCAGATCGGAGTTTTCGAACGCGAGGTGTCGGAGGCCGCGTAGCGGCCGAC
>Ga0209415_10013949_pt1 | contig 13167 bp, 14 predicted proteins | sample PeaSoiSIISIP2007_FD_187696 | JGI IMG/M metagenome (GOLD analysis project Ga0209415, IMG submission 187696) | Peat soil microbial communities from Weissenstadt, Germany - SII-SIP-2007 (SPAdes) (version 2) | ecosystem: Environmental > Terrestrial > Soil > Wetlands > Peat | place: Germany... | reverse complement strand
GCCTCGCGCTGACCGTCCTGGTCTATGACCGGACCCGCTCCGCCCTGCTGGCCGCCGTCACCTTCGCGGCCAGTTACCTGCCGATGTTCATCGGCAGCCTGACACTTGGCTGGCTGGCCGACAGCTATCCCAGGCGGACCATCATGACAGGGTCGGACCTGATCTCGTTCGCCCTCGTCCTGGCCATGACGGTGCCGGGCCTGCCGGTGGCCGCGCTGGTGGCCCTGCTAGGCCTGGTGTCCCTAGCCAGCGCGCCGTTCATGTCGGCGCGCAGCGCGACCAACCGCGAGGTCCTCGGCAAGGAGCTATACCAGCGGGGTACGGCAATTACGCAGACGACCTATCAGGTCGGGGGGATCGCCGGCTACGCGGTCGGCGGCGTGGTCGTCGCGATCACCGGAACCAGGGGAGCCCTGTTCGTCGATGCCGCCACCTTCGCCGCGTCCGCGCTGCTGATCCGGATCTGGGTCGCCCGCCGTCCCGCGGCGAGCGGCGCGCACGGCCCCCGGTCACCGCAGCTGACATCCGGCGTCCGGCTGGTATTCGGCAACCGGGTGGCGCGCACGGCAGTGCTGATCGCCTGGCTCGTTGCCTTCGTGAGCGCCCCCGAAGGCATCTCGGCGCCGCTGGGACACGCGCTCGGCGGCGGCCCGGACACCGTGGGGCTGCTGCTGACCGCGATGGCGGCCGGGGCGGCGGCAGGGCCCATGCTCTACAGCAGCCGCCTGGTCAGCCCCGCCTGGCGGATGCGGCTAACCGCCGTCCTGGCCGCCGCGGCCTGCGCCGTGCTGATGCTGTTCGCCGTCCGCCCCTCCCTGGTCCCCGCCCTGCTAATCCTCGCTGGATCCGGGCTGGCCTCCTGCTATCTCGTGTCCGAGAACGCCGCGTTCTACGAGGCCGTCCCCAACGAGCACCGCGGCGCGGCGGGCGGGGTGGCCAACGCCGGGATGGTGCTCGGGCAGAGCGTGATGATGATCGCGGCAGGCGGTGTCGCTAGCCACATCGGCCCGGAGGCCGCCATTGCGATCTCCGGCGCCGCAGGCACGACGGTCGCGGTCATGCTGGCCGTCAGCTGGCGCAGGATACTCCCCGAGCTGCAACGGTGACGCACGGCCGCAGCAGGCCGGAGCAGACGTCACTACCTGGCCGAGAGACCTCAGGCGTCCGGCCTGGAAAAGTGCACGGTGATGATATGCGTACCCGAGGAGGGGAATGGTGACTGACTATCAGGGATTTGCCCGCTTCTATGACCGCCTGATGGTCGACCTGCAGCAACGGCACGGTCAGGACGGCGACAGGTTTAGCGGGCGGGTGCGCGAATGCATCAGCCGTTATATGCCCGGCGCCTCATCATTGCTAGATCTCGGGTGCGGGACGGGCACGCTCCTCGCCGGGCTGCCGGAATTGCCGTCGCTCACCGGCCTGGATCTATCACCGGCCATGCTGGCCGTCGCCCGCCCAAAGGTACCGTCGGCGACCTTCATCCAAGGCGACATGTCAGCGTTCGACCTCGGCAAGCAGTTCGACGTAGTGACCTGCGTGTTTGATACGCTCAACCACCTCACCGCCTTCGACCGGTGGATCGCGCTATTCGAGTGCGCTCACACCCACCTCACCGACGGCGGAATATTCATTTTTGACGTAGTGACCGTGCAAGCATTCCGGCGTATCAGCGAGAGTCCGCCCTCTTTGCACGACTTCGACGGTAACACGCTGCTCGCGACTGTCGGCTTCACCGACGACAACATATCGGTGCGGGACATACGGATCTTCGAGCACCTTGAAGGTGACCGGTTCATTCTGCACCGCGAGCGCATCTGCGAACTCGGCGTACCGATCGACCTCATCACCGGTGCCCTGGCATCTCGCTTTGAGATCATCGAGGCGGCCGACCAGACTGGCGATTCACCGGGCGACAAGTCCGACCGCGTATATTTCGCCGCCGCCAAGCGGTAAGGCCCGCCCCGCGCTCTCTGACGGCCGCCGCGGGGAGCAGCAGTGCCCGCTCAGGCGAGAGATCTCTACTTGCGCCACGCCGCTGGAGTCCCCGGGTTGCACAAGCCAGCGGCGACGCCGCGGCCGCTGACCGACCTGAGGCCTGATCGATCCGGGCCGGGCAAGCCGTCGACGCGGTCCGCGGGCCGGGATCCCGGCTACCAACCCGGGAGTCCCGGCCCTTCCCTGGCCCGGCGAGAGTCAGGCGTGCCTTGAGGCTACACGCCCGCGGCCGCCGCAGATTGCGGCATTTCCCCCGGTTCCCGCCGCCAGGCGGACGGGCTACGGGACCGGCGGCCGCGCGGCGGCGGGAATAGGGGATGCCCGGCCAGGCCTGACATTCGCAGCCGGAAGCACCGGCTAATTACCGGACCTCAGTATCGAACGACCGTCGTCGAGTATGCTCAAAGGCATGGACCCGGCCCGCGGTGAGAGAGCGGCCCCGGCCGCCCGCCGTGACTGGGCCCGGGACGACCCGAGGGCATACATCCGGATCGCCGCGCTGCTGAGCGATCGGATCACGGCGGGAGAACTCGCACCCGGCCAGGCGGCGCCCTCGATCACCCGCCTGTGCGCAGAGCATGGCGTAGCCCGCCAGACTGCAGCTCACGCACTCCACATCCTCCAGGCTGCCGGCCTGATATACCGGGTCCCCGGACTCGGATACCACGTCAGCAGCGACCAGCTTCCCCCGGCGCCGGGCGGGCAGTCCGGCCTCCCCGCCGCCGCGCCCGGCTAGTTCCCCAGGTCCCGGCGAGCGCCTGCGTCTGCCCGCCCCGCAGGACGGCCGCCGGTACCGGGCCGCAGCGTGGCCTGCCGTACGATCGCGTCCGGATGCGGCCCCGCCCCCGGGGCCGCATGTGCCATCCCCCGGGGTGTCCTGGGATCGGCGCTTACGTCAGGCCGTCGCGGCGGCGCGGAAATGTCGGCCGCCCGGGCGACAATGACCCCATGACTGACGGTATGACGGAGATACCGGACGGAATCCACTTCAGCTGGCCGCAGGTCGGGCTGGCGATCTGCGGTGACGACGTCCAGAACGGCGCGGGCGAGCTCACCTACATCGCCCTCGAGACCACCTGCCCGGCATGCCTGGCCGAGCTCGCCGCGTGCGGCGAGTGGCCCGAGGCCGCCGACAAGCTCCGCATCCTGTACGCGCCCGGCCCCGCGGCCGTGCGCGCCGGGCCGCCGGCCGGCCAGCAGGCCGCCACCGCCGGCCTGCGCGCCCGCCCGCAGCGCGCGGATCTCGCGGCGACACCGCCGGCGCCGCCCGGCCGCTTCCAGGTGCGCCGGCACCGGCCACGCGGCACCGGCGGCGCCCGCCAGCCGGGCAGGGCTCCGGGCCCGTGACGGACCAGCAGGCCACCGGATTCGACCTGGCCGCATTCCTGGACCGCACCGGCGAGCTGGCAGCCCGCCCTGGCCTGGCGAAGCTGCTCGCCGCCGTCGCCGAGGGGATGCAGTGGGGCTGGTTCGACGGTGAGGGCTATGACCCGGAGGAGGCACTGGCCGTCCTGGGTGAAGTACTCGCCGCGGTCCCGCTCCTGACCGGCGCCGTCGACGCGGTACGGCGCGACCACCAGCCGCGCGCCCTGCGCCCGGGCGAGCGCATTTCCTGGGTGCCGCGGCGCATCCCGGTGCTCGTGTGCACGGGCTGCCGGGACGATGAAGGCGAGACCACCGAGTGGCTCTGCCCGACGATGGACGCCGTCATCGCACGGCTGGCCGGGCGGAAGGCTCGCGGTGAGTGAGACGAGCGGCCCGACCCCCGGCCCCGGCGGCGAGGCGGCCCGGCCGGTCAGCGACTTCCTGGCCAGGCTGCCGCCAGGCCCGGCCGCGCTCATGGCCGTATTCGGCCAGATGCGGACCGCTGAGGAAGCCGAACTGGCCGCCCGTGGCATCCACTCGGTATCCGTGGTCCACCCTGCGGAATCCGCCGGCCAGGCGCTCATCTCCGGCGCGCTGCCCCGCCGCGCCCGGGAGGCCGGCCCGGTCGCCTCGATCCGCGCCGGGAACGACCCTGGACCGCCTGGCTCCTCGCCGGCCCCGGGGCCGGGCAGGCCGCCCTCTCGTTCATCGCCGCCGTGACCGCGATCGCCCCGCCCGGGTGGGTCGTCACCCCGGCCGCATACCCCGGAGTTCCGCCGATGACGCTCTCACTGCCCATCCGCTGTACCGGAAGAGGTGACATATGACGCTCACCCTGATCAACTGGGCTACCCGCGTGTGGAACCCGCATCTGGGCTGCGACAAGGCATCCCGCGGCTGTGACGGGTGCTACGCGATCGTCAACGCCTGGATCCGGATGCACAACCCGAACGCGAAGATCGCCGGCGCCTATGCCGGGCTCGTCCACCGGGGCAGCGACGGGCACCTCGACTGGACCGGCCGCATCAACCTGCTCCCTGAGCGGCTCGGCATGCCATTCACCTGGCCGCATGAGGAGCGGGTGTTCGTGGACAGCATGTCCGACTTTTTCCATGCCGGCGCCCCCGACGGGTGGATCGCGCGGGTGCTTGCCGTGGCCGCCGCGTGCCCTCGTCACGTTTTCCTCATCCCGACGAAACGGCACGGCAGGATGCGGGCGGTCCTGACCAGCGCTGCCTTCCGCGGGCTGTATGAGGCCGAATACGCGCGCCTCCTGCCGACCCTCAGCCGCAAGAACAGGGACCAGGCGCCCCCCGTGCCGCCGTGGCCGATTCCCAACCTGCATCTCGGCGTCTCGGCCGAGGATCAGGGCCATGCCGAGTTGCGGATTCCTGCGCTGCTCGACTGCAGTAAGGCGGCGGGGATTCTGTGGGTGTCCCTGGAGCCGCTGCTTGACCTCGTCGACCTGACCCGGCTCCGGATCCGCGGCAATGCGGTGATCGACGCGCTTCGCGGCCAGCTCAAGCTGCGCGACGGGACCGTAGCTGCGGCAGCAGGCCGCCTGAACTGGATAGTGACCGGCGGCGAGTCCGGACGCCTGGACCGTGCCCGTGCTGCTGATCCTGACTGGTTCCGCGGCGTGCGCGACCAGGCCGCCGCCTGCGGAACCGCGTTCTGGTTCAAGCAGGCTGGCATCCACCTGGCCCGCGAGTGGGGGATGGCCGGCGCGGGCGATGCGCTCGAGGAGATGCCCGCCGAGTTCAGGGTCCGCCAGCTTCCCCAGACGGTGAGGGTGATGAGTTGACTGCCGCAGCGTCCCCAGCGCAGGCCGGCGGCCGCACCCGAAACGACGGCGGTGACCTTCTGGGCGGCCGCCGGGCGGAAGCAGCTCCCCGCGCCGCGGCCGGGCCTCCTGGCATGAGCAGCCGCGCGCCAGGGCCCGCCCGAATGCCCACGCCCGGCCGGCAGGCCGGCTACGCGGCCCCGCGGGCAGGCGAGGGCGCCCGGTGAGCGAGGTCCCCGGAACCTGGCGGCCGCCCTGGGCTGTGCCCGGGAGAACCGGCAGCTTCGGGGTCTCAGGCCACCTCGTGATGGCCGGAACCTTCGGGATCGGCGAAGCAGATTACTGGTATTACACGCCCTTTTTCTGGCTCGCCGAAGAGAACGGCGAGGTCATTTTCCGGGAAGGTCACGGCCGGCACGATGCCGGCCGGGGCCATCCGTCCAGCGCGCTGCGGATGCTGCCGAAACCGGTGTTCTTCGCCGGCAAGCTTGGCTTGCGGCTCGCATCATATGAAGGAACTGCGGCGACCCACCGTCCTACCGGCAGGCCCGCCACCCAGGTGGCCGTTCACGGCTCTCCCGCAGGCCTCGCCGCGGCCGGGACGATGGTCATCGACGACGAGACCGCGATAGTCCTGGCCGTGCTCGTAACGGGCGGACCCGGGCCTGATCCTGTCATCAGCGTAGAGACCACGCGGTTCGCGGTCCACGACACCATGAATGCCGCACTCTTCGGCGCGGAGAGCCTTGAAACTCCCGGATACTACTCCGGTTATTACTATGGCCCCCCGGAAGGTCCGTGATCGCAGGCCCTGCGTCACGGCCGTCATTGCGGCGTGCCGCCCCGGCCGGGCAATAAAAGTTACTAAGTAACAGATATTCCCCGGCCGCGCGGGGAAGGCGCGCCGCCGTCCGGGCGTGCCGGATCGGGGGACCCTGGTCCCAGCCGGGCGATTCCCGGTCCCTGTCATCGTGGAGGTCCCGCCGGGTAGCCCGGGTAGCCCGGGCGGCCGGACCGGCTGACACCGCAGGGCCACTGGGCCTCTTCAGCAGGGCCCTTCGAGGCGAGCTCGCGGCGGGGGACCGCTGGCTCCCGTCCTAACCTCGCGGGCGGCGGCCACCGGGTTTGCCGATTCCGGCGGGTACTCGCCGCCGGCCGCGGGGTGGGCAAAGGGCCTGCGAACGTGTCGCGATGCAAAGCCTGCTGGGCAGTCGCCCTTCGCCGGATCCGGCCGGGCCTACCCGGGGGCGGTTGCGGTGACTGCGACCCGGAGGAGGAGGTCCGCCAGCGGGAGGCGGGCGCGGGCCTCGTCCTGGAGGTCGCGCAGCAGCCAGTCGCCGCCGGGATCGCCGAGTTCTAGCGCGATGCGGTAGGTGCGGGTCCACAGGGCATGCCACTCGGGCCGGGCGGTGGTCATGATCTCGGCGAAGCCGGCGCCGCTCAGCAGCTGTGCCCAGTCGATGCGGCTTCTTCCGGGCAGCCGGGTGTCGCCTGGGGTTCTCGCCTGCCAGTTTGTCAGCACCAGCCGCCGCCCCGGCTTGAGGATCCGGAGCGCCTCGGCGGCGGCGGCATCCGGGTCGGCGGCGAAGTGGAAGGCGTCGATGGACATCGCAGCATCGGCGCTGCCGTCCGGGAGGCCGGTGGAAGCGAGATCGCCGATGACGAACCGCGCCCTGCCGCGGAGACCGAACAGGGCCGCCCTGTGCGCGGCCTGGCTCACCGCCACGGGAGAGAAGTCCACTCCCACCAGGGATGTTCCTGCCTGCTGCGCGGCCCACAGCCCAGGGCCGCCCCGGCCGCAGCCAAGATCGACCAGGGTCTGCCCCGCCGCCAGGGCAAGGTCGCCCGTGACCTGGCGGAGCAGGGCGGCCGAGAGGAATGAAAAGGGCTCGATCTGGCGCGGCAGGCTAGGGTCAGCCAGCTCCCAGACCTGCCGGATCCCGGCGGATGCCGCGGTGGCGGTGAAGGCCGCGTCGAACTCGCTGGCCGCCGGTCCTGGACTGCTGCCAGGCGAGCCCCGGCCGGGGCCCGGCGGCGGGCCCCCGTCTTCATGGGTTCCGCGCATTATCAGAGTCTGTCACCGCGCCGCCCCTTGGCCGGGTCCATGCTCCCGGGCTGCCCGCGGCCTTCCCGGTTCAGCCGGAGCCGGCCGGAGGGGGGCTGCTCCGGGCCCGGCAGGCGGCACGGTACCCGGATCGCCCGTGAAACCGTAAGGTATGTTTATCTGTCCTAAAGGTATGTTCCGTGGGGGGGACCAAGTGGCCGACCAGTTGTCCTGGACTGGCGCGCCTGGCGGCGCATGCTCCGCCGCCCAGCCGGGTCTGGTTTTCCCGGCGGGCCCGGCGATGGCCCCCGGGCGCGCCGGGTGATCGGCGCCAGGCGGCGCAGCTCCCCGGCCCCCCGCCGTGACGCTGAGGCGGGCATCCTTGACGTCCTGTCGAGCAGGGAGTTCCGTGCGGTCTGGATCGGCCAGGTCTTGTCGGCCACCGGGGATCAGTGGGCTCGTGTCGCGCTGACCATCCTGGTGTATGAGCGCACCCGGTCCCCGCTGTGGACGGCGCTGACGTATGCGGGCACCTACCTGCCATGGCTGGTCGGCGGGCTGGTCCTGTCCGGGTACGCGGATCGGTTTCCGCGCCGGGCGGTCCTGGTGTCCTGCGATCTGGCCCGCTGCGTCCTGGTGGCTGCCATGGCGCTGCCGGGCATGCCGCTGACCGCGATGGTGGGCCTGCTGTTCGTGACGACGTTCCTGGATGCCCCGTTCCTGGCGGCGCGGTCGGCCACCTACCGCGACATCTTGCCCGACGCCCGGTACCCGCTCGGGATGGCGCTGCTGGCGGCCTCCGCCGAGGTGGCCCTGGTGGCCGGATTCGCCTCCGGCGGAGCGCTCGTCGCGGTGCTGGGAGCCCGGCCGGCGCTGCTCTGCGACGCCGTGACGTTCGCCATGTCCGCCGCCTTCATCTGGCGAGGTCTGGCGGCCCGGCCGGCCGCGTCGGCCGCCTGGAACCCGGTCCGGCAGTTCACCGACGGAGTCCGGCTGGTCTTCGGCGACCGCGTGATGCGCACCATGATGCTGTTCGGCTGGCTCGGAGCCTTCTACGCGGTGCCGGAAGCGCTCGCGGTGCCCTACGCGGCGCGGCTGGGCGGCGGCCCGGTTGCCGCCGGGCTGATGTTCGCTGCATCACCGCTCGGCGGGGCCCTGGCTGTCCCGGTCTTTACCCGGTTCGCGGGCCCGGATATGAGGATGCGGCTGATGGCGCCGATGGCCGCACTGTGCTGCCTGGTCCTGGTGTTGTGCCTGGCTCATCCCAGCCTGGCCTGGGTACTTGTCATCTTCGCGGTCAGCGGCGCCCTGAACGCCTACCAGGTGGCGGCCAACACCCGGTTTGTCGAGGCGGCCCCCGGCGAGCGCCGCGCCAGCGCGTTCGGCATCGCCGGGTCGGGGCTGTGGACCGTACAGGGGGTGGCGTTTCTGCTGGCGGGCGCGGCCGCGGCCGCCGTCTCGCCCCCGGTGGTGATCGCCATCTTCGGGGCTGCCGGGGCGGCAGCGGCGCTCGCCCTGGCATTCAGCGCGGCCCCCGGCCGTCGCAGCCACCCAGCCGCGGCAGGGCGACAGGCCGGCCGTGATGCCAGCGAGGCGGCAGCTAGTGAGTAAACGCCTGGCCGCGGCCCGCCCGACTGCAGCGGCCGGGCGGCTGAGCCCCGGCCGGATAACCTCGCCTGGCCGGCCCGGCCGGGCCTGGAACGGCCACGAGAGGAGGAATGGCACATGGACATCAAGACCAGCGACCGGCTAGCCGAGCTGTTCGACGACGAGTCGGCGGACGGCCCCGTCTACGTGACGTGGAACATCGTGCAGCAGCGGCCGGCGTAGCCCGCCGGCCCGGCGGCGGGTGAGGACAGGCCGCCGGGCAGCAGGGTCTGGCCAGGACGTCAGGGGGCAGCCATGGATAAGGTCTACTTCCTCGGCACGCACCGTTGCCGGGCGCCTGACCAGACCCTGGCGGCGGTAACACCGCTGCTGGCCCGGTACGGCATCACCCGCCTGGCGGACGTGACCGGACTGGACACCCTGAGGGTCCCGGTTGTCATGGCGGTCCGGCCGCTGGCTCTGACGCTGACCGTCGCCCAGGGCAAGGGCGTCACGCTGGAAGCGGCGCGGGCGTCGGCCGCGATGGAGGCGATCGAAGTGTGGCACGGTGAGTTCGCCGTGCCGCCGGCGTCTTGCAGCGCGCCGGCCGCCGATCTCAGTCTCGGCTACCCGGTAGCCGGCCTGACAGCCCTTCCCGGCAGCCTGGTCACCGACCGTACGGTGCTCGAGTGGATCGGCGCCGTCACCTTCTCCGGCGCCCGCGCCCTCGTACCGCGCGAACTCGTCCGCATGGGCCGGCAGAGCGCCGCCGAATGGAAATGCCACATGCTCACCGCCAGCAGTAACGGGCTGGCCAGCGGGAACACGCGCCCCGAGGCGATAGCCCACGCCCTGCACGAGCTGATGGAGGGAGACGCCTGCGCGGCCCTGCCGTCGCTGCCAGGCGAGCAGCAGCAGACCCTGGACCTGGAGACGGCGCCCGGGGCCTGCGGCGAGATGATCGCCCGGATCCGGGCGGGCGGCGGCCGGCTGCAGGTAGTGCCCGTGCCGAGCCGGTTCGGGGTTCCGTGTTTCGCGGCGTACCTGCAGGCTGAAGACGCGCCCTGGCTGGCAGGCGGTGCCGGGGCTCACTCGGACCCGGAGGTGGCGCTGTCCCGGGCCATCACCGAGGCGTGCCAGTCGCGGCTGACCATCATCGCCGGTGTCCGCGATGACATCAGCCCGATGGCCTACCGGCCTGCCGCCGACCCGTCGCAGCTGCCCCCTGCCGGCCCGCCGGCAGCATGGGCTGAGATCACCGACGGGCTCGGCTGGGCATGCCGCACGGACGAGCAAGAGGCCACCGAGGCAGCCCGCCGGATAACCGAGCTGACCGGTACCGAGCCGATGATCGTCGATCTCGCCGACCGGCCGGAGTTCGCCGTGGTCAAGGTGCTGGCACCAGGCCTGGGTTTCCGGCCCGCCCACCAGATTCCCAGGCCAGGCGCGGCGGCAGCATGACCCGTACGGTCCACGTCTTCTGCGGGCCGACCATCACCGGACCGCAGGTCCGGCAGATCCTCCCCGACGCGGTGATCCATCCGCCCGTCCGCCACGGTGACCTGCTGCGCATCGCCGCCGGCCCGGGCGATGTCGCGGTCATCATCGACGGGGTGTGGCACCAGGCTGCGCCCGTCAGGCACAAGGAGATCCTGTTCCTGCTCGCCTCAGGCGTGATAGTGGTCGGCGCCGCCAGCATGGGCGCCCTCCGCGCCGCGGAACTCGCCCCCTTCGGGATGATCGGCGTCGGGGACATCTTCGCCAGGTACCGGGACGGGATCCTGACCGCCGACGACGAAGTCGCTGTCGCGCACACTCCCGACGATCGCCTGCCGCTGTCGGAGGCGATGGCCGATATCCAGGCCATCCTGACCCAGGCGGAAGCAGACGGCGTCATCACCGGCGAGGAAGCCGCCTGCCTTGCCGGGCAGGCCCGGCACCTGCATTTCACGCGCCGGACCTGGGGCGCGCTGGCCGCCGCCGCAGGCCCGGATTCGCGCGCCGCGCTGGACCGGCTGGGCCACTGGCGCTCGGCCCGGGCCGCCGCGGCGTCCGCGAAAACCGGCGACGCCCAGGCTGCCCTGGATCTGATCGCAGCCGGGATGCTGCCCGCCGGCCCGCCGGGCCCCTGGCCGGCCGGGCAGTGGGGCAACATGTACCTGCGGGACTGGCTTGCCCGATTCTGCGGCGTCGACGTCGACGACGTGCACGTGCCGCTTGAGCTGATGCTGCGGCACCAGCAGATCTACAGCGCAGACTTCCCCCGCCGGTGGCGGCGATACGTCCTGTCGTGGATGGCCGGGGAACCCCTGCCGGATCCTGAAGCCCGCGCGCTCCACGCCGCCGAGGCCGCCGGGCTCAGCGTCCGGTATCTCAGTGCTGAGCAGGTCGCCTACTGGCTGACGCCGGCCGAGGCGGCCGAACTGGACGACCGGGAGCAGCTCGCCCGCATCCTGGTCCGGGCGGTCGCGCACGACCTGACCGCGCCGCTCTGGCCGGCATCCGTCAGCGAGGCCAGCGCCGGGGCGCTGCTCGACCCGGCGCTGGATAGCGCCGGCTTCGCGGCCGCCGCCATCCGCTGCAACACCACGATCGCCGGAGCCGGGCCGAAGCGCACGATCTGGCATCTGCGTGAGGACCTTCTCCGGGCTCACCTGGCGGGACTCTGGGATACAGGCCCGGACGGCGAGGACCTCACGGCGGCGGCGCGAGACCGCGGATTCACGTCAGCGGCGGACGCCATCCGGGAGGCCCGGCGGTTCTACCTGCTGGCTGTCGGCGTTCTCAGGCCCGGGACGGGATGAGGATGTGCTGGGGTCCGGCCCGGTCCCGCCCGCCGGCCTCGCCCGGGTGGGCGTCGGCGTTGCATAGCTCGCTGACCCGCATGCTCGTCCCGGCGAGCAGCCGCCAGGCCGCCGACGTAGCCGAGCAGCTTCGCAGCCTGCGCTGAGGTGCGGGGCGCTGCTCGATGGCTTCGCCCGGGCTGTCATGCGGGCCGCAGGGCCGTTCCGGGTCGAGACTCCGGTCGACGACGTCCCCGGCCAGCCATGAGGCGTAGAGCTCGACGCCGCCGCCGCCAACATGCGGGCGATCATGGACCTGGCGAGCCCGGCCGCGCCGACCGGCACGCCGGGCGGGTCGCGGAAGGCAAACCAGCAGGCGATGTCCCGCCGGTAGGCGGCGCCGGTGTACAGGGACCCGGCAGGACCGGAGCCAGTACCGGACCGCGTCGCCTGCCGGCCGGTCAGTAGGGCGGGCATTCGATCGGCTCGCCCGGCTGGTAGGCGGCAGGCCGGAATGAGGCAGGCCACCTCGCGACGTCGGCGTGCGGCACTGCCCCGGGGACGGCAGACTTGCGGACGAGGGTCTTGGGCTCGGTCCCGCCCGGCTGGTAGGCAGGGTTGGGAACGCGGACGGACCGGCGGGCCGCACCACGGCGCGCGTCGACCTGGCGGCCGAGGACGGCCGGAGACAGGCGCCGGACCGCCTCGTACCAGTCGGTGCTGTCATGACTGGCCTGGCGGCCGGTAATGAGCAGCCATGCGTGCAGCATCTCGTGGACCAGCAGGTCATCCACGTAACGCCGTCCCTGGCCGAAGGTCGATGAGAAGAGCGAGATCCGGGGACCATGCCGCCATCCACCGCGGGTCAGGCCGTCACTGTGGCCATAGGCGGTGAGACCGATGACGATCGGCAGCTGCGGGGGCAGTTCGGGATACAGCGCCAGGCGGATCCGGTGATAGGCGTCGTGGGCGTAGGTTCCGGCGTCGCCCCACAGCGCCTCCGCGGCCTCCCGGTAGGAAACGGCCATGTAGTCATCGTAGCTGTGTGGACTACGTTCGACGTCGTCAGCATCCTCACTCATCGAGTTGTGGCAAGACGGCGCTCGCGGCGGGGAAATCGCCGGCGCGGGACGACCCGGGAGTGAGTCAGATGGCAGGGGCCAGCGGCAGTGGCCGGCGCGCCCGGGATTGGGCGAACTCCAGCCTGATACCGGCGCCAAAAACAGTCTCGGCAGCGGCCTGCCAATTCGGGCAGGCGGTGGTGGCACTGCTCCCGGTCTCCCGCACATCAATTCCATGGCCGGTGTCGGTGACCGCCGCCATACAGTCACCGGTAGCTGAGCGGGCGACGAACTGCGACACGTTCGGGCCGGGCGAGCTGAAGTCGATCGTGCCGGTCCGATCGGCGTCCTTCATCACGACGATATACGTGTCCGCGCTGCTCATCCGCACTCCTGGCTCCTGCCGCGATCCTTGAGTACCTCGGGCCAATCGTATGCCGCTCGTCCGTCATGCATCATGTGCGCCAGCCGGTGTCGGCCGTTTGCGTGCCAGGATCGTGAGCTGGCCGCGATGTTCCAGGTCAGCCACACAACCGTGCCCCGGTC
>Ga0209415_10013948_pt1 | contig 13167 bp, 13 predicted proteins | sample PeaSoiSIISIP2007_FD_187696 | JGI IMG/M metagenome (GOLD analysis project Ga0209415, IMG submission 187696) | Peat soil microbial communities from Weissenstadt, Germany - SII-SIP-2007 (SPAdes) (version 2) | ecosystem: Environmental > Terrestrial > Soil > Wetlands > Peat | place: Germany... | reverse complement strand
TCAGGTCGAGGAACTGCAGGCCGCGATTGGTGTATTTCTTCGCGATCGATATCACCAGGCGCAGGTTGGCCTCGACCATTTCCTTCTTCGCGCGGCGCGCCTTGGCCTCGCCGATCGAGACCTCGCGGTTGATCTCCTTGATCTCGTTGATCAGGACGTGGAACAGCCCTTCGAGTTCCTTGAGCTTGTTCTGGCGGCGCTCGATCTCATCCTTGAATTTCGCAAGCGGCCCCGAGTAGCGCTTTTTCGCCTTGATGTGCTTGTCGAGCCAGCGTGTGCTGGTCTCGTTCTTCGGAAAGGTCGAAATGAAATCCTTGCGCGGCATTCCGGCCTGCTTGATGCAAAGGAACATGATTTCCTTCTCGAGCAGGCGTACTTCCGTCACGTGCTGGCGCAGATTGTCGATCAACTGGTCGAACATCTTCGGCGAGAGCTTCAGCTCCATTAGTTCGGCGCAGATCTTCTTGCGCAGCTTCAGCGTCTTCGGATCTTTCGAGCCGAGTTTATCGAGCGCATTGACGTATTGGTGATGGGCCTTGCTGATCGACACGAAGCGTTTGGCCGCTTCCTCCGGGTCCGGGCCGGTATCGATGACCTCCTCGTCCTCGTCGCCGTCCGTCTCGTCGTCGTCGCCGGCTTCTTCGCGCTCGAGCGCCATCATCTTCGGATTCTGGGGTTGGGCAATTTCGTCGGGAGCGTTCGGATCGACGAATCCGACGATCACGTCGACGAGGCGCATTTGACCGGCTTTGACCGTTTCGTAATGCCGCAGCAGCAGATCATAGGTGCCCGGGTAGCTGCCCAGCGCGATTTTGACCGCCTCGAGACCTTCCTCGATGCGCTTTGCGATGCGAATTTCGCCTTCGCGCGTCAACAGTTCGACGGTTCCCATTTCGCGCATGTACATGCGCACGGGATCGGTGGTGCGCCCGAACTCGGCGTCGAGATTGGCAAGTGCCGCGGTGGCTTCCTCGACCGCCTCTTCGTCCGGCGCGGCGGTCGCGTCGGTCAACAGCAAGGATTCGGCATCCGGCGCCTTTTCGTAGACCGGAATGCCCATGTCGTTGATCATATTGACGATATCTTCGATCTGTTCGGGATCGACGATTTCGCTCGGCAAGTGGTCGTTGACTTCAGCGTAGGTGAGGTAGCCCTGTTCCTTGCCGCGCGCGATGAGGAGCTTCAACTGGGACTGACGCTCATCGGCGATCTGGGTCGCTGTGCCCTGTGGCGCTTTTTTGATCAAGGTGGACGCCTCGTAAGTGCTAAAAAGATAAACGCGAAGCTATTTAGACGCGAAGCCGACTAGTATACGATTTTGACTATTCCGTAGCCATAAAAACTCGGCCGGCAGGCCAAATCCGTTTAACTATGCGACGCCGCCCGGACGGCTCTTGGTCCGGAGTAAACTGGTTAATTCCGCCTTTTCGTCCATATTCAAGCCCAATTCCTCGGCTTTTCGCAGCAACTCATTCATGCGGCGGCCGGGACCGAACTCCTCCAGCAGCTTGTGCACCGCCATTTGCAGCTCGCTACCCGCCGCAGCGGCGTCGGCGACCAGCGGCTCGGTGGTCGCCAATTGAGCGAGTCGGCCATATTCGGCCCGGTCTCGCCAGCGCTCGAGCAGCATCGCGGTCGACGGCGCAGCCGCGCCGGCGGCCTGTTCCAGCAATTCCTGCAGTACCGATACGCCGGGCTTGTCCACGGCGCCGAGTGCGTCGGGGTTTTGCACGATGCGTGCCGCCGTCGGGTAATGAAGCACCAGGGTGATCGCCTGGCGCAGCAGATTGCCCCGTCCGGCGCTGGAACTTGCCCGACCGTCATAGGGCAGACCGCGGTCGGACCCGGTGGGTTCCCTGGGATCCCGAGAGTCGCGCCTGGTACCCCCGAGCAGCAGCAATTGCTTCAATTTCGCGGCCGGCATTTGTATTTGCGCGGCAAGCCGATCGGCCAGCAGTTCCCGGTAAACGCCTTCCGGCATCTTTGCGAACAAAGGCTGCGCGAGTGCGGCCAGCTTCGCGCGTCCATCGACGTGGGCAAGGTCGACCTCATCCGCGAGTTGCCCCACGAGATATTCCGACAGCGGCAGCGCATTCCTCATGCGCATCTCGAACCCGTCGTGCCCCTCCGCGCCGATCAGCGTGTCGGGATCCTCGCCCTCGGGCAAAAATAGGAATCTCAGCTCACGGCCGTCGCGCGCCATCGGCAGCGCGTTCTCGAGAGCCCGCCAAGCCGCCGCGCGGCCGGCGCGGTCGCCGTCGAAACAGAAAGTCACTTCGCTCGTGATCCGAAATATCTTGTTGAGGTGTTCTTGCGTCGTGGCCGTGCCCAAGGTCGCGACCGCGTAGGTGATGCCGGCCTGGTGCAGGCGCACGACGTCCATGTAGCCTTCGACGATCAGCAGACGTTTGAAATCGGTGCGCGCCTGGCGCGCCTCGTACAGGCCATAGAGTTCGCGACCCTTGTGAAACAGCGGTGTTTCCGGCGAATTCAAGTATTTCGGTTCGCCCTGGTCGAGGATCCGCCCGCCGAATGCCAGCACCCGGCCGCGCGAATCGCGAATCGGAAACATCAGACGATCGCGGAAGCGGTCGTAAAAACCCGTTTGCCGTTCGCCGCCGCGCGTGTCGCGCTCGATGATGAGGCCCGCCTGCAGCAGGCGGCGGCGCTCATCCTCGCTCGCACCAAATCGCGTCAGCAGCGCGTTCCAGGAATCCGGCGCATAGCCCAACGCGAATTTCGACTCGGTCTCGGCATTCACGCCACGCGATTGCAGGTAGGCGCGTGCGCGTGCGCTGTCCTTGAGGTTCTGCTCGAAGAAGCGCGTCGCGGCTGCCATGAGCTCATAAGGAAGCGCGCCGCCCGAATCGCGCGTGCCCTGCGTCTCGCGCGGCAGCTCGAGGCCGGCCCGCTCGGCCAAATCGGCGATCGCCTCGGGGAACTCAAGCTTTTCATACTGCATCAGAAAGCCGACGACGGTGCCGTGCGCGCCGCAGCCGAAGCAGTGATAGAACTGCTTTTCGGGGCTCACCCAGAACGAGGGCGTCTTTTCGCTATGGAACGGGCAACACGCTTTGTATTCGCGTCCGGCCTTTTTTAAGGATACGCGCGCACCGATGAGCTCGACGATATCGGAGCGCGCGACGACCTCGTCGATGAAACCTTGTGGGATGCGGCCGGCCATGGACCGCGCGCGGTCAAACGCCGAGCTTGGCTTTGATCTTCGCCCCGACGGCGGCCATGTCGGCCCGGCCCTGCGCTTTGCTCTTGACGAGATTCATGACCTTGCCCATGTCTTTGATGCTCGCAGCGCCGGTGGCCGCGATCGATTCGCCGACAAGCACGTCGATTTCCGTCTCGCTCATCGCCGCCGGAAGATAGGTTTGCAGCAAAGCCATCTCGGCCGATTCCTTCGCGACGAGATCGGGACGATTGCCGGCCGCGAATTGGGCGACGGATTCCTTGCGCTGCTTGATCATTTTCTCCAGCACGCTCAAGACTTGGCCGTCGTCGAGACTGATGCGCTCATCGACCTCGCGCTGCTTGATGGCCGCCGTGATCATGCGAATTGCCGCCAGACGCTCTTTCTCGCCGGCCCGCATCGCGGCCTTCATGTCGTCGGTAATGCGCTCTTTGAGCGACATCAAGCAGCCGAAATCAACGCTCAGTAGGGACGTGCCGCAGGGGCTGGCGGGGGACTCGCCGGCGGGCTGCCGCCCATGCCGCGCATGTTCTCGCGCGACAGGCGCTTCAAATGCCGTTTTACCGCGGCAGCCTTTTTACGCTTACGCTCCTGGGTCGGCTTCTCGTAGAATTCACGGCGGCGAAGCTCAGTGAGGACCCCCGCTTTTTCGCAGGCACGCTTGAAGCGACGCAACGCGGCGTCAAAATACTCATTCTCGCGAACACGAACGCTGGGCATTCAAACCTCAATGATAGAAAACAGCTAGCGGCCGGCAATCGGCACCAGGGGGGCGCATTCTAATGGGCGCCCCTCGAAAAGGCAAAGCCCGCGCTCAAGGACCCTACTCTCATGCGTGTTATCGGCATCGAAAGCTCTTGCGACGAGACGGCGGTAGCCGTTTACGATGCCGACCGCGGCTTGCTCTCGCACCGGCTCCACAGCCAGGTTGCAATGCACCAGGCGTATGGGGGCATCGTGCCGGAACTCGCCTCCCGGGACCACGTCCGGCGTTTATTGCCGCTGGTTCGCGAGGCGCTCGCCGACGCCGCCTCGGGTCGGGAGTCGATCGACGGTGTGGCCTATACGGCTGGTCCCGGCCTCATCGGTGCGCTGCTCGTGGGCGCGGGATTCGCGCGCAGCCTGGCCTACGCCTGGGACCGCCCCGCGGTGGGGGTGCACCATTTGGAAGGTCATCTATTGGCGCCATTGCTCGAGGCGAATCCGCCGGCCTTTCCGTTTTTGGCGCTGTTGGTCTCGGGCGGCCATACGCAACTGGTCGACGTCGCGGGTCTCGGCCGCTATCGCATCCTTGGCGAATCCTTGGACGATGCCGCGGGCGAGGCCTTCGACAAAACCGCGAAGCTGCTCGGGCTTCCCTACCCCGGCGGTGCAGCGCTTGCCCAATTGGCCGAGCGCGGGCGTGGCGCGCAGTTCGCTTTCCCGCGGCCGATGCTCGATCGCCCGGGGCTCGAGTTTAGTTTCAGTGGCTTGAAGACCGCCGCCCTAGTAGCCTTGCGCGGCCGCGTTTTGGACGACCAGACCCGCGCCGATGTCGCCTGCGCGTTTCAGGAGGCGGTCGTAGCGACGCTCGTCGAAAAATCCCGGCGCGCGCTGCTGCTCACGGGACATCGCCGGCTGGTCGTGGCCGGCGGCGTCGGCGCCAATTTGGCGCTACGCGAACGATTGCGCGCGCTAGGGCGCGACAGCGGCGCGGAACTGTATTTTCCGCGACCTGAGTTCTGCACCGACAATGGCGCGATGATCGCGCTCGCCGGCTGCATGCGACTGCAAGCCGGTATGCCGTACGCTTCGGCGGTCTCGGCCCGGGCGAGCTGGGAGCTTGGGAACGACGCAACAACAGGGGTTTAGGGTTTAAATGGACAAAATTTTCATTCACGCGCTGAAGACCGAAGCGATCATCGGAATCTACGATTGGGAGCGGCAGGTCAAACAGACCGTGGTCGTCGACATCGAGATCAGCGCCGATGTCCGCAAGGCGGCGCTCAGCGATTCGATCGGCGATACGCTGAATTACCGGCGTGTCGCCAAGCGCGTGCTCGCCTTCGTCGAAGCGTCGCGCTGCCAGTTGGTCGAAACGCTGTCCGAACAGATCGCGATGCTGATCCTCGAGGAGTTCGAGGTCGCCGGAGTGCGCATCGCGCTGAGCAAACCCGGTGCGGTCCGCGGTTCCAAGGAAGTCGGCGTCATCGTCGAGCGCAACCGCGAGGATCTTGCCGAGTGGCGCCGACTCAACGCCTCGAGATGAGCATCGAATTGCTGTTTCCGACGCGCATTTATTCGGCGCGTTTGCGGACCCGGGGCGGCGAGGCCTTCAACGAGAAGCTACTGCGCGAGTGCCGCCAATTGCGCCTCGATGACCCGGGCGGCCGCCGCTGGTCGGCCGCGAACTATCCCGGCGGTTATACCTCATATGGCTCCGCCAACAAGATGCACGAGGCCTCGCCCACGTTCGCGCAGCTCGAGCGGCGCCTCGCGCCGCATGTCGCCAGGTTCGTCCGCGCGCTCGACCTGGATCTACGCGGACGCGCGCTCGAGATGACGGATTGCTGGGTCAACATCAATCCGAAGCGCACAGCCCATGGTTTGCATCTGCATCCCGCTTCCACGCTCAGCGGTACCTATTACGTACGCGCGCCGCGCGGCTGCCCCGGCCTCAAATTCGAGGACCCCAGGCTCGACCGCTTCATGGCCGCGCCGCCGCGGCGCGCGGCAGCTGCGCGCGCGAACCGGCCGTGGGTGCAGATGCCGGTGGATGCCGGGCGCCTGGTGCTGTTCGAGAGCTGGTTGCGCCACGAAGTCCCGGCGAACCTCGGCGCCGCGGATCGCGTCAGCATTAGTTTCAACTACAGCTGGTTCTAGCCGGCGGTTCACGGCCTGCCGGGTGCCGGCGGTTTGGATTGCAGATCCTCGAGCTGCCGCTGCGTCTGCTGCTGAATCTGCATGAGTTTCTGCCGCATCGGCTTCATGATGGTCTGTATCTCGCCCATCATGTTCTGCATGATCGCCGGCATCTTCTTGATGAATGCTTGGCCCGCGGGCGATTTGTAAAACGCCGTAATTCCGTCGAGTTCATCCTGCGTAAATGATTCTCGATACGTGCGCAGGTAGATCGGCAGCAACGCATCCCAGTTCAATGCTTCATCCATGGCGGCGAGCATCTTCGTGCGCATACCGTCCAAAATCGCCTGCTTTTCGGGCGTCAGCGGCGCGCTTTGCTGCGCTTGCTGAATGGACGCCGTGACCATGCCGTTGACTTGCGCCTTCATGGTATCGAGCAGATTGTGCGCGTCGGTGATCTCGAGCAGCTGCCGAATCGAATCATCGCTGGGCGGCGCGTCGTTTGCGCTCGCGAATCCGGCCAGCAGCAGCGATGCGACGACGACCCAATTTCGATTTCTCATGGCTGGATTCCTTACTGCGCCGGTGATCGGAGCGCGGATTTTGCACCGGCATCGGAGTTCGTGCCAGGGTAAACTCATCGTCGCCATGAGCCAGCATGAGAAATCGACGTGACCGGGTTGGAGCTTCGCGTGCTCGCGAAGGCGCTGATATTGCCGCCCGCCGGTCCGCTCATTGTTGGCGTGGCGGGCCTGTTGCTGTGCTTGCGTCGGCCGCGGCTCGGTTTCGCTCTGTGCGCCGTCGCGATCGGCGGGCTCTGGCTGTTCGCCACGCCGATCGTTGCCGACAAGCTCGCACGCGCCACCGAGGCTTACCCGGCGCTCGATCCGACGCAATTGACGCAGATGCAGGCGCGGGCGCAAGCGATCGTGATTTTGGGCGGAGGCGTGCGCCGCGGCGCACCCGAAGTCGGCGGCGACGCGCCGAGTGTCACGGGGGACCTGCGGCTCGTCGAAGGGGCGAAGGTGGCGCGCGCGACGCACCTGCCGATCCTCGTCTCCGGCAGCGTACTCGAGGCAAACGCGATGCGCGATTTCCTGGCCGCCGATCTCGGCACTCCGGCGCGCTGGGTCGAGACGGCCTCCACCGATACCCATGATAATGCGATCTTTTCGGCGAAGTTGCTTGCGGCGCAAGACATCAATCGCATCATCCTGGTCACGTCGAGCGCGCACATGGCGCGCGCGGTCGACGAATTCACCGCGGCCGGCCTCGAGGTCACGGCCGCTCCTGCCGAAATGTGGACCTGGGATGAACGCGGACCATTGCGGTTCGTGCCGTCGATGGCGGCGCTCGATCGATCGCGCACGGGCTTATACGAGTGGGGCGGACGGATGGTACGCGCGCTCAAGCGCTAAATGCTGCGGCCCCCGTCCACCGCAATGATCTGCCCCGTGATGAACGGCGCGTCCTTCGCGAGGAACAACGCGGTGCGAGCGATATCCTGCGGAGTGCCGTAGCGCTTCAAAGCGGTTTTGCCGATGATCTCTTGCTTCAGCGCATCGCTCATACTCTTCTCCGGCCAGAGCACGGGGCCCGGCGCGATGCCGTTGACGCGAATTTCGGGGCCGAGCTCGCGCGCCAGCGAACGGGTCAGCATCGCGAGTCCTGCCTTGGCGGCGCTGTAAACCGGATGCGCCTTGAGCGGCCGCAGTCCGTGGACGTCGACGATATTGATGATGAGGCCGCGGTTGGCGCGCAGGCTGGGCGCAGCCGCTTGCGACAAGAACAGCGGCGCCTTGAGATTACTGCCCATCAAATCGTCCCACTGCGCGGCCGTGATCGTGCCGATCGGAGTCGGGTAGAACGTCGAGGCATTGTTGATCAATACGTCGAGTCGACCGAATGCGCGCAGCGCCGCCTCCACGAGCGCGTCCGGCGCCGTCACATCCAGCAGATCCGCGGCGTGCGTGGCAACCGAATCCGGGCGCGCGCGGTTGAGCTCGTCGGCCAGCGCTATCGCGGCGCCGCCCGAGGAGCGATAATGCACGAGCACATTCGCGCCTGCGGCATGCAGCGCGCGCGCCACTGCGGCGCCGACTCGCCGTGCGCCGCCCGTGATCAGGACGACTTGGTCGCGTAAGTCTGAAATCTCGATACTGGTTGCCATGCGAATGAACGATACCGGAAGTTCCGCGCAACGTGAACCGACGCTGAGCGTTGATGAAGCGGACCACAGCTCGCGTGTCCGCGAGCGCGTCGTCGCGGCGATCGCCGCCGCCGGCGGCTGGCTGAGCTTCGAGCGCTACATGGACTTGATTCTCTACGCACCGGGGCTTGGATACTATAGCGCCGGCGCGCGCAAGCTGGGTCATGGCGGCGATTTCACGACGGCGCCGGAGATCTCCGCGCTGTTCGGCGCCTGCGTGGCGCGACAGTGTGCCGAGCTGCTGCCGCGGCTCGCGGATGCCTCGATACTCGAAATCGGCGCCGGCAGCGGAACTCTGGCCGCCGATCTTCTCGAGCGGCTCGAGGATGCGAATCAATTGCCGGTCCGTTACCGGATACTCGAGATCAGCGCCGATTTGCGTGCGCGCCAACGCGAGCTCTTGCAGCGGCGTGCGCCCCACCTGCTCGCGCGCGTCGAATGGCTCGATGCGCCGCCGCCTAAGCCGTTCGACGGCGTCATCGTGGCAAACGAGGTGCTCGACGCTCTCCCCGTGACGCGATTTCGCTGGACCGGCGCGGGCGCCGAGGAATTGGGCGTCGTGCAGGAGGACGGACGCTTGCTCTGGGCGCCGCGCCGCGCGAGTGCCGCTACGGCGGCGGCTTGCGCCGCGCTCGCGGCGGCCGCCGGTCCCTGGGACGACGGCTACATTTCGGAATTTTCTCCGCGCCTCGGCGCATGGACCGCCGAGGTCACCCGCTCGCTGCGCACGGGCGCGGTGTTATGGTTCGATTACGGTCTGCCGCGTACACATTATTATCTGCCGGAACGCCACGAGGGGACCCTGCTGTGCCACTTCCGGCACCGTGCAGAGCCCGACCCGTTTCGCTTCCCCGGCTTGCAAGATGTCACCGCCTGGGTCGATTTCACGGCCTTGGCGCAAGCCGGCACCGCGGCCGGGTTCGAACTCGCCGGATACACGACCCAGACTTATTTCCTCGCCGGCACGGGCATCGATCGCGAAATGCAGAAAATGGCGGGCGCCGACGGCAATCGATTCGCGCGTCTCGCCAATGAGGCGCGCCAACTGATGATGCCCGGTGAGATGGGCGAGCGTTTCAAAGCGATGGCGTGGGTGCGCGGACTCGACGGCGATTTGTGCGGCTTCGTGCTGCGCGATTTGCGGCACACGCTATAGCGTCCTCAGGCATCGCCGCGCGTCTCGCCGTTGCCGGCAGCGGCGATGGCGGCGAGGCGCGCGCGCCGCAGTTGCTCGGCGATTTGCGCGCCCCGGCCCGCCGCGATTTCCTCGGGCGCCGGCTTGACCCGCGCCGCCGCATCGCGTGCGGCGCTCAAGTAGGAGCGCTGCGGGTAGGGCCGCGCCTCGAAGCCGGTGCGCCCGCGTGAATCCGCTTCACAGGCGAGCAGCGCTTCGGCAAAGCGCTGCGGTCGGCGAAACGCGTCCGCCCGCTCGAAGAAATCGAGTATCGTTTTCGGCCGCAATTCATGGGCGCGGTGCACGATGCCGTGATAGCGCGCAACGATCCGCGCGAGTTCGCGATACTCGCTCGGTATCCGCAGGCGCGTCGCCATCGCCTCGATGAGCGCCACGCTGCGTTCCTCGTGGCCGTGATGCCGCGGCCACTCCGCCGCCGGCGTGCTGCCCTTGCCGAGATCATGCACGAGCGCGGCAAACCGCACCGACGACAGTGGACTTAAGGAGGCGGCTTGGGTCAAGACCATGAGGGTATGCACGCCGGTGTCGATCTCGGGGTGCCATTCGGCCGGCTGCGGCACGCCGAAAAGCGCGTCGATTTCCGGGAAAATCGTCTTGAGCGCGCCGCAATCGCGCAAGATGCGAAAAAATTCGCTCGGGTCGGCCTCGCGCAGCGCCTTTTCGGTTTCCTGCCAGACGCGTTCCGCGACCAAGGCATCGATCTCGTGCCGATCGACCATCGAGCGCATCAGCGCCAGCGTTTCGGGCGCGATATGAAAGCCGAGCGGAGCAAAGCGGGCCGCAAACCGCGCGACACGCAGCAGGCGGACCGGGTCCTCGACGAACGATGCTGAGACGTGACGCAACACTCGCGCCTCGAGATCGCGGCGGCCACCGTAGGGATCGACCAAGCTGCCATCGGCGGCCTGTGCGATTGCATTGACCGTGAGGTCGCGGCGCCCCAAGTCCTCTGTGAGCGTCACCTCGGGTCCGAAGCGGACTTCGAAGCCGCGATAGCCCGGCGCGACTTTGCGTTCGAGTCGGGCGAGCGCGTATTCCTCGTGGCTTTGCGGATGCAGAAACACCGGGAAGTCGCGCCCGACCTCTCGATAGTCGAGGCGCAGCATTTCCTCGCGCGTGCTGCCGACCACGACCCAATCGCGTTCCTTGACGGGCAGTCCCAGCAAGCTGTCCCGAACCGCCCCGCCAACCAGATACACTTGCATCCGTGAATAGTAGCAGCATCGTGCAAAAGGTCCGCGCCGCGCTTAGGTTGGCGTTCCTGCTGCAGGCATCGCTGCTCACCGGCTGCTACGAGCTACAGGCGGCGCATGGACAGGCGCAACTCATGCTCGAGCGCAAGCCGATCGCCCGCCTCGTCGCCGACCCCTCGACGCCGCACGCGCTGCGCGAGCAGTTGCAGGGAGTCATCGGGATGCGCGATTTCGCGAGTCGCGAACTCGGGCTGCCCGACAACGGCAGCTATCGCAGCTACGCCGATGTCGGTCGCAACTACGTCGTTTGGAACGTGTTCGCCGCGCCCGAATTTTCGGTGCAAGCCAAGCAGTGGTGTTATCCGATAATCGGCTGCGTCGCCTATCGCGGCTACTTCGAGGAGCGCAAAGCGCGGCGACTGGCGCGCAGTCTGCGCGCCAGGGGCTTCGACGTTGCCGTCGGCGGGGTCGCTGCGTATTCGACGCTGGGCCATTTCGACGACCCGATCTTGAGCACGATGTTGGGTTGGAACGATGTCGAGCTGGCCTCGATCGTTTTTCACGAACTGACGCACCAGTTGCTGTACGTGCCCAACGATTCCTCGTTCAACGAAGCGCTGGCGACCTTGGTCGAGCAGGAAGGGGTGCGGCGCTGGTTGCGGGCCCAAGGCCGCGATCATGACTTGAGCGATTATTCCCTGCAGCACGAGCACTACACCGAAGTCACCGACCTGTTGATCGGCGCTCGCGCCGAACTCGAGTCCGTCTATGCCTCGCGCTTGGAAGCCCCGGACATGCGCGAAAAGAAGCGCGCCGTGTTCGAGGCAATGCGTGCCTCATATGCGGGCTTGCGAACGCGGTGGGGCGGACACGCGCCGTTCGACGAGTGGTTCGAGGGGGACATCAATAATGCGCATCTCGTGTCGATCGCGACCTATGCGCGCTGCGTACCCGGATTTGCGCGAGAATTGGCGGGCGTCGGCGGCGATCTCGGGCGCTTTTACGCGCGCGCACGCGAAATCGCGCGGATGGAGCGGTCCGCTCGCGATGCCTTGGTTTGCGGCAGCGGCTAGCTCTGCGCGCGGCCGCTGCGCCCAATCGCCGCGCGATTGCGGCTGAGGTGCGCATTGTCCTCGTAAACGCCCAAATATTGGCGTGCGACGCCGAGCATCGATCGCGGTTTGATGCCTAATTTTGCGAACCCGTCGTCGGTACAGACACTGTCGATCGACAGCGAGCGATAATTGTCGCTCGAAAAGGGCCTGCCGGGAACGAAGTTCATTGCGAATGCCAGCATGCGCGAGACGATGCCGGGCAAGCCGATGATGCGGCTTCGCCGGCCTTTGATCGCCGCGACGAACGCGACGATCTCGCGCAGCGTGTATCGCTGTGGTCCGCCGAGTTCGTATGTTTGCCGGCTGCTCGCGCCGCCGTGCAGGCAGCGCACCATCGCCTCGACGACATCGTCGACGAACACGGGCTGCATGAGTGCATTCGGTTTGGCGAGCGGAAAAACCAACGGCATCGCGGCCAGCATCGATGCGAAGCGGTTCAAGAACGAATCCCCGGGGCCGAAAATCACCGAGGGCTCGAAAATCGTCCAGTCGACGGCCGCGCTATCGGTCTGAATGATGCGCTCGGCTTCACCCTTCGAGCGCAAATAGTAGCTCGGCGCATCCGGCGCCGCGCGCAGCGAGGATAATTGCAAGAACCGTGCGACGCCCGCGGATCGGGCCGACTGCAGCGCGCCGCGCGTCAGTTCGGTGTGCGTACGCCGAAAGCCGCGGCCGCCGAAGCCGCGCTCGTTGAGGATGCCGATGAGATTGATGACGACGTCTTGGCCGCGAAAGCGCTCAGCAAGCGCCGCCGGATCGTAAACGTCGCAGTTCTGGAGTTCGAGGCCCGGCAGCACCCGCAGATGCTTGTGCTGCTCCCGGTCGCGCGACAACACCGTGACGCGGTGGCCGTCCTTGATCAGACGCGATACGAGCCGGGTTCCGATGAATCCGGTGCCGCCTAGAATGCAGATCGACAGCAGTCGCATGGGTTCAGCGCAACGGAATCAGGAAAGCCGCCGAACCACGCCGCACGTTGAGAATCATGAAGTTCGCGCCTTTTGTGGCTTCGCGCAGGTCTTTGAGGTTGGCGATCGGCGTGCGTCCAACGCCGACGATTCGATCGTTGGCGCGCAGTCCCGCCTGTGCCGCTTCGCTCGCCTCCTGCACGGATTTTACCAAGACCCCGCCGGCATCCGCGTCGGCGAGGTCGACGCCTTCGAATACCTTGTTGATGGCTCCCGCGCTGGCGCCGTCGAGGTCGGTTCGAGCGCCGATCAGTGCCGCGAGTTTGAGCGGCTTGCCGTCGCGCAGTAAGCTGAGTTGCGCTTTATCGCCGATGCGCAGCATGCCGATCGCGTTACGCAATTCCCCGGGCCCCTTGATCGGCGTGCCGTTGAGCGATGTGATGATGTCGCCGGTTTTGATGCCGGCGTGATCTGCCGCGGATCCCGGTGAGATCGCCGTTACCA
>Ga0209415_10013946_pt1 | contig 13168 bp, 11 predicted proteins | sample PeaSoiSIISIP2007_FD_187696 | JGI IMG/M metagenome (GOLD analysis project Ga0209415, IMG submission 187696) | Peat soil microbial communities from Weissenstadt, Germany - SII-SIP-2007 (SPAdes) (version 2) | ecosystem: Environmental > Terrestrial > Soil > Wetlands > Peat | place: Germany... | reverse complement strand
TCAGATGGAGCAGGAGCAGTTGAATCCGAAGGTGGGACGGCGGGCAATCCACGGAACTAACGTGACGATCGCGCGCCTGGAAATCCAGAAGGATGCGACTGTTCCCGAGCACAGCCACGTGAACGAACAGGTCACCATGGTGGAGCGCGGGGCGTTGCAGTTCTCGATCGAAGGGCGCGAGCAGATCGTCCGGGCGGGCGAGGTTCTGGTCATACCGCCCCATGCGCCGCACGGGGTGGTGGCTCTCGAGGATACCATCGTGGTGGACATGTTCTCACCGGCGAGGGAAGACTGGATTCGCGGTGATGACGCCTACCTCAGACGTTGAACCAGCCTCCGGCCAGTCGTCTGCCGGCGCCTCGGGCGGCCTGCACGCCACCGTATTTGCGGTTCTGATTTTGTGCCATGCCGTCATGGCCGTCTTCATGCGGTACCCCACGGTGGTGTACGACGAGCTGGTCTACGCGGGCTTCGCGCGCTTCTTCTCCGGCACAGGGGCCATGCCGAACCTCTACCGCGGCGTCTATGGCCACTTCGGCTATTCGCTTTTGATCGCGCCGGTGTATCTATTCAAAACCGGCTTCCCGTGGCAGTATCACGCCACGCTGCTGGTCAACAGCGTAATCCTGTCGGGGTTGTATTTCCCCTTGTTCGCTCTGCTCTCGCGGCTGTTTGCGGCGCCGCGGCGGGTATTGATTGCGGTGGCCGCCATCACGGCGCTGTATCCGCCTTACCTGTTGTACTCCAACTATGTGGTTGCCGAGAATCTCTTCATTCCGCTGTACCTGGTAATCGCCTTACTGTTGGTACGCTTCCTGGAGCGTCCGGCCGCCACCAATGCGGTTCTTCTCGGCGTGGCAACGCCCATGCTCTACGTGGTCCACACCCGCGGGGCCGGCGTGGTGCTGTGCGTGGCAGTCATCGTGGGCTGCATGGCGGTGAAGAAGAAGCTGTCACTCCCGGCCTGCGCAATAGTGCTTGCCCTGATTGCCGCCGGGATGATTTCGATGGAGTACACCAAGGCTCGCATCGATCATTGGTCTCCGGAAGTGGCATTCCAGGACCGCAAAGTTCCTTTGACCATGCATACCGTCAACGACGTCAAGCTTGCGATTCTGGCCTTGACGGGCCAGTTGCTGTACCTGATGCAGGCTTCCTTCGGACTGTATGTGCCAGGCCTCGTGTACCTGACAGTGAGGATGGCCGGCGCCATCAAGAAGCGGCAGACGCCAGTTAGTGGAGGCATTGCGTTTCTGCTGGCTTCGCACTTCAGCGTTCTGGTGGGCTCCGCGTATTTCATCAGCCGGCTACAGCCGCTGAGCCGCCTGGACCTCCTGTTTCTAGGCCGATATGGCGAGGGAGTCTTTGCACCGCTGCTGTCCGGCGGCCTGTTACTGACTTACGAAGCCTGGCGCTCCCCGGAATGGCGCCCGCTTTTCAGCCGGACGGTAACCGCGTCCATCGCACTGCTCAGCGGCGGCGTCGTATTCCTTACCCGTTACATTGAAGTGGGCATCGGCTCCATGCTGAGCGGCCAGTTGCGAATCAATTCGATCGGCCTGATTGGACCGGCATGTATCCTGCCCCATAGAGAGGTCGAGCTGCTATGCGTCGCTTCTCTCTTTGTGCTGTTAGTCTATGCCGCGGTCTCCCGCTATCACATAGCGATCGGATACGCGGCCATCGCCGGCCTGTTTGCAGCGTGTACGGCAGCGGCGTACGTCGGGTCGGTGATACCCAGCCAGAAGCTTACCGCGTTTGACACGTTGGCCAGGACTCCTGCACGCCTCGACCCGCTGTTGGAACGGCTTCCTCCCGGCGAAGTGGCTTATGACGGCGCCACCTGGGATTTCTTCACGTTCTCGCTATACCAGTTGTATCATCCCGAGCTGCGATTTCAGATCTTCGACAGCCGTAAATCCGAACATCCCTGCTGCGGCGTGGCGATCGCCGGCAGGAAATGGCCCGACGCGGAGCCGCTGCATTTCATCCCCGTGGGCCTCGAGGAACTGAGCGACAGCACGCTCTGGGTCCAGGATCCGAGCCTGGCGCGGCGCCTGGCGGGGGCGCAATCGTACGTACGGCTCGAAATCGGGGGCAGGGTGACACCCGGCATCGCGACATCCGGCGTGCACCCCGAGGAGCACGACGAGATCGGGGACTTCCGCTGGACCGATGGCCACGGCGTGGTGCAGGTGCCGATACATCCCGGTGAACATCCGACGGCCTTTGGCCTCGACCTTATCGCGCTGTGGCCCACACCGGCCACGGTACGGATCGACGGACGCGTGGTCGTCGATGAAACGCTGAAGGCCGGCATGAACCGGTTCCGGATGCCGTTGAGCCTTCGCCCTGGAGAGATCAACCTCGCGATCGCTATCGATTCCAGCACATTCGCGCCGCCCGCCACGGCGGAGTACCAGCGTACCTTGGGCGTGGAGATTCGATCGTTGGTCTTGAAGTAGGAGAAGGCGTGCGGAATATTACACTACATAACGTACCGCAGCATACACTACCACGGCCGAACGCCAGGCTCGCCGCCCAGCGATGGAAATTCACAGGTACGTCAAAATACCCCAAATTGATAATGCCCCGTTTACCAGTCCGGATGACGATTAATCCGCCTGTCTTTGCTATTTCCTAAAGATAGTGACCTTGCAAATGAAATCGCGGGCTGCGGCGCACCCGGGGAAGCGCACCGTCGGATCCGCAAACAGCATCGGAGCCCTGCTCGCCGATGTGGGAAAACTCCACCGTAACCTGATGCGGCTGGTAGAAGGCGTGCCGAACGACCTCTCCGGGTCGCTCATACAGCGGTCGGCCCACCAGTACGCGAGAGCCGTCTCCCGCTACCGGAAAGCGGTACTGGAACTACTGCCGGCATCCCTGCTTGCCGTATCGGCCGGAGCGAAAGGGAGCCCAAGGCCCCGGTGCCGGGGCACACAATGGCACACCAAGCCGGCCAGCACACCTGTGGCGAGGTGCTCCCGGCTGAGCCGAACTAGCGATCCTTTTGATTCCGCCGGTTAGCCCAATACACTCGCATTCTGGCGGAGACCTGCCGCCGCTCCTCGAGACCCATGGTGCGCCGCCCGCGGCGGCTCTTGCCCTGACCCCGTGAAGGACCGGCGGTCTCGCTGGTCTGGAGTTGCTCCAGCAGTGCGATCGACTGCTCTAACTTATCTTTCTCCGCGTATAACTCTTGAAGGGCCTTCGACAAATCCATTTGCTTCTCCTCCTGAAGAAGCGCCAATGCCATGAAGGGAGGCGATTCGGTGTCGGACCGGACCTAAAGAGCACGGTTCTCGTTCAAAGTCTAGCACATATACACCCTGGTTCGCGCGGGAGGCCGGCCGCCCGCCTTTGAGCCGAGCCTGCTGCCCCCTGAATTTCATAGAACCCGATTTCATAGGGCCTGAATCTCATAGGAAATAAGCGCCTAATTATCAGATTTGAGCATATCAGGTTTCCGGGTACGGTGAATCGAGGAAATGCCGGGATGGCGTATTCTGAACCAGGTGCCAACGAACCGCTCGATGGAACCGCTGCCGACCTTGGCCGACCGGATATTCGTGCCGCCGCCGAGGATGGGGCCGCGTCCCCTTACCCGTCCGGCCCTTCCGCATCGGCAGTTGGAGCAGTGGCCGCCGGAGGAGATTGTCCAGGAACTGGTGGGCCGCAGCCTCAGCCTGCCCTTTGTGCGGCCCAAACAGAGCCGCATGGCCTCCCCGCAAAGCCTCGCACTTTCGCTGCTCGACGAGTTTGCGGCCGGACCGCCCGACGCTTTCATCGATAGCCACGAATTCTGCCATCTGCACCCGGAGGGCAGTCTGCACCTCACCCTGCCGGACGAGATACGGCGGTGCGCGGTTGACATGGGCTGGGCCGAGCAGCACCCCGCGGCCCGCCTGGGCGTCATGCCGCAAGCCCTGGTGATGGTGTACGCGCCGCGCAACCGCCAGGAACTGGCCATCGTACTGGAGCTGATCTCCGGCTCCTACGAATTTGCGCGTTTTGGCGCGGGCCGCCCCCGCGCGGCGAGCGCTTACTGCGGTGCGATCATGGAAGCGTGATCGCCGGCGTCTTCTACTTCGATTTCCGGCCCGTGCCCGAAACGGACGAGCCCCACCTCCGACCCGCGCGCCCCCACTCCTCGACTCTTCCGGCCCTACTCTGGAGCGCCCCGGGATTGCGGATGGGACAGGCGTGCTCCCGCTTCGATTCCCCCGCCGACCAGGCGCGCGCCCTGTCGCCGGATGGCGGCGTCTGTTGTTGGGATGGCCGCCTCGACAATCGCGATAGCCTCTTCCTGGCACTGGCTCGCGACCCCAACCAGTCGAGCTTCGACAGCGCGATGGCCGCGCTCAGGCATTACCAGGCCGAGGGAACCGCCGCCCTGCGCCACCTAATCGGCGACTGGAGCCTGGCGATCTGGGACGCCCGGTCGAAGAGCGTGGTGCTGGCCAGCGACTACGCCGGCATACGGCCGCTGTATTACTGGCGCGGCGACCGCCGTCTCTGCTGGTCGTCCTCGTTGGCCGGCCTGGTCCAGTGGACCGGGAGCACTGCACTCGACGAGGAATTCGCCGCGCGATTCCTGATGAGCCGGGCCGCACCCCACCGCACGCCGTATTCCGGCATCCGCCAGGTTCCGGCCGGCCATGCGGTCCGCGTCTCGCCGGAAGCCTTTTCGGTAGAGCCCTTCTGGCGCCTGCCCGTACACCAGGAGCTGCGCCTCGCCGACGAGCGGGATTACGAGGAAGGGCTCCGGACTCTGTTTCGCGAAGCGGTTCAAGTGCGCCTGCCGGGCGGCTCGCCGGTGTGCGCGGAGCTGAGCGGCGGCCTGGACTCGTCGTCGATCGTTTGCATGAGCGAGCGGCTTCTGCCGCCGCCCGCGAAACCCGTCACCTTCAGCTACCTGCATCCGGGCAGCCGCGACGAGCCGTACATTCGAGCCGTGGAGCGCGCCTGCAACCTCCAGGGAATCCATCTCGATCTGCAGGATATCCCGCTGGTGACCGCCACCCAAACCGGCGGCGCGGCTCCCGGCTGGTGGGAGCCCAGGATGGCGGAGCTGGCACGCCGCATGGAAACTCTCGGCGCGGGTGTGCTCCTCACCGGCCAGTTCGGCGACTTCGTCATGGGCAACCTGGCGGACGATTGCGACCAGGTAGCCGACTATGTCGAGCAGCGCCGCTGGGGAGCGGCCGTGCGCGAGGCATTGGCCTGGAGCCAGGCCATCCAGATCCCGGTCTATTCGATTCTCTGGCGGGCCATGCGCACCACCTGGTTTCGCTGGACGGCCCCCATGATTACCGACCCGTTCGCCGGACCTCGGGGGCGATTCACCAACCTGGATTCCCTGACTTTCCGTTTGCGCGCCCTGCTTCCCGCCGGGGTTGAAACCGCGGATCGCGAAGAGTGGCGGGACGCCATGCCCAGCCGGCGGCGCCGCTTCCGCATGCTGAACCACACCCTGGAAGGGCGTGTCCTGCAGACGCCCGAACCCCTGCAGCACCTCTCCTGGTCGCATCCCTTCGCTCACCGTCCGCTGGTGGAATTCATGTTGACCATTCCCTCCGGCCAGGTGTGCCGCCCCAACCAGCCGCGGCGTTTGATGCGCCGGGCTTTTGCCACGCTCTTGCCGGAGCCCATCGTCAACCGCAAATCCAAGGCCGTCTATGAGCAGCCCTTTCGCCAGGCGCTCGTGCCTCTGGCCGCCCGGCTCCTCGCGGAACCCGGAAAGATACGGGTGGTGGAGTCGGGATTCGTGGAACACGACACGCTTCTGGAACGGCTGCAGCGGTTTTCCCAGGGTCTCGACTCCAACGAGTTTCAACTGCGGCAGATTCTGCTGTTCGAATTCTGGCTCAGAAACCGGGAAGGCCGCGCTCACACTTTCGACGGCACCACCACTTCGACCTTGGTCCCTTCCCCGGGCGAGCTGCGCACGGAAAATGTGGCGCCCATCTGATTGGCCCGTTCGCGCATTCCGGCCATGCCCCAGTGGCCATCCTTGGACATGCCTTCCTCCAGATTGAACCCCTCGCCATCGTCCTCGATGGTGATCCGGACCTGCCGGGACGAATAGGTCAACGCCGCCAGGATGCGGGTGGGACGCGCGTGGTTCACGGAATTCGTGATGGCCTCGCGGCCAATCAAAAACACGTTGGCCTGCTCCTCGTACGGAAGCTGGCGGACGCGCCCTTTCACATCCAGGTGAAAGCCGATATCCGTGCCTTCCGTAAGCTCGCCCGCAATGCGCGCCAGGGCTTCCGGCAAAGTGCTGTTCTCGAGCGCCGGAAGGCGCATGGCCAGCATGGTGCGGCGGGCCTCGCCCAAGGCCCGGTCGGCCTGCTCGATGGTGCGCTCCAGCCGCTGTTTGCCCAGATCGGGCGCGCTGACGATCTGCTTGGCCGCGGCCTCCAGTTGGTACACCACGGCGACGAACCCTTGCAGCAGCGAGTCGTGCAGCTCGCGAGTCAGGCGGGCGCGCTCATAGGCGATCGCTTCATAGCGGGTCACCACCATGCGCACGCGCGTCCGATGGACACCCCAGCCGATCAGGCCCAGCGTCATAACGCACAGGGCGGCGAACCACCTGGTTTCGTAGAAATAAGGTTCGACATAAAAAGCCAGTGAAGCGCCCGTCTCGTTCCAGACACCGTCGTGGTTGCAGGCCAGCACCCGGAAGCGATAGTGCCTCGGTGGGAGCACGTAATCCACACTTCTCTCGCTGCCGGCGTCGCGCCATCCGCGGTCAAAGCCTTCGAGCCGGTATTTGAACCGAACGCGCTCCGGCACCATCAGGCTCAAGCCCGTGTACCGGATGTGAACCTGGCGGCCCCGAAACGGTATCTCCGATCCCGCGGTGATGTCCAACGGAGTTCCGTCCACCACCATCTCTTCGATAACCACCGGCGGAGGCGGCGAATTGCGGCGGATCCGCGCCGGATCGACGATGGCCACTCCGTTTTCCGTGCAAAACCACAAACGACCATCGCTCGATCGGGCGGTACGGGGATTGGCCCCCATGGGGCTTGGCCCCAGCCGCTCCCCATCGCTTTGGCCGTAAGGCTGGAACTCCAGATTCTGTGGCGACCCATCTGGAGATTGATTCAGCGTGGCAAGGTCCACGTGCGACAGTCCCTTCATCGTCATAAACCACAGCGTGTCGCGGTCGTCTTCGACGATTCCCCGTATGCCCCCCTCGGGCACGCCGAGCCCGGTTCCCCAGGTGGTCCAGACCCCGTTGCGGAATCGGCTGAGTCCCTCTGCGGCCCCGATCCATATGGCGCCCGATCGATCCTGGGCGATGGCCTGGATCGCGCCTCCCGCCAGGCCGTCCTTGGCCGTGAAATTCCGGACCGCGCCGCCGTTCACCGTGGCGACTCCGCCGTGGAAATAACCGAGCCACACCACACCGGCCCGATCGACCTGAAGCTGGTATACGTCTTTCATCTGCACGCCCGGTATGGAAGCGCGCTGTGCGACGCCGCCGCGAACCGTGAACAGCCCCTGCTGCGCGTCCGCCAGCCAGACCATGCCGTTGGGGTCCTTCGCCATGGCGAAGACACCAAACAGGTGCGCACCCTTGCTGGTACGCACTTCGCTAAAACGGCCATTCGCGAAATAGCCGAATCCGGCAGTGGTTCCCACCCACAGTCCCTGTGCCCCATCCGCCAACAAAGAACGGAAGACGAGGCTGGGGAATCCTGTACCCGCCGCGTAACTGGTGACCGCGCTCCCCGCGACGCGATTCAAGCCCGCGGCCGTCCCCACCCACATGCTCCCGTCCGGGCCGGCTTGAATGGCCGTAACTAGGTCGCCGGACAGCCCGTCCGGCCTCGAAACGTGTACGACTTGCGGGTCCCGGAATCGATCCAGCCCCCTCGACGTCGCCACCCACAGGTCATGTTCCCGATCTTCCAGAATCGCCAGCACGTAGTCGCTGGAGAGCCCATTCGATCGCTGGAACCGCTCTACTTCGATGCCGGACATCCTCATCAGTCCCTGGCCCAACGTACCGATCCACACGCCGCCATCACGATCGCTCGTCAGGCACAGCGTCGCCAGGGACACGTTCGCCAGCCGCTTGGAAATGGATTTGAGTTTGCTCTCGGAGAGCGGTAGCGCACCATTGCCGGAAGGATCTCCGATCGACAAATCCGCGAAGCCATCCCCTGGAATGGCGAAGATGCCGGCCCACGGAAATGCCGTGCATTCCGCCGGATGCCCGGGCGACCACTTGCAGAGGTCACGGCCGGTCGAAATCCAGAGATTGGACTTCTGGTCTTCGAAGATCTTCAGGATGCTTCGCTCCGGCAATCCATCCTTCACGCTGTAGACGCGAAGCGCGCCGTTGGGAAGCAATGCGCCGACTTCCGGAGGGTTGCCGAGCCGGGCCAGCCAGAGCCGTCCAGCGCGATCTTCCGATATCGCGGGATTCCACCCCTCGAGCCAACGGTCCACCTCGGGGTATGGCGCCAGGTGGCCGCGTTCCAGCCTGCTGATGTTGTGCAGAGTGCGAATCCACAGACCGCCGTCCCCCGATGCCAGGAGAGAGAGAACGCCTGGGTCGGGCAGTTTCTCCCCCGCTGGCGGCTCCCACTGGACGAAGCGCATGCCGTCGAATCGCCAGAGGCCACGGTTGGTTCCCAACCAGAGATAGCCGTCTGTGGTTTGGGCCAGCGTATTGATCGCGGGAAGCGCATTTCCCTCTTCCTGAGTCCAACTGACGTGTAAGTACTGAGTCGTAGAAAGGCGCGGATCGAGAGCCTGGAGTGAACTCACTGCTGCTATCAGGAGAAGCATGGCGCGGAGAGCCGGCCGTATCGTTCCGCGAGCCCCATGCCCGGCGCCGGGCGCGCGCGATTTTCCGCGGCGATATTTCATAAGAGTACCGGTACCCATGGGACTCATAGGATTTTGGGGTCTTTCACACCTGTTTGGCCAGGCACCCATCATCGTTCCGGAGTACGACTAATTCACTAAGAAAAGCTAGTAAGCAATCATATGAATTCATATGAATCGAAGTCTGCAAACATTGTATCCTCATTCGCAGATGTTTTATCGCATCCAGAGCCTGCTGGCTCATTTCAAAACCAAGACAAGCGGCGCGCCGCGCGTATGTCGAACAGCCGGCCACACCACACACTCCATCATCCCATCACCCGAGGTGCGTGCCTCGTTCGAGCAGGATGGCGTCGTCTTCCTCCACCTGCGCAGCGGAATCGTCTTCCGCTCCAATCGCATTGGAGCGGCCATCTGGAAAGGGCTCGGCAACCGGCAGAATCTGGCGGCCATTGCCTGCGATATCGGGTGCCGGTACGGCATCCCCGCGGAACAGGCCGCCCGCGACGCCGCCGGGTTCGTCGCCCAGCTCGAGGCCCAGGGCTTTCTGGTGCGCCACGCGGGAGCATAACATCATGCTATCTACCCACACTGTGCTGAGGCTGCGCGCCCTTTGGGAGCTGCTGCGATACGATATGGTCGCCGCCGTTTCGGGTTTTCGAGGTGTCCGCCGCGGACTGCCCAAGCCCGATCCGAACCGCCCGCCCGGCGACGCGCTCGACGCCGCAATTCCCCAAGCCGTGGACTGGGCTGCCGCGTTTTACTGGAAGCGTGTGCTGTGTCTCCAGCGCTCCATTGCCGCCACCCGGCTGCTGCGAGCTTACGGCGTGAAGGCGGACCTGGTGATCGGCTGCCGGCTCGCGCCTTTCGCGGGACATGCCTGGGTGGAAGTCGATGGCCGGGTCGTGAATGGGCCGCCGGCATTTGCTCAGCACCTCCGGGTCCTCGATCGCGCGTGAGTGAAGCAACCCACGATGCCGGAAATCGATTTCTTTGACGGAAGCAAACAATAAAGGAGAAACCAAACCATGTACGAAAAACCGGAACTGACCCTCGTTGGCGATGCCCGCGATACGATCCTCGGGATCATAGCCGTCGGTTATGATATCGACGGCACCTACGTCCCAATGCCAAACCAGTTCGAAGCCGAAACCATTCCAGTCGAGTAGCCGCGCATTCCCGGCCAATCGTCTAAAGCCGGATGATGCCGCGCTTCAGCGCGATCGTCACCGCGTGCGTCCGGTCGGACGCATTGAGCTTCTGCAACACGTGTTTCACGTGCGCGTTGACGGTGGCCTCGGACACGTTGATCCGATAGGCGATCTCCTTGTTCCGCAGGCCCGCCGCCACCAGTTGAAGCACCTCGATCTCCCGCGACGACAAGTCCATCCGCGGAAGATTCTCGGCAATGGCCGATCCCACCGAGGCCGGAATGTAGCGCTGGCCGCGGTGGACTACCCGGATGGCCTGGATGAGCTCCTTCCGGGCCATATCTTTGAAAAGGTAGCCGCGGGCTCCCGCCTCGAGCGCGCGATAAATCTCCTCGTCACCCGCCAGCGTGGTGAGGACGATGAAATTGATATCCGAAAAACTGCCGCACACGATTTTGATAACCTCGGCGCCGCCGATATCGGGCAGCAGCAGGTCCATCAGTACCACCGACGGCCGCAGCGTTTTCACCAGGGCCACGGCGTCGTTGCCGTTGGCTGCTTCGCCGACCACCTGCAGATCGGGCTCCGCGGAAAGCATGGCGTTCAAGCCGTCGCGCACCACCGGATGATCGTCTACGATTACGATCGTTACGGAATTCGCGGCTGTCATGAGGACAATCGGTACGCTCTCATAGGCACTTTTCAGCCAGCGCTGCGGAGAAACCGGGCTGCGGAACAAGGGTCCCACGCCCGCGGAAGCATGTGACGCTAATAGTATATCAAGCTGTCGCGCTCCGCTCACCCCGACTGACACCCGGACTGCACACCCCAAGCCCCCCACGCATTGCCTTCTCGATCTTTCTCGCGAGCTTTTTCGCCTTGCGCACCGGGATACTTACCGGTATAATGCTCAAACCGCCCAAACCTGATACGCCGGGGTCGCAACCGAAGCAGACGTGATGACAACAAGGCTGCCCCGCGACCGTCCGGTCCAGACAGGTTTCGGCCACGAGGAGGAAGTGGAAAAAGATGAGAGCTTATCGAGCATTACCCTGCATTTCTTCGATTGCCTGTGCACTCCTGGTATCCGCGGGCGCATACGCCCAGAATAACCAAACCGTAACCATCCAGGTGGGCCCCGGGGATCAATCCGCAAAATACAGCCCGTCGAGTATCGGGATGCGCCCCCGCGGGCTGGCAGGCGCCCCCAGTCCGGCCCTGTCTCCCAAGGCGTTCGCCAGTGGCCCGAAATCCGACCCGCCCAATAACATCCCGGGCGTGCCCGCTCCCGGTTTCTATCCTGCCGACCTGGACGATCCGGACCAGGGCCCGGTCGTAACCAGGGCGCAGGCCCACCCGGTCTACATCAACTCGGGTCCGTCCGACTTTGGCAACCCGGCGGCATTCCTGGATGACCTTGCGGAGAGCTCGTTCATTCACGTGGTGGACCAATACACTGGTTCTAACGACGACAATCGCTACACACGCGGGCTCTCTCTCAAGGTCAACGGCTATCCGATTACCGGTCACACCCTTCAGCAGAACGACCTGATAGCGATTCTGCACGCCGCCGCCAGTGTCGCGGGCCATGGCTACGGTCATATCTACCATCTCTTTGTGCCTAAAGGTGTGGACGTGTGTGTGCCTACGTCCTCCACAGACCCTACCCCTGAATGTTATTCGCCCGACAACGCGGCGGCGTTTGTGTTTTGCGCGTTTCATGACAGCGTCACGTTCCTCCACGACCCTGTGGATCACGTGCTCTTCACCGTCGAACCCTACCAGGACGTCCTCGGTTGCTCGATCGCCCCGGGAAGCGTGAACGGCGCCCTCATCGACTCGACGGACGACACTCTTTCCCACGAGACGTTTGAAACCATCACCGACCCGGACGGCACCGCCTGGTGGGTGCATACCAACGTTTCGCTGTTCGGAGACGAGATCGGCGACCTGTGCTCCAGGTTTATCGTGATCGGTCCCAATGCTTATTTCTCGGACCCCGTCGTGCGAGTAGGCGATGATTTGTACAACGTCCAGGCGGAGTATTCCAACGGGTACCACGCCTGCGCCTATCAGCCCACCGGCGGCCCGCACTAAGCCACCGTCAGGAAATAACCAGTTCAATCGGCGGCAACCGCTCCCTCACGGGGTGCCCTCGGGGCCCGGCTCTGAAGGCGCATCGGAGCCGCGACCGTTAGGGGAGCGGTTGTCACAGTTATTTCCTTACATGCCCTAAGCCGTAAGGCCGCCCATGCGCCTTGCCGGGTTGGCGCCCGGGCGCCCCCGGCGGGCGCTCCCGCAAGCTCCCCTGGAACACCTTCGGCGAGGTCTGGACCCGGCGGGGTCCTGCCCTACGGCGTTCCCGATGTCGCACCGAAGCAGGACTTCTAGACCCGCCAGGGCGTCGCGTTCACGGTGGAAGCCGTCGCGCAGATCAAGGTGAAGTCCGGCCCCGAGTCGATCCTCACCGCGGTCGAGCAGTTCCTCACCAAGCCGCCCGAGGGCCCTTCGCGTTCCCATGAACCGGATCGGCGCCATCGTCAACGGTAAGAGGGCCATCACCGTGGATACCGCGATGCGCCTGGCCCGGTATTTCGGAACGTCGCCGCAGTACTGGTTGAATCTCCAGATCGCGCACGATCTGGAGGTCGCCGGCCAAGAGATACGGCCCCGGATCGAGAGGGAAGTCCTGCCCCGGACCGCGGCCTGAACTCAGGCCGTGGCCATTCAACCAACCAAACATCGCCGAGCCGCCATCCCATTTCGGCGAGTCTGTCGCGCGCCACGGCGAGACCAAAAACGGATTGCCGGATCGGCCCCGGCGATTCCGCCTCTTACCGATATAGCCGAGAGCTACGGAGCCGCTAAGCATCACTGACTTAATATACCTCCTGAGTGATACTACCCACTGAGCCAAAATTATTGTAGATTAATAACACGGTTTTTTTACAATTTATTCCTTGACAAGCCCGCGGGGGGGCATAGTTCCATATGAGAGATTTAGATCTCTTATTACTATTACTCCTGGAGAGCACATGCTCATGTCGAGGACATCCTTCCACTTAGTCTTCTTTTGTCTCCTGGGCTCCAGCCTCTTCGCCCAGTCCGCGAATATCTCGGGCACGCTGAAAACCGAAGATGGCAAACAGGTTGCCGCCACCGTC
>Ga0209415_10013945_pt1 | contig 13169 bp, 8 predicted proteins | sample PeaSoiSIISIP2007_FD_187696 | JGI IMG/M metagenome (GOLD analysis project Ga0209415, IMG submission 187696) | Peat soil microbial communities from Weissenstadt, Germany - SII-SIP-2007 (SPAdes) (version 2) | ecosystem: Environmental > Terrestrial > Soil > Wetlands > Peat | place: Germany... | reverse complement strand
GCCAGGAACCGGCTCTTCTCGCGATTGGCGGCTTCGGCCCGGGCCTTGGCTTCAGCCAATTGCTCCGTTCGGTGCCTCACCATGTCTTCGAGGTTCTCCCGGTGTCTGCGCAGCTCGTCCTCAGCCAGCTTGCGTTCCGTCACATCCATCGCGGTGCCGACATATTGAGCAAGCTGTCCGTTTTCATCGAGAACCGGATGGCCGATCGCATGGATGTGCCTGACGGTCCCATCGCTCAGCACGATCCGGTGCTCATGCTCGTAGTCCATGCTTCGCTGCGCTGCTTTCATCAGCAATTCACGCGCACGGTCGAGATCCTCAGGGTGGATTCGTTGCCAGAATGCTTCAGCGGTTGGCAAACCCTCCTGCGGGTTTAAGCCAAAAATTCGAAACATTTCCTCGGACCAGTACAAGGTCTGGAGCGTGACGGGGTTCCAAGCCCAACTTCCCGTGTGGCTCAGCCGCTGCCCTTCCGCCAGATAAGCCTCACTTCTCCGCAGTGCCTCTTCGGCGCGCTTTCGCTCGGTGATGTCCGTCAGCATGGCGAAGGAGCCTGTGAAACGATGCTCGGCATCAAACATCGACGTGGCCGAAACATGCATCCATACGGCGCTGCCGTCCTCGTGGAGGTATCTCTGTTCATACCGCTCGGTTAGCCCATGACGACGGGCTGCTATCCTCGCTGACATCTCGGCCTGGTCGTCCGCGAGCAAGAACTCATGGAGCTTCCTGCCCAATATTTCCTGTGGTTGGTACCCAAGCATTTCCGCCATACGCCGGTTCACCAGCGTTGTTACGAATTGTTCATCGAGTTCCCAAATGCCTTCGGACGCCGTATCCACTAGCCGGCGGTACCGCTGCTCGCTTTGCCTAAGTTTCTCCTCCGCTCCTTTGCGCTCGGCGAGTTCCCGCACAAGCCTTTGGTTGGCGTCCTCGAGGCGTTTGCCTGCTACGCGGATTTCTTCGAACGCGCGCGCGTTGGCGATGGCCGCTCCTATGTGATTAGCGACCACGGGCCCCCAGGGCCGGAGTTCATCCTGAAACGGCTCGCGTGTGGCTGATACTATCGCGCCCAAGGCCTCCCCGTTGTAGCTGATCGGATTAATCGTATAACCACTGATGCCCTCTTCGCGCATCCAGTCGGGATCGAGCGGAGATACAGGCTGTTGGTTCAAATCCGGAACCGCTCGCATCTGGCCGCTTATGACCACGTTTCCAATCGGCGGCACTCCCAGCGGCTCGCGAGCGGTCTCAGGGTCAAGCCGCCCAAATCCTTTCCCGGGCCCAACAATGGATTTCGCTTTCGCCGCAGCCAAGTGCAGGCAGCGGGACTGGTCGGGACATCCGGGGCGACGCGGGCACGTGGCGCACAGGTCACCCCTTTCGATCAACCAGACCTGAGCACATACGATGTGGGGCCTTTCCATCACGCGCTCGACCAGTTTCTGCAAGAGCTTTGCCAGCGACTGCTCGTGCGCAAGCTCCAGCAGTATTTGCGCGACGACATTGGCATCGAAGCGGCGGTCGCTGGTCGGTTCCATAACAATCAAATAGCTTATTTTGGGGCTTCGGGGAGCCTCGCTGGCGGAATCAAGCTGTCAGCCTCCTGGAGCAGGAGGCGAACAAAGACCCACGCTGGCCAGCTCCACCTGTCGTATCCAATATTGAGACCGCTCTGGACAAGGCTTTTCGCCCCGTCCAACTCCGAGCGCGCACTCGCCTCGTCGCCAAGCTTGGAGAAGCACATGGCTCGGATGACCCGATCCGTGGCGGCGGGCATTGCCAGATAGGTGCAGGCAACGAGGCTGCGCTGGCAGCAATCCAGAGCCTTGGCGTAATTGCCGCGCCTGTATTCAAACAGGCCGAGCAGTGTCAAATCCCATGAGGCAGGCACATACGTTCCTTCCTTGAGCGGCCCGGCGCTGGCCACGGTGCGTTCGAGGAATTGGACAAAGGGTTCCAAGGCCGCTGCGCAAGCGTTATCGAGAGGCCGGAGCAAGGCCGCTTGCATGACGCTCTCATAACCCCATGGCTCCGTTGTGCCGTTGAACCGGCTGATGGCCTGGTCGCGAACCCGAAGGAAGCCTAGCTCATCGCCCAGCTTTAGAGCAATTATTGTACTGACAAAGTAATCCCTGGCATCACTGCCCTCGCTCAACTGGGAAAAGCGGTTGCGCGCCTGCTCCCATTCACCACGCACGGCATGCCACTCGCCCAGCGCCCGGGCGAGGTCCACCACGGTGTCTTTGGAACCAGAATTGGACTTGGGCATCGAATCCAGAGTGCGCTCGCTCTGCGCAAACAGTTCATCGCACTCGCGCATCAGGAGATCCGCAATGACCCAGTCATACCAGGAACCCTCGAGGTCTTCCGATGTGCCGGGAAAGAACGTCGAAGTGGTGCTCCCGATAGCGAGGCCTTCCTGCGACTTGGCACGGATCAACTCGTAGGCCTGATTCCAGTTCGCAGCGGCCTCCTTATATCCAGCCAATCGCCATCCTGACATGGTTTTTATCAAGGAGGTAGTAGCGGTTCGCGCATTGGCGGTATCCATGCCATGCCGATAACACCAACCGATGGCGTCGTTAAAATGGCCCTGGCGATATTCCAGCAAAGCCAGCGCCTCTGACCATTGCACCGCATGACGCGGGTTGGGGCGCAACTCTTTCGCACTCGGAAATCTCTTTTCAACCAGTTCCGCCCCGAGAACAAACGATTGCAGCAGGTTCGGATCGGGTGGCAGCACCAAGCCGACTTTCAAGGTCCGGTAATCTGAAGCGATGTTGATTGGGCTGAGCCTGGCTATTTCCGTCTGGCGGAATTGCTCGTAGCCCCGCCGGTTTCCCGACTTGATGAAGGCTGCCGCCAGTTTTAATTGATCCTCGGAAATCAGGTCCAAAGCATCGAGTTGGTTCACCTTGATTACTGAATCGAACCGCGCAGCCGCTTCGGGCCACCGTCCATTGGCGGCGTGCCAGTCACCCAGGGCGCGCAATTCGGCGGAAACCTCGACCGAAGGCTTGTTTAGCGGAAGACGCGCCACGAGCTTGTCGGCTTCCTCAAACCGGCCTTGTGTCACCAACGATGCGACATGAGACGCTTCTTCTCGCAATTCAGCCTCTCTCCTCAGCCGCGCCTCGGAACTTCGGGCCTCCCGCTCTTTAACGAACATCATTGTCGAAATGATGGTGCCCAGGAGCAAAGCGGTGGCGACCGCGGCTCCGGACAGGCACCCCATTCGGTTTCTGCGCACGAACTTCTGCAGCCGATACACCTCGCTAGGTGGACGCGCTAGAATGGGTTCCTGATGCAAGTAGCGCTCTATGTCCGTTGCCAGGCCGTTGGCGGTCGCATAGCGGCGGGTTCGGTCCTTTTCCAAGCACTTGAGCACAATCCAGTCCAAATCACCGTGGACTTGAGACAAGAGCCGGGGAGGCTCTATGCGCCGCATCCTGGCCGTCTTGGTTAATTCCTCGTTGTTCAGCGTTTGAAGTTTTGCCGATGGCCTCAACGGCTCCCGCTCACAGACCGTGCGTCTCAATTGCTCCACGCCGGACTTCAGCAATTCCGTCGTGTCAAAGGGGGTGCGCCCCGTCAGGAGTTCGTAAAGCAATATCCCGAGGGAGTAAATGTCGCTCCGGGTGTCCAGGTTCAACCCGCTCAGTTCCATCTGTTCGGGACTCATGTAGGCGGGGGTGCCCATCAATTGGGCATACGAGGTGAAGAGCGTCTTGTCCGTCAGGCGTTGCTGGGTGGCTTTGGCAATCCCGAAATCAATCACTTTGGGAACCGGGACCCCGTCATGCATGGTTACCATGATGTTCGACGGCTTGAGGTCGCGATGGATGATTCCCTTTTGATGGGCATGCTGGACCGCGTTGCAGACCTGGATGAACAACTCCAGGCGTTCTTGCATGCTCACGCGGTTCTGGTCGCAGTACTCGGTGATCTTGACCCCGTACACCAATTCCATCACAAAGTACGGCCGACCGGTCTCCGTGGCTCCGGCATCCAGGACCCGCGCAATATTGGGATGATCCATCAAGGCCAGCGCCTGGCGCTCGGCCTCGAACCGGGCGATCACGCTCTTGGTATCCATCCCCAGCTTAATAATCTTCAGGGCCACCCGGCGGCGAATCGGCTGTTCCTGCTCCGCCATATAAACCACCCCGTAACCCCCTTCCCCAAGCTTCTGGAGTAATTTGTACGGGCCGATGCACTTGGTCTCGGGGATTTCAGGCTCGACCGCCGATTCCGCCGCCGAAAGGACCTGCGCAGCATCGGCGGCCACCGACTCCAAGGCAGGAGCACAGTCTTTGAAGAAATCGCCGGCGCTTGGCGAAAGGGCCAATAACTTCTCAACCTGTTCGCGCAGCGCTTGGTCGGCGCCGCACGCCTGGTCCAGGAACTGACGGCGTCGCTCCGGGTCGGCCAATTCCAGCGCCTCAACAAACACCGCCTTTTCGCGCGGGACTCGAGTGCTCATTCGTCCGTTAACCTCTAATGCGACAAACGCAAACCGCTTTCGCCAAAATGTTGCGGAATTTTCGGCGTTCACGTGTGCTCGCTAATGTAGCGAAACAGCCAGGCCCTGGCATAGGCCCACTGCCGGTCCAGCGTGCGGGGCGCAACCCCCAGAGTCTCAGCGGTTTCCTCACGGCTCAAGCCCCCGAAGAATTTCAGCACGACAATGCGCTCCAGTTCGGGATCTTCTTCCTTGAGGCGCGCCAAGGCCTCGTCAACCAGCAAAACCTTGTCGTCGGGCGTCGTCTCCGCCAGTTCAAGATCCTCGATGTTCAACCGCACTTGGCCGCCGCCATGCTTGAGCCGGGATTTGTGGCGCGCCCGCTCGATTAAAATGCGGCGCATCGCCTCCGCGGCGGCGCCGAAAAAATGCGCGCGGTTTTGCCAGGTTCGGTCTCCCTCGTTCACCAACCGCAACCAGGCCTCATGCACCAACGCCGTCGGCTGAAGCGTTTGGCCGGACAGTTCCTGCGCCATTCGCGCGGCCGCTAAGCGCCTCAGATCGGCATACACCAGCGGCAGCAGCTTTTCGGACGCGCCTTCCTCGCTGCGGCCAATCGCTTGAAGGACTTGCGTAATTTCAGCGGTTTCAGGCATAATGACCCGCATTATACGCCCGCAAAAGCTGGGATCCAAGACAAAATGGGCACCTGCGCCGACTGGCCGACTGGCGGGAACGGCGCCCGGGCGGAAAACTCAACTGCTGGGCGCGGCTCTCATCGAACGATTTCTTTTCGAACATGGGTAATTCTTTTTCGAGCCTTCGGAATTCCGAGCGTCACGCTATGAGTCGCTTCCAAGCCGTTACCGCCTGTACCCCAGCACCTTCCGCATGGCGGAGGTAATTGGCAAGGTAGCTGCTTAACCGGGGTCTCGGATGAAAACCGAATCCAAGCTATTCTTGTTCAATCTGCTCTCGATTAATCCGTTGTCCATGAAAACCCTGAGGCCATGGATGGCCTTGACCGGGGTGTTGGCCGGCGTGCTGGTCGAAGCGTCGGCGCAGACCAACGGTCCGCCGGTCATCACGGGCTTGCGGCCCAGCGGCCAAGGCATTGCCGTAACCGTGGCCGTCCCGGACTGGGGCAAACAGGTCACGCTCGAATCGCGGACCAACGCCGCCAGCGGGGTTTGGTCACTAGTGGCCTGGAAGCCGACGAGCAGCTCCGGGACCATCACGCTCGAAGCCGACTCCGCGGAGCCGGCGGCGTTCTTCCGCGCGCATGCGTACGCGGCGCCGAGCTTTCTGGACCGGGTCACTTTCGGTTTTGGTTTGATCAAAAAGTTCTACCCTGAGGCGGTGCTGTACGAAGTGGAAGCCACCGGCACAGCCGCAACCTCGGACCCAACCGAGGCTTCCCAGTTGACCATCGTTTGCGACGACACCAACAGCACGGTGACGATTACCTCGGCCGACGGATTTACCTTTGACCCGGTGCAATACCTTCCTGGACCGTGGCTGGAGGACGTGCAAATCCCCTGGCCAGTGAGCATGGACGTGATGGAGGCGGACATCCTGCTCCAGGCTGCGGGGTGGCAGGGCACATTCTGGAATTTCACCCTCCGATATCCGCTCTACCCGGGAATAGTCGAACCCTATTACATTTTCGGCGGCGTGGCCGGCGTGGCCCCGGGTCATTATGTGTTTGTCGGTGTGAATGATAAAAAGGTATTCGTGTCAGATTGATGTCCTCGCTTCGCCGTTTCGTGCCTGAACGCGCCTGGCTGGCGCTGGTACTTTTCCACGATAGGATGCGACCATGAAGGTAAAACGCCAACTATTATGCGGCCTTATGGCCGCTGCAATCCTGCCAGGATTCTCCTCCGTTCGGGCGGCGACTGTGCCCTGGAGAACCTTAATTGGGCGCCCCAGCGGTTCTACCGGCTTAGGGTTGCGCCGTAATCTCGACGAACCATCGCGGGTGAACAGCGAAGAAGCTCCTGTGGTCGCCCCCACGGGGAAGCTTCGGTGAATGACCTGTGAATAAGGTGTGAACAACTCGGACTTGATTTCCTTGACCTGATGTGCGCCCACTTACTTTGGGGCAAGATGAACTGGCTTGGAAGAAAGAACCGTGGCGAGGCGGCCTCCGCTGCCCAGAAGCAACGCTGGCCCCCGGCGCCAAACATACGATCAAGGATATGAGAGCAGCGGCAATTCGAGACGAAAACGCTTTCGAGGCAACTATGAACGCGGTGATCATTTACGATGACCTCAATCTGGCAGCGAAGGCGAACGTTGCATTGGAGCGCGCGGCGTCTCGTGCGGACGAGGCCTTGCTGTGGACCGTCGAGTTCTGGCGGCTGGGCATGCTGATCCTGCCTCCGATCACAGAGGCGGCGCTGGCGAAGGCGGCCGCGGCGCACCTGATTGTGCTCGCTGTGCGTCAGGCCCATTTGCTTCCCGCCTGGCTGCCGGACTGGCTCGAGCGGTGGGCGACGCGCCGAGAGGTCCAGGACGCCGCCCTCGCGCTGTTCGAGGGCGGAGCCGGCAACACGCTCTCGGCGGCGCCGCCGCCCGAGCTGTCCCGGCTTGCCGAGCGCTATGGTTTGGGCTTGATTTTTGGCGATGTGCGTGCGACCGCAGACGGTTCCGCGGTTTTGGCGCGCAGCCTGAGCCAGCGCGAGGTATCTGCGACCTCCGCGCTACGGCACGCGATCGTTGCGCCGAGCCACGATTACGACCGGGACTGGGCCATGAACGAGTAAGCCGCGCTGCTGAAAAAGCAAAAAGAAGGGGGATGGGTCGCGATCCTCTATTGTGGCTCAACGACTTAGCGGCGGTCACGAAGGCGTCCTGGCGGACATTCCCGCAAAATCTCCAATGGCTGCGGTTCGGGCCGGGGGTTGAGTTTTTCCAGGCGCAAGAATTTTGGCGAACTTGGGAAGCGTTCCGGCGCATTACGGGAGGAATGAGCACATGTTTTCAACCCTTGGAAGTAAACGGCCTGCGGCCCGCAGACCAGCCGGTTGCCTGGCAGATGGGTGTGATCGAAGCACGCAACCTGCCAGCACGCGAAATCCACGACACGCTGGTGCGCGACTTCACGGAAATTGAACCGCACCTCGAGCCCCGACTGGAACTGCGGAATACGTATCAGCAGGAGGAGGAGGAGGTAGTCGGGGCCAAGGCCTTTGGTGACTCGGTCGGCCAAAGCCCCGCTTTGCGGCGAATTGCCATCCAGATTGACGTGGTCGCCCCCACGGAAGCTTCGGTGCTGATTTGGGGTGAAACCGGAACGGGCAAAGAACTGGTGGCCCATGAAATCCACCGCCGGAGCGGTCGCAAAGATGGCCCGTTGGTGCGAGTTAATTGCGCCTCCATTCCGCGGGATCTGTTCGAAAGCGAGTTTTTTGGCCATGTCAGAGGGGCGTTCACCGGCGCCGTGAAGGACCGGGCCGGTCGTTTTGAGACGGCTGAGGGCGGAACCATTTTCCTGGATGAGGTGGGGGAAATTCCGTTGGATATCCAAAATAAGCTGCTGCGCATACTCCAGGAGAAACGCTATGAACGGGTCGGCGACGACCGGACACGCCGCGCCGATGTGCGCATTGTAGCCGCGACTAACCGCGATTTGAAGAAAGCTGCAGCCGCGGGCCGCTTCCGCGAGGATCTCTATTACCGGCTGAACGTGTTTCCGATTCAGGTTCCGCCCCTCCGGGAGCGGATGGACGACATCCCGTTATTGGCGAAACATTTTGTCGGGCTCTCCGCCAAGGAATTGAAGTGCGCCAAACCCCGGCTGACGAGGGCCGCAGTCACACAACTCCAGAGTTACGATTGGCCGGGCAATGTGCGGGAGTTGCGCAACGTGATTGAGCGCGCGGTGATTCTGGCCCGCGGCGGAGTTTTGGAGTTTGACCTGGCTATCGCCGGCCAAGCGGCGCCTCCGGCTCAACGGAGTCCTCAAGCCGCTGGCAACCAGGCGCAGCCCAGGTTCCTCACGGAAGTCGAGCTTGAACGCTTCGAACGTGACAACCTCGCGCTGGCATTGGAAGCGGCCAATTGGAAGATCAGCGGACGTGATAGCGCCGCGGAGCTTCTGGGCCTCAAGCCCACTACTTTGCTTTCAAGGATGACTAAGTGGGGCCTGAAGAAACCAGAACGCGCACTGAATTAGACTGACCTGTTTCGCGACCATTGAAAGGACAAGCATGAACCCAAATTCACACATTGGCCGTATCCTCCTCCATCTCGCGTGCCTGATGCGCGATCACAAGTGGTCCTGGCATTTGGCCGGGATTAGGAGGGAAATCCAGATATAAGAGAACCTGATTGTATGAATGACCTGCCACCAACCCAAAACGGTTTGCCCAGCATCTGCGGTTTCGAAGAAGCTGTGGCCGGCGCGATCCGGGCTGGAGCCGAATGCCCGGCTGCGTCAACCGGAAGCGCAAGCGACTTCAGCCGGATGAGGAGCGGATTTGCCATCGCCCTGCACATGCACCAACCGCTAATCCCCGCGGGAGGGCCGGATCTCAAGACGGCCGAGATCATCAGCAACCTGGATTTCATGATGAACCACCAGAATATCGGGGATAACCACAACGCCCCGGTGTTCCACTGGTGCTACAAGCGGATGGGCGAATTCATTCCTGCGCTCATCGAGGAAGGCAAACAACCACGAGTCATGTTGGACTACTCGGGAACGCTCCTGCACGGACTCTGGAAGATGGGGCTGCACGATGTCTTCGCCAGCCTGCGGCGACTTACGTGCGAGCCGCGGTACTCCACGGCGGTGGAATGGCTGGGCTGCGCCTGGGGTCATCCGGTCGCGCCTTCAACGCCGCCGCAGGATTATCGCCTGCATGTCCGGGCCTGGCAGCACCATTTCGCGGCGGCCTTCGGTCTCGAAGCGCTGGGCCGGGTGCGCGGCTTTTCTCCCGCGGAGATGGCCCTGCCCAATCACCCGGATACGGCCTATGAATTCGTCAAGACGCTCAAGGACTGCGGCTACCGCTGGGTGTTGGTCCAGGAACATACCGTCGAGCGTCCGGAAACCGGCGCCGGTCCGGAGCGAAAGCACCTGCCGCACCGGTTGGTTTGCCGGAACTCGCGCGGCGACGAGGCAACGATTGTTGCGCTCATCAAGACCCAGGGCAGCGACACCAAACTGGTGGCCCAGATGCAGCCGTATTACGAAGCCAAGGGGCTTTCACCATGGGAACTCGCCGGGAAACGAGTGCCGCCGCTGGTGCTTCAAGTAGCCGATGGCGAGAACGGCGGCGTGATGATGAACGAATTTCCAGCCAAGTACCATGAAGTAATTCGCGAATGCTCGGGCTCGGAGACGCCAATCCTCAATGGCAGCGAGTACTTGGAACATCTCGCCGGCCTTGGCATCCGGGAGAAAGACCTTCCCCGGCTGCAGCCCATCTTCCAAAAGCGCATTTGGGACCGGTTCCCCCCGGGTTCAGGTCCCGAGCAACTGGCCAAGGTCATTGACGGCCTCAAGAGAGAAGACTCCCGATTTCACACGGAGGGTGGCAGTTGGACGAATAACATCTCCTGGGTGAAAGGGTATGAGAGTTTGTTGGACCCAATCCAGCGAGCCAGCGCGCAGTTCTACGAGGAAGTAATCCAGCCCCGCATTCCGTCGAGCGAACCCCGGTATCGTAACGCCCTGTTTCATTTGCTCTGCGCGCAGACCAGTTGCTTCCGCTACTGGGGTGAAGGGCTCTGGGCCGAATATGGCCGCGAGATTTGCCGCCGACTCGAGGCTATCTTGCGGGATGACTTCTGAAATTCGGTTGCCGCAACTCCGGCTGGAGAGGCCTGTCAATGCGTTAGCTCAATCATTAGAGTGCAGCCCTCCGTGGGTTGCGGCTACACTTAAGGTCTGAAAACAGCCAACGTGCGCAAGTGCCGCCGCGCACGTCCCAGGGCCTGCGTCGGGAAGTAGTGGCGGTACAAGTGGTAATTGATCATGATGCCGCGGGCCAGTTCACGGCCTTGGGCCAGCTGGGCGGTGTCTTTTTTTAAGTCTATCCGCTCGCCAATGCCGTAGCCCGGGAACCCACACCCGACGTAGTGGGGCTCGTCCCACGTTCCATTGTGTTGATGGCGTAAAAGCCATTCCACGCCCCGGGCGATCGCCGCGTCGTAATCGTGACTGCCGGTGGCCAGAAGTCCCATCAGCGCCCAGGCGGTTTGGGAGGGGGTGTTGGGCCCGGCGGCACGGAAGGACTCATCCATGTAGGAGGCGCAGGACTCGCCCCACCCGCCATCGGGGCTCTGCTTGGAAACCAGCCAGTCAGCGGCTTTGCGTATCCTCGGGTCCTTCATATCGAACCCAACGGCCCGCAAACCGGGCAGGACCAAGCCGGTTCCGTAGATGTAATTGACTCCCCAGCGCCCAAACCAACTGCCATCGGGCTCCTGTTCGCGGAGGAGGTAACGCACCGCTTTCGCCACCGCCGGGTCGCTCAGGTCGTAGCTCAGAAGGCCGAGCGCCTCGAGCTTGTGGCCCGTAAGGTCCGCGCTCGGCGGGTCCAGGACCTCGCCGAAATCGCAGGACGGGATCCGGGTAAGGATCCATTTGTTGTTGTCCTTGTCGAATGCGCCCCATCCGCCGTTGGAGGATTGCATCGCGCGCACCCAGATTTCGGCGCGCCGGAGGGCCGCATCAATGCGCTGGCGAACTGTGGAGGGCACAAGGTTCCTGAGTCGTGCCAAGACAATCATCGCGACGGCGGTGTCATCCACGTCGGGATAAAGCGTATTGGCTCGCTCGAAGGCCCAACCGCCACACTCCACCCCTTTGACCGTCCTCGCCCAGTCGCCTTTAACTCGGATTTGCTTTTTGAGAATCCACTCTAAGGCCGCCTGCATTGGCGGGAAGGTCTCCGGAGTCGCGTCGCAATCCAGCAGTCCTTGCAAGGTGTGGAGCGTATCCCAAATGGGCGATTCGCTGGCTTGCAGGTAAGTGGCGCCATCCCGTTGGTAAGACCAGTGATGGTTCCAGGCATCAAGGCCGTTGTGCAGGACAGCGTGGTCGAGGGGGTAGCCCTCGGTGTGCAAAGCCATGAGACTGTAGATCCAAGGAGGCTGAATGCCCCCCCAAGCTCCATCAGAATCCTGGTGGCGAATGATCCATTCCAAACAGAGCTTGATGCTGGCTTCGCGACCCGGTTTCCAGGGGAGAGCGCCGTAGGCGTGCAGAATGCGCTCGTTAATCCAGAAGAATGTCGGCCAGAACCCGGCCTTGTTTCTCGTGATCGAGTAATCGAAGCGGTCGCGTCCGCCGGGAAAGAGTTCGTCTAGGCGGCGGTCAGGCGGTAACGGGCGCGCCGGGCGGCGGGCAGAGACGATGGCCAGAGGCACAATGGTGGCCCGGGCCCAACTGGCAAACCAGTAGATGTTAAAGGGCATCCAGGTAGCCAGGAGGATAAGCTCGGGCGGGACGACCGGGGTAAATGCCCAGGGCCATTCGCCAATCAGTGCCAACCAAATACGGGTAAAGTTGCGGGTCTTCTTGAGACCGCCGTGCGCGTGGATCCAGGCCCGGGCCTTTTTGAGCGGATCGTCATCCGGCTTAAAGCCGCTGCAGCGCAAGGCGGCGTAGCATTCCACCGTGGTGTTGATGTCGCCCATCGGCGCCTGGTGATAGATTTCCCACGAGCCATCGGGCCGTTGCTCCCGCAGGACGGCGCGAATCACCCCGGGCAGCTTGGGGTCGTCTGTCACGCCCAGGAAATGCATGGCCAGTATCCACTCTGCCTCCATGCAACAGTTGCACTCGAGCATGCCGACCCAAAAGCCTTCGGGCTGCTGTTCGTGCGCCAGCCAATCCATGGCCTGAGCGATCGCATCTTGGAGGGGATCGCGCGGGGCAGCAGTTCGGGTGACTTCAGGCCTCTTGGCGCCATCCTCTGCCGCCGGCTGGCAAACCGGCGGCATGGGGTGATGATTAGGGTTGGTCCTCATGCACGGATGGTTCGGCCCGCCGCGCTAGCGCTGAGCGCACGGCCTCGAGTAAGGACTCCTGGCTGAACGGCTTGCGCAGGAAGGCCACGCCCCCTCGACGCAACGCTTCCGCGGAAATTTCGTGACTGCCGTGCCCCGTTATGAAAATGATAGGCGTATGGTTCGCTTGGGCGGCCAGCCGCCGTTGCAGTTCCAGACCACCCATTCCCGGCATACGCACGTCCACGATAAGACAACCCGTCTGGCCCAAGCGAGCGCAGTTCAGGAACTCCTCGGCGGAAGTAAACCCCGCCGCATTATAACCTACGGATCCCATCGGGCTAACGAGCGCTTCGACGACAGACGGGTCGTCATCGACCACAGAAATCACCCTGAGTTCAGTTGCGCTCAAGATTGTGTCGGCACGACGGGTTCATCGCCAACCTGTCCTGCCTGGGCCAATGTAACTTCTCGGGCCACATCCGACAAGTTTGTGTTTTTGACGCAAGTCGTTCATTCCCAGGAAGGCCGATGGCGAGGCCTCGCAATCTGGCCCTGGCCTTCGACCGGGAGACCTAGCGCTGGCAGGCGCCTGTCCCCATCCTCCGGTATAGGGGGGCATTCTCCGGCGCAAGCACCTGCGTCCAACGGCTTAGCTAACACGATGGCGCTCAGATAAATTGATCCACCTCTGCTCAGCTAAACTGATCCATCGGTTGTGAGCGGGGAGCGGTGGTTC
>Ga0209415_10013944_pt1 | contig 13169 bp, 15 predicted proteins | sample PeaSoiSIISIP2007_FD_187696 | JGI IMG/M metagenome (GOLD analysis project Ga0209415, IMG submission 187696) | Peat soil microbial communities from Weissenstadt, Germany - SII-SIP-2007 (SPAdes) (version 2) | ecosystem: Environmental > Terrestrial > Soil > Wetlands > Peat | place: Germany... | reverse complement strand
GAGGAGGTGACTGGAGACGATGACCGTGCGCCCGTCCCGGGCCAGGGAGACCAGCAGGCGTCGGATCTCGGCGATGCCGGCGGGGTCGAGCCCGTTCGCCGGTTCGTCGAGGATGACGACTTCGGGATCCCGCAGCAGCGCGGCGGCGATCCCCAACCGCTGCCGCATGCCGAGCGAGTAGGTGGCGACGGGATCATCGGCCCGATCTTCGAGCCCCGCGTCCCGGAGCGCCCGGTCGACGCCGGTGGCGCCGATGCGGTCGAGGCGCGCGAGCAGCGCCAGGTTGCGGCGTCCCGAGAGCGTCGGGCTGAGCCCGGGGGTCTCGATGAGCGCACCGACACGCTCGATGACCCGATGCAGGTCGCGTCCGCTGTCGGATCCCAGGATGCGGCACGTGCCGGCGGTGGGACCCACGAGGCCCATCAGGCAGCGCAACGCTGTCGTCTTGCCCGCGCCGTTCTGACCCAGCAGACCGAACACCCCACCCGCGGGCACGGCGAGCTCGAGGTCGTCGAGGGCGAGGCGGCGTCTGTCACCGCGCCCGTAGGCTTTGGTGACCCCGATCATCTCGACGACCGCGTCCACCACCGGGGGACCCACGACCAGGGCGGGGTGACGGACGGCCGGGGCTGGAGGTGGCGCCTGGCCGGTGGTGTCAGGAGGGCGGGTGGGCTGGCGGCGCTTCGTCGATGGGCGGATGACGAACCACCACACCAGCCCCAGCACCGGTAGGAGCACGATCACGGGCGGTACCGAACGGGCCGACGACGACTCACGGGCGCCGGACGTTTGCTCCGCGACCGACAGACGACGGGGTCGGCCACGCCCACCATTGTACGGCTCGCCCGCCCGAGCCCTTTCGGACCCCGGGTCGGTCGCCGCTACGATTTCCGACGATGAGTCGCCCGCTCTTCGACCAGGTGATCACCACCGAGTCCCAGTTGCGGGACATCTACCGCGCGCCGGGCGATGTCGTCGTCCAGAAGGTGCTCAGCCGTCTCGATCGACACGCGCGGACGTTCATCGACGCGGCACCCTTCGTGCTGGTCGGTACCGCCTCGCCCGACGGTACGGCCGACGTGTCGCCGAAGGGAGGCCCTCCCGGCTTTGTCGTCGTGCTGGACGATCAGCGTCTGGCGATCCCCGATCTGGCGGGGAACAACCTGCTGGATTCGATCACGAACATCGTCCATGGTTCGGGCATCGGGCTGCTCTTCCTCGTGCCGGGTGTCGACGAGACCCTGCGCGTGAACGGTCTTGCGTGCATCACGACCGATCCGTCGGTGCTCGACGCCTGCGCGGTGAAGGACAGGCGCCCGAAGGCCGCCATCGGCGTGACCGTGACCCAGCAGTACATGCACTGCGCAAAGGCGTTCCGCCGCAGTGGGCTGTGGAACGCGCAGACCTGGCCCGACCGGGCCACGCTGCCTTCGCTCGGGTGCATCCTCCGGGACCAGATGCCGACGTTCGGCGAGGTTCCGGTCGGGACACTCGACGAGATGCTCGAAGCCGACTACGTCAGGACGATGTGGGAGCCCGGTGGAGGGCGCTGACCGTCGGACGTGACCGGGCTCCCGCCCTGAACGGCCCAGCTCGGCCTCAGCCGGGATGGTTCCGGCTCGCGAGGTAGAGCGGGAAGCAGAAGACCCACAGGACGAGGCACACGACGGCCCAGACCTCAGGCGAGTCGAGTTGTATCGATCCGAACGAGAAGACCACCGGCTCCCCGCGCCCGGCGCGGGTCCTCGCGTCCGTGTACAGCCAGACGTCGGTGCCGACGATGACGAGCACGACGAGGATCGGCACCAACTCGATCATGGACACGCGGCCCCCACCTCCTGCATGTCCCGGAGCCTCCCACGGCGACCCGGGCTGCCCCACGCGGGAGACGGGGCTGCCAACCGGACTTGCTGTAGCGTCGCCGATCTGGCCTCGGCCGAGTGGCGGCTGCCGGAGGGGGCATCGATGGGACTGCAGGTTGTGGGCGCGGGGCTGGGACGGACGGGGACGGAGTCGTTGAAGCACGCACTCGAGCGACTGCTCGGCGGGCCCTGCTACCACATGTTCGAGATCGTCGCCGGGCGCCGGGACGACATCCCCGTGTGGTTGGCCGCGGCGCAGGGGGAGTTCCCCGACTGGCACGAGTTCCTGTCCGACTACCGAGCCGCTGTCGACTGGCCCGCGGCATCGTTCTGGTCCGAGCTGAGCGCCGCCAACCCCGAGGCCATCGTCCTGCTGTCGGTTCGCGACGTCGACGCGTGGTGGACGAGCGCGAGCAACACGATCTTCTCCCCGGCCCTGGACACCAACAAGGCCAAGATCGGGTTCCCCGACAACTGGCCCGATGGGGTGCTCGACGCGAGGTTCACGCCCGGGTGGAGACAGGAGGCGACGGCCAAGGCCGCCTACCTCCGGCACAACGACGCGGTCCGAGCGGGCGTGCCCGCGGACCGACTGGTGGAGTGGTCGCCCGGAGACGGTTGGGGCCCCATCTGCAAGGCGCTCGACCTTGCGATCCCCGACGAGCCGTTCCCGCACGCGAACACGACCGCCGACTTCAAGGCGCTGCTTCAGTCCCTCTCCGCGCCCTGAGGGGACGTCGACCCGCCTCCGGCGCTCCGGTCGGCCTCGCCGGACTCGAAGATCGTCGAGCGGATGCTCCCGATCGTCGCATCGAGATCGTCGATCACCTTCACGATCCTGTCGGCGACTTCGGGATCGACGGCGAGCTTGACCGCGCCGGCGAGGGTCATCGTGTTGGCCGAGAGCCGGAGGAGGACGAGGTCGTGCAACTCGCTGGCGATCCGCTCGCGCTCGGCGAAGATCTCATGGCTGACGCGGGCGGTCTCCAACTTCTCCTCGGCCAGGATGCGGTCGGTCACGTCCTCCACCTGGTGGATGATGTAGACGAGTTGGCCGGAAGCGTCGAGGACCGGCGAGTTGGCCGGGCTCCAGTAGCGCACGTCGAAGCCGCCCCCTTGCTCGGGGGGTCGGCGGATGTCGTAGTGCTGGACGGCCATGGTGTCGGCCCGGTGGTTGGTGGCCACCCGCTCGAGCGACGCGGTCAGCTTCGCGACGCCGTCCGAGGCAGGATCGTCCGGGTTGTCGGGAAAGACCTCGAACAGGGGCCGGCCGACGATCGCCGTCCGTTGTGTCATCGTCGCCCGCAAGTAGGCGTCGCTCACGGCCACGATCCGCAGCTGCGGGTCGAGGACCACGAAGCACCCGGGCGACGCCTCGAAAATGGCTCGGAAATCCGGGGTCCGATTCGCGGGACCATCGGCGACGCGGTCGTGCCCTGCAACCACGGCGGGGAAGATTACCGAAGTCCGGTGCCGCTACGGCGGCCCGAACCTCCCGCGACGCGGCCCGCGAAACGCTGCTCGCCGCTTGCGGACCGCCACCAGGATCGCGGCCCTGCTCAGCGCCATGACCAGGATCAGGCCTCCCAGCAGCACGTTGCTCCGGGCGATGAGCACGACACCTAGCGCCACGCCGAGAGCGACGATCAACCAGCGCAGCCACCACACGGAGGTCACCGACCCACGGTACGTCGCATTCGAGCGGCGGTCCGGCGGACGTCGTCCCCGGCGCGAGCGGCTTAGGGTACGGCCATGCCCACTCCGGTCGGCCCGGCACCGCGGGATCCGGACGACCCCGACCTCTGGGACTGGGACGACGGGGACGACCAACCGTCCGCCCGACCCCATCGCGCACGCGCTGTCGTTGCCGCCGTCGTGGCCTTGGCGCTCGTGCTGTTGATGATCGCCAGCGTGCGATAGACGGGTGACGGTGGAGGTCGAGGAGCAGCGGTTCGAACAGCTGGTGGCGGACGCGCTCGACGCCATCCCGGAGGCTCTCGGTCGGGAGATGGACAACGTGGCGATCACCGTGGCGGACTGGCCGTCCCCGGACCAGCTCGTCGATCGTCAGGGAACGCTGCTCGGCCTCTACCAGGGCGTGGACCTCACCCGTCGCACACCCCGCTCCTACAGCGGGGCGATGCCCGACCGCATCACCATCTTCCGGGGTCCGATCACCCGCCTGGCCCGGGACGAGGCCGACCTGGTGCGCATCGTCACGATCACCGTGATCCACGAGGTCGCCCACCACTTCGGGATCTCCGACGCCCGGCTCGAGGAGTTGGGCTGGGCGTGACGCGACGGTGCAAGGCGTCGCGTACGGTCTGAGCGTGGACCGAGAGGACGAGACCACGGGGGAGGAGCCGACCACCATCCGGGCGGGTCTGCCCGCGCGACTGCTCTTCGTCATCGTCTGCGGTGTCGCTGCGGTGTCGCTCGCCGTCGGCGGGGAAGCGGCGCTCGGTAGCCACCACGCGGGCGGTCTCATCGCGCTCTACCTCGCCGCGGGGTTCGTGATCCTGGGCGGCCGGGGCCTCGTGACACGGGTCACCTTCGCTCCCGACGCGGTCTTCGTCACGTACCTGTTCTCGCGGCGCATCGTCCGGCGCTCGGCCATCCGGCGGGCCTCGGTTCGGACCTACCTCGGGACGCCGGCCGTCTACCTGGAGGTGGACGGGACGAACGGGCTCCGCCTGCCGATGCTGATAAGCCTCGATGCTCCGGCGAGGCTGGAGGCCCTGCGGGAGAGGATGGACCTCCTGATCGCTCAGACCTGAGCCCGGCCCTCGCACCCACCGCGGAGCCCGTCGATCAGCCGTGTGCCGCCAAGCCGACAGGCACGCCCGAGCCGACGAGACAGCGGCGGATCTTGCGGTACTGCGGGTAGTGGTCGGACACGGCCCGGTGGTTGGTGCAACGCTCGTCCCACATCGCGACGTCGTGCTGCTCCCATCGCCACCGGCATTGCACGTTGGGGTCGTCGAGGAGCGACCGCAGGTAGGCGAGGAGCGCGTCGCTCTCGGCCTCGTGCATGCCGCTGATGCCGCGCATGAACGCGCCGCACAGGTAGAGGGCGGCCCTGCCCGTCTCCGGGTGCACCCGGACGAGCGGATGGCGGGCGGTCGCCGCCGGCTCGACCACCGTGGCGAAATGCTCGTCGCCGTGCATCTTGCGCACCAGCTCGCGGCTGGTGCCGAGATCGAGATCGAGATCGAGCGTCGCGACCGCAGCCTGCATCGCCGGCGACAGCTTGTCGTAGGCGCCGTACAGGCTCGCCCAGAGCGTGTCGCCACCGACGGCCGGGGCGGCCATCATGCTGAGCACGGCGATGTCGGGCGGCCGGGCCACGAACGGCATGTCCGTGTGCCACCGGTCGGCCTTGGGCGGATCGGCGGCGGTGTCCTCGAGGCTGACGAACAGCAGTGGCTCGGAGGCGGTGGGATCGACGTCGGCCGAGAACGGCGGGCCGAACCTGGACGCGAAGGCGAGCTGCTCCTCCTCGGTGAGGTCCTGGCCACGGAAGAACAGCACGAGGTGGCGCCGGAGTGCGGCGCGGATGTCGTCCCGATCGTGGTCCGGGAGTGGTCCGCGCAGGTCGACGCCGCGGACCTCGGCGCCGACCGCAGCGGTGAGCGGGATGACGTCGATCATCGCGAAGGCCTTCAGCCGAGCTTGCCGGCGATGGAGCCCGCCGAGCGCAACGCGGTGCCGTCGGCGCCGTCCGTCGTCCACGCCGTCGTCGGCCGGGCCTGCGCCTCGGCCAGCATGCCGTCGAGCACCTCGATGAACGGCACGTCCCAGAGGTGCTTGGACAGCGACCCCGGGATGGTGTTGACCTCGTTGACCCACACCTCGTCGCCGTCGAGGAGGAAGTCGACGCGTGCCACCCCGCGCAGCCGGGCGAGCGAGGCGACCGCGGTGGCGGCGTCGCGCACCACCTCCGCCACCTTCCCCGGCAGCGACGGGTTGAGCTCGCGGGGCGCGCTGAGCATCCCCTCGCCTCCGACGTACTTCTCCTTGTACGAGTACACGCCCCTGCCCTTCTCCGGCTTGGAGATCGCGGAGAGCACGAGCGACGGGTAGGTGCGCACCGCGACCTCGAGATCGGCCGCGTCGTCGCGGTAGGGCTCGACGACCGCGCCGCGCCGGAGGTGCACGCTCTGGCGGGCGGCGGCGGTGACGGCGGCGGCGTCGGCCGCGACGACGATCCCGATCGACGAGCCGCCGAAGCGGGGCTTGACGATGTAGGGCCCGGCGAACGACGGAGGCCCCTCCCCCACCACCTCCCGCGCCAGCACCGGCAGCCCGGCGCCGCGGCACACCTCGCCGAACGCCAGCTTGTCCATCCCGAGCGCGGCGCCCGCCGCGTCGGGGCCGGTGTAGGCGATCCCGGCGAGATCGAGCGCCGACTGCAGCGTGCCGTCCTCGCCGGGCGCGCCGTGGCAGCACACCACCGCGGCCGAGATCGGCAACGGGCGCTCCTTGCGCAGCGCCCCGCCCTCGCCCACGAACCCTCCGCCCGCGCCGGCGACGAACCGCAGCGGCCGCGCCCGGCGAGGCACGCCGTCGGCGAAGTCGGCGCCCTCCAGCGCCGCGTCCACCTCGTGCCACTCGTTGGTCTTGGACCAGTACAGGCAGGTCGGGGCGCGGCCGGCACCGGCGAGCGTGCGCGCGGCCTGGAGCCCGGTGAGGATGCTGATGTCGTGCTCGGGCGAAGGGCCCCCGAAGATGACCGCCGGGCTGGACACGGTCGACGAGCCTAGGGGTAGTGGTCGGGCAGCTGGTTCTCATAGAGGACGACGTCGCCCGGCCCGGTGTTGGCCCGCACCCACGCGACGGCGTCGGCGTGCGACGCGACGGCGATCACGCGCGCCCGCAGCGCATCCTCGACCGAGCCCGCGCCCTCGAGCAGGGCGCGGCGGTTGGTGGCGCCCACCACGACCAGATGGGTCGCCGCGGCGGCGGCGCACGCGGCCCAGGCCGCGTTCTCCCCCGCCTGCACGGGACCGAGCTCGACCATCCCGGGCGTGACGACGACGCGCTTGCCCTGCCCCGTCGCGTGCCGGGCCATGGTGTCGAGCGCGGCACGGGAGCCGGCCGGATTGGAGTTGAACGTGTCGTCGACCGCGAGCGCGCCGGTGGAGAGCGTGGTCACGGCGCGACGGTTCGGCACTGCCGGCAACGTGGCCAGCGCGGCGGCGACCGCGTCGGAGGGCACCCCCACCGCGAACGCGATCGCCGCGGCGACGGCCACGTTCCCCAACACCGCGTCGGGAAGGGCGACGTCGGCGACCACCTCACCGGAGCGCAGGAGGACGAGGCGGTCGCCGTCCGCGAGCGCGGCGACGTCCGCATCGCGCGCCACGGCCGAGCAGCGCACGACGGTCGGCACCGGGAGCTGGCCTGCGAGCGCGGCGAGGCGGGGGTCGTCGACGTTGAGGACCGCGACCTCCGCACCGGCGAAGATCTCGGCTTTGGCCGTGACGATCGCGTCCTCGTTCCCGAACCGCTCGAGGTGCACCGGGCCGATCGCGGTGATGGCCGCGACGCGGGGCCGGCACCACTCGACGAGCTCTGCGATCTCCCCCGGCCCGTACGTCCCCATCTCGGCGATGAACACCTCGGTGCCCGGGACCAGCTGCTCGTGCACCGCGCGCGACAGGCCGGCCCGGTTGTTGAAGCTGCGCGGGCTCGGGACGACGCGCCGCGCGCCGGCGATGAGATGCGCGGCATAGGTCTTGGTCGTCGTCTTGCCGTACGAGCCGGTGATGGCGACGACGTCGGGCGCGACGCCTTCGAGCCGCTCGCGGGCGGAGGCGACGAACACGCTGGCGCGCCGGTCCTCGAGCGGGCGCAGCGCGGCGAGCGCGGCGTCGACGGCGAGCGGCGAGAGCAGCGCGACCAGCCCCGCCACCGGCACACCGCCGCCGAGCGCGACGCCCGCGCCGATCACGACGAGCTGCGCGACCGCGGTCACCGCGGCGAGCGTGCGCAGGCGCGGCGTCCACACCAGCGGCCCCGGGCTGGCCGGCCGCAGCGGGAAGCCGAACGGCCCGAGCGCGACGGCGAGCGCGCCGACGAAACCCGCGGCGGGGGTCAGCGGCGACAGGACCACGCCGAGCACCGCGCCCGCAGCGAGGACGCGGTTGGCGCCCAGGCGCCACCACCGGAGCGCGAAGCGCATCGCCGAGCCGGGCAGGTAGTGCTCGCGCTGGGCGACGAGCAGCCAGCGGCGGTCGGCCAGCGCGGTGGCGAGGATCGCCGCGACGACGGCGGCGATCGTCACCGCAGCCGCTCGAGCGCGGCGCGCAGGGCGCCGGGCGCCTCGGTCGGCGTGAGGTGGCCGACACCGCTCAGCACGGTCAGCTTCGCGTTGCGCAGCAGTCCCACGGCCTCCTCGGCGACCGCCGGCGGCGCGCTCGTGTCGCCGTCGCCCCACACCAGCTCGACCGGGCACGTGATGGCCGCGAGGGCGTCGCGGTAGGTGCCGTCGCGGGTCTCGGCGACCGCCCGGACGAGCACGTCACGGATGACGCCGGTCGCGGCCCTGTAGTCGTCCGAGCCGCTGCGGCGGCGGCGGCGCTCCATGGCCTCGTCGCTGACGAGGCCGAGGCGGTTGAGGCGTCGGGCCACCGTGTGGCTCCACCGCGTGCGCGGCGCCCGTGCCCCCGCCGGGACGAGCAGCGGGACGCCGCTCAGGACCAGCCCGCGCACCCGCGCCGGGTGGGCGGCGGCGAACATGACCGCGACGCGGCCGCCGAACGAATGCCCGAGAACGACCGGGGAGGGGCCCTCGGAGCACAGGGCGACGAGGCGTTCGGCGTAGTCGGCCGCGCCCCACGGCGCCGGCGGCGGGGCGGTCGCGCCGAACCCGGGAAGGTCGGGGGCGGCGGCGTCGAGGCCGTCGAGGACGACGTCGAAGTCGGCGGAGTCCCGCCGCCACCCGTGGAGGGCGACCACCGCGGCCGGCGGGGAGCCGTGGCGCCGGCCGAGCAGGTCGCCGGGCAGGGCGCTCAGCACGGGCCACGAGCGTAGGCGGTCCCCGTCGGCGTCACCCCCCCTCGGTAGCGTCGGCGCGGTGGGGCTGCTCGAGGCGCTGAGCGCGGACCAGGTCACCGCGGTCACCGCCACCGACGGCCCGCTCGCCGTGATCGCCGGGCCGGGCGCGGGCAAGACGCGGGTGTTGACGCGGCGGATCGCGTGGCGCTGCCGGGAGGGGCACGCGTCGGCCGACCACACGCTGGTGCTGACCTTCAGCCGGCGCGCCGCCGGCGAGCTGCTGACCCGCCTGGCCGGGCTGGGGCTGCCGGTCGGGGGCCGGAGCGGCCCCGGCGTCACCGCCGGGACGTTCCACGCGGTCGCGCTGGCCGAGCTGCGCCGCCACCGGGCCGACCGGGGCCGGCCGCCGCCGGTCCTGCTGCGGCGGTCGACGTCGCTGCTCGGCCCGGCGCTGGCCGCGGCGGCCGGGTTCGACCCGGTGCCGTCGGAGGTGCGGGCGGTCGAGGACGAGCTGCGCGCCGCCCGCCTCGCCGGGCGCACCCCGGCCACCTACGTCCCGACCGGGCGGTGGATCCCCGCCCCGCCCGAGGCGGTGGCGGCGGCGTGGTCGGCCTACGTGGTCGCCAAGCGGCGCGGCGGCGTGCTCGACCTCGACGACCTCCTCGCCGACGCGGCCGCGCTGCTCGAGGACGACGCCGACCACCGGGCCGCGGCCCGCTGGCGCCACCGCCACGTCTATGTCGACGAGTACCAGGACCTCAACCCGGCCCACCTCCGCCTGCTGCGGGCATGGGTCGGCGGGCGGCCCGACCTGTGCCTCGTCGGCGACCCCGACCAGGCCGTGTACGGGTTCAACGGGGCGTGCGCGGAGTTGTTCACCCGGGTGCGGGAGGACTGGCCCGGCGTGCGCATCGTCGCCCTGGCCGAGGACTTCCGCGCCAGCCCCGAGATCGTCGCCGCCACCGAGGCGCTGCGTCCCGGGCCGGCGGCGCCCCTGTCCTCCCCGGTGTCGACCCCGGTCCCGTCGGTCCCGTCGTCCCGGTCGTCGCGGCGGCCGCCCGGCGCGGTGCCCCGGCTGCGGGGGTTCGCCGGCGAGGACGCCGAGGCCGCGGAGGCCGCCGCGGTGGCAGCCGAGCTGCTCGGTCATCACGGCCCGGGCCGGGGCTGGTCGCGGATGGCCGTGCTGGCCCGCACCAACGCCCGCCTGCGGGTCATCGCGACCGCCCTCGACGCGGCCGGCGTCCCGTGGCGGCTGCGGGGCGAGCGGTCCCTCGCGGATCTCCCGGCGGTCCGCGACGTCCTCGACGCCGTCGCCGCGGGGTCGCCCGCGGCCGACCTGGCCGAGGCCGACCCCGGCGATCCCGACAGGCGTGACGGGCCCGAGACGCGACTGCTGGCGTCCGCGCTCGAGGAGTTCCTGGCCTGGTCGCCGGGCGGCACCGTCGCCGGGTTCCGGGCGTGGTTGGACGCGTCGGGCCCGTCCGGCGGGCCCGACGCCGGGGTCGACCTCGCCACCTTCCACCGGGCCAAGGGCCTCGAGTGGGACGCGGTCTGGGTGGTCGGGGTCGAGGAGGGCACGGTGCCGATCGGCTCCGCGACCGCACCCGCGACCCTCGCCGAGGAGCAGCGGCTGCTGTACGTCGCGATGACCCGCGCCGGCGACGAGCTCGGCGTGTCGTGGGCGGGTGCGCCGTCGCGGTGGATCGCGCCGCTCGCCGCCGCCGTCGACGCCCTGGCCGCGTGCCCGGGCGCGACCGAGCAGCGCCGGCGGTTCGCGCGGCTGCGACAGCAGCTGTGGGAGGCCGGCGCGACCCGGACCGCATGAGGTTCCTGATCGAGCAGCGCTTCGGCCACGACGCCGCATCGGTCCAGGCCGCGCTGCTCGACCCCGCCTTCCTGGCCCGGATGGGCGAGCTGCCGAGACTGGGCGGCCCGGAGGTGCTGGGGCGGAGCGAGGAGGGAGGGGCGGTGACGATGCGGGTGCGGTACGCGTTCGCCGGCCATCTGTCGTCGGCGGTCCGGCGGGTCGTCGACCCGGCCCGGCTGACGTGGGTCGAGGAGTCCTCCACCGAGGTCGCGACCGGGCGGGCGTCGTTCCGCATCGTCCCCGACCACTACGGCGCCATGCTGCGCTGCGCCGGGACGTTCGTGCTGACGGCGGCGGGGGCGGGATGCCGGCGGGTGGCCGAGGGTGAGCTGCGGGTGAGCGTCCCGCTCGTCGCGGGCAAAGTCGAGCGGGCGATCGTCTCGGGCATGGAGGAGCACGCAGCGGCCGAGGCCGATCTCATCGACATCTGGCTGGCCAGCTGACGATCCAGGCGGATTGGCCGGTCACGCCGCACCGGGCTCAGGGTCCGAGCAGGCGCACCGCCGCTTCGCGGTCGGGCACGCGCAGCTTGTGGAGCACGGCGGCGACGTGGCTGCGGATGGTCGTGCGCGAGATGAACAGTCGGTCGGCCATCTCCGCGGTGCTGAGCCCCTCCCGGAGCAGCTCGAGCACGTCCCACTCCCGCCCCGTCAGCCGGGCCGCCCGACCATCGGCGACGCGCACGCGGCGCACCTCGCGGTCGCGGAACTCCTCGATCAGCCGGGCCACGAGGATCCCGGGCAGCGACGCCTCGCCGGCGAACACCCGGCGGACCGCGTCGGTGAGCTCCAGATCGATCCCGTCCTTAAGCAGATAGCCGAACGCCCCGGCGCGGAGGCTGTCGAACAGGTCGCTGTCGCGTCGTGAGACAGCGAGCATGATCGCCGCGGTCGACGGCCGCAGCGCGACCATCCGCGTGACGGCCGCGATGCCACCACCGGGCATCTCGATGTCGACGAGGCAGACGTCGGGCGCCACCGCCAGCGCGGCGGCGACGGTCTGGTCGGCGCTCGCCGATTCCGCGCAAACGAAGAATCCCCCGTCGCGCTCGAGCGCGTCACGCACCCGAGAGCGTGTCCGCGGGTGTGCGTCGGCGACGAGAACCTTGATCGGCTCGCTCACGGGATCGTCCCCCTCCAGGTCCGCGCGGCGAGACCCTAACGACCGCGTTGCCCACACGGGTCACAACAATCCCGTCCCCCGGGACGTCGACCGGTCAGATGGCGAAGTCGATGAGGAGCGGCGCGTGGTCCGACGGCTGCTTGCCCTTGCGGGCGTTGCGGTCGATCAGCCCCCACGTGGCGGCGCGCGCCAGCGGCGCGGTCGCGAGGATCAGGTCGATGCGCATGCCGCGGTGGTTGTGGAAGTCGCCGGCGCGGTAGTCCCACCACGTGAACAGTCGGTCGTCCGCATAGAGACGGCGGAACGCGTCTTCGAGGCCCCAGGCCTCCAGCTTGGCGAGGGCCTCGCGTTCGGCTGCGCTCGTGTGGGTCGTGCCCACGAACTGGCGCGGGTCGAACACGTCGCGGTCGGTCGGGGCGATGTTGAAGTCGCCGCACAGGGCGAGGGGCGCGTCGGGTGACGCGGTGCGTGCCAGCCACCGCTCGAGCCGGCCGAGCCAGTCGAGCTTGGCCGCGTACTGCTCGTTGTCGAGCGACCGCCCGTTGGGGACGTAGACGCTCACGACCCGCACCCCGCCGCACGTCGCGGCGATGAGCCGCCGTTCCGCCGCCACCTCCTCGGCCAGGTCGTCGGCACCGCCGGGCGCGATGTCGGCACCGCCGGGCGCGAGTTCCGCACCGTCGGCGCCGAAGCCGGCGCTGACGTCGGAGAGCCCGATCCGGCTGGCGATGGCGACCCCGTTCCACCGGCCGTCGCCGTGATGGGCGACCTCGTAGCCGAGCGAGGCGAAGCCCATCGACGGGAACGCGGCGTCCGCGATCTTGGTCTCCTGGAGGCAGCACACGTCGGGCTGGGCATAGGCCAGCCACTCCTCGACGCGCGGCATGCGGGCCTTCAGCGAGTTGACGTTCCAGGTCGCGAGGCGCACCGGTTCACCGTAGGGCGCAGCGGCCCCGGGAGCTACGCCTTGCGGGAGGCGCGGGCGGGATTCTTCCGGGCCGCGGTCGGAGTGGGCGCGGCGTCGGGGACGGCGGGGAGGTCGGGCGACGACGTCGGCGCGGCGGCCTTCCTGCCCGGCGCGGCTGCGCTCGCCTGCTTGGCGACCTTGGCCGCCTTCTTGGTCGCCTTCTGGGCCGGCGCGGCGGTGGCCGGCGCGGCGACGGCGGGCGCGGCGGCGGCCGGCGCGGTCTCGGCCGTGGCCTTCTTCGGGGCCGCGGCCGCGGTCGGCGCGGTGGCCTTCTTCGGGGCGGCGGCCCTCGACCCCGCCTGCTTGGCCCCGGCCGACTGCTTGGCCCCGGCCGACTTCCTGGCCCCGGCCG
>Ga0209415_10013943_pt1 | contig 13170 bp, 15 predicted proteins | sample PeaSoiSIISIP2007_FD_187696 | JGI IMG/M metagenome (GOLD analysis project Ga0209415, IMG submission 187696) | Peat soil microbial communities from Weissenstadt, Germany - SII-SIP-2007 (SPAdes) (version 2) | ecosystem: Environmental > Terrestrial > Soil > Wetlands > Peat | place: Germany... | reverse complement strand
GGTTATCGGGCCGAGCGGGCTCGCGGTCGACGGGAAGGTGCTGCTCGACAACGACCACCTGGAACACCTCGTCGGGGCTGTTCCGGCACTTCGCGGCGAGCACAACCTGGCCAACCTTTGTGGTGCGCTCACCGCTTGTCTTCTCGCCGAGGGTCGTGTGCCCCCTGCCGAGTCGATCGAGCCTGCGCTGGGGAAGATGCCAGTGCTCCCGAGCCGCCTCGAGACGGTGGCGCTCCTCGGAGGGGTGGAGTTCGTGAACGACGCCCTGGCAAGCAATCCGGCAGGGACCATGGCGGCACTCAGTACCTTCGCCGGCAGGCAGATCTGTCTGATCGCCGGCGGCCACGACCGCGGAGTCGACCTGGGTCCCCTCGTGCGCGAGATCAAGTCGATGAGTCCGCCGCCCTCGATCGTCGCCCTCCCCGATCTCGGCGAGCGTTTGAGCCGCGAGCTCGTGGTCGCAGGTGCAAGCTTCGAATCGGCCCACGCGCCGAGCGTGGGTGAAGCGGTCTTCGTGGCGACGGAGATGGTGGGATCTGACGGCGTTGTGCTCTTCTCGCCCGCCGCCCCGACCCCGGAGGTCGAGGGCACCTACGTTCAGCGAGGAGCGGCATTCAACGAGGCTGTTGCGCAGATGAAAAGCTCCGCAACATGATCAGTCTCACAGTGCTGGGCTGCGACGGCAGCTACAACGGTCCCGGTGGGGTCGCAGGTTGGCAAGGATGCGGGGGGGCAGCGAGCGGTTATCTCGTGCGCTCGTGGGAGTCGAGCACGTCCGTCCTGCTCGATGCCGGCCCTGGGACCTTCACCAACCTCCAGCGCTTCTGCGACCCGGCGGCGCTCTCCGCGATCGTGCTGACCCACGAGCACGTCGACCACTTCAGCGACATGGAGCACGTGCTCACGGCGCTGCGCTGGGTCCTCGACTTCGAGCGAGACCCGATTCCCGTCTACGCGTCTTCGGGAATCCGGGAGAAGCTCGCTCAGGACATCGATGGGATCCTCGATTGGCACGAAGTGGGCGATGGTGATGGGGTTCGAGTCGGCGACATGCAGCTCACATTCTCCCGGACCGACCACCCGCCGGTCACGCACGCGGTGCGTTTCGAAGGCGCCTCGGGCGCGCTGGGATACTCTGCGGACTCCGGGCCCGACTGGTCTCTCGAAGCTCTCGGTTCCGGACTCGACCTCGCGCTCTGCGAGGCGACGTACACGAGTGAATTCCAGGGGATCGCCGGGCACATGACAGGACGTGAGGCAGGAAGCACCGCCAAGTCGGCGTCAGTGCGAAGGCTCGTGCTCACCCACAGGTGGCCGACCATAAGTCCCGAGGACATCAGAGCAGAGGCGACCGAGACCTTCGGTGGACACGTCGAGCAGGCCGCTGTCGGACACGGGTACACCCTGTGAGCGAGAGCGCCGCTGGCAACCCGAGAGCGAGCGTCCCGAACGGTGCAGGGGGCGTGGCCGCGGTCGACCCGAGGGCCCTTCGCGGCGACGGCAGGACTGTCGACCAGCTGCGCCCAGTCGAATTCCTCCGTGATTTCACCGAGTTCGCGGCTGGGTCGGTTCTCGTGTCCATGGGAAAGACGAGAGTTCTCTGCACCGCTTCGGTGGAGGACCGCGTCCCGCCTTGGATGCGCGGGGGCGGGAAGGGATGGGTCACCGCCGAGTACTCGCTGCTACCGGGATCGTCGGCCGAGAGGATCGGACGGGAGGCTGCGAAGGGAAAGCAGTCGGGACGGACACAGGAGATTCAGCGCCTGATCGGCAGGTCACTTCGCGCCGTCACCGATCTCGTGGCGATGGGCGAGCTGCAAGTGACAGTCGATTGCGACGTGCTACAGGCCGACGGCGGTACGCGCACGGCTTCCATCTGCGGCGCGTACGTGGCGCTCCACGACTGCTTCACACGTCAGATGCAGAAAGGCCTCGTCTCCAGACACCCGCTGACAGATGCCTGCGCTGCTGTGTCGGTCGGGGTAGTCGACGCGGCATGTCTGCTCGACCTCGACTATTCCGAGGACTCGCGGGCCGAGGTGGACATGAACGTCGTGATGACCGGCAGCGGCCGCTTCGTGGAGGTGCAGGGAACGGCGGAGGGGATGGCGTTCAGCCGCAGCGAGCTCGACGAGCTGCTAGCGCTCGCCGAGAAGGGGATCTCGTCGCTCCTCGACTCGCAGTCGGCGGTCATCTCGGATCCTCCTCGTCCGAGGTGACAGCGGGCCCATCGTCTCGAGAGGGTTCAGTGTCAGGCGACGGTCACTCCCCGACCCTCCGCCTCGTCTTGGCCACGGCGAACCCGGACAAGGCAGCCGAGATCGAGGAGATAATCAACCAGACCGCGGGAGGAAAGGTCGAGCTCATCGCTCGTCCTCGCGGTGCCGCAGAGGTCGACGAGACGGGCGAAACGCTCGAGGAGAACGCGCGGCTGAAGGCAGTTGCACTGGTCTCGTACACGGGAATGCCGGCGGTCGCAGACGACACCGGTCTCGAGGTGGAAGCGCTCGGCGGGTCGCCGGGAGTCCGCTCGTCGAGATATGCGCGAGAAGGAGCCTCCTACGACGAGAACGTGTCGAAGCTCCTCTCGGAGTTGGAAGCTGCTGGAGCGACGTCCGTAAAAGAGCGACGTGCCAGGTTCCGGACGGTTGCAATCGCCTGTTTTCCCGACGGGCGCGAGATCCTGGCCGAAGGGGTCGTCGAAGGGACGATAGCGACGGAGCGCCGCGGCAGCCGTGGATTCGGCTACGACCCGGTGTTCGTGCCGCACGGCCAGGATCGGACGTTCGCCGAGATGGAGCCGCGCGAGAAGCACGCGCTGTCGCACCGCGGGAGGGCATTTCGCGCTCTCGCCGTAGGGCTTTCGGGGGACGTGTCCTTCTGAGCGGTGCCGACGGCCTTTCCGGGTTCTTCGCGGATCCCTAACACGGGGCACAACTCCCGATCATGTCGCCGCCGTTCAATGGAGGCATGAGACACCTTGGAAGCCTTATGAAGAAGTCCCTCGCAAACCGGTCGGTGGTCGTGGCGGCCGCGATCGCCGCCTCGGTCGGAAGCGTGGGGGGAATCGCATATGCCCTCACCTCCGGTTCGTCCACGCCGCTGCCAAACGGTGCTGCGGTCCTGAACACGAGTACGACGGCCGGTTCGGGCTCCTCGGGAGCTGCGGGGACGGCGACACCCTCCAAGCGGGGGAGCAGGATCAAGGCGATCCTCGGTCACGCCGTCCGGGTCCAGGTCGTCGTCCCGAAGTCCGGGGGCGGGTACCAGACGGTGGACCTCGATCGCGGTTCGGTGACAGCGCTCTCGTCGACCTCGATAACGGTCGCACCGCTCGACGGGAGCAGTCCCGTCACGGCCACCATCACGAGCTCGACTCACGAGCCGAAGAACGTGACCATCACCGAGGGGGAGAACGTCGTCCTTCTCTCCTCCGATGGTGACGCTCTTCTGATCAGGCCGATGCGGACCGGGACCGGGAGCGCGAACGCAAACGGGACAGGCGTAGGGACGGGATCGGCCGCCGCCAACCCCTCCACGACTTCCACCACGGCGTAAAGGTCCCCCCCAGAGGCGGGCTGCGCTCCTCCGAGGAGCGCAGCCCGCTCCTCGGCGTGACCAGGCAAATGCTTCAGCGCAGACGCCACTCGACGCGTTCGCCCGAGCTGAAGCGCGCCTGGCCCTCGGCGAGTGCCTCGGGGTCGTTGCCGAGTCCGACGAAGGCCCAGCCGAGCCCGAGTGCCTGAGCGCGTGACAGCTCCCTCCCGGCCCAGAGAGCTCGCAAGGTGCCCTGGACGGCGATGGGATGTGACTTGGCTATCGCCCCTGCTGCCCATCCAGCTCGCTCGCGCAGCTCTGACGCCGGCGTCACCTCGGTTACCAGCCCTATCTGAAGGGCACGCTGCGCGCTCATTCGCTCCTCGCTCCCGAGAAGGGTCAGCCGGACGAGATCACCGAAAGGCATGCGACCCGTCATCTGCAACGGCTCGTAGGACGCCGCCATGTTGAATGTGAGATGGGGGTCGAAGAACGTTGCGTGTTCGGCGGCGATGATGAAGTCCACCTCTCCGAGCATGTAGAAGGCACCGCCGCAGGCGATCCCGTTGACCGCAGCGATTACGGGCTTCCACAGGTCGTTGCTCTTCGGGCCCAGGTTCTGGCCCGGGTCGTCGAACATGAACGGAGTCGATCCCGATCCGATCTGGACCGTCTCGTCTCCCGGACCGTCCGGATCCCTGCGGCCGCCCGGGCCGGAGTCCGAGCCCGGGTCCGAGCCCGCCGACCGCCGCCGCGCCCTCGGACCCTCCGCCATCGCCTCGCTCCGGTCGATTCCGGTGCAGAACGCCTTTTCGCCGGCACCGGTCAGGACCACGACCCGGACCTCGTCGTGGCGCCGGAGCCACCTCCACAGGTCACGCAGCTCCCGCTGCATCGTCGTGTTGAACGCGTTCATCACCTCGGGTCGGTTCAAGGTGACCCACGCGACGTGGTCCGACTCCTCGTAGGCGAGCGTCTCGAAGTCCGGCATCTCCCACCCCTGCTCGTGCGTCTCGTCGGCACGGTACCAGGAGCGAGAAGAGCACCTGCGAAGGGTGGCGAGCGCCTTTCGGCACCTGAGCCGGGCGGCCACCCGGTCACGCGTACCCCCGCGCGGCCGGGCGGCTCCCGGTCCGGACCTGAGAGTGGGCGGGAACCCTCAGGTCCTGGTGTCGTCTGCCGGGGAATCGGGCCAGCAGCGGACACCCCCCGCATGTGGAGCAAGCCCCCGTCAGTATTTTTCCCACACTCTCTGGTTCGGCGGGTAGGGACCAAAGCCTCCAAAACCGCTACGGTGTCGCCCCGGACCAACCCAGGGGCAGCCGGATTCGGCAAACCCCGGCCACGAACTCACAGGCACTCGAGACGAAGAAACAGGAGCGACCATGACCGACGAGGCCCTGAAGAGCATCATCGGAAAACCGATGAACAAGTCGAAGGTGGTCATAGAGCGAGGGCCAGTGGCCAACTTCGCGACGGCGGTGTGCGAGACCGATCCCGCCTACCGCGATCCCAAGGCGGCGAAGGAGGCCGGGTTCGACGCCATCCCGGCGCCGCCCACCTTCCCGATGGCAATGACCAACTGGGGCGAGTTCCCCGAGATCCAGCCGACTGACCGCCCGACCGGGAACCCGATGGGTGAGGTCATCGGACCGCTCATGGCGAAGGGCGGGATCATCCTTCACGGGGAGCAGGAGTTCATCTACCACCGGCCGGTCGTCGTGGGCGACGTGCTCCTCGGCGAGGGGACGGTGACCGACGCCTACACCAAGGAGTCGAAGGGAAAGACGATGACCTTCATCGTCACCGAGACGGTCTGGCGCGACGAGAAGACCGGCGAACCCGCCGTGACCGCGCACTTCAACCTGATCCACCGGTCCTGAGCCTGTGAGCCCGACGGGCCGAGGCGCGCTAGCCGCTCGGGTCGACTACGGCGCGCCATGAACGCCACTGACACCACGTCGCTTCTGTCTGCTGCCCATTGGGCTGCGGTCCTTCGGATCGGGCTCGGGCTTTGGTGGATCGAGAGCTTCAGGCACAAGAACCTGACCGCTTGGATAAAGCGTCAGGCAGGTATCAACTGGGCTGCGGACATAGCGGCCAAGCACCGCTGGGGAGCCGTGCGTGTCGGCTTCGACGCGATCGTCAAGCCCCATCCGAAGGCGATGACCTGGATCGTCCTCGTAAGCGAGCTCTCGCTCGGCATCGGTCTCACCCTCGGCTTCCTGACTCCTGTCGCAGCCTTCGCCAGCATCGCGTTGAACCTCCTGTACTTCGGGCTCATGATCCACGACTGGGCCGAACAGGGGCAGAACCTGATGATGGTGCTCGCGGCGGCGGTCGTTCTGGGCACCCATGGCGGGCAGACCTGGTCGATAGACCACCTGATCGGCATCTTCTGAGCCGACTGCGCGGGCGATGTTCCCGGGCACTGAGATGTAACGTGTTCTCGTTTGTCTGACCGGAGGTCGAGCGCGTGTCGATCGGGATAGCCCAGGAACACGAGGAGCTGCGCCGCTCGCTGCGGCGCTGGCTCGAGGCCCGCTGCCCGCGCGAGGTGCCGAGAGCGCTCCTCGACGCGGATGCCGAGACGCTGCCGCCGTTCTGGGACGAGCTGGCCTCTCAGGGGTGGCTCGGCATACATGTGCCCGAGGAGTGTGGCGGGCAGGGCTTCGGCTTCCTCGAGCTGGCGGTCGTGGTCGAAGAGCTCGCCCGGGCTGCGGCACCGGGGCCGGTTCTCCCGACCCTTCTCGCTGCCGCGGCGCTCGCCTGCGTGCCCGACGCCGGCCAGCGAAAGGAGCTGCTCGGCCCCATCGTCGACGGGACCGCTCCGACCGCCGTCGCGCTTTCCGGAAGCGGAGTCGTAGATGCAGACCGAGCCGCCGACGGTTCTCTCCGACTCTCCGGGACGCTCGGTCCCGTGCTCGGAGCTTCGACAGCGAGAAGGCTCCTGGCTTCTGCATCGACCGGTGACTCCGAGACCTGGTTCGTAATCGACCTGGATGCTGAGGGCGTGAACGTCGTTCCGCGCAAGAGCCTCGACCTCACACGGCGAGTGGCCGACGTGAGCTTCGAAGGTGCGACGCTCGGGCGCGAGCGCGAGCTCGTCGGACTCGACGGGGCAGATGTGCGCAAGCTCGCTCTCGCCATCGCCTCGGCCGAGTGTGCCGGGGGAGCGCGTTGGTGCCTCGACGTGGCCACGGCCCACGCCATCGACCGCCGCCAGTTCGGCAGGCCCATCGGCCAGTTCCAAGCAGTGAAGCACAGGCTCGCCGACATGCTCGTCTCGGTCGAGCAGGTGACTGCGCTCGCCTGGGACACCGCCCAGGCGCTCGACGGGGACGACGCCTCTCAGGCCGCACTCGCGGCGGTGCTCGCGGCTGGGTTCGGTCTCGATGCTTACGTCGAGTGCGCCAAGAGCTGCGTGCAGCTGCTCGGCGGGATGGGGTTCACGTGGGAGCACGACGCCCACATCCACCTCCGGCGCGCCCTTTCGGTGCGCCAGCTCCTCGGCGGGACCGACGCGCTCAGGATCGAGGCTGCTCGCTCTGCGCTCTCGGGGGCTCGGCGGAAGCTGGACATCGAACTACCCGAGGAGGCCGAGCAGATCAGGGCCCGGATCGCACCTCTCGTCGCCGAGGCGGCGAAGGTCCATGGGCCCGAGCGGAGGGCTCGGCTCGTTGAAGCGGGTCTCGTCGCACCCCACTGGCCTGTGCCGTGGGGAAGGGGGGCGGGGCCAGTCGAGCAGCTCGTGATCGACCAGGAGCTCGCCGCGGCGGGCGTCAACCGACCCAACCTGGCCGTCGGTGCCTGGGCTCTCCCCACCATCATCGCCCACGGGACGAAGGAGCAGCAGGAGAGATGGGTTGGCCCGACGCTCGCGGGGGAGATGGTGTGGTGCCAGCTCTTCAGCGAGCCCGGGGCAGGCAGCGACCTGGCTTCGCTGTCGACGCGCGCTACGCGTACCGAGGGCGGATGGGTGCTCGACGGCCAGAAGGTGTGGACGTCGATCGCCGCACGCGCCGACTGGGGCATTTGCCTCGCGAGGAGCGACCCCGAGGCGCCGAAGCACGAGGGCATCACGTACTTCATCGTCGACATGCATACTCCGGGGATAGACGTGCGGCCGCTTCGCGAGATCACAGGTGCGGCCTTGTTCAACGAGGTCTTCCTCGACGCGGTTTTCGTCCCCGACGAATGCGTCGTCGGTCAGGTGGGCGGAGGATGGCGTCTCGCGCGCACAACGCTTGCGAACGAGCGCGTCTCGATGTCCTCGGGCGCGACGTTCGGCTTCGGGATCGAGTGGATCCTCGGCTCGCTCGCGAACGCGCGAGGAGGCGAGGACCAGGTGATGCTCGACCGGGTCGGCGCGTTGATCGCAGAGGCCCAGTCGGTCTCACTTCTCGGAGCGCGCACCACCCTGCGCTCTGTCTCTGGGGTGGAGCCCGGGCCAGAGGCGAGCGTCCGAAAGCTCCTAGGTGCCGAGCACGAGCAGCGTGTCCAGGAGCTCGGGCTAGTGCTGTGCGGAGCCGAGGGTGCGACCACCGAGGGCGAGGCTGAGCGCTGGAGCCAGGGTTTTCTGTCGACCCGCTGCTTGACGATCGCAGGAGGCACGAGCGAGGTGCAACGCAACGTGATCGGGGAGCGGATCCTCGGCCTTCCGCGCGACCCCGAGCCCGGCGCGTGAGGGGTTTGACAACGAAGTCGTGACAAACGCAAGCTGCGGCACTGACTGGGGAGGACGGAGGTCGAGATGGGCGAGAAGGCGTTGCACTTCGAGGACGTGAACGAGGGAGACGAGGCGCCGGCGAAGACCCACACGCTCACGCGCACGGACCTGGTGCGCTACGCGGGAGCATCGGGTGACTACAACCCCATGCACCACGACGAGGTCCTCGCGACGGCCGCCGGACAGCCGAGTGTCTTCGGCCACGGCATGTTCTCGATGGGCTTTTTGGGCTCGGCGCTCACCGACTACGTCGGGCCTGGCCGGCTCACTCGCTACCAGGTTCGCTTCAGCCGCCAGACGTGGCCGGGCGAGGAGCTCAAGACGACGATCGTCGTGAAGCACAAGCGCGTCGAGGATGGCAAGCACCTCGTCGACATGGAGTGCAGCCTCGCCAACGGCGAGGGAGAAGTGAAGGTGGTCGGCGAGGCGACCGCCGACCTCCCCACTCGCAGCTGATCAAAAGGTCAGAAGGCGGCGAAGGGCGGGACGCCCGGGGCGCGACTCGCGAAGAGCTTTGATTTGTTGTCAGCGAGTTCCTTCGGCGTCCATCTCGTGTCGCGCTTGAGCTCACCGGCGGGCTTCCATCCCTCCATGACCCAGACCGAGCCCCCGAAGATCACGAAGTTCTGTCCCGAGATGTCCCGTGCCTCGTCGCTGGCCAGGAAGGCAACGAGTGGGGCGACGTTCTCGGGGCCGAAGATGTCGAACTTTCCTTCCACGACCTTCGCCATCTCTCCGAAGAGGTCCTCGGTCATGCGTGTGCGAGCGCGCGGAGATATGGCGTTTGCCGTCACTCCGTAGCGCTCGAGCTCTCGGGCCAGGACGACCGTCAACATTGCGATTCCGGCCTTGGCCGCTGCGTAGTTGGCCTGGCCGGCATTCCCGAAGAGGCCGGACTCCGACGCCGTGTTGATGATCCGGCCCGAGACCTCCTCGCCGGCCTTGGAGCGGTCGCGCCACTGCCTGGCGGCGAAGTGAGATGTCGCGAAGTGGCCCTTCAGGTGCACGCGCAGGACGTCGTCCCAGTCTGATTCGTCCATGTTGAAGCTCATCTTGTCCCTGAGGATTCCGGCGTTGTTGACGAGGATGTCGAGCTTTCCCCAGCTCTTGACGGCTTGGCCGACCAAGCTCTCGGCTCCCGACCACGAGCTCACGTCGTCGGTGTTGACCGCTGCCTCGCCGCCTGCGCTCTTGATGTCCTCGACGGTCTGCTCAGCAGGGCTTTGGTCCGAACCCTCTCCGGTGCGGGCTGCGCCCACGTCGTTGACGATCACGCTGGCTCCCTCGCTGGCGAGCAGCAGGGCCTCTTCCCGTCCGATGCCCCGACCGGCCCCGGTGACTATCGCGACCTTCCCGTCGAGCATGCCCATGGTGTCCTCCTTGACTGTGTGATCCAGCTTGACTGTTCGATCCGGGTTGATCCCGGTGTTCTGTTAGATCTGTGCCCGGTCCCTCGGGGGCCGTCTCCGCCTAGGCCCTCTGGGGGCAGTTTCGCCCGGCCGCTTTCGGGGCTTGCCGCCACGTTGACGCCGGCCCGGGACCCGGGCAGCATGGCCGACGCTCCCGCCAAGGGTCAAAGCGGGGACCAGAAGAGGAGGGTGACGTGCCATCGCGGCGCTTCGATCTGCCGACTCCCGACGACTACACGAGGACCTGGTGGGACGCCTCCGCCGATGGTCGGCTCCTGGTCGTGCGCTGCTCTGAGTGCGGGGAGGCCCACTACTACCCGAGGCCGTTCTGTCCCAGATGCGGCTCGGACGAGGTCACCTGGGAGGAGGTGAGCGGCTCTGCCACCTTGTACACCTGGTCGGTCGTGCACCGCAACGACCTGCCGCCGTTCAACGAGCAGGTTCCCTACGTGGCGGCGGTCGTGGACCTCGCCGAGGGTCCCCGCATGATGACGAACGTCGTGGGCTGTGACCCGACGGAGCTGAGGATCGGGATGTCCCTGCAGGTCGAGTTCCGAGACCTGGGGGAGGGCATGCACATCCCGGTCTTCCGACCGGCCGCCTGACCGGGTGTCCGATGCCTGAAACGTCGATGGAAGGACTCGGGCGCGTCGCCCTCGTCACCGGTGGGAGCAGGGGAATCGGGCGTGCCTGCGCCCTCGGGCTCGCACAGGACGGGTGCGACGTCGCGGTCAACTACCGCCGCGACGCCGATGCCGCTGCGGTGTGCGTGGAGGAGATAGCCCAGATCGGACGTCGAGCCGTCGCATACCGGGCGTCGGTGGACGTGCCCGAGGATGTAGAGGCCCTCGCCGAGTCGGTCGTATCGGACTTCGGGGGAGTGGACGTGCTCGTCCACGCCGCGGGCATCGCGAGCAGAGGGCAGTCGGTCGCCCGGACCGATCCTGCCGAGCTCGACCGCGTCATGCGAACCAACGCGATCTCCGCGTTCAATCTGTGCCGGCTCCTCGTCCCCCAGATGCGCGAGCGTCCTCGCGGCGACGTGGTGCTCGTCTCGAGCGTGGCCGCCCGGATGCTTGCCGGCAACGGTGCTCCGTACAACATGGCAAAGTCGGCTCTCGAGGCGCTCGGGATCACGCTTGCAAAGGAGGAGCGCCGTCACGGAATACACGTGAACGTCGTCGCACCGGGCCTAGTCGTGACCGAGATGGGTCGGAGGCTCGTGAAGGCTGCGATGGGTGTGGACGACATCGAGACCCTCGACGCGGCAGCTCCCTTTGGCCGGGTATGTCGTCCCGAGGATGTCGCCTCGGTGGTCCGCTTCCTCTGTTCTGAGGCGGCGGGATACCTGACGGGCCAGGTGCTCACCGTCGACGGTGGTGGCTGAAAGGGTCTGACCCCCGGCCGGCCAAGGACCTTCGGCCCTGGCCGGAACGCACCTGACGGACCAGCCTGTCTCCATGGACGTTTTGGTTCCCGACGCAGCCTCGGTTACAGGCGGCCTCATCGCAGGGGAGCTCGCTCTGCGTGGACACAAGGTGCTTTCGTGCAAGAGGCCTGGCCAATCCTCGTCGTGTGCGGTGCTCGACGACCGCAGCTGCCCTCTCGAGACGGAGGCGGTGGACGTCGTGGTCGGAATGGGCGGTCCGGGCGCGCCATGGGAGCGCGGTGACGGCGCCACATGTGCGGTCACCCACCGCGTGCCGCTCGTGCTCGTCGATGCCGAGCTCTCTGACCCGCTAGTCGAGTTCGCCGCTGCCACCACGACGCAGTCGGGAGTGGTGTCGACTGTGGAGCAGGTTGCTGCAGCACCGCTTGCTGTGCACAGCGTCATCGCTCACAAGACCGCACGCGAAGAGCTCGAGCGCACGGGTTCGGAAACTTCGACGGTGGCAGTAGAGGTTCGGCGCCGGTCTGGTCGTCTCGTGGTGGAGCTTTGGTACGGGCATGACATGGACCGTTCCCAGGCAGAGCGTTTGGCCACCCACGTCGTACAGGCGGTAAGGGAGTACGACTCTTCCGCAGCAGGCGTGGATGTACTGGTCCGAGATCTCTCAGGCGAAGAGGCGTGACTTGAGGACCGGGTCTGGATCTGGGTCTGGGTCTGGGTCCGGGTCCTAATGGATCGAGCGAGGCCGTTTTCGGCGAGTTAGCGCGGCACCGGGACGAGATCTCGCCACATCGAATTGTGGAGCGCGAGTCCGTCGTCGAACGCGTCGCCGATCGTGACGAAACCCGCCCGGCGGTAGAAATCGAGGGCTCCGATTCGCGCGTGGCACCAGATGATCTCGCCACCGCTCGCGCGCGCATGCTCGATTAGCGCGTCGAGCACGAGCGTCCCGAGCCCCCGCCCGCGCATTTCGTCCTTGGTTGCCATTCCTCTGATGCGCCAAGCGTCCCTCCGGTCCGGCTCCCAAGGAGGAGGGTCAGGTAGAACACTTCCCACCGACACGACCTCTGAGCCAACGAGAGGTTCCCTGACGTCGGCGGGGTCGTCTGTCGTGGCGAGCCGGATGGCGAAAGCCGCCACGTGGGCGGTGAGGGGATCGTCGTCTCCGTCGAAGCGGGCCGAGCTCGGTGGGAGGCTCGCCCTCAGTACCTCGTGGCGGAGCGGAAGGAGCAGGCCTACGTCGACTCGTTCGACTCTGACGCACATTCCGTGGCTGTCCACGTGGCCAGCTCAGATCGAGGGCAGGATCTGCCGTACCAGCGCGCTCACGTCGTCGAGGGTCACCGGTGCGGTCACGAGGAGCTCGATGGTTCCCTTCAGCACGACGAGAGTGTTTGTCTGTGCCTGTCCCGAGCCGCTGGTCGACGAGTACGCTCCGTCCCCGATGCCGGCGACGTCGTCGGTCGTCTCGCCGTTCTGCGCGAACGACTGCTTCCCGGCGGCGAACGTCGAGGGGTCCTCGCCGCTCTGGAACCGCACGATCACCGGCCCCGGGGTCCCGCTGTAGGTGCAGACGGTGACGGACCCGTTCATCTGTGAGGAAGGACTGTCGACGTTCAGGCCCAGGGAGGAGTTCACCTCCGACACCGGGGCCAACGCGCATGAAAGGTCCGGCGCGACGGCGGTCGTCGTGGTCGACGGACTCTCGTTGTTCGAGTTCGAGGTCGAGGTGGAGTTGGAGGCACCTACCGTCGTCGACGAGCCCGTCTGTGCCCGTGGCGTGCTCGACCCCGAGCACCCGTAGAGAAGAATCGAGGACAGCGCCGCGAGCACGGACGCCGCGAGAACGACGGGGCGCACGGCTCAGGGCACCACGTAACCGAGGATCGGGTAGCCGCTGATGGTGGAAGTGGAGGGGTCGAAGTAGCCCGAGTCCCAGACCGCGAGCGAGTTCCCCGAGGCGTCGACCGGGCCCGAGTTGCCAGAGACCATGTCGATGTCCCCGTCCTTCACGCCGACGACGAGGCCCATGTGCGGGCTGTAGCCCTCGGTCGTCGAGCCCCACACGACAGCGTCCCCTGGTTGCGGGTCGTTCGTCACCCCAG
>Ga0209415_10013942_pt1 | contig 13170 bp, 11 predicted proteins | sample PeaSoiSIISIP2007_FD_187696 | JGI IMG/M metagenome (GOLD analysis project Ga0209415, IMG submission 187696) | Peat soil microbial communities from Weissenstadt, Germany - SII-SIP-2007 (SPAdes) (version 2) | ecosystem: Environmental > Terrestrial > Soil > Wetlands > Peat | place: Germany... | reverse complement strand
TCGTCCCCCGGCTTCGTGTGCGTCTTCACCGCGATCTCGTTCGCCATCGTCGCCGACGGCAGGTACAGCGCCGCCTCCTTCCCCAGCAGCGCCGCCACCCGCTCCTGCAGCGCGTTCACCGTCGGGTCTTCCTGCCGCTGCTCGTCCCCCACCGCCGCCTGCGCCATGTACGCCCGCATCCCCGCCGACGGCCGCGTTGCCGTGTCGCTCCCTAGGTCGATCATCGTCGCCATCCTCCGCCTCCTCAGATCGTGCTCCGCTTCGCGCCGCGCCCCCGCACCCTCGTCGTGCGATGTCAGCCGGCATGCTCCCCGTACGGTCCCGAGTATCCGAAGTATACCCTTGCCCGCCGTGCATGGACAATCCAGCGCATCCCTCGCAGCGCCGGAGGAGCCGCGCGCTCCCTGTCGGCACCTCCACCCCGGGCTGGCTGCTCGTGCGGCTGGGTCTCTGGGACGCCCCGACGAACGCCGCTCACATGGTCTGCCGGCGCAACGTGTCGCCCGAGCCACCGGGATGCGGTCACCGGGTGCGCGCTGCTCCTACCCACGCTCCATCTTAAACGCTACGCTGGATCTTGCCGACCGTCTATCAGGCCGGAACCGTATTCTGCGCGTGCCAGCGCGTGTTCGTCACACGTGCGTTGGCGCGAACACCTGCCGATCGACGGAGGATGGCCGCGGGGACCAGGGGACGCGGCGGAGTTCGGCATCGCTCTGCCGCAGGATCATCTCCCCACAGGCGCTGAAGTACCTACGCAAGGCGGGCACGCGTATCCTGGGTGAATTCGGAAACGCCGCACAAGACGGTGACGCTGCGCTCGGGGTGGGGCGGCCGCCGCCTCGGGTCGCAGGTCGAGCCGAGGGCGTCCGAGAACGAGACTCGCCGACAGGTGATCAAACCTCGGAGGAGGACCGCCGTGACGCACCTGCTGGCCAAGATGACGTGGGAAGATGTCAACGAGGCGGCGCTGGCCCGCCGCGTCGTGCTGCTTCCGGTCGGGGCCATCGAGCAGCACGGCCCGCACCTCCCGATCGACACCGACAACCTGTCCGTGGAGACGGTGTGCCTGCGCGCCGCGGAGGCGGCGCCGGATCTGTTGGTCTGCGCCCCGCCGATCCACTACGGGTTCAACGAGCACAACATGGACTTCCCCGGCACCGTGACCGTGGACGCCGAGCACTTCGTGCACTACTGCACGGACGTCGCGAAGAGCTTCGGGCGGATGGGCTTTCGCCGCGTGCTGCTCGTGAACGGTCACGGGAGCAACGCGCATCTGCTCGAGCTGGCCGCGCGCCTGGCGACCCTCGGCAGCCCGGCGAAGGTCGCCAGCCTATCGTACTGGGCGCTGATCACGGAGGAGTTCGCCCAGATTCGCGAGTCGCCGTTCCCGGGCGGGACGAGCCACGCGTGCGAGTTCGAGACCTCCACGTACCTGTACCTCGACCCGGGGCACGTCAAGCGGGAGAAGATCGTTCCCGGAATCCGCGCGCACACGAAGTACTTCTGGGAGGATCTGATGGGCGGGTCCCCGGTCAAGTTCACGGACTGGCGGAGCACGCAGACCGACACCGGGATCGGCGGGGACCCGACGCTCGCGACCGCGGCGAAGGGCGACCGGATCGTGACCGCGGCCGCGGCCCGGATCGTCGAGGTCGCGCGCGAGTTCCGCGACCTGAAGATCGGCCCGCGGCGGTCGTTTGTCGCGAGCGTGCCGGAGGACTGAGGTGCCCCTGGCGGCCTGATCGTTGTGCGCGGGTGAGCCGGCGTTCGGCGGCCCACACTCCGGGAAGGGGGGAAGGGGACCATGAGGCTCTGGCGCGTGCAGGCGGTGGCGTTGGGCGTGGCGATGATGGGCCTCGTCTTCGGAGCCGTCGGGAGCGTCCCGGCGGCGAACCCGTCGGGCGGAACGCTCGTGTACGTCCGGTCGGCGGACTCGAACGTTCTCGACCCCGGGTTCACCACGATCACCGAGGACCTGGACGTCGGCGTGAACGTGTTCGACCCGCTGCTCCGCACGGGGCCGGCCGGCCAGGTCGAGCCGGGGCTGGCCGTCTCGTGGGACAACGTCGCGGGCCGGGTCTGGACGTTCAAGCTGCGGCAAGGCGCGAAGTTCACAGACGGCACGCCGGTGGATGCCGACGCGGTGGCGTTCAGCCTGAACCGGCTCAGCCCGGACTCCCAGTACTTCGTGCGCGGGCGGAGCTCGTCGCTGGGGATCTGGCTCGGCGACCTGGTCGTGCACGCGGACGTCGTGGATCCGCAGACCGTGCGGATCACGCTGAAGAACCCGTACGCGCTGCTGCCGGAGATGCTGGCGGCGTGGCCGGTGCCGATCGTCAGCCCCACCGCAGTCCGGAAGCTCGGCGACCAGTTCGCGCTCCAGCCGGTGGGGTCCGGACCGTACCAGCTGAGCGAGTGGGTGAAGGGCGACCACATCACGCTCGTCGCGAACAAGGGCTACTGGGGCGGCGCGCCCTCGCTCGACCGGGTCGTCTTCAAGGTCGTGCCGGACCTGAGCAGCCGACTGCTGGAGCTCCGCCGCGGCTCCGGAGACTTCCTGAAGGGCATGGCCCCCGACCAGCGGCAGGCGGTCGACGCGGACGCGAACCTGGTGCTCCTGACGAAGCCGTGCTCGTGCATCGGGTACGTGGCGATCAACGACCAGAAGAAGCCGTTTGACGACGTGCGCGTCCGCCGCGCCCTCAACTACGCGATCGACCGGCCGACGATCATGCGGACGATCGAGGGCGGTCTCGGCGTGGTCGCGCAAAGCATGGTCCCGTCCTGGATGTCCGGCTACAACCCGAACGTGGCGAAGTACCCGTACGATCCCGCGAAGGCCAAGGACCTGCTGCGGCAGGCGGGGTACCCGAACGGATTCCCGACCCAGCTGTGGACGTTTGACGTCGAGCGTCCGTTCATCCCGAACGTCTTGCAGGTGGCCCAGCGGGTGCAGGCCGACCTCGCCGCCGTGGGCGTCAGCGCGAAGCTGTCGGTGATGGATTCCTCGGTGTACTGGTCGAGCATCAACACGCTCAAGGGCGAGCTCGCGATGAAGGGCTGGTACACGCCGCCGCAGCCCGACTTTCTGATCAACGTCGCGCTGCTCGGCCGAGAATCCGCCACGTACTATCCGAACACGCCCCGCGGGCAAGAGCTCCGCGCGCTCGCGCAGCGGGCCACGGAGACGTTCGACGCCGGAGCACGCGGCCGCATCTACCAGCAGATCCAGCGGACCTATATGGATGACGCGCCGATCGTGCCGCTGATGCATCCGGCGTACGCGTGGGTCTATCGCAAGGGCGTCACCGGTATCGAGATCTCGCCCGACGGCCTCACCCGCTTCGCGGCGGCGCAGCGACATTGACGGCGCCGGCCGCCGTGCTCCCCGCCGCGTCCCGGCTGGGCCGGTTGCGGGCCGCGATGGGCGCCATGGACGTCGAGGCGTTGGTCGCGGCCTCGGCGGCAAACGTGCAGTACCTGACCGGGTTTGCGCTGGGGATGGAGTCGCTGACGCTGTTTGCCGGCGGGCATCCGCTGTTCGGCATCCTGTTGCGCCGGGACGACCGGCCCGCGCTGGTCGCCCCGGTCACCGACCTGGTGCCGGCGGTGTTCCGGGGCGTCGCCGCCCGGCTCCACCCCTACGGCAAGAATTACGTCGTGCTCCCCGAGCGCGCGGACGGGCTGGAGGGCCTCGAGCGGGGCGCGCTCGAGGCCCTCCGGGCGGCGCAGCCCGCCCCGGACGCGATTCAGGCGGCGGCCGCCATCCTGCGGGACGCCGGGGTGCGTCGCGCCGGCGTGGACGACGGGGGGGCGCCGTCGCTCCACCGGGCGCTCGCCGCTGCGCTCCCCGGCGTGGAGCTCGTCCCCGCGGCAGATGCGTTCCGGCGGGTGCGCGCCGTGAAGGAATCCGACGTAGTCGAACGCCTGCGCCACGCCGCGCGCATCGTCGAGACCGCGATGGAGGAGGTGTGGCGGCACGCGCGTCCCGGCGCGAGTGAGGCCCAGCTCGCGCATCGGGCCGCGCGCGTGATGGCCGATGCGGGCGCGCGCCCCACACTCTGGTACGTGGGCGTGGGCACGGCCTCCGCGCTCGTGGACCGGCTGCCGACGGACCGCGCGGTCGCGCCCGGGGACCTCGTCATGGTGGATTTCGGGTGTGAGTATGGCGGCTACTACGCCGATCTGGCGCGGACCGCGGTCGTCGGACCGCCCGCCGCGCGGGTGGCGCAGTACTACGCGGCGGTGCACGCCGCGGAGACCGCGGCGATCAGCCGCCTCCGCGCCGGACGGACCGCCGCGGAGGTGTTTCGCGAGGCGGTGGGGGCCGCGCGCCGCGGAGGGATTCCGCACTTCGACCGCCGCCACGTCGGGCACGGGATCGGGCTGGAGCCGTACGATCTGCCGGTCATCACGGACACGGCGGAGGAGGGGCTCGAGGCCGGCACGGTCCTCAACGTCGAGACCCCGTACTACGAGGTGGGGTTCGGCGGGCTGCAACTCGAAGACACGCTCGTCGTGACCCCCGATGGCGTCCATCTGTTGTCCGGTGCGCCGCGCGAGCTGCGGGTGCTCTGACCGCTGACCCGCGGCGCCGTCCCGATCCCGCATCGTGACATCCATGGGAGTCAGCGCCGTCGCGACCGCCATCGACCGCGGGGCCGGGCCCCGGCGGCCGCCGAGCTTTGGGCGGCGGCTGTTCCGGAACCGGCTCGCGCTGTCGGGAAGCGTGATCGTCGGCGGGTTCCTCGTAATGGCGGTCCTGGCGCCGGTCCTCGCGCCCCACAACCCGCTCGCGCAGAATCTCGACGCGCGCCTCAGCCCGGGGGTGTGGGCAGGCGGGGCCGCGTATCCGCTGGGGACGGATGAGCTCGGGCGCGACGTGCTGAGCCGCATCATCTACGGCGCGCGCGTGTCGCTGCTCATCGGCGTCGTCGCGATCCTCCTGATGAACCTGTTGGGCATCTCCGTGGGGATCACCACCGGGTACTTCGGCGGATGGCTGGATGCGGTGCTGATGCGCGTGGTGGACGTGCTGCTGTCGTTTCCGTACATCATTCTCGCGATCGTGATCATGGCCGTGCTCGGGCAGGGCGTGCTCAACGCCGTGATCGCGATCGGGATCGTGAACACGCCGACGATGGCGCGGATCATGCGAAGCGTCACCCTCGCGGTGAAAGAGCGCCAGTTCGTCGAGGCGGCGCGCGCGCTCGGCGCCGGATGGCTGCGGATCCTCCGGCGGCACCTGCTGCCCAACGCGATCCCGCAGATCATCGTGTACTCGGCGCTGTCCCTCGGCGAAACGATCCTGTACATCGCGGCGCTCGGGTTCCTGGGGCTCGGCATCTCGCCGCCGACGCCCGAGTGGGGCGCGATGATCAGCACGGGGAAGGACGTCCTGGTGCTCGGCCGGTGGTGGCCGTCGGCGTTTCCGGGGGCCGCGATCATGCTCGCGACGCTCGGCTTCGTCCTGCTGGGGGACGGGCTGCGCGACGTGCTGGATCCGCGGCTGCGGACGTAAAGGAGGGATCGGGCGTGGCGGGCCGCGCGACGTACGGACAGGCGATCGGCATCGTGATGCAGACCGACGATATTCTGCGCCTTCCGGGAGATGTGGGGAACGCGACGACGTTCCCGTTTCCCGTGCGGTACGAGATCGTGACCGGCGTGGACGCGGCCGACCTGAAGCGGCCGGACCGCGCGCGGGCCGCGGCGTCCCGCTTCGTCGAGGCGGCCCGCGCGCTCGAGCGGGGCGGCGTGCGCGTGATCGGCACCGGCTGCGGCTACCTCGCGCTGCTGCAGCGGGAGCTGCAGGCCGCCGTCGCCGTCCCGGTGCTGAGCAGCAGCCTGATCCAGGTCCCGTGGGTCGCGCGCGTGCTCGCGCCGGGGAAGCGCGTCGGCATCGTCACGGCGGACAGCCGGGCGCTTGACGACGACTACTTCGAGCCGCTCGGATGGACATCCCGGACGGTCCCGGTCGTGGTCCGCGGGATCGAGGGCGAGGAACGCTTCGGTGCGCTGCTGCGCCGCGAGGCGCTCGAGGACGCCGAGATCACCGAGATGCACCAGACGATGGGGCGATTCGCGAGCGCGTTTGTCGCGGCGCACCCGGACCTGGGCGCCCTGGTGCTGGAGTGCACGAACCTGCCGCCGTTCGCGGCGGCGATGCAGCGGGCCTGCGGCCTGCCGGTGTTCGACGTGGTCACGCTGCTCACGTGGGCGCACGCCGGGGCCGTCCGTCGGCCGTTCGCCGGCTACCTGTAGGGTGCCGTGCGGCGCTATCTCCTGGTGCGGATCCTGTCCGTGGTCCCGACGCTGTTCGGGGTGGCGATCGTCGTGTTCGCGTTGATCCGGCTGATCCCCGGCGATCCGGCCGAGGTGCTGCTCGGGGGGTTCGCGACGCCGGAGCGGGCCGCGGCGATGCGCCAGGCGATGGGCCTCAACCGTCCCCTGCCGGTCCAGTTTGGGATCTGGCTGGGGGACGTCGTCCACGGCGACCTCGGCCGGAGCATCATGTCCCGGCAGCCCGTGGCGCAGGCAATCGGACAGCGGTTTCCCGCGACGCTGGAGCTGACCGTGACCTCGCAGCTGTTCGCCGTGGCCGCGGGGGTGAGCCTCGGGATCCTCTCCGCGACGGCCCACAACACGGGGCTCGACCTCGGGGCGACCGTGGTGAGCGTGGTCGGGATGTCGATGCCGATCTTCTGGTTCGGGTTGATGCTGCTGTACGTCTTTGGGGTGTGGCTGAACGTGCTGCCGATCTCGGGGCGCCTCGGGGTGGACGTTACCCTGGCCCGAATCACGGGCCTGGACCTCGTGGACAGCGTTGTGACCGGCAACTGGGTGGCGCTCGGGGACGTGCTCAAGCACCTCGTGCTTCCCGCGTTCTCCTTGGCCGTGATCCCGCTCGCGACGCTGTCGCGGTTCACGCGCGCGGGCATGCTCGATGTGCTCGAGCAGGACTACATCGCCGTCGCCCGCGCGAAGGGCGTGAGCGGGCGGGCGGTGTTGTGGCACCACGCCCTCAAGAACGCGCTGATCCCGATCGTGACGGTCGCCGGGACGCGGTTCGGCACGCAGCTCGCGGGGGCGGTCCTCGTCGAGGTCGTCTACGCGTGGCCGGGCGTCGGGCGGCTCGTCTTCGGTGCGATCGAGCAGCGGGACTACCCGGTGATCCAGGGCGCCGTGCTCTTCATCGCGGTGCTGTTCGTCTTCATCAACCTCGCGACCGACCTCGCGTACGCGGCGCTGGATCCAAGGATCAGGTTCGAGTAGGATCCGAACGCCCGGCGATCACGGGAACCCTCCGAGCCGGAAGCGCCCCGGATCGGACCGGCTGCGGCGCCCCGGGGCCAAGACGGCCATGATCTCCCCGACGGCCGCGCGCCGTGGGGGTGTTCCGAGTTAGTAAACTATCGACTATGGTTTCTTTGCCAACGCCCCCCGGCTTTGCTACAATGCTGCCGGGGAACGGATGATGACCTCGACCACGCGCAGCGAAATCCTTTCGCTCATCAAACGGCACGGCCCGATGACCGTGCAGGAGTTGAGCCGCGGGATCGCGATCACGCCGATGGGCGTTCGCCAGCACCTGGCGATCCTCGAGCGCGACGGGCTGCTGCGCTCCGACGGGATCCGCCGGGGGCAGGGCCGCCCGAGCCGCATGTACAGCATCACCCCCCAGGGCGACGCGGTCTTCCCGCGCACGTACGAGCAGGTCGCCACCTCGCTGCTCGATGACGTCCGCGCGATCGACGGCGACGCGAAGGTGGACGCGCTGTTCGAGCACCGGCGCGCGCGCCAGCTCGAGCAGTACCGGGCGGTGATGGCGGGGAAGGACCTGCCCGAGCGCGTCGCCGCGCTGGCCGAGCTCCGCGACGCCGAAGGGTACCTCGCGGAGCACGAGCAGCAGGACAAGAACACGTTCGTCCTGGTCGAGCACAACTGCCCGATCCGGTCCGTGGCGAGCGCGTACGCGCAGGCGTGCGCGTGCGAGCTGGCGCTGTTCTCCGACGCGCTGGGGGCCGAGGTCGGCCGCACCGACCACATCCTCGCCGGGGCGCCGTGCTGCCGCTTCGTCATCACCCGCCCCCGAGAGCCGGGGCGAAAGAAGTAGCGGGACGGCGCGCCTGGCGCGCCGGGCGCGCACACTTCGGCACGGGAGGGGGATCCATGGCCACGCTGACCTACCACGGGCACTCGACGTGGACGCTCGACACGAAGGGCACGACGATCGCGATCGACCCGTTCTTCACGGGCAACCCCGCGGCGACGGTCGCCGCGTCGCAGGTCGCGCCGTCGTTCATCGTCCTCACGCACGCGCACGGCGACCACTACGGCGACACGGTCGAGCTGGCGAAGCGCACGGGCGCGACGGTGATCGCGAACTTCGAGATCGCCAACTACGCGCAGAAGCAGGGCGTCGCGAACGTCCACCCGATGCACATCGGCGGCGGCCACACGTTCCCGTTCGGCCGCGTGAAGCTGACGGTGGCGTTCCACGGCTCGTCGTTCCCCGACGGGACCTACGGCGGCATGCCCGCCGGGGTGCTGCTCGAGGTGGAGGGGATGCGCATCTACAACGCCGGGGACACGGCGCTGTTCTCGGACATGCGGCTGATCGGCGAGGCCGGGCTCAACGTGGCGCTGCTGCCGATCGGCGACAACTTCACGATGGGACCCGACGACGCGACCGCGGCGGCGAAGTACCTATCGGCCTCAGTCGTGATCCCGCAGCACTACAACACCTGGCCGGTCATCGCGCAGGACCCGGAGGCGTTCAAGCGGCGCGTCGAGTCCCAGACGGACTCCCGCGTGGCGATCCTCAAGGCCGGCGAGCGGTTCGAGGTGCGGTAGGCGCGCGGCGCGTCCGTGGATCGAACCCACCGGGCTCCGCGAGCGCAGCGAGCGCAGGCGCGTGATCGCGAAACGCGGCGGGGGGCGTGCGCGGCGCCGCTACCGCTCGTACCAGAGGGTCTGCGGGCGAAGGTTCCGGGAGATGCCGATCTGGCTGGCCATGAGCGCGGTCCACGAGAGGAAGCCCTCGATCATCGTGAGCGCCTCGTCCTCGACCTCGTCGGGATCGAGCGTGGACTGCTGCGCGTTGCCCAACAGGTCGCCGATCCCGCCGCAGAACGTGCGCACGTCCCGCAGCAGCTCGGTCGCGACGTGCCGGGCGCCGTCGCCGACCGTCTGCGGCCGTCCGGACGTGGTCCGCAACCTGGCGCTCTGCGCGGTTGACCACTCCGCGAGGTCCTCGAGGGCGTAGATGGCCTCCCCCGGACCGCGCTCGACGACCACGGTGACGAAGCCCTGGCACGCCCGCCACACCTGGCGGATCAGGCTCGCCAGGAAGCGCTTCTCGTACGTTGTGAACCCTTTGGTCTGCTTCGCCACAGATGCCTCGGCCCGGAGCCGTGTCCGCGATGCTGGGATCTTCGACGCAGTGCCGGGGGGCTCCTGTGGCCCGGAGGCCGCGCCGTGCCCGGGCTGACGGAGATCCTGGCGGGCATCGGCGAGGCGCCCGCCGCCCCATTCGTCCCGGCGCCGTTCCAGCGGGCGGCACTCGCGGCGGTCGAGCACGGCGACGTCGTCGTGTCCGCGCCGACCGGCAGCGGCAAGACGTGGATCGCCGAGGAGTACATCGCCCGCGCGTTGCGGGGCGCGGCGGCGGTCAAGGAGCCGCCGCGCCGGATCTGGTACACGACGCCGCTGAAGGCGCTGTCCAACCAGAAGTTCCGCCGGTTCCAGGGGCTGTTCGGGGAGGCGTCGGTCGGCCTGCTCACCGGCGAGCGCCGCCTCAACACGCGCGCGCCGGTGCTCGTCGCCACGACCGAGATCCTCCGCAACCTGCTCTACGATGCGCGCGCCCAGGACGCGCCGCCCGGCGCCGTCGTCCTCGACGAGGCCCACTACCTCTCCGATCCGGAGCGCGGGACGGCGTGGGAGGAGATCCTCCTGCTCGCGCCGCGCGAGACCCGGCTGCTGCTGCTGTCGGCCACGATCCCGAACGCTGCCACGCTCGCCACGTGGATGGGCACGGTCCGCGGCCGGCGGCCCGAGGTGATCACCCTGGATGAGCGCCCGGTGCCGCTGGCGTTCCTCCTGGCCGACGGCGCGGGACAGCTGCTGCCGCCGGATCCGGGGCGGGTGCGCACGCGCGTGCGGCACCCGCGCTGGCTCAGCACCGTCGCCGAGGCGCTGGACAAGCACCGGCTCACCCCGGCGATCGTGTTCTTCCCCAGTCGGCGGGAGTGCGACGAGGCGGCGCGGCTGCTCGGCGCCAGGCCCGCCCCGCGGGAGGCCGAGCGGGCCGCGCGCCTGAAGACCTGGATCGCCCAGGTCCCCCAGCTCGAGACCCATCCCCTGCTCCCCGCGCTGCGCCGCGCCGGCGTGGCGTCCCACCACGCCGGGCACCTCACGAGCTGGCGCCTGTGCGTCGAGGAGTTGCTCGAGAGCGGCCTGGTGCGCCTCGTCTGCGCGACGACGACGCTGGCCGCCGGCCTGGACGTGCCGGCGCGCACCGTGCTGCTCTCGACCCTGCACCGGCACGGCCCCTCCGGCGCGGAGCCCCTGACCCCGACCGAGTTCCACCAGATGACCGGCCGGGCGGGGCGCCGCGGCCGCGACACCCTGGGGATCGCCGTCATCGCCGCCGACGCCCCGGACGACGCGCACGAGGGGCTCGCGCTCGCCGACGCGGCGCCCGACCCGGTCGTGTCCACGTTCAGCCCGTCCGACGCGCAGGTCCTCAACCTCCTCGCCCGGGCGCCTCTCGCGTCCGCCGAGGCGCTGCTCCGGCGTTCGTTCGCGGCGTTCCTCCGCGAGGGCGAGGTCGCCGCCGCGCGCGCGCGCCTCGAAGCCGTCCCGGCCGATCCGCTGCGGGACCGGCCGTGCGGGGACCGCCTCGCCACCCGGGCGAGGTTCGACGACCTCCTCGAGCGGCTGCGGCGGGCGCGCCGCCGCAAGGCCGACGCGGTCGACGAGGTCGCGCGGCTCGGCCAGGCCGTCGTGGAGATGCCCTGCACCGGCTGCGGCGTGGTGGACCGGTGTCTTGCGACCCTCGGCGACCTCGCATCGCTCAAGCGCGAGCGGCGGGCCCTCGCCCGGGACCTGGACGCGCTGGAGGACCGTGAGGTCAAGGAGTTTCGGGCGCGCGCGGGCGTGCTCCGCGACCTCGGCTATCTCGACGCGGCCCTGCGGCTCACCGACGCGGGGCGCACGGCGGCCCGGATCCGGCACCCGAGGATGCTGGTGCTGGTCGAGGCGATCCGCAGCCGCGTCCTCCCCGCAAAGCCCCCCGCCCTCGCCGCGGTGGCCGGCGCGCTCGGCACCGAGCGCCTTCTCGTCCCGCGCATCATCCGCGCGGGCGCGCGGGGGGGCGGAGCACACCTGGCGGCGCACGGCGGCACCATGCACGCGCTGGACCCGGGCGCCGCGCCGGAGGACGTGCGCCGGTCGCTCGTCGAGCTCCGCCGCGTCGTCGCGCGCCTGAACGCCGCGCGCCGGGGGGCCGGGCTGCCGGCGGACCCGCTGGAGGAAGACCTCGCGCCCGCGGGCAGCCAGCCCGCGCAGGCGACGTGGCGGGCGTCGGCCGTCGGCGCGTGGGCCGCGGGTCGGGCGTGGGGAAGCATCACCGTGCGGCACCACGTCCCGGACGGCGACCTGCAACGCCTCGTGTGGCAGGCCGCGGAGATCCTGGTGCAGCTCGAGGACCTGCCCGGACACGTGCTCTCCGCCCCGTCGCGGGACGCCCGGGCGCTGCTCCTGCGGCCCCCGGTCATGTAGCAGCAGGGACGTCGGGCGCCGCGGGGGAACTCCTTGTCGGGGACCCGGCGGTCCTCCGCCCACGATGACGACCACATTCGGCCCGCTCGCCGACCTCACCGTCCTCGACCTCTCGACGATCGTCTCGGGAGGCACCGCGACCTCCATGCTCGCGGACTTCGGCGCCCGGGTGATCAAGGTCGAGCACCCCAAGGGTGGAGACCCGCTGCGGTCGTGGGGGCCGTTCGTGGGCGGCCACTCGCTGTGGTGGAAGATCGTCGCGCGGAACAAGCGGTCGGTCACGCTCAACCTGAGCCAGCCCCGCGGCCAGGAGATCCTGATGGCGCTGGTCGAGCGCGCCGACGTCCTCGTGGAGAACTTCCGCCCGGGCACGCTCGAGAAGTGGGGGCTCGGGCCCGAGCGGCTGCTCGAGCGGTCGCCGGGCCTCGTCGTGCTGCGCGTCTCCGGGTTCGGCCAGAGCGGCCCGTACCGGCACCGGTCCGGGTTCGGCACGATCGCGGAGGCGATGAGCGGGCTCGTCTCGATCACGGGCTTCCCGGACTCGCCGCCGCTCGTGCCGCCGCTCCCCCTCGCCGACGAGATCGCCGGCCTCACGGGGGCGATGGCCGTGGCGATGGCGATCCACCACCGCCACCGCACCGGCCGGGGCCAGGTGATCGACGTGAGCCTCTACGAGCCGCTGTTCCGCCTGCTGATCCCGTACGTGACGCAGTACCGGGCGCTCGGCATCGAGGCGCGGCGGACCGGGAACGCCTTCTCCGATGCCGCGCCGCGCAACCTCTATCGGGCCAGCGACGGCACGTGGATCGCGCTGTCTGCGACGAGCCAGCGCGTGTTCGAACGGCTCGCCGCGGCGATCGGCCGGCCGGACCTGGTGACCGATCCGCGGTTCGCGGACAACACGGCGCGGGTCCAGCACCGCGACGCCCTCGATGCCGTCATCGCGGCGTGGATGGCGGCGCGCACCCAGGACGAGGTGCTCGCGCGCTTCGAAGAGAGCGGCGCCGTGGCCGGCCCGGTGTACGACGTGCCGCGCATCCTCGCGGACCCGCAGTACGCCGCCCGAGAGAACATCATCGCGCTCCCCGACGCCGACGCGGGCGAGCTGTCCATGGTCGGGGTCATCCCGAAGTTCTCTGAGTCGCCCGGCGCCGTCCGCTCAACCGGACCGGCGCTGGGGGAGCACAATGGCGAGATCTACGGCGGCTGGCTGGGGCTCGGCGACGACGAGATCGCGCGCCTCAGGGCCGAGGAGGTCATCTAGCATGTCCCGCGCACGCCGCAGTCCCGCGTCCAGATCCACGCGGCCGGCCGGCACCGCCGCGCGCCGGGTCCGCAGGCCGCGCGTGGCGCGCCGCGCCGCCGAGGCCCTCCCCCGCC
>Ga0209415_10013941_pt1 | contig 13172 bp, 15 predicted proteins | sample PeaSoiSIISIP2007_FD_187696 | JGI IMG/M metagenome (GOLD analysis project Ga0209415, IMG submission 187696) | Peat soil microbial communities from Weissenstadt, Germany - SII-SIP-2007 (SPAdes) (version 2) | ecosystem: Environmental > Terrestrial > Soil > Wetlands > Peat | place: Germany... | reverse complement strand
CCGCCGGGTGCAGCGGGTCATACAGGCCGGCCAGCTCGGCCTCGCCGCGGTCCACCGCCAGCGTGTAGCCGGTCAGGTCGTTGGTGCCGATGGCGAAGAAATCCGCCTCCAGCGCCAGCGCGTCGGCCGACAGCGCCGCCCCCGGGGTCTCGATCATGATGCCGAGCGGCGGCAGCTTCTCCGGCAACCGCTCGCCGCGCCGGCGCAGCCGCCTTGCCACGCGTTCGTACGTCTCGCGCGCCGCCCGCACCTCGGCGACATTGGTCACCATCGGCAGCAGCACGCGCACCGGCCCGGCCGCGGCGGCGCGCAGGATGGCGGCGAGCTGGGTCTCGAACAGCTCGGGCTGGCGCAGCAGCAGGCGGATGCCGCGCAGGCCGAGCGCCGGGTTGGGATCGGCGACCTCCGGCACGATGCCCGCGGCCGACAGCGCGTCGATCTCCTTCTCGCCACCCCAGTCGAGCACGCGGATGGTGACCGTATCGCCCTCCATCGCCTCGACGATGGCGCGGTAGGTCTCGGTCTGGGTGTTCTCGTCGGGCACCGTCTCGCGGTTCATGAACAGGAACTCGGAGCGCAGCAGGCCGATGCCGTGCGCGCCGGACTGGGCGATCTGCGGCAGCTCCAGCGGCAGCTCCAGGTTGGCGGCGAGCTCGATCGCGGCGCCGTCCTGGGTTTCTGCCGGCAGCCGGCGCAGCCGAGCGTAGCGCTGGCGTTCGCGGGCGAAGGCGGTGACGGCGCGGCGGGCGGCGGCGAGGGTGGCCTGGGTGGGGTTCAGCACCACCGTGCCGGCGGCGCCGTCGACCAGGACAAGGTCGCCTGGCCGGATGGCATGGGCCAGGCCGGCGGCGCCGAGCACCGCGGGCACGCCGAGGGCACGCAGCATCACCCCGGTGTGGCCGTCGGCACCGCCTTCTTCGGCGGCGACGCCGGCGAGGCGGGCCGGGTCGAGCAGCGCCGCGTCGGCCGGGCGCAGCGACTCGCTGACCAGCACCGCGCCCGCGGGCAGGCCGGCAAAACTGCGGAACGGCGCGTGGGTGAGGTTGCGCACCAGGCGGCGGCCGATCTCGCGCACCTCGTCGGCGCGGCGGATCAGGCTGGCGCGGTCCTCCGCGGAGGTGCCAGGCTCGGTCCGGGCCAGGATGGCGGCGGCGATCGCTTCGGCTTCCTCGACCACCGCGGATTCGGCGCCGAGCAGGGTTTCCTCGATCCGCCGGCGGATGCCGCGGACCAGCCGCGACGGGCCGATCATGCGGATATAGGCGTCGATCAGCGGCGCGATCTCCTGCTGGCTTTCCTCCGGCAGGATGGCCAGGCGGGCGCGCAGCTTGCCGAGCTGCCGGCGCGACTGGACGATGGCGGCGTCGAACCTGGTGCCCTCGGCGGCGGTGTCGGCGGCCTGGATCTTGCGGCGGGTGACCTCGACCTTGGGTTCCGAGGCGCGGAACACCGGGCCGATGGCGACCCCCGGGGAGATCGGGATGCCCGTGTAGCTGCGCTCCGGCCGCGCGGGGGCGGTGCCGGCGGCGTCGGCGGGACGCGCCAGACGCTGGTGCTGCGGCGGCGGGGGGGCGGGCGGCTGGCTCATCGGACTCCGGGCGGAACGGTCGCAATCGACAACATGGGGACGCTGCGGCGCCGTGGCGCGAGTCGCCCCGCGGGCATTCTGTAACCGAATCGTGGCAAGGCTTGGGCGCCGGCCTGACCGTGTGCTGCGACACGCATACCGCGACACGCATACTGCTTGGCCCACTCCGGGCGATGGCGGATACTGTACCGATGGATGGGATCGTCACCCTGGCGGAGCGGAAGGCGGCGGAGGCCACGCGGCGGAGCCGCGCGGTGGCGGAGTTGCGGCGCGCGCTGGACGCCTATGCCCGCGCACATGGCGGACGGTACCTGCTGTTCGGCTCTGCTGCGCGCGGGCAGATGCGCCATGACAGCGACGTCGACATCCTGGTGGAATTCCCGCCCGACCAGCAGGCGGCAGCCTGGAACTTCGCCGAGCGCGCGTGCTGGGACCGACGCCTCGCCCCCGACGTCATGGCGTCGGCGTGGTGTACGGACGATTTTCTGGCGCTGGTGCGCCCCAAGACAGAGGTGCTCGGTGAGTGACGAGCGCTGGATCGAGATCGAGCGCGACATGGCATCCGCCGTCACCCATTTCGCGCGTGCCGGGCTGATCGCGGGTGACCCGGCCTTCGCGGCGGAAGATATGGCCGGCTACACGGCGCAGATGGCGTTCATGCACGCGATGCAGTCCGGCCACACCTCGCTGGAGAACGCGCTGACGCGGATCCTTCGGCTGCTTGGCGAGTCGCTGCCAACGGGCGAGAGCTGGCATGCCGACCTGATCCAGCGGGTTGCCGTTGCGCTGACGAGCCGGCCGGCGATATTGCCGCCCGACCTCGCCGAGGCAGCGGACGAAACACGGCGGTTCCGCAATCGGGCGGCGCGCACCTACGACAATTTCAAGCCCGACCGCGCCACACCCGCGATCCAGTCGGCTGCTCGCCTGGCGGCGGAATTGTCCGCCGCCATCGCGGCGTTCCGCCAGCTGATCGACGCCGACTGAACTGTCAGGCGGCCTCGGACAGTGTAGGGTGGAAAAGCGCAGCGCATTCCGCCAAACGCGGTTACACGGCCTGCTTTGCCAGCAGGCCCTGGGCGATCACGGTTCTGGCCCGAATTTCTCACGCTGTCGCGAGACGCTGGCGAAGGCAATCGTTGTGCCTGAATGGCCCAATGGGGGTTGTCCGTCCCGCCGGCGCGCTACACCAGCAAGACTTCCGGTCTTTCCCTGAACGGATCGAGGAGACGCACACCCCTGCGGCTGAAATCGGCAACATTGCGGGTGACCAGCACGAGACCACGCACGCGCGCCGTCGCGGCGAGCGCCATGTCATCGCGGTGTCTGTGCTTCTGGCCGACCAGGCACGCCCACTCGGCCACGATCGGCGTATCGATGGGGACGATCCGATCCCTGAAGGCAGCTTCGAAGGCGACCAGCCGTGCCAATCCCTCGGCGGCCCGCGCCGGGTCGTGCTTTCGCTTCGCCTCCCAGCCACGCCGCATTTCCAGCAGCGTCATCACGCTGACCCGCAGCGCCGCGTCATCGACCGTTCCGCGCCAGGTCCGGACGTTGCGATGGCCCTTCGGTCCAAATTCCCGCAAGACATTCGCGTCCAGCAGGTAAAGCGTCATGCATGGATCAGCCGCGGCCCTTCCCGGGTTCGCTCCGTCGCAATGTCGTCCAGGCCCATGTCGGCAACCATCCGCTTGAAACTGCGGGCCGGATACGGGCGGCCCTTCTTCGGGTAGGCCTTCGCATACTCGATCGCGTTCTCGACCTGCGCGCGGGTCAGGGACGGGTAGTCCTCCAGGATTTCCTCGACGGTCTCGCCCTTGGCGAGGCTGGCGACGACATAAACCGGCACCATCGTGCCACGAAGCACCGGCTCGCCGGACGTCGGCGTCTCCACATGACTGCGCAGCGCCATAAGGCGGCCGAGGCGTTCCTCGATCGCGCGATCCAGCGGCAACAGCTCCAATGTCAGCACGCCCAGCCGGAGTTGATGTTGCTGTTCCGGCAGCCGCCGTATCGCCTCGTAGATCTTCCGCTGGCCGAGCAGCGTGAGGTCCTTGTCCAGGACGTCAGCCAGCTTGAGGAAACGCAGCTCCGGCTTGCCCAGAATGCGCAGCGTCCCGCGCCCTGCCGGGCCTCGGCGCGTGCTGGTCCGGATCAGGCCGGTATCGACGGCCTTGTTGATGACGAGAGGCGAGCGCTCCAGCACATAACCGGCTTCGCTCGTCGTCAGGCTTACCGCTTCCATGGCAATGGACTCTTGGCAATGCAACCCAAATATAGGGAGCGATTGGTTGCGAGGCAAGGATCTCCTTCAGGAGGTGCCCGCAGACTGCTTGGCCCATTCCGGGCGATGGCCGATACCGCACCGATGGACCGGATCGTGACCGTGGCGGAGCGGAAGGCGGCGGAGGCCGCGCGGCGGAACGCGCGGTGGCAGATCTGCGGCGCGCACTGGACGCTTACGCGCGCGCACGGCGGGGGGAAGGCCGGCTACCGTGCGGTCGTGCGGTCCGCGGCGTCCAGCCGCGCGAGCACGGCCAACGCTGCCTGCCGATCGCCCGTCCCGGCCAGGACGCGAAATCGGGTTTCGGTGTCGTGCGCGGCCAAGGCCGCCGTGCCCAGTTCTTCCATCAGCTTGTTGAGGCTCATGCCGCGCGAGGCGGCAAGTTGCTTCAGACGCAAACTCGTGTCCTCGGGGAGACGGATGGTCAACGTGGTCATTTCAGTCGCTCCAGGCACTGGGATGGCGTGAGTACGGACAGGTCTGGCCATTGCAATTGACCGCGACGCAGGTGCCGAACGTTGTGCGTCACGATCGCGCGGGCGCCGCCGGCCACGGCCAGTTCGATAAGATGGTTGTCCCCTTCATCAGGGAGATTGGGCCGCCAAGCATAGTATATCTTCACCCATCGCCCGGAGGCGACGAGCGCGGCCAAAACCTGCCGACGTTCCTGCTCGGTCGTCTCGGGCGTCCAAACCTGCCGGCCCAGAAGATCCTCGTACTCGAGCCAAAGCGCGTTCGAGAAGATCGCCTGGTAGCGTCCCTCCAACGCCCCACGCAGGATCTGCCGGGAGGCGCCGCCGCCCGATCGAAGCGCGGCAACGAACACGTTGGTGTCAATCACGATCACGGCCACCATGACAGCATATATGCTATCATGGTGTCCTTTAACGGTCAGTGCGGGCTCCCCACTCTGATCGAGCGGCCAGCCTGCAAGTCGATTGACCGATCAGGCCGCCTTCTTCGCCAGCATGCCCTGGGCGATCAGCGTCTCGGCGATCTGCACCGCGTTCAGCGCCGCGCCCTTGCGCAGGTTGTCCGACACGCACCAGAACGACAGGCCGTTGGCCACCGTCGGGTCCTTGCGGATGCGGCTGACGAACACCGCGTCCTCCCCGGCGCACTCGAGCTGGGTGGTGTAGCCGCCGTCCTGGCGATGATCGACCACCTCGATGCCGGGGAAGTCGCGCAGCGCGGCGCGCGCCTCGTTGACCGAGATCGGCCGCTCGAACTCGACATTCACCGCCTCGCCGTGGCCGATGAACACCGGGACGCGCACGCAGGTGGCGTGCACGGCGATGTCGGGGTCGAGGATCTTCTTGGTCTCGACCACCATCTTCCACTCCTCCTTGGTCGACCCGTCGTCCATGAACTTGTCGATGTGGGGGATGCAGTTGAAGGCGATCTCCTTGGTGAACTGCTGCGGCGGGCCCTGTTCGTGCACGAACACCGACTTGGTGTGGGCATACAGCTCGTCCATCGCCTCCTTCCCGGCCCCGGAGACCGACTGGTAGGTGGCGACGACCACGCGCTTCGCCTTGAACCGGTCGTGCAGCGGCTTCAGCGCGACCACCATCTGGATGGTGGAGCAGTTCGGGTTGGCGATGATGTTGCGCCGGGCGAATTTTGCCAGGTGGTGCGGGTTCACCTCCGGCACCACCAGGGGGATGTCGTGATCCATGCGGAACTGGCTGGTGTTGTCGATGACGACGCAGCCGGCTTCTGCCGCGCGCGGGGCGTGGACGGCGGAGATCGCCGCGCCGGGGCTGAACAGGCCGATGTCCCAGCCGCGGAAATCGAAGGTCTCCAGGTTCTTGACCGTGAGCACCTGCTTGTCGCCGAACGAGATCTCGGCGCCGGTCGAGCGGCCGGAGGCGAGGGCCACGACCTCCGACGCGGGGAAGTTGCGCTCGACCAGGGTTTTCAGCATCTCGCGTCCGACCGCCCCGGTGGCGCCGACGACCGCGACCCTGTAGGCCATGGGAGTGTCTCCTGTTGCGTGACCGCGGGAGATAGAGACGGCGGGCCGCCGGGGCAAGGGCGAGCGGCGGAAACCGCATGGGGCGCGGTTCGCATGGCCGCCAACGCGGGACGTGCGCCCGGTTGAAATAGGGTAGCCCCCTATGCTAACTGCCCCGCATGACCCACACCGTGCGGGAAAAGCAGAAGCTGCTGGCGCGCGTCCGCCGCCTGCGCGGGCAGATCGAGGCGATCGAGCGCGCCCTGGAAACCGAGGCCGGCTGCGAGCAGGTCATGCACCTGATCGCCGGCGCGCGCGGCGCCATGGCCGGGCTGATGGCGGAGGTGGTCGAGGATCACGTTCGCACCCACTTGGTGGACGCCGCGCAGCATCCGGGTGCGCTCAACACCGAAGCCGCCGAGCAGCTCTTGGACGTGGTGCGCACCTATCTGAAGTAGCAGCCTGACGCAGCTTGCCTGCGCCAGCAGCCCGGAAAATCGCGGCCCTGGCGCAGGCGCCCGAAGCAGGAGGAGCAGGATGGCCGACATCGTGGCGCTGCCGCCGACGCAAGGCTCGGTTCCCTTGCACAGCCACGTCTTTCTCGGCGCCGGACATGAGCGCGCGGAACGCCGAAGCTGGGCGGTGATCTCGCTCTGCGGGGCGATGATGGTGGTCGAGATCATCGGCGGCCTGCTGTTCGGCTCGATCGCCCTGGTCGCCGACGGGCTGCACATGTCCACCCACGCCGGCGCGCTGCTGCTCGCGGCGCTGGCCTACAGCTACGCCCGCACGCACGCCACCGACCCGCGCTTCAGCTTCGGCACCGGCAAGCTTGGCGACCTTGCCGGCTTCACCAGCGCGATCGTGCTGGCGATGATCGCGCTGCTGATCGGCTACGAGGCGGTGCAGCGGCTGTTTTTGCCCGTGCCGATCCACTTCCGCGAGGCGATTCCCATCGCGGCCCTCGGCCTGCTGGTGAATATCGCCAGCGCCTGGCTGCTCAGCGGCGGCGACGGCCACGCGCACGCCCATGTCCATGGCCATGGACATGGACATGGACATGGACATGGGCGAGGACACGGGCACGCGCATGAACACGCGCACGGCCCTGGGCATGGGCAGGCGCACGATGACAGCGCCGATGCACACCGGATCGAAAGCGAGACGGCAGCACTGATCCTGACGGTGGTCGAGGATGGCGTGCCACCGCGCTTCCAGGTTCGCACCGCTTCGGGCGACCCGCCGTCAGCAGCCGACCTGGTCATCGAGACCGAGCGCCCCGGCGGCGCGCGAAGAGTCTTCGCCATGGCGGATCGCGGCGGCTACCTGGAATCGGTCGATGCGATTCCGGAGCCGCACGAATTCACCGCGCGGCTGCGCGTGGGCGCCGCCGGCCGTTCCTATCCCGTCACATTCATCGAACACCAGCACGCACACGGCCGGACCAGCCGGGACAACAACATGCGCGCCGCCATCGTCCACGTGCTCGCCGACGCGACGGTGTCGGTCCTGGTCATCGTCGGGCTGCTGCTGGCGCGCGCGTTCGGCTGGCTGTGGATGGACCCGCTCGCCGGCATGATCGGCGCCGTCGTCATCACGAGCTGGGCCTACAGCCTGGTGCGCGATACCGGCGCCATCCTGCTCGACATGACGCCCGACCACACCATGGCCGACAATGTGCGCCGCGTGATCGAGGCGGATGGCGACCGGTTGGCGGACCTGCATCTGTGGCGGCTCGGGCCGGGGCACGTCGGCGCCATCGTCGCGGTCGTGACGGCCGGGCAACATGGGCCGGAGCATTACCACCGCCTGCTCGCGCGCTTCCGCAGCTTGTCGCACCTCACGGTCGAGGTTCGCCAGGCGACGTGATACGCACCGGCGGCGCGGTGCTGGAGGCGATCGTCACGGGGGTCGGTCAGGTCGCGGCGGTCATCCGCCCGGGCACACCCGAGGGCACACCCGAAACCACACAAGAGGGCTGTTCAATGCTCCCGGGTTACGCCCCGATTGGCCGGCGCGAAGCCGAAGATTCGCTCGGAAGGCCGGTTCGGCACGGACCCATTTGCGTTCTTTGCGTTATCTGCGGTTCAACTTTCTTCGCCATGGGTGTCCGAGGATGACCCCGGTGGTCAGGGGCCAACCGCCCGACGGCTACCGCGCCAGGAAGCAAGGCTTTTTAACCGCAAATAACGCAAATAACGCAAATGGGCCGGTAACCGTGGCAGGCACCGAGCGAGGCACGCGATTTCCGGGCGCGGGTCACCTGATACGATGTTCTGTCCATGTGGAGCGGCGATGAAGAGCGTTGAACAGCCCTGGGGCACACCCGAAGGCACACCACGGTCAGCCGCCCGCGCACAGCGCACCGCTGCGCATGATCATGGTCCTGGCGACCTCGGCGGCGGCTTCGGACCGGGTCATGCCGAAATGCTGCATGAGACTGCCGGTCAGGTAGTGCGCCTTGCGCATGGCGGCGTCGGTATCCCGGCCGGACAGCAGGGCGTTGTAATAGATGCTGTCGAATGCCGCGGCGGCGGCCGTGGGGCGGGCGGGTGTCGTGCCGACCGGCAGCAGCGTTCCGGCCGCGAACGCCAGCAGCACCGCGGCGCACGGCAGCCACCGCGCCCGCCTGTCAAAGGTCACACCAAGGCGGAAGCCGGTCGTCCGCACCTGATAACACTCCGCATAACACGCCGCGCCGACATGCGCCCGCTCGAGCGATCGAGGCGATCGCCCCGATCGCCATGTTACCCGCCGACCCGGGGGGCGGGCAATGACCGGGCGTCGTCCTCATCGTCATGCCCGGGGACAAGGGCCCGGCCATGACGACAGGGAGGGCTGCCGCAGGGCAACGCAGCATGGCAGACCGCCGCGTACGGGCCGCTTGCCCGTCACGCGGCGCGCGGATAGCGTTGCCCTCCGACAAATAGAATGTACCCCTGTGCGGCGAGTCCCTGAGCGAACGCGGATCTCCGGTTTCCCACGGCTGCAACCCACGCTCGGGTTCGCCGCGTCGCTGCTCGCGGTCTGGTGCCAGATCCTGCTGCTCGCCACAATTTCGCTCGTGCCGGCGGCAATGGCGGTCGATCCGCTCGGCAACGTGCCGATCTGCCACATCCACGACGGGACACCGCCGGCGCAGCCGCCGGCCCAGCCCGTGCACAACTGCGCCCTGTGCGCGCTCTGCGCGGCGCAGGCCGTGCCGCTGGCCATCCTGCCGCCGACGCAAGCACTGCCGGAACGACAATCCGTCGCCACCACGCTGCCTGGCACGGCGCAACCACGCGCGCCGCCGGTCCGCCGGCTCGTCGCCGCCCAGCCGCGCGGACCACCTTCACTGATCTGAGTCTGGCCATCCACTGCCGGCGCGCCCGCCTGCGCGCCGGCATTGCCATCTCTGATCACAGGAGGTCCCACGTGTCCCGTCCAAAACTTCTGGCCGCGCTTGCCAGCGCCCTGCTGCTGCCGCTACATCCTGCCTTCGGCCACGCCGTCGCCGGCGCCCGCGTCTTCGTCAATACCGACTTGATCGATGATCCCGGTGTCGGTGACGAAACGAACTCGCCGCTGATCTCGCTTCAGAGCCCCGACGGCAAGAGCTGGGTGACCGACGCCAACTTCGAGTACGACAAGACCATCACCCCTAATCTCGGCTTTGGGATCGGCGACGATTACAACTGGATCACCAACGACCTGAGCGATTCCAAGAAGTCGCACGGCGGGTTCAGCGATCTCTATGTCCAGTTGAAATATCGCTGGATCCTGGTGCCGGAGCATGAGTTCATGAGCTCGGTGGAAGTGACGCAAAGCTTCGGCCGCGCGGGCACCACCGGGATCGAATCAGGCTATGACACCACCACCGTCTCCGGATTTTTCGGCAAGGGGCTCGGCGACATCCCGTTTGACCCGATCCGCCCGTTCGCCATCACCGGCGAGCTGGGCTACAATATGCCGAATACCGGCCCCTCGGCCTTGGGCAGCATCACGACCTGGTCGGGCGGGCTGTCGCTGCAGTACTCGATCCCCTATGTGCAGTCGCAGATCAAGGACTACGGCCTGCCGACCGTCCTTGCCAATCTGACGCCGGTGGTCGAGCTCGGTTTCACCTCCGCGGCGGGGGCGACTGCCATCCGGCCCAGCAACAATCCGACGACGTTCCTGCTTGGGACCGGCGCGGTCTGGACCGGACGCTTCTACTCGATCTCGGCCGAGCTGCTTTGGCCGCTGAACGGGGCTTCCGGACACAATATGGGCGTGATCGGGCAATTCCATCTCTATTTCGATGACATGTTCCCGAACTCGCTCGGCAAACCGATCTCGGAGTGGTTCCGATGAGACACTCACTGCTTTGGGTTGTGCTGGCGCTGCCGTGCATCGCCTCACCCGCATTCGCCCACGCGTTCCTGGAACACGCCAGCCCGCCGGTGGGCAGCGAGGTCGCCACCTCGCCACCCGAGCTGTCCATAACGTTTACCGAAGGTGTGGAGCCGTTGTTCAGCGCGATCGCGGTGGACGGCGCGAACGGTGAGCCGATCGTCATGGGCAAGCCGCATGTCGCGCCGGACAACAATCGCGTGATGATCATGGCGCTGCCGAAACTGCCGCCCGGCACCTACACGGTGATCTGGCACGCCACCTCGGTGGATACGCACAAGACCGAGGGAAGCTTCAAGTTCACCGTTACCCACTGACCTGTTCAGTCCGGAGAGAAAACAATGCGCAGATTGCTCGCCGTGGCCATGATCGCCATGCCGCTTGCCGCCTTCGCCCAACCGCCGGGGATCCAGGTCGATCACGTCTGGTCGCGCGCCGCGCTGGCCGGGCATGACGGCGCGGTCTACCTGACCATCACCGACACCGGCCCGCCGGACACGCTGACCGGCGTCACGACCCCGGTCGCCGCCATGGCCGGTCTGCATCAGAGCATCAACGACAACGGCGTGATGAAGATGCGGCCGGTGGCGTCCCTGCCGATCGCGCAAGGCAAGAGCGTGACGCTCGCGCCGGGCGGCTACCACATCATGTTGATGGAGCTGAAGCAGCCACTGAAGGAGGGCGACAGCTTCCCGGTCACCCTCAGCTTCGCCAAGGCGGGGCAGGTGACGGCCACGGCGACCGTGGCCAAGGCCGGTGCCGCCGCCATGCCGGCGATGGATCACGGCAGCATGGGCGGCATGGGCAACATGCCCATGCAGGGCGGCGGGAAGCAGCCTTGACCGGAATGACCTGGTATCGACACGACGGTGAGGGGCTGCCCACCGCGACCAAATTGAGCATCGCTGCATGACCATAACCGAGGTCATCGTCGCATCGTTGCGTGGCGCGCACGTCGCCGCGCTGGTGTCGCTGTTCGGCACGCTGGTGTTCCTCACGCTGGTGGCGCGCGCCGCCATGGCGGAGGCGCCCGGCGACGCCCCGCGCCTGCGCCGGCGCCTGCTGCGCCTCGCACGCGTCAGCGCGGCGTGCGCCCTGGTCATCGGCACCGCCTGGCTGCTGGTCGAGACCGTGATCATCGCCGGCGCCGACGACCTGGCAACGACCCGGGAAGCCCTGCCCGTGGTCGCCTGGCAGACCCAGTTCGGGCGATGGCTGTTGCTGCGCGGCGCCCTGCTGCTGATCGTGCTGCCGCTGCTCCGGCCGTGGCGCGCGGGGCTAACTGTCGCCGTCATGCCGGGCGCCGTCGTACTGGCCGGGATCGCGCTCAGTCTGCAGCCGCTGCTCGGCCACGCCGGCGCGATCGGCGGCAGCGTCGGGATCACGCTGATCGCCTCGGAGGTCATGCACCTGCTCGCCGCCGGCGCATGGCTCGGCAGCCTGCTGCCGCTGTTCATCACCATCGGCACCCTGCCGCACCACGCGGCGGCAACCGCGTGCCGCAGCTTCACCCCGCTCGGCCTCGCCGCGGTGCTGGTGCTGGGGGGAACCGCCGTGCTGCAGGTGACGGACCTGATGGGCGGCGTGGCGGGACTGTTCGGCACCGGCTACGGCCAGGTCGCGCTGGTAAAACTCGGGCTGTTCGGCGTGCTGCTGACGCTGGCCGCGGTCAATCGCCTGGCGCTCACCGATCGGCTGGCCGGCGCCGCGCCGGACGCCGCGCGCCGCCACATGCGCGCCTCGATCGGTATCGAAACGGTGCTGGGTGCGGCGGTGGTGATCACGGCCGGTTTTCTCGCCACCCACACACCCGGCACGCACGACGAGCCGGTCTGGCCGTTCCCCTGGCGGGGGAGCCTGTCGGTGTTCGCCGAGCCGGACCTGCGCGACGAGGTGATCGGTGCACTGTGCGCCGTGTGTGCCGCCGTCGCCATCGCCGTCACCGGAATGATCTGGCGTCGGATGCGCTGGCCGGCGCTGGTGCTCGCCGCGATCATCGCCGCCCGCGCGATCCCGCATCTCGATCTGCTGTTGGTCGAGGCCTATCCGACCAGCTTCTTCACCTCGCCCACCGAGTTCGCGGCCACGGCGATCGCCCACGGCGCAAAACTGTTCGCGGCCAACTGCGTCGCCTGCCACGGCGCCGACGGCCACGGCGACGGGCCAACCGCGAAGGCGCTGCCCATCCACCCCGCCGATCTGACCGCGCAACATCTCTGGGCGCACAGCGACGGCGACATGTTTTGGTATCTCACGCACGGCTTCGATGCGCCGGAGGGCGGCCTCGCGATGCCCGGTTTCGCCGCCACGCTGTCGAGCGAGGCGCGCTGGGACCTGATCGACTATCTGCGCGCGCACAACGCCGGGGAGAGCATGCGGACCACCGGCACCTGGCAGCACCCGGTGCCGGTGCCGCAATTCGATGCGACCTGCGCGGATGGCCACGCCGTGGACCTCGATGACCTGCGCGGGCGCGTGCTGCGCATCATCGCGGCCGCGGGTGACGCGGCGACTGCATCGGTTCCGTCGGCCGTGCGTGGGGTCACGACGCTCCTGCTGGCCAGGAAACATCTGGCGGCAACGGACCCGGCCGCCTGCGTGGCGAGCGAGCCCGAGACCTGGTCCGCTTTCGCGATCCTGTCCGGCGTGCCCGACGACGCGTTGGCGGGCGAGCAGGTGCTGGTCGACCAGAACCACTGGCTGCGCGCGCGCTGGCGGCCGGGCGATCCCGGGGACTGGAACGATCCGCAGGTGCTCGCCTCCGTGGTGGCCGACATCGCGACGCACCCGATCGCGGCCAATACGGGCGGCGGCCACGCGCATCATAACTGATCGCGCGCTGGGCAATCTGGTGAACCGAAGGAAGGCCAGGGGCTCCGCCCCTGAACCCCGCCAAGGGGCGCTGCCCCTTGGATCCCCGCCAAGGGCAGCGGCCCTTGGAACCCTTCCATTGTGTTTGGGGTGAGGGA
>Ga0209415_10013940_pt1 | contig 13172 bp, 13 predicted proteins | sample PeaSoiSIISIP2007_FD_187696 | JGI IMG/M metagenome (GOLD analysis project Ga0209415, IMG submission 187696) | Peat soil microbial communities from Weissenstadt, Germany - SII-SIP-2007 (SPAdes) (version 2) | ecosystem: Environmental > Terrestrial > Soil > Wetlands > Peat | place: Germany... | reverse complement strand
CAGGAAGGCTTGATTTCCAAGGCTTTGCGAAGAGGGGAAGAGCGCATCCTTCACACGGATGAGGCCGCAGGTTCAAGACCTGCACCGCCCACCATGCATCCGTTGTACCGGACCACCAGGATCCCCCCGCCACTACCGAGCTTCTGCCGCTTTGACACCTGCAGGCGTCTCCCTCCAGTAGACTAGCTCATCGATTCACGCAACGTGTCACTGTGCCCGGCGCACCTGCCGCGCCTGTGTCCGATTCGTTCGGCGGTTGGCTTCCAGCTCGGAGGCCCGCCATTGCGTCTCGTGTGACTGGGCGTGTAGACGCAACTTAATCCCGCCGCGCTCGCTTCGGCGGACCGGAGAGTTCGGCGTTCATGCACGGGAGACGCCCGGCTTCAACGAGCCCTCCGATGGAGGACCCGGCGGAACTGTAGGTCCACTCCGAGGGTATTCTTCACCGTTTCAGTCCGTCTCCGTGACCCGCCCCCTACCGTAACAAGTTGATCACGCTTCGGGCCGACCGCCATCTACGTGCCATCGGGCGGGTTATCTGGAGTGTGCGCAAGAGAGTACACCTCTACGACGCGCAACGGCAGAGACAGAAGGAGGATGTGACGACAATGGAGCGGCTGTGGAAGGTGTGCGGTAGCGTGCTGGCGGTGTTCACCGTGGCGACGCTTGTGGCGGTGACGTCGGGTGCCGTGATGGCGATGGCCCACGACCGTGACAGCGGGATCTCGATGGGATCCGCTGGAGGCGACATGATGGTGGCGCCGGCCTTTCTGGCTGGGAACGCGCAAGGCGACAATGGGCGGTAGGCGGATGGAGCGGATCGCGTGCGTCGCGTAACGCGGTCCGTGCGGTGAGGAGAACAGCCACGACCAAGCGGGGAGTCGTTCCCTCTCCTGGTCGTGGACTGTCTTCTCCAATCCGACCTTCGCGCGCCGGTGTACTCGTGGGCGGACCGCAGGTGGAACCTCGGCCGGTGACCGGATCTGGTGGCCGGTTCAATACGCAACTGGGAGGACGAGAGACAATGATGCGCATACTGGCACTCACTGGCGGGGCTCTTCGCGCCCGCCGCCATGGCACGCGGATTCTGGTCGCCGCGCTCATGCTGCTGACTGCAGGCCTCTGGGGTACGGGAGTCGGGCCGAAACCAACGGCAGCCGCGACAACCTCGCCCAAGGCGTACGTCGGGCTGTACGGTGAGAGCGCGATTGGCGTCATCGACACCGCGACCGGGCAAACACTCCATACGATCACGATTCCGGCGGGACCCGAGGCCGTCATTGTGACACCCAACGGGCAACGCGTGTACGTCACAAGCGAGGACGAAACCGAACTCAGCGTGATCGACACCGCCACCGACAAGGTCGTCAAGACGCTCAAGCTCGGGGACGGGCCGGAGGGCATGGCGCTGTCGCCCGACACCAAGACCCTGCTGGTCGCGGTCTTCTTCGACAACAAAGTCGACGCGATCGACACCTCCACGTTCCGAGTCGTCGCCCAGTTCCCGGTCGCAAGACCCCACGGCGTGGCGTACTCGCCGGATGGTCGCACGGCGTACGTCGGACAGCAGGACGCGCCCAGCAACAACGCGATCGTCGTCTTGGACGTCCCCGCACGGCGCGTGGCGGCGCGGCTGCCGGTTGACCAGACACCTCGCGGACTGACCGTGAGCCCGGACGCCAAGTCGGTGTACTTCACCACCGCCAACAGCGCCGCGGTGCAGATCCTGGACGCGGCGACCAATACGATCACGGCACAGATCCCTGTTGGTCCAATACCGCACCAGATCGCGTTCACGCCGGACCACAAGCGCGCGTTGGTCGTGGTCCAGGGTACCGGTCAGTTGGCAATCGTCGACGCCGCCTCGCATCAGGTCGTGCAGGACGTGGCGGTCGGTCACTTTCCCCATTGGGTCAGCGTTACATCGGACGGCGCCCTCGCGTACGTCACCAACGAGGGCGACGACAACATCTCGGTCGTGGACTTGGCGAAGGCGAAGGTCGTCGCGACGCTCCCCACCGGCAACGAACCACGAAAGATCTCACTCCAACACGGCGCGGGCGCGATGGGCGAGTATCTGGCGCCCACGACCACGCCGGTCGCCGCGGGGTTCGCGGCGAGGGCGGCCCAACCCGCGCCGGCGCCCCAGGCGGGCGACGCGCAGATCCGCATGCGGGGGTTTGCCTTCGGTCCCAACACGGTGACCGTGGCCGTCGGCCACACGGTGACATGGATCGACGATGATGCTGTGCCGCACAACGCCACGTCGCGGATCAAGCAGTGGGATACCGGCCAGCTGGTGCCGGGAGGAAGCTTCACCGTCACGATGACCAAGCCGGGCACCTATTCGTACATCTGCAACGACCACCCATTCATGCAGGCGAAGGTGATCGTGACGCGATGACGGTCCGCGGGCGCCGGTGCCGGCGAGTCCCGCCCTTGGGGGCTTGCCGGCGCCTTCGGCGCCAACGTGACACCACGGATGTGCGTTCGCAAGGGTAGGAATCCAGCGCGTCGAGAGGGGCACGCGGATGGTCACGCCACAGGCAACAGGCCCGACGTCGGCCGGGCGACGCTCGCAGAACATCAGCTCCGGCGGATCGCCGGCCCGCGACATGCGGTGGTTGTCCGTGGCGCTCGCCGTGGTGGTGGCGGCGGCGGTCGCGGCCACGGCGGCGACGGTTCGGACCCGGCTCGCCCCGGTCGCGCTCGCGGGCGCCGTCATGAATCCGCCCGTACCCGCATACGAGTTCCGGCTGCCCGACCAGGACGGCCACCTCGTCTCGCTCGCTGACCTCCGCGGCAAGGTCGTGGCGCTCACGTTCCTCTACGCGCACTGCCCGGACGTGTGCTCGCTCATCGCCGACGCGTTTCACAAGACGTACAGCCTGCTCGGCCCCGTCACCGACCGCGCGGCGTTCGTCGCGATCAGCGTGGACCCGCGCGGCGATACCCAAGAGTCCGTGCACACGTTCCTGGCCGTTCACCACGTGCAGGGCGAAATGGCCTACCTGCACGGGCCGGTTGCGCAACTCCGGCCCGTCTGGGCCCATTACTACGTCGGGAGCGACGCCCAAGAGGTCAATCCCGAGTCCGTTGCCGCCGCGACGCCCACCGCCGCGCAAGTAGGCCACACGGCAATCGTGTACGTGATCGACCCGGCGGGCAAGATCGCCCTGTTCCTTCCCGGGAACCTCGATCCGCAGGATCTCGCCGCTGACATCCGAGCTCTCGCGAAGCCGTAGCCGCGTCCGTCTCATGCGCCGGGGACCGGATCCGCGGATGTCGTGTTGCGCGGCCGCGTTTGTGAAGGCAGGAAGACGCTCAAGACGGTCCCTGATGCAACCGAACGGCTCGTCGGCGCTGCGGCCACCCATATTCTCGCAATCCAGGTGTCCCGCCAGGTTGGACCAGCACTCGGATCGACCCGTGGGGCCCTGGCCCGGGGCGGCACCGAATTGGCGTACAACGCATGAGACGGAGGATATCGCACATGACCGGACTGTTTGCGAGTGCCCATCGCTCGGTCGTGCATGAACAACTGAACGGCGCGGGACTGCGGGGCAGGCGGCGCCTCGCGGTCGTGCTGCTGCTGATGGCGGCCACATTCGCCCTGGCGGCCGGTCTTCACCGGCTCGGTGCGGCCACGGCGGGGCCCAACGCGTCTCTCGGACGCTCTCGGGAGCTCCTCATGGGCGGCCTGCACGTCGGCACGCGACGCCTGCAGACCCCAGTCGCCGCAGGTGTCGACGGCGAGACCGCCGGACCGTTGCAGGCCGCCGCGAGTCAGTCGACCATCATCCACATCAAGAACTTCGCCTTCGGCCCTGCGAGCGTGACCGTCGCACCCGGCCAGCAGGTCACTTGGGTGAACGATGACCCGGTCCCGCACACTGCCACAAGCGCGAAGAAGGCCTGGGATACGGGGCCGTTGCAGTCGGGAGGGACCTTCAGCGTCACGTTCACGAAGCCGGGTACCTACGTCTACACGTGCACGGTGCATCCGTTCATGCAGGCCACGATCACCGTCCGTTGAGATCGGGCTGGATCTGCCCGGGTGGATCGAACACCCTCCCGTCGAGCCGGTAGCGCGGCGGAAGCCCCGGGATCGGCGAGTGCGAGCGACCTCCTCTACCGCGCGGCCGGGAATCGACTGGGGCGTGCCTGACGGCACGGCGCCCGAGCGCCTCACGCGGTGGCGCGTGCTGAGGTATCGGTACGGGTAGGTACGAGGCCGTCTGGGCGGGGACGGTGACGCGCTCAGCGTGTGCCGATGCGCAGACGGAGGAGGGCGGGGCCTAAGTCGATTCCTTACAAGCACGGGCTAGTAAGATATGGCGCACCCGGAGGGATTTGAACCCCCGACCTACTCACTGTGTTTAGGCCTTCTTGCCGAGAGAACACGCCGTTTATACAGCAAATTCCAGGTGGGTTCACGGCACCCGCTTTCGCGGAACAGGGTGTGCTCGCTCGCCCCAAAAAGAAGCAATCTCCGCCGTCCGTCTCTGAACATCTTCCTCCTGACTTATTAAAGCGAGTGTACGAGATGGGCTTTCACCTTCGGCCGGCCTTCTGGGGGCGGGGGTTGGCGGAGGAGGCGGGACGGGCCATCATCGCGTTCGCGTTTGAGACCACGGTTCCATTGTGTTACCTTGTCGAACGATTCCAGGCGTCTTTGCCGCCGAGCGTGTCCAAGGCCAGCTTTGGTATCTAAGAGCAGAACGCTGCCGGCGCGCGGGCCCGCGTCGGCAGCGTGTCGGATCCGGGTTGGGTCGCCGCTTCAGTGTGATCTATTGCAGTGGCTCAATCTCTCCCGGTCGCCACGTCTGGTCAAACCATGGCTCCAGAGGCTCCCAGAGACGCAGTATCACGTTCCAGCCCTTGCCCGGCACCGTCTGCACCCAGTTACCTTTGCCGGTCGGAGGCGTGGGGCCGAAGTAGATGTCGACCGAGTGATCTGGGTTGACGACCAAACTCTTCGACATACTACTGACCGCAGGCAAGGGCTGATCCGTCTGCAACATGGAACGGAACTGGTTATCGTAGACCATGATGGACCAGAACGTCTTGGCGGGAATGGGGGCGAGCAGGTGCAGCCGGTAGAACTTGGCGCCGTCGAGCGGCGCGCCGGACGCGTCGACGGCCGCCCACGCGGCCTGGGCCCCTTGCCCAACCGACCCTGCTTCCATCGCGGGCGTGACACCCGTGGCCAACCAGGAGTACCAGACGTACGCATCTAGGTCGCGCACCCCAGGTATCACAGTGAATTGATAGCCGCCCGTGAACGGCTTACGCCAGGCGCTGTGCGGGTAGTAGTACGCGGCCTGCTCGCGGGTTCTGAACGCGAGTGCGCGCGCCGTCCCGTCTCCCACCGCCGCCGCTTCGGTCAGAATCTGCCTCATGCGCACGTCGGGCGCGAACGGTCGCCCCTTAACGATTCCGATCGATGCGTAGAGTCCTAGCGTGTTCGCATCCAACGAGTCACTCGGCTCTTCCTGAACGACCTGGTTCAGGAGTTCCCAAAACCGGTAGTCCGCCGGCGCCACGAAGTTCGAATACACTCCCGAGACGTTCACAAATCTCATCGGCGGCGCGGCGGCGGCATGACCCAACGGGTAAATCCTTAGCGTCCTCTTGACGAGGTCCACCGCCGGGGCCGTCATCCCGTTGACGAGGAAACTGCGGAAGGCGAACCAGTTTCCATACGTGCGCGACCGTACAACGACGTAGCCGGTCGGGACCGCTCCTTTGTAATCCGGCGGCAGGAGGACGTACTTCCCACCCTTGCCCTTGTCGGGGCCGGTCAGTCCAGTGTCGGTGACCCATCGGTACCAAAAATCGTCGATGCCACCATCCGAACCCGGAGGCGTTTCGATGACAAGCGGGCCCTTGTGAGTGTCGAGCCAGAGGAAACTGTAAACGATGTTACTGTTCGCCGTTAACTCGATCGTTCGCGCATCAACAAGGTTCCCCCAAATCACATCCGTCTGATTGTCTGGACCCCAACGACGCAGGCCCTCGCGCATGCCCGCTTGATTCACCGCAGCGATCGCCATCAAGTACGCTTGAACGGCTCGCTCGAAATCGAGATTGTCGTAGAGTAGTTGGACGGTCGCCTTGTCCGGAAAGCCGTCGTTAAACCGCAGCGCTCCCAGCCGCGTGTTGACCTCGGCGGGCGCAGCGATCCCGGGCGGCGTCTGCGTCGCGTACTTGTAAGGCGTTTGCGCCGGGCCTACGGTCGCAACCGCGATGGTCATTCCAAGCGCAAATGCCGTAAGTGTTGCCCTGCGAGTCTTGCAGATCGAACACGCAAGAAATTCCATGACACCGTAACCCCCGCTTTGGTCCGTCTCGAGCCGCCTCGAACCGCGAGGGCAGCCGGTCTCGTACATCAGACGCGATACCCTCATTCACGGAGACGTTGCATCCGCTAAGGCGTCTCACAGAATGGCAGGGCTTGGGCTCCGAATACCTGTTAGCCGGGATCCACTCCGGCACGAACTTGAGACCGTACTGACGGCCAAGCGCTTCACGACGCACGGCGAGGTCCTCGGGCCCGGCGGCCGTGCGAACGATCTCGTCCAGTCGCTCGAAGAAACGCTCGAACCCGGCCGGCCAGATGAGTTCGATCAAGCGAGCCGGGCCCGGGCGAGTGACGCGAGTCCGGGAAGGCGCTGCCCCATTCCTGTCGCGGTGAGGTGAAGCACATGTCGAATCGTGTTCCGCTGGGAGCTGGCATGACCGCCGTGGCGCCGCGAGGCGGCGACGCCGGGAAAGTCCTGGTCGGTCTCGTCTGCGTCGTCGCCATCGCGTGGGTCTATCTGCTGGGCGGCGGCGGCATGGCTCAGGCGCCCAGGGGCGGCGACATGATGATGACGATGGTGCGGCCGGCGTGGACGCCAGGTTACGCCGGTCTCATTCTTGTCATGTGGAGCGTCATGATGGTGGCGATGATGCTGCCGAGTGCCGCGCCCGCGATCGTTCAGGTTGTTGGCCGCTCTCGTCGCCGCGCCGGCGGGTCGAGCGGCATGTGGAGGGCGCTCTTCTTCGTCGCCGGTTACCTGGTGGTTTGGAGCGGGTTCGGCGCCGCCGCGACGCTTCTGCAATGGGCGCTCGATTCCGCGCAGCTGCTGTCAGCGACCATGGCCATCCGGGGCGGCGCGGCCGCAGGGGTGGTGGTCGTCGCCGCCGGAGTCTATCAGCTGACCCCGCTGAAGCACGCGTCTCTCGGCCGCTGCCGCGCGTCAGCCGGTTGCTTCGCCGAAGATCAGCGCGAGAGCGCAGGAATGATGGCGCGGCAAGGCCTGCGGTACGGCGTCTACCGCCAGGCGCTGTCGACCCCGTGCCTGAACGCGCTGCGCGCGTGCGAGGGCATCTACCTCGAGGACCTGCACGGCCGTCGCTGCACGAACATCCACGCCGCGCGTTCCCGCTGCGGGGTCGTGCGGAAGATCCCGAGCGCGTTGCCGCCGATGCCGACCGCGTGAGTCAGGTCCCCCGGGAGGAACGCGTCGCCGAGCGCGAAGCGCGTGCCCACCTGCAACTGGTAGTCGCCCCGCGCCGCGACGGACGCGAAGAGCATCGCCGTGCGGCCGGACGTGAAGTCGTCCTCCGCGGTCTTGTGGCCGGCGGGCGGCATCACCTTGTCCACGGTCGCGAGATCGTGCCACAGTCGGAGGACCCGGACCGCCTGCGGGCTCGTGAGGGTCACGCGGCAGGCCGGCGCCACCACGGTGCCACCGGCCTGCCACACCATTGAGAGGAAATACCACGGCGTGTCCGCGGCGGTCTCAAACCCCCACCGCGTGCGCCCGCCGATCCCAGGCTGCGTCAGCGAACGCGCGGCGCGCACGAGGTCGTCCCAGGCGCGCGGCGGCGCCCTCGGGTCGAGCCCCGCGCTCTTGAACGCGTCGCGGTTGTACCAGAGCGACGGCGTGCTCACGTTGAACGGCATCACCCAGATCCGGCCCTTGTAGGTGAACCGGTCCCACAGCGCGGGCCACACGTCGGCGCGGTCCGCCGGGCTCATGAACGTCTGCACAGGCACGAGCGCGCCGCCGTCCGCCATCTGGGGAATGCCCCAGCGCTGGCCCAGTTGGGCGACGTCGGGCACGCGGCGGCCGGCGATCGCCGCCAGAACCTTCTGCGCGACGTCGTCGTAGCCGCCCATGAACTGGGCGTTCACCGTGATCTCCGGATGCTGCCGTGCGAACGCTTGGAGCAGCGTCGTCAGATCGGTCGCCGTCGTCGGTGTCGTCGTCCAGAACGTGAGCGTGACCGTGGGCGCCGCGGCCGCCCGCGGCGCGGAGCCAAGCGGCGCCGCCAGGATCAGCAGCGCGGCCAGTGCCGCCAGCGTCCGGAGTCCCTTCATGCGCATCGCGCCCACCTCACGCCCTCCCGCTCATGACCCGAGGCCGGACGGCGGCCGCCAGCCAGTCCGGATGGTCGACCGTGGCCCCGTCCGCCCCGCAGGCGATGACGTGCCGTACCGACGCCTGGTCCTGCAGGCCCCACGCCCGCACCCGCAGTCCGTGGCGGCGCGCGAGGTGCACCGCTCGGGCGTGAGGGTCTCGGCCTCGGGACAGATCTGCGCGCCCCGGATGGCGCCCACGGCCGTCACCGCCTCCGCGGTGATTCGCGGCACGAGCCAGCCGACCGGCGCCCACTGGGCGCGCCGGCGCACCACCTCAAGCACGGGGTATTGAAACGATGTGAACACCACCGCCGCCCACATGCCGGCGCGCTGCACCTCGTCCAGCGCCGGGTTGACCGCCTCCGGCACCTTCAGCTCCAACTCGAACTGCACGCGCCCCATGTACCGGCCGAGAAACGAGCGCAGATCCGGGACCCGGAGCCCGCCGAAGCGGGGATGGAACCACCGGCCGGCGTCCAGGATCTGGAGGTCCGCGAACCGCAGCGAGTCCACCGCGCCCCGCCCGTCGGTGCTGCGGTCCACCGTCGCGTCGTGCAGGAGTACGACGACCCCGTCGCGCGTCACGCGCAAGTCCGTCTCGATCCCGTCCGCGTCTATCTCGACGGCGAGGTCGAACGCGGCGAGCGTGTTCTCCGGCGCGTAGCCAGACGCCCCGCGATGTGCGACTGCCTTCACGCTTGGACCCTCCCGGGGGGCCGTGTCAGCCCTTGAGGCCGTACGCGGTCAGCCCCTCCACAAAGTGGCGTTGCACGAGCACGAACACCACCACGATCGGCACGACGATCAGCGTCGAGGCCGCCATCAACTGCGGCCAGCGGTTCCCGAGGTCGGCGTCCATGAAGTACCGGAGCGCCACCTGCACCGGGCGCATCTCGGTCCGCTCGGTCACGACGAGCGGCCATAGGTAGCTGTTCCAGGCGCCGATGAACGTCAGCAGCGCCAGCGACCCGAGCGCCGGGCGCGACACCGGCAGCAGGATCCGCACGAGGAACTGCAGCTCGGCCGCCCCGTCGAGCGCTGCGGCGTCCTCGAACTCCTTGGGCACCGTGAGGAACGCCTGGTGCAAGAGGAAGACGGCAAACCCGCTGCTGAGGAACGGGACGATCAGGGCGAAGTAGGTGTCCACCCAGCCGAACGTCCGCACGATCAGATACGCGGGAATGATCGTGATCTCGCCCGGGATCAACAGCGTCGCGATGAAGAATCCGAAGAACAGCCGCCGCCCCGGGAACTCGCGGCGTGCGAGCGCGAACGTCGCGAGCGATGCGCTGGCCAGCTGGCCGAGCGTGATCGCGCCGGAGACGAAGAGGCTGTTCAGGAAGAAGCGGCCGAACGGCGCGGCGCGCACGGCCTCCACGTAGTTCGACCAGCGCGGGTGCGGGGGAGCCAGACCGGCGGCGTGCGGAATACGTCGGCCGGCGCGTCCAGCGAGGTCGAGAGCATCCAGAAAAACGGCAGCAGCATCGCCGCTGCGCTTACAGCGAGCACTCCGTAGACGGCGCGGTCTGCGATCCACCGGCGCGCGCGGCGCGCGGCGTGACGCCCGCGGACCGGCACGGACGGCGTCGGGTCCGCCGGCCGGCGTGTCATCGGGCGGCCTCCGCCCCGCTCACCGCGTCCTTGAAGAACCGCATCTGCGCGGCCGTGAGAACCAGGAGGATCAGAAACACGACCCAGGCGAGCGCCGAAGCGTAGCCCATCTCGAACGTCTGGAACGCGTGCCGCCAGAGGCTGTACACCAGCACGTCCGTGGCGCCGGCGGGACCGCCGTCGGTCATGAGGCTGACCTGCGTGAACACCTGGATCGCGTCCACGGTCGAGATGATCAGGACGAACAGGGTGGTCGGCGAGAGCAGCGGGAGCATCACGCGCCAGAACGCCTGGGCGCGCGTCGCGCCGTCGATGGCCGCGGCGTCCTCGAGTTCGGGGGGAATCCCCTGCAGCCCCGCGAGGAATAGCACCATGTCGTAGCCGAGTCCCTTCCATGCGCTCATTACGACGAGCGCGAGCAGCGCGGTCCGCGGATCGCTGAGCCAGCCGAGGGCTGGCAGGCCGAGCGCACGCAGGAGCGTGTTCATGAGCCCCACCTGCGGATGGTAGATCCACGCCCAGACCACCGACATCGCGACGGTCGACGTCACCGTCGGGGCGAAGAACGCGGTCCGGAACAACCCCCGCGTGCGCAACGGGCGGTTCAGCAGCGCCGCGACGGCGAGGCCGAGCGCGGCGGACAGGGGGACCGTCCCTGCGGTGTACGCGAGCGTGTGCTCCAGCGCGCGGCGGATGTCCGGGTCGGCAAGCAGGCGCCGGTAGTTCTCGAGCCCGACGTAGGCGGGGACCGGGCGGATGAAATCCCAGGACAGCAGGCTCAGGTAGAAGCTGTAGGCGATGGGGAACATCACGAACATGACGACGATGGCGGTCGCGGGCAGCACGTAAGCGTAGGGCGCGAGGCGCGCCCACGTCCACGATCGCGCGACGACCACCGGACGTTCCTGTTCGGGTCGTCGTGCGCGCAGTGGCAGGACGCCGCGGTGTTCTTGATACACGTCGGCGTCGGTTCGATGGCTGGTCGGGGGACTGTGCACCGCTGGCTCGACGATACGCCCGAGCAGTTAACGAGACGACCGATCGCGGCCGAACGGACGCAAAAGAACGTGTCAAGACTCACAGCAATCCACAGGTTGTGCACCACGGCGCCCCTCACGCCGGCGCGGCGCAGCGGCCCGGCCGGCCTCGGCCCGACGTTAAGGTTCCGTTGCCGATCGCGGTAGAACGGGGGCGGTTTCGTCGACTGTATTTGCCCAACGCTTCATCTTCGCCGCATTGAGGCCGTCCGGTTTCCGAGGGTATCATGAGTGCGAAGGTCGGTGGGGCCGCGGTCCGCCGGTCTTCCGGATCAGGGTGCGCGCCGTGTGCCCGACGCGCTGTGCCTGGCGTGATCCGGCGGAGGGGACGCGTCGCACCCGGCGCCACTCTGGCGCCCAGCGGAGGTGTCGCGGCGGATCCGTTCGAGGGTGCCACTCGCCCCGGTGCTGCACGATGTTCGGCGACGTCAGGCTGGTGCGAGTGGCGCGGAGCGAACCGCAGATGCCGAGTGGGCCAGCGGGGCGCCGGTCTTGGCGACGAGGTGCGGGGCACGCTCCGCGGGCGTTTCCGCGTTTGGCAGGCGGAGGCATCGGAGGACGTCTTGATGGCGTGCGTGTCAACTCGATCGGTTGCTCGGGCGTGGGCGTCACCGGCGCGGAGGATCTCGACGCACGGCTTCCTCGAGGAAGAATTCCATCTAGTACTTTCGTACAGGGCGCGGCCGAAAGTCCCATGGCGTGCGTCCCCAGACATCCGTACGCTACGGGTAAGCAACGCGCAGTCGATCAGATCCGTTCGCCTAACGGGTTCCCGTAGTCACGGGGAGGAACCGCGATAGCAGCCTACGAGCGGCGGTCTGCGCACACGACGCGAGATGCAGGCGTGACCAGTCCTGCGCTGTCTGTCTCTCCGTCGTCGGCCGGCGCGCCCGTTCCGCAACGGACGCGCCGGCCACGCGGCGGAGCTGCGCACGCGATCCGCATCGTCATCGTTGACGACCACACCGTGTTTCGCTCGGGGCTCCGTGTGGCCTTGGAGGGTACGCCGGACATCGAGATCGTGGGCGAAGCCAGCGGCGGCCAGGATGCGGTGCGGCAAGCACTCGAGCTTCACCCGGACCTAGTGCTGATGGACCTCCACATGCGCGGCGGAGGCGGCATCGAGGCGACGCGCACGATCCGAGGGGACGATCCGAGCGTGAAGGTCCTCCTGCTCGGAGATTTTGAAGACTTGAATCTCGCGCACCAGGCTGCCGCGGCGGGTGCCACCGGGTATCTGTCAAAGGATCTATCCGCCGCCGACCTGATCACCGCGATCCGCAGCGCGCGCCACCGTCGGGCCGCGCTGACCCCGGGTGCCACCGGGCCGCTGGTCGGGGCCCCCGCTGGCGCGGGCGGCGAGCCGACGAGGCGCCAGCCGTACGGCCTGAGCGCCAGGGAGTTGGAGATCCTCACGCACGTCGTGCAGGGGTTCAGCGACAAGGAGATCGCGGCCAGGCTGTTTCTTTCTCAATCCACGATCAAGAGCCACCTGCGAGCGATGTATCGCAAGCTCCATCTCCGGAACCGCGTCGAGGTCACCGCGTACGTCGTCAAGCACGGGCTGTTGCGCATCGACGCGGCGCCGCCGGCCGATCGTTCCGCCTCGCTCGCTACCCACCCCACTCCAATGGTGCGTTCACGGGCTACGTAGCGAAGATCGCCGGCCCGGGCGTCCTGAACAGGCGGACCGTTCCGGCGGCCCCACACGCTCGACCGAGAGCAAGGACGCCGCGGCTCGAGGAGGGCCGCCCAGCTCGCGGCCTCGCCATCCGAAAGGGCAAAAAATCGTTTTCTCACTGATTCTAGAGGCCCGCGAAGACGCCTGCCAAGACCGCGAAGTACCCCAAAATTACGGTTACCGAGCGGCGAAGTGTTGCCTCACAATCCCCATTACCCAGGGGAGGGAGGCGACATGGGTCCCCACAGTGTGCGCGAATACGCTGCATCCCTTCGTCCTCGCTATCGTCTGGCCTCTCGCCGCGACGAGAGTCGCCTCTTGGATGAGTTCTGCGGGTCACGGTGCGGCATCGGAAGGTCGCCATTGGGCTGCTGCGGCACCGGCCGAAGCGCGCGCGCCGTCGGGCGGGACGCCCCCGGCAGTATCTGCG
>Ga0209415_10013939_pt1 | contig 13172 bp, 11 predicted proteins | sample PeaSoiSIISIP2007_FD_187696 | JGI IMG/M metagenome (GOLD analysis project Ga0209415, IMG submission 187696) | Peat soil microbial communities from Weissenstadt, Germany - SII-SIP-2007 (SPAdes) (version 2) | ecosystem: Environmental > Terrestrial > Soil > Wetlands > Peat | place: Germany... | reverse complement strand
GCCACGCCGCGATCCGCCGCGCCCTCGCGGCCGACATCAAAGCCGGTCGCTTCGTCCGCGGCGCGAGCACCATCACGATGCAGCTCGCGAAGAATCTCTTCCTCTCTCGCGAGAAGACGTTGGCGCGGAAGCTCGAGGAGCTCGTCCTGGCGGACTATCTGGAGCAGGCATTCACGAAGGACGAGATGATGGAGCTCTACCTCAACATCATCGAGTTCGGACCCGACCTCTACGGCGTCACAGGGGCCGCCGCGCACTACTTCGGACGGAAGCCGAGCGAGCTCAACCTGGCGGAATCCCTCTTCCTATCGTCGATCCTCCCGAGCCCAATCCAGTTCCATAAGCTGTACGAGAAAGGTGGGCAGCTCAGCGAGGGGTGGATGCGGACGATCCACGCGCGTATGGAGCTCGCGGCGCACAACGGGCTGATCTCGCCGGCCGAGCTCGCCGAAGGGCTTACCGAGGTGGTCACGTTCCACCTCGAGGGCGATCCTCCACCGACACCGCGCCCACCCATCACGACGCCCTCCCATCGCGAGAACGCCACGGAATGGCAGGAGCTCAACTGAGGCTGCGCTATTTCTTGCCCATTCGTCGCAGTCGACCGAAAAACTCCTGGAGTCGCGCCATCGACTCGTTGGCCATCACGCCGCGCACCAGCTCGAACTCATGGTTGAGGCGCGGGTCTCGGCCGATCGAGTAGAGCGAGAATGTTCCGCCGCCCTTCGGGTCGTCGCAACCATAGACAACGCGGCGAACGCGCGCGTGGAGCAGCGCCCCCGAGCACATCACGCATGGCTCGAGCGTGACGTAGACGGTGCATCCCTCGAGGCGCCATGAGCCCGTGGCCCGCGACGCTCGCTTCATCGCGACGATCTCGGCGTGCGCCGTCGCGTCGTTCTGCTGCTCTCGCAGGTTGTGCCCCCGTGCGAGCTCGACGCCGTCGACGCCGCGGACGACGCACCCGATCGGGACCTCCCCCTCCCGCGCTGCCAGGTCGGCTTCGCCCAGAGCAACGGCCATCCACTCCTGATCGTCGTCCACGCGCGCTCGCCCGTCGCCCCGCGCTCCCGATGAATCTAACCCGTGCGGTCGCCAAGCGACCCCACGAACGCGCGCGCCCAGGAAGATTCGAACTTCCGACAACTGGTTCCGTAGACCAGTGCTCTATCCAGCTGAGCTATGGGCGCAATCGAAGCGGCGCGAACATACTCTCGGAAGGCGGGGAGTCAACGGGTTCAAGCCGTTCCGACTCGACGGATCGCGCCTCGTGTCTCTGAAAACATTGCGGACCGGCCCTGCCACCGCGACTGCGATGTCAGCGGGCACGCGCAGGCGAAGCTGCGAATCTCCGGAGAATTCTCGAGTTCATCCTGCGAACCGGCGATCTCCGCAGATGGCACGGTCGCTGCTCTAAGGGGCCGGCGGGGCGGGCGCCAGACGGGGCGCGCCACCAAGATTAGTCGGCTGGGTCCACCGGGGCTGCGGTGGTCAAGCCGGCTGCGGCTTTTCCCTTCGAGCCGCGCACCTTCGCATCGGCTGGCTTCGCTCGCTTGCACTGCTTCCTTACCCGAGCTTCCTCCCTTTTCTTGATACTGCCGCAATGACCGCCCAGCGTGGCGGGTTCTCGGCCGCGTGAAGCGCTCGACGCGTGCCTCTCTCCGGGGCGCGCGTTTCGCGTTTTGTGGCCCCGACCCGCTGGCGTGCGGCAGTGCTACCCTTCGTCCATGGTGCGCCATGACGAAGGCGAGCGAAGAACCGCAGGAGCGCAGCGGAGCCGGTCTTCTCGCTGCACTTCTCGAACGGGTGCAACTCCCTCCCCGGCAAGCGTCGGCTCGAGCCGAGCCGCTCACGTCATGGCGAGGGCAGCTTCGACGGAGCGGGTTCCGAAACGCGCAGCCGTTCCCGCCGGGGTACCGATCGCAGCACGCGTGCCGGAAGTCGGGACGGACGGTTTGAAGGGGGATCTTGCTCTCTCACCGCTGAGCTTTCGTTCCTCACGATGAAAGGACAGGGTCTACCGATGCTCGCGCGGCACGCCTCGTTTGGCACGGTCGTCACCGCGGTCGCCCTGGTGCTCGCCGTTGCTGCCTCCCCTAGGGCGAGCCTCGCCGACGGGCCGCGAGGGCGGGGCTGGGTGGGCATCGCGATGTCGGTCCCCGACGGGTCTCTCGGGGTCAAGGTCGGGCACGTGATCCACGGATCTCCCGCGGAGAAAGCGGGCGTCCAATCCGACGATCGCATCACGCACGTGGACGACGCGCTCGTGACGACCTCGCGTGACGTCGTCCTCGCCCTCGGGCGCCACGCGGTCGGCGATTCGGCGCAGATCACGATCGTGCGTGCGGGCGCGACGCAGCGCCTCAGCGTCGTCCTTGCGGAGTATCCGTCGAGCGACGTGATGCTCCGGATGGACCGCGTCGGGAATCCGGCGCCGGCCTGGGAAGGGCTCACCCCGACGAGCGGCTTTCCCTCTTCGTTGGTCGGACTTCGCGGACGTGTGATCGTGATCGACTTTTGGGCGACGTGGTGCGGACCGTGTCGCGAGATGGCTCCCGTCATCAGCGGCTGGGCCGCCCGATACGGCGCCGAAGGACTGAGCGTCGTCGGCATCACGACCGACTCCGCGGAGGTCGCCGCGCGCTTCAAGGACCGCCTCGACCTCCGCTACCCCATGGCCAGCGATCCTCACGCGTCGACTTCCCTCGCGTACGGCGTCTCCGCGCTCCCTACTTTGTTCGTCGTCGACAAGCGCGGCGTCGTGCGGGACGTCGCGGTCGGCGAGGAGCCAGGCCAGGAGGCGCGCATTGAAGCGCTGATTCGCGTGCTGCTCGCCGAGCCAGCGTCGAACCCATGACGTCTCTTCAGATGCCCGAGCCGAGCGCCCTCCCTCGCCTCGTCGACGAGCTCGTGTGGACGCTCCGTCGCCACGGGCTCGCTGTCGCACCGTCGCAAGTCATCGACCTGTTACGCGCCTTCCGCGCGCTCGGGTGGGACGACGCGTCCGCCCTACGTGAAGCGACCGCGGCGGTCGTCCTTCACCGCGCGTCGGATCGGCCCTCGTGCGACGCGGCGTTCACGGCGTTCTTCGCGCAGCGGGCCCCGTCGCTCGACCTCTGGACGCGCCTCTCCGCCCAGGGCTTCAGCGACCACGAGCTCGAGGCGCTGCGCGAGATCCTCGATGCCGTGAGCACGACGCCCGCCGAATCGTACGCGCGACTGGGCGCGCTCCTCGAAGGGGGCTTCGAGCTCGACCACTTGCTGCAGCTCGCAGGCGTTCGCCGGGACATCGCCGCGCTGGAGAGCCCGCTGCAAGTCGGGTTCGTCACGCAGCGCGTCGCGCACGTGCTTGGCCTCCAGGGCGCACGCGCGCGCCTCGCCGAGCTGCGCCAGCACCTCCGAGGGGCGCTCGGTGACCGCGGCGACGTCCTCACCGACGCCCTCCTCCGAGAGCTCGATGCCGCGGGTGATAAATTTCGCGATCACCTCCAAGCCGCGCTGGCGCGGCGCGACGAGGACGCCCGCGCGAAGGCTCGCGGCCGGAGGAGCGAGGACACGCCGTTCACCTCGTTGGGCGACGTCGAGCTCGAAGAAGTCCGGCGCGCGGTTCGTGGCTTCGCCGAGCGACTGCGCGGGGCCCAGCGCGTGAAGGCGAGGCGCGCGCGGCGCGGACGCATCGACGTCGCGCGCACGATGCGCACGCTCGCACGGACGGGCGGCGTCCCGTTCAAGCCCGTCCGCAGGCACCGCCGACGCGACAAGCCGCGCCTCATCCTCCTCTGCGACATCAGCGAGTCCGTTCGCACGGTGTCGCGCTTCATGCTGGAGCTCGTCTTGGCGGCCCACGAGCTCTTCGACCGCACGCGCAGCTTCGTATTCGTCAGCGAGCTCGGCGAGACGACGGCGCTGTTCGAGCGCGAGCCGGCTCGGGTCGCGCTCGTGACGGCCTATGGAGGCGGCGTCGTTCCGATCACCGACAACTCGAACTACGGGCGCGTCCTCCGCTCCTTCGAGTCGCGGCACCTGGCCGAGATCGACGCCCGCACGACGGTCGTCATTCTCGGCGATGGCCGCACGAACTACCACGACGCGGCCGAGCCTAGCCTCACCCGCATCCGCGCCCGCGCGCACGCGGTCTACTGGTTCTGCTCCGAGCCAAAGGTCGGCTTCTGGGTCGGCGACAGCGCGATGCTCCGCTACGCGCCGCTCTGTACACGGGTCTTCGAGGTCACCACCGCGCGCGAGCTCGAGGACGCGACCCGCGCGCTCGTCAGATCGAGCTGACCGGCCGCATCAGAGCGCGTCGGTTGGCGCGTGGAGCACTTCGAGCGAACCCTCGAGCCGCTTGCTCACCCACACCTTGTTGTGCGTGTCCACGATGACCGCGCCAACTCCGTCGAGCGACTCGACGAGCGCGAGCCCTTTCTCGGGCCCCAGGATGAAGACCGCGTCGTCGATCTCGTCCGCGACGAGCGCCGTCGGCGCCCAGATCGTGACGCTGCGGCTCGCGGTGGCAGGGTAGCCCGTGCGCGGATCGATGATGTGGTGGTAGCGCTTGCCGTTCACGATGTAGCTGCGCTCGTAGTCGCCCGCGGTGCTGAACGCGTGGTCGCTCACGTGGAGGAGCGCGAAGTACGACCCTTCCGGCCCCCGAGGATCGCGGACCCCCGCGGCCCATTCCGTCCCGTCGGGCTTTCGGCCGTGGGTGAATAGGTCGCCGCCTGCTTGCGCGAAGTAGGACACGAGCCCCGCTCGCTCGAGCACCGCCGCGGCGCGGTCGACCGCGTAGCCCTTTGCGATACCGCCCAGGCTGATCTTCGTGCCCGCCTGGTCGAGGAAGACGGAGTGGTCGGCTGGGTCGAGGTGCACGTGATGGTAGCCGACGAGGTGCAGCTTCGCCTTCACCTCGGCGGCGGTCGGCGGGTGAGGATCGAGGTCTTGATCGAACTTCCAGAGCCCGTGAAGGCTCTCGAACGTGATGTCGAACGTGCCCTGGCTGATCTCGCTCGTGTGGAGGCTTGCGTCGATTACGTCGAACGTCTCCGGGCTCACGACGACCTTCTCGCGCCCCGACTGCCCGTTGACGCGCGACAGCTCGCTGTCCGGTCGCCACGTGGTCATCAGGCTCTCGATGCGCCGGATCTCGTCGGCGGCCGCGTCGAAGGCGGCGTGGACGGCCGCTTCTCCGATCTGGGGCGTCGTGTACGCCGCGAACGAGAGGTGCGTTCCCATCGCGTGCTTCGAGTCGTCGATGACGCGCGCCGGCACGAACGGCTCGCTCGGTGTCGAAGGTGCCGACGGCGCCGGGGGCGGCGAGGGGGCGCTCGACGAGGGCGGCGCGTCCGGGCGCGGCTCCGGTCCGCGACAGCCGACGACGCCGAGCACGGCGGCGGTCGCGAGAGCTTCGAGGGCAACGAGGCGAGGCGAGCTCATGGGAGGGAGGACGGAGCGCACTACGCTCCGGCGCGAGGGAGCCTCGTCACGCGGATCTTGCGCCCACTCGCGATGCGCTCGAGCAGCTCGCAGAGCTCGGCGTGCCGTGCGACTGCAGGCATCCGCTCGTACTCGCCGTTCCACAGCTCGAACATCACCGAGCTCTCGTCGACGACGATGCGCTCGACCTGCGCCCACGTCCACCGGCGGATGCGCGGCATTCCCAGCGCGAGCAGATAGCGCGCCTCCACGCCGTCGGCGCGCACCACGAGGCCTCGCATCTGGGCCCGCGCGACGGTGCCGACGGCGCACACCAGCACGATGAGCGAAAGACTCAGCGAACCGATGGGCCGGCCGCGGTCCTGGTCCGCCAGCCAGGTCGACAGGGCCGGCGCCGACGACGCGCTCTCTCCGTACAGCACGGCAGCGACCATCGCCCCCGCGAACAGCAGGAAGAAGAGCGAAGCGACGCGCTGCCGCATGGGGGGGCCGAAGCGAAAGAGGTCCGTCTCCGTCGGGCTGTACGCCATCTCGAAGCGCGCCACCGTCCCATGGACGTCGGTCACCGAGATCCGCTCGCCGTCGTCCGAAAGGGGGGTGGTCGCGAGCCCCTCAGTGGATGGCTTGGCAGGGTCAGGCGGGAGCGTCGGCATCGCGCTCCTCAGTCAAGCATCGTTTGCGACCGGCGGGTCGCTCCTCGCGTCCCCGACCTTGCCATCCGCGTGAGTCGAGTGGGCGCGGCGGTGCTCGCGGACCGACGCGATGTCGCTCTTCGACGGGTTGAGCACGAGGAGCCCGTGGTCCGCGTCGAGGAGCGCGAGGTCGCCGTCCGACGCCCACCGGAAGAGGCCGTTCACGTCGACGATGGCGGGCACGTCGAGGAGGCGGAGCAGCGTTCGCGCGCGGGGCCCCGCGCTCCGCTCGGTCAGCGCGACCCCCACGGGCTGGGCGCGCGACGACACGAGCAGGTCGAACACGCTCAGGTTGTCGCCGATGAGCACCGCCTTCGACGGCAGCTCGGCGCGTTTGTCGCTGGCGGCGAGCATCGAGAGCGCGTCGCACAGGTCCTCGATATCTCGCGCCCGCTCCTCGAGGAACGCGTCCCGCGTGACCGTGGCGGCCGTCCGCGTCACCTCGCGCGCCACCTGCCCGAAGGCGCCGGGCAGCCCCATGCCGTCCCCAGCGAGTTCCTCGACCCGCTCGCGAAACCGTTGGTCGCCCAGAATCTCCGCGTACGTCGCCAGGAAGGCCGCGTCCTTCCCGGCTGACATCTCGCCGGCGCGCGTCGTCAGCGCGAAGATCGCCTTCTCGGCGACGTCGAAGGCGGCGTGCAAGAGGCGTAGGTCGGCGACGGCGCCCTTCCCAGCGGGCGCCGAAGTCGGATGGTTCGGCGGCCTGCGGAGCGCCGCGATCGCGCCGAGCGTTCGGCCCGCGACGAGCGGACGGCCCGGGAGGGTGACGCGACGGGTCCCGCCGCCCGCGCGACGGAGCGGCCCCTTCTCGCGAGAGGCGTCGATGAGCTCCGCGTGCCGCACGCCCGCCGCGACGAGCGCGCCGAGCACCGTGAGCAGCTCGACGTCGGCGTCCGAGAACGCGTGGCCTTTCCGCTGGACGACGACCGCGCCGAGCGGCCCCGTCTTTCCTCGGATCGGAACCGCCAGGAACGCGGGGAAGTTCTCCTCGCCCAGCCCCTCGATGTGCTTGTACGACGCGTGCTCGGTCGCGAGCTCGGCGGAGATGGGGCGGACGTACTCGACGGCCTGGCCCGTGATCCCCTCGCCGACCGACAGCCGCACCTGACCGATGACCCGATGCGGGAAGCCGACGTTGCCGCGCATGACGAGCTCATGCCCCTCCCCCTCGAGCAGGTAGAGCGAGCAGACCGACGCGTCGAGGATGAGGGCGATGCGGCGCGGGGCCTCGTCGAGCAGCGTGACGAGCGGCATCGGTCGCGCGCTGAACGCGACGAAGTCCAGCACTCGGTCGAGGCGTTTGTGGCCCGCCGCATGGACGCGCGAGGTACGGTGCGTCGGCATCGAACGAACGACTCTTACGTGCTCGGCGGCGGGCCGTCCAGGGGAGGCGGCATGACGCGCGACGGCACGGATTTGAGTCGTCCGGGCGACGACGAGCGAGGTAAGTTCCCCCGTGCCCGCTCGATGGGGCACTGCAAGAGGAGCTGTTCATGGCGCTCGATTTTCCGTCGCCCGCGTGGGCCACGGCCTACAAGGATGCCCTCAACGCCAGCCCGGCGTACGCCGAGGCTGGCAAGGACTGGACGCACGGCGTCGTCGCGATGGTCGTCAAGGCCGACTCGTCGATCGGGCTCCCGGAGGACCTCGCCCTCTGGCTCGACGTGCACGGCGGCAAGTGCCGCGACATCAAGCTCATTCCCGCCCCAGAGGCTCAAGGCGCCGCGTTCGTCATCGAGGCGTCGTACGACCGCTGGAAGCAAGTCATCAAGAAGGAGATCGACCCGATCAAAGGCATGATGCAGAACAAGCTGAAGCTGACGAAGGGGCACATGCCGACGATCGTGAAGTACGTGAACTCGTCGCGAGAGCTGGTCGAGACGACCGCGAAGGTGCCGACGAAGTTCCGGAACGACTGAGCGATTGGGGGCTTGGGCCCCCAGAGATCTCCGTCTGGTACCGAGAATTCGCGCGTGCGGCGCGAGACTTCCTGCGTCGGCCGAGCGAAGCCTCGTGTCCCGGACCGAGACTGCGTGGCCGGCGTGTGAAGAATCGTGCGCGAAACGGTCGTTTCCCGACGTGGTGCTTGACCGCGCTCGGTCCCTTCTTCGAGAATCTACAGATGCCTCCCCTTCCCACGACCACCCACCTCGTCCTCGTGGCGGACGACGAGCCCTCGATGCTGGAGCTGGTCGCGCGCCACCTAAAATCCAGCGACGACCCGAAGCTCGATGTTCTCGAGGCGTCGGATGGCGAACAAGCGTGGCAGCTCGCGCGCGAGCGCCTGCCCGACCTCGTCGTGCTCGATGTCATGATGCCGGGGATGAGCGGCTGGGAGGTCTGCCGCAAGATTCGCGAGGACGTCGCCCTGGCGCACACGAGCGTCGTCATGCTCACGGGCATCGGCGAGAACCTGAACCAGATGACGAGCCCGCTCTACGGCGCAGACGCCTACATCGACAAGCCGTTCGACTTCGAGGAGCTCGACGCGAAGGTGAAGCAGGCGCTTGCCGTCCGCGCGACCCTCCGCGGCAGCGTTGCGCGTCCTCCGACGAACGGCATCGGCGGGCCGGCGAAGGTGGCGCGTCCCGCGGCGGCAGCCCCAAAGGCGCAGGCGCGCCCGAAGAAGGTTGCGAAGAAGGCCGCGCCGAAGAAGGTTGCGAAGAAGGCCGCGCCGAAGAAGAAGGTGGTTACGAAGGCCGTCGTCGTGAAACGGGGCGCGGCCAAGCGGGCGAAGAAGGCGGTTCTCCCGAAGAAGAAGGCCGCGCGCGCCCCCGCGAGGGCGGCGTCGCCGCTCAAGGCGAAGAAGCGCCCGAAGCGCTCGGCGACGAAGAAGCGCCGCTGATTCGCGACGCGTGGGCGGCGGGCCGCTGCCGGTTGCGCGCGCGTCTCTTTCGTGTACGAATGATGACTGAATCGTCATTCACTCCGTAGAGGCGCGCCATGCCCAGCCCGTTCCGCGAAGAGCACCAGCAGTTTCGAAAGACCGTCCGCCAGTTCGCGGAGAAGGAGCTCGCCCCTTACGTCGACGAGTGGGAGAAGGCGGAGATCTTCCCGAACGAGGTCTTCAAGCGGGCCGGTGAGCTCGGCATCTTCGGGGCGCACTACCCCGAGGCGGTCGGCGGCGCCGGCGGGGACTTCTGGTTCAGCGTCGTCAAGAGCGAAGAGTTGCCGCGGAGCGGTTCGGCGGGCGTGACGATGGGGCTGCTCGTCCAGGCGGACATGGCGACCCCGGTCATCAACGACCTCGGCACGAAGGAGCAGATCGAAGAGGTGCTGACTCCGGTCCTCAAGGGCGAAAAGATCATCGCCCTCGGCGTGAGCGAGCCGAACGCGGGGAGCGACGTCGCGGGAATCCAGACGTGGGCGAAGAAGGACGGCGACGACTACGTCGTCAACGGCGCCAAGACCTTCATCACGAACGCGTGCCGCGCCGACTACGTGACGATGCTCGTCAAGACCAAGCCCGAGGCGGGCGCGCACGGGTGCAGCTTCTTCTTGGTCCCCACCAAGACGAAAGGCTTCAGCGTCTCGAAGAAGCTCAAGAAGATCGGCAACCACGCGAGCGACACAGCCGAGCTCGCCTTCGAGGACATGCGCATCCCCAAGCGCTACTTGCTCGGCGAAGAGAACATGGGGTTCATGTACCTCATGCAGAATTTCCAGAGCGAGCGCATCGTCGCGTGCACGAGCGCGTGCTCCGGGCAGTCGCTCATGATGGAGATGGCGATCGCCTACGGTCGTGACCGCGTCGCGTTCGGCAAGCCCATCATCAAGCGCGAGTACTGGCAGCACAAGTTCGTCGATCTCACGGCGAAGCTCGAGGCCGCGCGCGCGCTCGCGTACAAAGGGTGCGCCGAGTACAACGAGGAGAAGTTCGTCCAGAAGCTGCCCATCAGCTTCGACACCGTGAAGACGATCTCCCTCGCGAAGATCTTCGTCGGCGACGTCGGCAGCGAGATCGCCGACCAGTGCCTACAGTTCTACGGGGGCGCCGGGTACACCGAGGAGTACCACATCGCGCGGGCGTGGCGCGACTCGCGCCTGTTCCGCATCGGCGGCGGGACGACCGAGACGCTGCGCTACTACACCGCGAAGCTGATGGGGCTTTAGCTCGCGCGACGTCCGTCACGCCCCGTCGGCCGCGGGCACGAGCGCGTCTTCGAGCCACGAGCCGACCGTGACGACCGGGAGTTGCTCGTTCCAGGCCGCTCGGAGGACCTCCGGTAGCGCGATGACCCCCGCGGGGATGCGCCCGCCGCGCTCGGCCGCGTCGTGCATGAGCACGATGGCGCCGTCGGCGAGGCCGCGTCGGATGCGGTTCACGATGCGTCGCGGGACGGCGCTGGCGAAGCCGTCGCGCGCACTCACGCTCCAGCCGATGGTCACGAGGTCCAGCGCGTCGGCGACGCGCGCGATCGTGGGGTTGGTGTGGCCCACGGGGGGGCGGAAGAAGAGCGGGCGTTGGCCGGTGAGCGCTTCGAGCACCCGACTGCCGCGCTCGAGGTCGGCGCGGACGTATGCCTCGGACCGGAGCGAGAACAGCCGGTCGTGCGTGTAGGAGTGGAGGCCGATCTCGTGGCCGCGGCGGACGATCTCGCGGAGAACCTCCGGGTGCTCCTCGGCCTTCTTTGCGATGACGAAGAAAGTGGCCTTCGCCTTGGAGGCGTCCAACGCGTCGAGGACGATCGGCGTGGTCTTCGGGTCCGGCCCGTCGTCGAACGTCAGCGCCACGCCTCGCGCCGTCGGAGGCCCCTGGACGACCGCGTCGACGAACATTCGCAAGCGCAGCGCGAGGACGCCCGACACGATGAGCGCGAAGTACGCGACGAGCACCCCGACGGCGACTGGGACGGCCGGCGGGCCGATGAGCACCGAGCGTGCGGCGAGGACGACGAGCCCGAGGCTCGCGGCGTAGAGGAGGACCCTGGCCGGCGGCACGACGCGCTACTTCTTGGCTCGCTTCGAGCCGACCTCTTCCTCCGCGTCGTCTTCGACGGTCGCGGCATCGCTGGGCGCGCGGAGCCGGCGCGCGGGCGCCTTCCCCACGACTCGACCCCCTTTCGCGTCGGCCGCGTCGTCGCCGGTGTTGTCGATCTCGAAGAAGACGCTCAGCACGGTCGCGATGGCCGGGAGCGAGACCGCCGTCAGGTGGCCGATGGCCGCGTCCCCGAGACCGTAGCGCGTCAGGTCGACGGACGGACCGTGGAATCTCTGGAGGAGGAACATCCCCCCAGCGCCGAGCAGCGCGCCGAAGACCGTCTTCAGGATCGCCTCGATGCCGGCCCCCTTGGCCCAGATGGGCTTGCCCGCGACGAGTCCCGCGACCGCGCCCGTCGCGAGCGCGGCCGCGTACGCCAGGAAGTCGAAATGCTCCGTCTCGAAGCCCGTGACGCCGACGCCCCGGATGAGGGCGGCGGCCGCGAGCCCTCCGATCAGCAGCCCGAGGAACAACCCTTTGACGAGTCGACCGATCATGCGCCCCTCAACGTGGACGGCGCGACGCGGGTCGTCAATGGCCGCGTCACAGGGCGCCGTGGGGGCCGCCGGACGCGATGCGCTCGGCGAGGCGCGTGTGGCGGTCGTCTCGCCGGGACTCCGCGAGCGAAAGCGCGATGGCGCGAGGGTCCGCGACGAGCACGACAAGGCGCTTTCCGCGCGTGACGGCCGTATAGAGCAGCTTCAGGGACAACATGACGAAGTGGCTCGTGAGGAGGGGAATAACGACTGCGGGGTACTCGCTCCCCTGCGCCTTGTGGACGCTGCACGCGTACGCGAGGACGAGGTTGTCGAGGGCGGCCGGCTCGTAGGCGACCAGCCGCCCGTCGACCGTCTCGTCGTCGAAGCGGGCCACGAGTGTGCCAGCCGATGCGTCGACCGCCGCGACGACGCCAAGATCACCGTTCCAAACGCCTCGGTCGTAGTCGTTCTTGAGCTGCATCACCTTGTCGCCGCGCCGGAAGACGCGCTGCCCGCGCGAGAGCGGCTCGCCGCGCGGGTTCAGCGCCGCCTGGAGCGCGAGGTTGATGGCGTGCGAGCCCGCAGCGCCGCGGTGCATCGGCGTGAGGACCTGGATGTCGCGGACGGGATCGAGGCCGAACCGACGCGGGATTCGCGACGCAACCAGCTCGGTGATGGTCTCCGTGGCGGCCTCCGGATCCTTCCGCTCGATGATGAAGAAGTCTGCGTTCGGGTCGCTCGCGGCGGCCGAAAGGGGCGGGAGCCCGTCCTGGATCCGGTGGGCGTTGACGACGATGCGGCTCTCTTCGGCCTGGCGGAAGATGCGCCGGAGCCGCACGCACGGCGCCACCGCGGACTCGATGAGGTCGCGGAGCACCGCGCCCGGTCCGATGCTCGGAAGCTGGCCGATGTCGCCGACGAGGATGAGGCGCGTGCCGGGGGCGATTGCCTGGCAGAGCGCGTCGGCCAGCGGGAGGTCGATCATCGACGCCTCGTCGACGATCACCGCGCCCGCCTCGATGGGCGTCCGCGCGTCCCGCTTGAACGAGCCCCCATGCTGCGGGTCGAACTCCAGTAGTCGATGCAGCGTGTTCGCCTCGATCGACGTCGCCGCCGTCATGCGCTTCGCGGCGCGTCCCGTCGGGGCCGCGAGGCGGACCGCGACGCCCGACCGCCTGAAGACCGCCAGAATCGCCTTCAGCACGGTGGTCTTGCCGACGCCTGGCCCTCCCGTGACGATCACTATCGAGCGTCGCGCGGCCTCGAACACCGCCTCGCGCTGCTCGGGAGCGAGCGTGACGCCCGCCTCCTTTTCGAATGCGGCGACGGCGGCCTCTGCGCCAGGGAGCGGACGCGCCTTCGCCGCCGCGAGCTCGTTCACCCGTTCGGCGAGCCTCCGCTCCGCCACGTGCATGCGCGGCAAGTAGACGACGACATCACCGCCCGCGCCCGGCTCGACGATCACGTGGCCCGCCTGAGAGAGCGCGTGCCGCGCCCGGTCGAGCGCGGCGGATCGGTCGCCCTCCGGAGGTTCGACATCAAAGCCGAGGAGCGTCGTCGCACGGTGATCGAGCGTGCGCTCGGGGG
>Ga0209415_10013938_pt1 | contig 13174 bp, 11 predicted proteins | sample PeaSoiSIISIP2007_FD_187696 | JGI IMG/M metagenome (GOLD analysis project Ga0209415, IMG submission 187696) | Peat soil microbial communities from Weissenstadt, Germany - SII-SIP-2007 (SPAdes) (version 2) | ecosystem: Environmental > Terrestrial > Soil > Wetlands > Peat | place: Germany... | reverse complement strand
TGTCGATCGCGTCGACGTCCTCGTCAACAACGCGGGGGGCATTATCGGCGAGCGCCGCACGACGAAGGAGGGCCTCGAAGAGACCTTCGCGGGCAATCACCTCGGCCCGTTCGTGCTCACGCGCGAGCTCCTGCCGCTCCTCGAGCGCGCGGCCCCGTCGCGCATCGTCAACGTCGCCTCGACGGCACACAAGCAGGTGACGGACATGCGTTGGGACGACCTCCAATTCGCCGAGGGATACTCGCCGATGAAGGCGTACGGGCAGAGCAAGCTCGCCAACATCCTCTTCACGCGCGAGCTGGCGCGCCGCCTCGCCAGCAAGAAGATCACCGTCAACTGCGTGCACCCCGGTGTCGTGCGCACGCGCTTCGGAGAGACCGGTGGCGCGTTCATACGCTTCGGGGTCTCGCTCATCCGGCCGTTCTTGATCGACGAGGTGAAGGGCGCCGACACGTCCATCTGGCTCGCGACCGACCCATCCCTCGAGGGGAAGACGGGCGGGTACTACGCGAAGAGAACGCTGCGCGTCCCGTCCCGAGCGGCCGCGAGCGACGAGGGGGCGAGGCGCCTCTGGGCGATCAGCGAGGAGCTCGCGGGCGGAGATGCGGTGCGCCCGGCGAGCGTGCTCGCGGAGAGCCGCGTCGGCGGCGCCCCAATGCCGTGAGGCCGGCCTCGTGAGCGTCCGCGGCACTGTCCTCGAAGGGCTGCGCGTGCCCGTCATCGGAGCGCCGCTGTTCATCATCTCGAACCCCGACCTCGTTGTCGCGCAGTGCACCGCCGGTGTCGTCGGAGCGTTCCCTGCTCTCAACGCGCGCCCCGAGCCCGTGCTCGAGGAGTGGCTCACCCGCATCACTTCCGAGCTCGCCGCTTGGGACCGCGCGCACCCGGACGCCAAGGCGGCGCCGTTCGCGGTGAACCAGATCGTCCACCGATCGAACAACCGACTCGAGCACGATCTCGCGCTCTGCGCGAAGTTCAAGGTCCCGGTCGTCATCACCTCGCTCGGGGCGCGCGAGGACATCAACCGCGCGATTCACTCGTATGGCGGCATCGTGCTGCACGACGTCATCCACATGGCCCACGCTCGGAAAGCGCTCGAGAAGGGCGCGGACGGCCTCATCGCCGTCGCCGCCGGGGCAGGCGGGCACGCGGGCACGCTGTCGCCGTTCGCGTTTATCGAGGAGATCCGCGCCGAGTGGTCGGGGCCCCTCGTGCTCGCCGGTGCCATCGCCACGGGGCGGGCGGTGCTCGCCGCCCGGGTGCTCGGCGCCGACCTCGCCTATGTCGGCTCGGCGTTCATCGCGACGAGAGAGGCCAATGCGCCGCAAACCTACAAGCAGGCCATCGTCGATGGAAGCGCCGGCGACATCGTCTACACGAACCTCTTCACGGGCGTGCACGGCAACTACCTGCGGCCGTCGATTATCGCGGCGGGACTCGATCCGGAGAACTTGCCCACGAGTGACCCGTCGAAGATGAGCTTCGGCTCCGGCGGCACGAACGCCGCCAAAGCCTGGAAGGACATCTGGGGGTGCGGGCAAGGGATCGGTGCGGTCCATGATGTCCCCGCGGCAGCCGAGCTCGTGGCGCGGCTCGCGCGAGAGTACGGCGAGGCGAAGGCGGCGCTCGCGGCGACGGCGGGCTGATCCCCCATGAGCTGGGCCGCACGCGCCGTGGTCCCGCTCGCATTCCTCGCGGCTATGGGATGCAGCAAGGCGACGCCGCCTCCACCGGGCGACGAGGAAGTCGAGCTCTTTCACAACGCGTGCGCGCGCTGCCACGGCATCGACGGTACGGGAGGCCCGCCCGACTCGCTCGGGCACCCGGGCCCGCGAAATTTCACGGACCCGTTGTTCCAGCGCGCGAGAACGGACGGCGAGATCCGCAAGGCGATCCTCGACGGTAATCGCGGGATGCCGGCGTTCGGGCCGGTCTTCACCTCGAAGCAGGTAGACCTGCTCGTCGCGCATGTCCGCAAGTTTGCCTTCGCGATGGAGAAGGACGGCGCGGCGACGCCGACCGCATCCGCGCCTGGACGACCTCGATGAGCGGGCTTCGCTACTCGGCGCTCATTTCTCTGCTGCTCGTCGTCGCGAGCCTCGTCGGGTGCGACTCGCATCCGGCCCCGCCGCGTCCGCCCCCTGGCTCACGCATCACTCACCTCGCCGCCGCTCGCCACGCCCCTGGTGCCTACGGGCGCGCGGGAGACCTCGTCCTCGAGAGCAAGCCGTTCGGCGTCCTCACGTTCGCGACGAGCCCGGACGCACCTGGCCACAAGCCGATCCGCGGTGCACTCGTCGATGTCGGCGTCGACGGTGAGGATCGCACCGACCCTTTGCTCTCATGGAGACCCGCGTGGCGCGGGGCCGACGGATCGCTGCACGTGGGCCCGATGGACTCCGTCGACGAGATCGATTGCCAAGGCGCTCGCGGCGTTCACGTCGGCGGAGACATCGACGCCGTGCGAGTCGACACGTCGGTGTGCCCCACCGATTCGGGATACCGGGCCACGACGTCGGCGCGCGGGCTGCCGGACGGCGCGTCGCTCGCGGACGAGGTCAACCTCGGAGCCTCGCAGGCGCTCGCGGAGGGGACGGCCGCGCGTTGGGACGGTGAGCGCGCGTCCGCGTTCTTCGGCGCGTCCGAGGGGAAGATCGGCTGGCTGATCGAGGCGCCCCAGATGCGCGTGATCGGCCACCACGTCCGCGTCGGAGAGCAGTGGTTCCAGGGGCTGGTGACGCTCCGCTACCCGGGTACCCTCGCGCTCCGCACCTTCCGCGTGATCGCGGGCGACGCCCTCGACCTGCTCGATCAGGTCGCGGGCCCAGCGCGACGGGTTCACGTCGCCATCGACGGCCAGCCCGGCAGCGTCGCCGTCCTCGACCAGGACGGGAGGCCCCTCGCGAACGGAGCGTTCGCCGCGACCGGTCGCGAGCTCACGATTCCCGCGGGCGTTGGAGCTGCGCTCGCGCTCTATGACGTCGACGGTGTCGAGGCGGGTCGAGCGACGATCGACGCCTCGCTCGATAGCCTCGTGCGAAAGCCGCCGCCGCGCGCAGAGATCTCATTTCGGTACGTCGACGGCACCGGCGCTGCGCTTCCCGTTCACGTGATCTTCCGCGGCCTCGGAGGCACGCCGGATCCCGCTCCGGTCGCGAGCGCTGGAACCTTTGCGGGCGGTCGATCGCTCTACCTCGTCGACGGCACCGGCGCGGTGGCGCTACCGCCGGGCCGCTATCGCGTCACGGCATCGCACGGCCCGCGCTTCACGCTGGCCACGGAGGAGGTGCTCGTCCACGCCGGTGACGCGCCGCTCGTGAAGGGGACTCTCCGCGACGTGTTCCCGCTCGCGGAGTGGACGGCGGGCGACTTCCACCTCCACGCGGCTCCGAGCCCCGATTCGCCCGTCACGCTCGACGCGCGCGTCGCGAGCCTCGTGTGCGAAGGGATCGATCTCGCGGTCGCCACGGATCACAACCGCATGACGGACTATGGGCCGAGCGTCGATCGACTCGGTGCCCGGTCACGAATCGTGACCGTGATCGGGGACGAGATCACGTCCTACGGGAAGCACCTCTGGGGTCACTTCAACGCGTATCCCCTCGCCGTCACCGCCGATGCTCCGGAGGCCGCCGCCCTCCCGTACTACGACCTCGAGCCGGCAGAGATCCTCCGCGCCGCTCACGAAGGCGGCGTCCAGGGTGAGCGCATCGTCCAGGTGAACCACGCCCGCATGGCCCCCAGCATCGGTTACTTCGATCTCGTGCACCTCGACGCGAAGACCGGTAGGGCCGACGCGTCGTTCTCGGACGCGTTCGAAGCGCTTGAGGTGTTCAACGGATTTTCGATCACCACGCCCGCCGACGTGCGCGCGGGCGCGGTCGATCTCGTCGCGCTGGCCCGCCGCGGATTGCGTGTTGCGGCGACGGGGAACAGCGACTCCCACCACCTCCTCTACGAGGAGGCAGGATATCCGCGGACGTACGTCCACGTCGCGCGGGACCCGATCGCGACCCGCAAGGACCGCGTGCTGGACGCGATCCGCCGGCGCGACACGACGGTGAGCTCGGGGCCGCTCGTGGAGCTGACCGTCGACGGTGCGCCCATCGGCAGCGTCGTCGTGCCGAACGCCTGGCACTTCGTGCGCGCGCACGTGCGCGTCACGGCGCCGGCGTGGGTTCCCGTCGAGCACGTCGAGATCTGGCACGATGACACCGTCGCGTTCCGCGCCGAGGTGACGCGTCCCGCCGTCGACGGTGTGCGCTTCGAGACCGACGTCCCGCTCGCGTTCCCCGTCGACGGTACCGTGCTCGCGTGGGCCACCGCCGACACACCGCTCCCCGACGTGCTGCCGTATGCGAACGCGCGTTCGATCGGGTTCACGGGGCTCGTGTACGTCGACGCCAACGGAGACGGCAAGGTCGAGCCGCCGCCTCGCGCGCCGCCGCTCTGACGTGGCGGCTGGGGTTCGCTCAGTCGCGGGTGCCCGCGTCCGCCTGGGGCGAGGTCAATCCCGTGAAGTCACCCACGACCTTCGCCACGTACGGCTGGTTCAGCTCGCCTTGGAGCGCGCCCGCTCTTCCGCGTGAGCCGTGCCAGTAGACGACGTTCGGCGGCGACGCGTGATCGACCTCGACGATCTGGTCCTCCGCGATCTCCGTCACGAGCGTGTGGCCGTTCGCGAGACGGACGCCCGCCGTGGGCGCCGTATTGCCGAGAGGCGTGCGGCTCGCGGTGAGGTACGACCAGACGATGTTGCCAGGTTTTGCCTGATCGATCTCGAGGATCCGGTCGTTGTTGGAGTCGGTGATGAGCGTATGGCCATCTGGGAGCCGGCTCGCGAACGAGGGGAAATCGAGCGCCGCGATGTTCACGATCTCCGGGTATTGCCACACGACGGTGCCTGCCGGCGTCACCTCGATGACCACGTTTCCTCCCTGATCGGCGATGAGCGTGTTGCCGTTCGGGAGCCGCTCGGCGCTCTGGGGGGAGGTCAGCTCTCCTGCGCCGCCGTCGGCGAGCGGGTACTGCCACTGCTGCGCGTGAGACGCACGGTCGATCTCGACGACGCGCGCGTTCCCCTGGTCGGAGATAAGCACGTGGTCGCCCGTCGGCGTCGGCACGAGGACGGCACTCGAAGGGCCCGAGAGCGAACCGGACCCCGGATCCCGCGCGTGCCCGCCGTAGGTCCAGACGATGTTCTCTGTCGCGACGTCGACGATGAGGACGCGATCGTCCGGGCACCCGCTCGCGTCCGTCGGGCACGGCGGCTGGCTGCCCGCCGGGATGCCTGTACCCGCGATGAGCACCTCGCCCGTCGGAAGGTACTCGGCGTCATTGGGCGCGACGACGGACCAAGGACCGGCGACGCCGCTGCCATCGCCAAAGCTCCACGTGACCGCCCCGGTGCGGTCGATGACGACCACCCTGTTGTTGAGCTGGTCGGCGATGACGACGTTTCCCTCCACTCCGGTGCCTGCGACGACGCGGTTCGTTCCGGTGTCCGGCCCCGCGTCCACGCAGGCGGTCGACGCGGTCGGTGCAGCTCCGTAGCCGTACCCCCCTCCGGACGCATCGCCCGCGACGCACGCATATGCCGTCTGGAGCGAGCCCACGGTCGGAGAAAAGTCGCTGCACCCCGCCACGATCAGCGCGAGAGGGGTTGCCCACGCGCCGCAACGCGCTCGCGAGCTCGCTCGAAGGGACATATCGGGCATCGCTCACTCCTAGACTAGACTGCCGCTGCGCCATGGCCAACGTCCTCATCCCGCTCCCCGCGCTCGACTTCGATCCGACGGAGGCGGCCGTGAGCTGGAAGGTGCTGTCGGCGATGGGGCACGACGTCCTGTTCGCGACGCCCGATGGTGCGAGGAGCTTCGCCGACGACCTGATGATCACCGGCGAGGGGCTCGATCCGTGGGGATTCATCCCGGGTCTCAAGAAGCTCAAGGTGCTGGGAGCCGTTCTCCGGGCCAATGCCGACGCGCGCGCCGCGTACGCCGAGCTCGAGCGTGACGCCCGCTTCCTCCACCCGATGCGCTACGACGCCGTGCGCGCCGCGGACTTCGACGGTCTCCTCCTGCCCGGTGGTCACCGCGCGCGCGGGATGCGCCCGTATCTCGAGAGTGCGCCGCTCCAGGCGCTTGTGGTCGACGCGTTCGCCCGCGATGCAATGGTCGCGGCCGTGTGCCACGGCGTGCTGCTCGTCGCCCGTTCCATCTCGCCGAGGACGGGGCGCTCGGTGCTCTTCGGCCGTCGCACGACGTCGCTGACATGGTCGCAGGAGCACCTCGCCGCGAACCTCGCGCGTGTTGCGCGCTTCTGGGACGGTGGCTACTACCGCACCTACACCGAGAAGCCGGGTGAGCCGTGCGGCTACATGGGGGTTCAGGCGGAGGTCACGCGCGCCCTCGAGAAGCCGGAGGACTACGTCGACGTCCCGAAAGACGCCGCCGATCACTCGCGGAAGACCGACGGCCGCCATCGAGACTCGATGGACGACGCTCGGCCCGCGTTCGTCGTGCGCGACGGACGCTACGTCTCGGCTCGCTGGCCAGGGGATGTCCACACGTTCGCGAAGACGTTCGGGGCGATGCTCGGCGAGTAGCCGGACCTCGCGGGCGTCGGACGTCGAGATGGTCCTCAAGCCGCCGCGCGGACCGCCGTACTCCACCCTTGAAGGTCAGGAGTCGCGATGGCCATCCCCACTGTTCACGCTGTCGACCCCGCCGAGTCAGTGTCGGCGTCGCACTGGGCTGCGGGTGAATCCGCGACGGTGCCAGGAATCCCTCCGTGGAACGGAGAGACGGTCACGCAGATCTCGAAGCAGGCGTTGTTCTTCAGCCAGCTGCAGCAGCTCTCGGCGCAGGATCCCTCGCAGTTCAGGGCCGTGGCGGCGGGCCTCGCGGTGACGTTCCAGAGCGCGGCCGGTCGGACGAGCGGTTCACCCGCGGACGAGCTCGCGAGTGTGGCTATGCAGCTGTCGGCGGCCGCGAAGAGCGGGGCGCTCGCGCCGAAGCCGGGCGTCCCGACGCCGCGTATGTCATCGAGCGACGCCGAGGAGGTCTTTGGGAGCACGCTCAGCGCCATCGGACAGGCGCTCGCCGCGAGCTCCTCCCGCGCGGTCGCTTCGACCGAGTAGGCCCCACAGCGACACGAGCGAGCCCACGAGGAGGACGCCCGTCGCGTGGTGAAGCGTCACCATGTTGAGCGGCGCTCCGGTCCACACGACGACGACGCCGAGCGTCACTTGCACGACGACCACAGCGGGCGGGATGAGCGCGACGCGGAGGACGTTCGACCCTCGTGGGGCTCCCGCGCGAGCCGAGACCGCGGCGGCGAGGACGAGCCCGGACACGACGAGCGCGCCGAGACGGTGCAGCGCGTGGATGCGCGGGAGCGTCTCGTCCGGCCACAGCGACCCGTCGCAGAGCGGTAGCGTCTGGCAAGCGAGCGCGGCTCCGGTATGGCGGACGGCCGCGCCAAGAATCGCCTGCGCGAAGGCCGCAACGGCTGCGATCGCGATCCACGTCCTCGGTCGCGAGGCGACGGACTCCCCGGCGGGTGGCTGTGGGGCGCTCACGATGGTGAAGAGGAGGAGCGCCGAGAGGACCGTGATCGACGTCGCCAGGTGGGCAATGGAGACCGCGGGCGGAAGGCGAAGGATCACGGTCAACCCGCCGAGAATCGCCTGGACGAGTACCAGCACGACGAGCAGGGCGCCGAGCGCGCGGGTTCTTCGGTCGGCGGAGCGGCGCGAGAACGCGAAGAGTGTGGCGCAGAGGAGCGCGACCGAGAGCGCGACGAGCCGGTGCGTGTGCTCGAACTCGACGCCGCCCGTCATCGTCGGGAACGCGGTGCCGTGGCAGAGCGGCCAGTCGGGGCACGCAAGGCTCGAGCCGGTCCCGTGAACGAGGCTGCCGAGGATCATCAGGACGAACGTGAGGAGCGCCGTGAGCGCGGCGAGGTGATGGAGTCGCATGGGTCGTCCGCGCGGAGCGCTGGTGCGCCTCGGCGCGCCGGACCATGCCCGAGCGGGGCCTTCGAGCAGTTGCTCTAGGTCATTCGGTGAGGCGGATCACTCTTGGACGATCCTGCGATCGGCAGCCTTGCCCACGATCTTGACGAATAGCCACGGCGCGAGCCGCTTCAACCGCCAGAAGACGCGTCCGTCGAGCATGGGAACGCAGAAGAGCTCGCCAGACTCGACCGACCGGAGCGCGGCCTTCGCGATCGACTCTGCCGTCTTGCCCTTCGCGACGAGTCGCTCGGCGACGGCGCGGGTGCCTGGATCGTGGAACCGCCCGCTCTTCGCGATGTCGGTCTGGAAGAACGTGGGGCAGAGGACGGTGACGCCGACGTTCGTGCCGAGCAGCTCGGCGGCAAGGGTCTCGGAGAGGGCGACGACGCCCGCCTTCGACACGTTGTACGCGCCCATTCTCGGCGCGTAGACCAGTCCTGCCGCCGACGCGACGTTGAGCACGTGGCCATGGCCCTGCCTTCGGAGCATCGGGACGAACACGTGGCATCCGTAAATCACCCCGAAAAGGTCGACCTCGATCGTCCACCGCCAGTCCGCGATCGGCGCCTCGCCGATGCGCCCGCCGCTGCTCACGCCCGCATTGTTGACGATGAGGTCGACGGGCTCCGTGCAGGACGCGGCGAGCGCCTCGACCTCCTCGAGCTTGCTGACGTCGCAGCGGACCGTCCTCGCCGTCGTGGCGCCCTTCGCGACGCAGAGCGACGCCGTCTCCGCGACGCTCGTCGGGTTCACGTCGGCGAGCACGAGGCGCGCGCCTCGCGGCGCGAGCTCGAGCGCAAGCGCGCGGCCGAAGCCGCTTCCTGCACCGGTGATGACGACGTGGGGCGACACAGCGAGCGGCATGAAGCACCTCCTTGGGAGGCAGCGAGCGTACACCGCAGAGCGGCCCGCGCGCGTTCAGAAGAACGAACCGAAGTAGTACGGAAGCTTGGGCTGGGACGAGATCGCCTTGGCGTCGAAGCGGGCGAACGTCACCGGGCCTCCGGCAGGCGCGAGATAGAGGTACTGGCCATCGAACACGGCGGAGCCGAACGACATCGCCTTGAGCGACTTCGTGCTGTAGCTCGACCATGAGCTCGTGTCCCTGAACGCCCCCGTGTCGTCGTCGCGCGCGACCGTCGCGCCGGGCACAAGCTGGCCCGAGTAGCCCGGCACGTAGTAGAGGAAGCGCCCGTCGAACGCGCCCACGCTGAAGATCGGCGCGTCCGAGTTGCCCGGCGTCCCGGTGCCGGGTAGCGGCACGTACGACTGCCATGACGCTACGTTCGTGAAGTCCCGTGAGGTGTCGTATGCGACGGCGTCTGCGCTCGTCGCGACGGGTGCGAAGTAGATCGACGTTCCGTCGAACATGGCGCCCGTGAATCCCGAAACGAGGCTGTCGATGTTGGACGTGTCGAACGACGTCCAGCTCGCGGCGGTCGTGAACGGCTTCGTGGTGTCGTACCGAACGACTGCGAGCGAGGTCGCCCCGCTCGGAACGAAATACGCGTACGTTCCGTCGAAGACCGCGCCGAAGAACTCGGGCGGGAATGACGCGAGATCGGATCCGAGCGTCGTCAGCTCGAACGTGGACCAGCTCGACGCCGCGCCGAACGACTGCGTGGTATCGAACCGCATCACCGCGCTCAGAGTGCCGGTTGCGCCGTAGTCCGTGTTGGGGGCGAAGTACACGTACGTCCCGTCGAACGTCCCACCGACGTACGCGAACGGCTCGACGGAGCTCGGGGGCGCGTAGGTGCTCCAGCTCGCGTCTGAGGTGAAGCTCCGCGTGGTGTCGTAGCGAACGAAGACTGGGCTGGAGCTGCTCGGGACGAGATAGAGGTAGCGGCCGTCGGTGACGATGCCGGCGAATGGCAGGGAACCGGTCCGGGCGACGTTGCTCGCGGGGAACGCGAGCCAGCTGGCCGGCTCCGAGAACGTCCCCCGCGTGTCGTATCGCAGTACGAGGCCGTCACTATCCGACGCGAAGTAAACGTACGGCGCGACAAACGTACCGCCCGCGTAGTCGGGCTCGGAGTCGACCGCGAGGGGCATCGCGAACGTCTCCCAGCACGCGCGCTGGCTCATGTCATGGTACCCCGCGTCGTCTGCTGTGCAGGCGAGCGCCGCGCCGTCCGCACCTGCGTCGCCGCGGAGGCCGCCGTCCGTCGCGAGGGGCTTGTCGTCGAGGCCGAGGATGGCCGAGCAAGCCGTGCCGCACGCGACCATTCCAGTCAGCGCGACGGTCGCGCGAAGCCAGATCGGAATGCGCACCATCAGAAGCTCCCTTCCAGCCCGAGCGAGCCGGGCCCTACGCGAAGCGCGACCTCCGGCCTCGACCGCGTTGGCGCGACTATCACGACGACCACCCCCGCCGCGGCGGCGACCGCCCCCGCGACGAAGACCACCGTGGCCCCGCTGGCGAGCGAACGGGCGCTGTCGATGGTCGCCTTCCCCGCGGCGTTGCACGAGGAAGGGCCGCAGTTCCCGCTCGCGCCGTCGTAGTTTCCCTTCGCGACGAGCCCCATCACGACGCTCGACGCGATTGCGGCTCCTCCGACGCCGACGAGCGTCCAGCCCGCGATCTTCGCGCCGCTCGTACCCGTCACCTTCTTGGTGACGGGAGCGGCGATGGGGGCGGCGACGACGGGAGCGGGCAGGACTTCGGCGGGAGCGTCGTCGAGCGCCGGCACCGTGAGGCTCGCGGTCGCGGCGTCGCCCTCGATCGTGACGCTCCCTCGCCACGGCTTCTTCCCGGGTGCGGTCGCCGTGATCGTGTAGGTCCCCGGGTCGATGGGTACGGGAGTGCCCCACTGCCCTCTACCGACGATCTCGTGGTCGTGTGCGACTTCGAGCCCCGGAGTGTCCGGCTTCGTCACGTCTACCTTCACCCGCGAGAGCTTCGGCTCGATCGTCGCGGCCCGAGCGCGCGCGACGGTCTCGCGCTCGGCTTGCCCCGCGGCGTGGGCGAGGTCGGCCACCTCCAGGAAACCGGCCCATGCGCTCGCGAGGCGTCCCACCGCCTCCTCGCATTCGGAGAGCCGGAATCGTGTCCCGAGCGCCGGATCGAGCCGCTCGCTCTCCTCGAGCTTCGGGCACGCTTCCGCATAGCGCTTCGCTCCCATCAGCTGCAGCGCGTCCTCGAACAGCGCCTGCGCAGTCGCTTTCTCGGCGAGGCTCGGTGAGGCCGACGCGCTGTGGGCGAAAAAAAGCATGACGATCGACGGCAGCACCGCGCGGGCGCACGACCGGACGAGACGAGCGAGAGAGGGGATCATTGTCGGCTGTTGCCGAACGGGTCCGGTGGAGGAGCCGTGGGCTTCGAGGAGGGATGGCTGGCGGGTCTGGGAGCGGGCGACCGAGGAGGGATCGCGCTCGATGAGGGCGTGGTCGTAGCGGTAGCTGTGGCGGCGGACGGCGACGCGGGCACCGCGCTCGCCGCGGGGGGCGCCGCCGTCGCGGACGGCGGGGGTGCTGGGGCGGCGGGCGTCGGGGCGGCGGCAGACGGCCCGGCTGCCGCGAGCGTCGGCGCCTGCGGGATCGGAGGTGGGGCAGCGCTGCGCGTCCCCAGGAACGCGGCGACGGCCACAACGCCCGTCGCGACGGCGATCGCGGCGAAGATCGCGGCGTTCTTCCTGGCCGGGGGCTGCGCGGCGGTGATCGCCTTCGAGTCCGAGAGCGCTTGGGTCGCCGCGACGCCGAGGATCGAGGCGCTTTCGCGCAGCGAGGGCGACGACGCGAGCGAGGGCGTGGAGCCAGGTGGCGTGAGCGATCCTGGCGCCGTGGCGAGCGAGAGAGGGCGCATCGACATGATCCGCGCGACGCGTCCCTCCGCGGAGCCGGGGGCGAACGGGGCGAGGTCGACCGCGAGGTCGGCGATGGACGCATAGCGCTGCGCGGGTTCCTTCTCGAGGCAACGGGCGACGACGCGCGCGAGCTCGCTGGGGATTCGCTCGTTCAAGCTGGTGAGATCGGGCGGCGGCTCGGTCAGCACCTTCGCCATCAAGGCCCCCATCGTCTGCTCGTCGAACGGGACCCGCCCGCCGACCGCCTCGTAGAGAATGATGCCGAGCGACCAGATGTCCGTCGTTCCGTCGACGTCGCGCGACGACTTCATCTGCTCGGGGGACATGTACACCGGCGAACCGAGGAGCGTAGCCGAGCTGGTCATCGACTCGGGGCGGTCGCCGAGCACGTTGACCTTCGAGATGCCGAAATCGAGCACCTTGACGAGCGGCTTGCCGTCGCGCCCCTGCGTGATGAAGAGGTTTGCGGGCTTGAGGTCGCGGTGGACGATGCCGCGCGCGTGGGCCTCGGCGATCGCGTCGCACGCCTGGAGGAGGTAGTCGACCGCCTCGTCGACTGGCAGCGTGCCGCGCTCGTCGAGCACGCGCGAAAGGTCGCTCCCTTCGAGATACTCCATCGCGATGTAGGGCGTGCCGTCGTCGAGCGTGCCGACGTCCTGCACGCGAGCGACGTGCTCGCTCTTGAGCTTCACGGCCGCGCGCGCTTCGCGGAGGAAGCGCTGGATGCCGTCCTCTCGCATCATGGCGTCGGCGCGCATCAGCTTCAGGGCGACGCGCTCGTCGAGCGCGAGGTGCGTCGCCGCCACGACCACCCCCATCCCCCCTTCCCCTAGGACGCGCTCGACGCGGTACTTCCCCGCAAGCACGTCCCCCGTCTGGACCTCGGCCATCGAGCGGCATCGTGGGTGATCTCGCGGCGCGGAGCAAGCTGGGTCTGGCCCGCAAGGCGTGGTTATCTGCGTGAAGAACGTTCGGCGGCGCGATCGAGCCAAAGATCTACGCGATCGGAAGGCGAAGGCTGCGCTCGAGGCGCCGGGAGCGGCCGCCGACACCCCGCGCACGAGCGACGAGTAGAACCCCCGCCACGGCTCCGACATCCAAAGAGAACGCATGCCGATCCACGACCACGCCACGCAGGCCGACACCGACCTCCTCTTCCTCGAAGCGCGTACCTACAGGGCGTGGCTCGAACGGCCCGTGTCCGACGAGCTCCTGCGCTTCGTCTACGAGCTCGCGCGAATGCCGCCGACGGCGTCGAACATCCAGCCGATGCGCGTCGTCTTCGTGAAGAGCCAGGCGGCGAAGGAGCGGCTCCGGCCCGCGCTCGCGGCGGGTAACGTCGAGAAGG
>Ga0209415_10013937_pt1 | contig 13175 bp, 9 predicted proteins | sample PeaSoiSIISIP2007_FD_187696 | JGI IMG/M metagenome (GOLD analysis project Ga0209415, IMG submission 187696) | Peat soil microbial communities from Weissenstadt, Germany - SII-SIP-2007 (SPAdes) (version 2) | ecosystem: Environmental > Terrestrial > Soil > Wetlands > Peat | place: Germany... | reverse complement strand
TGTGCATGACGGACCTCCAAAGCGCCACTCCGGAATCCACAGGAAGCGCCTCGATCCTTGCAGAAACAGACGCATCGGATGGAGACCTTCTAGTCGCCGGGATCAACAACAACGGACAGGTGGCAGGCACAAGTAGCTCCGGTCCCTCCGCATGGGAAATATGCTTTGCCGCGCCCGGCCAGGGGTTCCTGATCAACACCGACGACAGTCTCCTGACTTTTTCACTTCCGGATCCGATGTGGAGCTGCCTCGCTGGTGGAATCAACGACGACGTTCAAATGGTAGGAACCACCGATGTCGGCGGGACCGGCCAACTTGAGGGATTCATGGTTGACACACCACACTGACCGGCCTTGGGGCGTCGAAAGGATGGTGATGCGAGGCGTTGTTCGCACTTCACGCCTCGCTCTCCGGTATCGACACCGGAATCTCAATCGACACCAGCGTGCCCCGTCCCGGGCTGCTCGTCACGTTGAAGCTGGCCTGGCCGCCGTAAAGCACCTCCAGCCGCTCCTGCACGTTCTTCATGCCGATGCCCGCGCCGTCCTGGCGTCGCGCGGAGGCGGGCCGGTTGGAGATGCCCACGCCGTCGTCGGCCACTTCGATCGAAACGCGATCGCCCTCCAGCCGGCTGCGCAGCGTTACCGTGCCGCCATGCAGACGCGGCTCCAGGCCGTGCTTGATGCTGTTTTCGATAAGCGGCTGCAGCAGGATGCTGGGCACCAGAATATCGAGCGTACGCGGATCGATCTCTTTCTCCACATGCAGCTTGTCGGCGCCGAAGCGCACCACCTCGATGTCGAGATAATCGTCGGTAAACTTCAGCTCATCCCGCAAGGGAACGTAGGTATCGTGCTCCTTGAGCAGCGCGCGCAGAATGTTGGCCAGCTTCACGGTCATCTGCCGCGCCAGCTCCGGCTGGCTGCGCACCAGCGACGCCACCGAGTTGAGCGTGTTGAACAGAAAATGCGGATTGATCTGGCGCTGCAACGCGTCCAGCCGCGCCTCCAGCAACAGCCGCTTCTGCTCTTCGAGCGACATCTCGACGCGCAGCGCATTCCAAACCTTGAGTGCGATGCCCACCACAATGGGCGCGCTGAGCCACACCAGCGCCTGCAGCCACGGATTGCCGGCGCGCAGGGCAAAAAGCCGGTGCGGAAACAGCGCCGCGATCCAGTCCCGCACCGCTTCCATGGTCGCGATCAGAACCAGAAGCAGAATCTGCCGGTCGACGCGCGGCTTGATGAGGTTGCGCCGCACCCAGCGGTAGAGGCTCAGGTCGATGAAGGGCGTGAAGGACCAGATCTCTTCCTTGCCGGCCAGGCGGCTCAGGGTTCCCGCGGCCAATCCAACCACAACATCGAACGGGAGCGCGAGAAACTCCCGGTGCAAGACCGCCGGCACCGCTAGCACGGCGCCCGAAAGCATCGCCCACCCCGGCCCGAAGAGGAGACCGAGAAGAACAACGGTCTCAAACGAAATGTCGGCCGCCAGCAGGTTGGGAACGGCGAAGCGGATCCATACTCCCAGGGTGAGAGGCACCAGGAAGAACGCCAGCAGGGCCATGGTCTGGCTCGCGCGGCGATGCTCGGCGAAGAAGAGCCGTCGAAAGCTCGAGGCGCGCGCCAGAATGCTCGCCACCGACGCCATCACGGCGAACTTGACCAGCAGCGTGACATAAAGCAGCGTATCTGTCACAGGATCAATGTATCGCGAGAAGCAACGTGTGAGCTAGATGAGTTGAGGTTCAGAGCCTAATGCGAATCAGGATCGGCTCGTCCGAGACTTGCGGCAATAGAGACGACTGCACCGGCGTACCGGCGGCGAAGCGCTCAAACCCCACGCGGTCGTAGAGGGCAAGGGCCTCGCGCATCACGGGCATGGTGTCGCCTTCCAGCACGGTGTAGCCGGCGGCGCGCGCCTCGTTCATCACCCACTCGAGCAAGGCCCGGCCCAGGCCGCGGCCGCGAAACGCGGGCCGCACGTAAAGCCGTTTCGCCTCGGCCCGGGTCGCATCGATTCGCCGTAGCACGATGCATCCGGCAGGCGCACCCTCCACGATGCAGAGTGCCAGGCGGCCGCCGGGCGGAGCGTAGGCGCCGGGAAGCCCGGCCAGCTCCTCGCCGAAGTTCTGAAAGCACGGTGTGAAGCCGAAGGACTTCCAATACTCGTCGAGCAATTCGCGAATCGCCGTCAGCGCGGCGGCGTTCTGAACCTCTTCGATCCGCGCCGATGAGCTTACGTCCATCTTTCAATGGGAAAGTCGAGGCCCCCGCCTTGTCAACGTCGCGGCGGCGTCTGCACGCCCAACACAGACGCTCCCTGCTCGCCGTAAAATAGAACCATGGCGCTCGAAAACGTGAAGAAGATCGCGGAGGCGGACTTCCCCACCCGCTGGGGAGCCTTCCGCATTCTCGGCTTCGAAGGTGTGCGCGCCGAGGACCGTCCCGGCTGCGAACCGGAGCCGAGCGCCGAAAACGCAAGCGCACCGGCCCGCAAGACCGAGGGCCTGGTTGCCTTGGTGATGGGCGACGTGCATGCGGCACCGCCTTTGGTGCGAATCCATTCCCAGTGCCTCACCGGCGACGTCTTCGGCTCGCTGCGCTGCGATTGCCGCCTGCAGCTCGAACTCGCCCTGAGCAGGATCGCCCAGGAAGGCGCGGGAATTCTGCTTTACGAGCAGCAGGAGGGCCGCGGAATCGGCCTGATGGCCAAGCTGAAGGCATACGAACTGCAAGACCAGGGGCTCGACACCGTGGAGGCGAACGAAGAACTCGGCTTCGCGGCCGACTGCCGCGCCTACGAGTTGCCCGCCCTTGTGCTGAAGCTGCTCGGCGTCAAACGCGTCCGGCTCATGACCAACAATCCCCAGAAGGTCGCGGCGCTCGAATCGGCAGGGATCGAGGTTGTCGAGCGCGTCTCTGCCGAAGTGGAACCGCAAGAGACCTTCGCCGCTTATTTGAAGACCAAGCAGGAGAAGATGGGTCACATTCTCGAGGGATCGATCTCTCACGAGAATTGAGCTCTAGCTCCTCCTTGCCCATGCGTGCGGCGCACCGCCTCTGGCCGCGCCTGCCGCTTCCTTCGTCAACGGCAAATGTCACGGAATTGTCATCGAAAACCTCCGCTGCATCGCGTATCGCCGGCACATCGCCTCCTCTGCGGACCGCATCTTGATCCTCCAAGCGCGCGCCGGGAATCGATTACAAAGAAATTACTAGCCAGACGCGTGCGACCCTTGATACTCTCCCTGGACGTGGGAACTTCTCCGTCCCCTTCGATTCCCACGCTTTCATTGCCCTGATAATCCGCAGAGCTGAGGGTCGCTTCATTCTTCCTTTTGGTCTTTTGCGAGAACGAGCAAGTCAGACTTCATGGCGGCAAGTTAGGCAGAATTAATACAAGGCTTCCTGAAGACAGCATCGAACCTCTTTCCTCTTTAGCGTGCCGAATTCTTGGCCTGGCAAAAGTCACAACCGACCTGAAAGGGGGTTCGGATGAAGTTCCCTTTACGCTATAGCTCCGCGATGGCCGCGGTACTCTTGATCGCAACATCCCTGGTGCACCCGGGCTTGGTGAGCGCGGCCCAACCGCCGCTCGATAGCTCTGCCGCCTCCGCGCCGCAAGCCGCCAAGCCCGAGCCGCGCGCGGGAACCATCGAGATTCCCGGCCCGCTCCGGTCGTTTCTGCGCATGACCGGCGTCAGCCAGGAGGCGGCTTCGGGCGAAGTGCTGCCGCTGGTCGCCCGCAACGCCTTCCTCTACGGCTTCCAGACCGGGCACAGGACGGAGTACCTCATCCTGGCCAACCGCTATGTGCAGATGGCGCGCGAACTCGCGCCTTTTGCCGGCGCCGACGGCAAGATCCACGTCAGCAGCTGCGACGATGCCCTCGCCCTTATTCAGGTTCTCGGCTACCAATTTGAGCACGGCTGCTCGCGCCAGAACGCTTCCGTGATCACCGCCGACGCCGAACGGGCCTTCATTACCGCCGACTCAGGCTTTCCCCTCACCAAGCTTGAAGAGTCGCTGCAGACCGGCGCTCCGTTCGTCTACGACTATGCGGCGGAGCGCGTTCCCGTTCTCTTCACGGAAAACGAATGGCTCTCGATCGCCAACCAGAAGCCCGTTAAGGATCTCTCCGATGCCTTGATCAAGAATGAGAATCTGGCCACTTTCTCTCGCAAGGATATGCCGGCGCCTTCGAACCAGAAGTCCGCCAGGGACCTGCTCGATCTCCTGCTCAACAATCAGAATCTGGACCGGCTCTACTCGGCGATGGCGCGGCTCGATCCGCAAACCAGGCAAGCGCTGCACCAGTCGCCCGGGCTCAGCCAGCTGCTTCCCCTGGCAGCATCGTTTGACTTTTACGGCAGCCGCATCTGCATTCGCGATGGCGCGGTGGTCGTTCCGGGCGGCCCGGCCGCGGAGCGCACCTGGGAGGAACTCGTCGGCGCCAGTCCGCGGTCGACCGGAGAGTTTGTCACCCGCTTGCTCACCAAGGGCCAAGGGTGGCTGGCTGCCTACTTCGACACCATTGCCCGCCTTAGCCCCGAGCAGCAAGGGCGCTTCGCCGCCGGCGACCGGTTGAAGGATCTCTATGACGCCTACCGGTCAACCGCGCCCACCCTCTCTGCCGCCACTGGAGTCTTTCCCCGCAACGCCGCATTGCTCCTCTTGCTCACTCGCGTGCAATGGGATGCGAATGGAAAGCCGTTGGTCCCCGGAGGGCCTGCCGTCTGGCAGGAGATTCTGACCCGCGAGGACAAGTCCGGCCACCTGCACGCCGCGGCCGGGTATACCCATGGCGTTGGCGACCCCGACCGCCTGCTCGATACTCTGGCCGCCTACTCCAACGTTCAAACCGACGCCGGGCCGGCACAGATCTATCTCATGCTCAGCGCCATCGACGGCGCCCGGTCCCCTGACCGGCAATTGCCGGATTCGACGCTGCGCCTGCTCGCCCAGCGCTTTGTCCATTTAGAGCAGTGGTATCCCGTCTTCAGCGAGTTCCCCGCTCTGGAGGACGCCTCGATCACCGGCTTTCTTGGCATTGTCGATCGCGTCGACGGCATCTCGAACCCCGCCCTTCGCTCCAACACGCTCGGCGCCATGCAGGCCGAGATCGGCCTCTGGCAAATTCTGGCGCGGCAGCGCGAAATTCCAGGCGACGCGCTCAATGCCTCATGGCTGAACACCATTCAGCCCTATAGCGCCGTCGCATCGAATCAGCAGCTCTTTGAAGCCGCGCGCAAATCTCTGCGCGGAATTCTGCAAGCAGCGACCGGCAAACCGGATCTCTCCCAGGATCAGATTGTGAGTCTACTGGCCGGGCCGGGCCCCAATGACCCGGACGCCCGGCGGGTTCACGAGGAGCTGGCGCGCAAAATGCAAGCCGTGCTCGACGACCAGCGCCTGGTTTCGCTGGATACGCTCTTTGCGCTCTACGACGGCCTGGGTGGGTTAGCCCATGGCGCAGGCAGCGCCGACAACCTGTTGCCGCTGGCCGGCGCCCTGCGCGAATTCGAAATGCCCCGTCCCATCTTCACTGCGGGCGAGCGCGCGTCATGGTCGCCTTTGGTCTACATGAGCCGCCATGCCGAACTGCAGGTGCGCACCGACCTGACCAAAGTGATCAAGGGGCCCTCCACGCCCGCTCAATTGGAGCTCGCCCGCGCCCGCCTGGCGCCCTTCTTGCGCGACACCCTTGTCGGATTGAACTACTCCTACTACGAACCCCCGGGCGCGCAGGTGCTCCACAACAATCCGTTGTTCGTGCGCTCGCATGACTTCTCGGCGGCGTCGATTCAGGGCGTCAATGAAATCTGGGGAGCCCCCACGCTCATCGGCATCGGCGCCACCGCCGGCGGCGGCGCTTACCTCATCGGCTCGCTCGCCGACCTGCCTTACGCCCTGGCCCTCACCGAGGAGGACTTCCTCGCCCCGCAAAAAGTCCAGGCGCTGATCTGGCGGGAGATCGTGCCTCAGCTCCTTGTCAACTCCATCTTGCCTCGCTGGTGGAACGTGAGCCGCGACGAGCTGCACGCCGCCACCCTTTACCAGAGCGCCGGCGAAGAACTGATTGTCGCATCGGCGGCCAACGCCGACCTGCGCCAAAAAGTCATCGCCATCCTCTCCGACCGCATGGACTGGGGGCGGATCGGCGAAATAGAGCAATCTCTCGAGAGCCCGGAATCCGCCGCAGATCTTGCCCACGCCACCCTGCCGACCGATTCGTTCTTTCTGTCAGCCCAGTTCCGCCGCCGCTATCCGGAGCAAGCCGCCGAATTTGGCCCGGCCGGCCGCGAGCTGGATGACCTCGTCAAAAAGAATCCCGCCGATACCGGCCCGGAACGCATCGCTACGGATTTTGGCGTGCCCCACCCGACCTTTGCCGACAGCGACGCGCTCGCTCTGCTCATCCGCGAGCCCTTCCCCGTCTCCGGCGGCTTCACCAATCGCCTATTCGGCGAGTCCTGGGAGTCCGGCAACCTCTACTGGGCGCGTCTGGCCGATGAGAAAGGCTACTCTCCCGCGATGCTCAACCTTCTGGTGCCCGAGCTCACCGGCCGGATGATCGCCAATATCTCCGCCACCAGCATTGACGACTGGCCGGCACTGATGCGCGCCATGGCCGAGACCGGCGGCGAGTTCCGGCGCGGCGAGCTGAAGGCGCGTCCCGCCGACCTGATCGCCGGCGGCATCAACACAACCGACAGAGAGGAACTTGCGCGATGAACTTGCCTGGGAGAACGCTTTCGGCTATTGCCATCGGAGCCTCCGCGCTTTTGCTGCTTGCCTCCGCACCGCGCTTCGCCGCGCAGGACGAATCCTCGCACCTGCGCGTCAACGTGGTTCTCGTCCAGCTGATGGTCGCCGTCACCGACAGCAGGGGACACTACATTGGCGGCCTCAAGCCGGGAGACTTCACCATCACCGAGGACAAGATCCCCGAGAAGATCGCCACCTTCGAAGAGGGCGCCGAATCGGCCCGCGGCCACGGCGCCGATACTGTTCCGGCTCGCTCCGACGACTCCGCCGACAGTTCGCCTGCCGCAACTCCCGCCCCCGCCGCCCCAGCCCCCGCGGCGGCCACCGGCGCCGGCGTAAAAACCTCGCCGTTCGGCGGCGCCGACATCTTCATCCTCTTCGACACCAGCAACTATATGTACCGCGGCTTCGTCTACGCGCAGGATGCCATCTCCGACTTCATCCGCTCCATGGACGACGCCGACAAGATCGCCTTCTACTCCTATAGCCGCGATCTCTCCCGCGCCACCACGCTCAGCCCCGACCGCTTCAAAGTGGTCAACGGCGTGCGCAGCACCGTGGCCGGCGACGACGCCGCCCTCTACAACAGCCTGTTGCTCACCGTGAAAGATGCGGCTACGCTCACCGGCAAGAAAGCCATCGTCGTCTTCTCCAACGGCCCTGACAACGCCAGCTCCGTCCCTCCGGAAGACGTGGCGGAACTTGCGCAGTCCACCGGCACCATCATCTACATCATCAGCACGCGCATGGCGCAGGAGGAGCCGGTCTCCGCCGCCGCCTTCGAGCGCATGAGCAAGGCCACCGGCGGCAAAGCCTACTTTGCCGGCAACTGGCGCAAGGAGAAGCAGGCCTTCGCTTCCATCCGCGAAGACCTCGGCCATCTCTACTCCATCAGCTACTATCCGCAGCCCAATGCCAACCGCGGCTGGCGCGGCATCACCGTGAAACTGAATGGCAGGGAGCTGCAGAAGTACCACATCCGCACCCGCGACGGATACAGCCTGCAGCAAACCACATCGCTCACCAACATTAGCCTGCTCGCGCCGCCGCAGGAACTCGCGCCCAGGCGGTAAAAGGAAACAAAGCGCCAACTCCGCAGGTGCAAATGGTGCCCGGCAATCGCCACGCTGCTACACCAGCGGCCTCTTCGAGTCCTTGCGCCAGCGCGCCAGCAGCGCCAGAGCGATCACGATCAGCGCCAGCGTCAACCCGATCCACAGCCCGTAGATTCCCCATCGCAACCCAAAGCAAAGAAAGAAGCCCAGCGGCAAGCCCAGCACCCAGTAGCCCACAAAGTTCGCCGCCATCGGCGCGCGCGTCTCACCCAAGCCGCGCAGCGCTCCTGTCGACACAGCCTGAATTCCGTCGAAGAGCTCGAACGCCGCCACAATGGCAAGCAACGTCGAACCCAACGCCAGCACGCGTTCGTCGCGCGTATAGAGCTCGATCAGCGGCCGGGGAAACACGACCAGCAACACCGCCGCCAGCAGCATGAATCCCGTTCCCAAAGCCAGCGCCAGCCAACCGGCGCGGCGTGCCCGCGCGGCATCTCCGGCGCCCACTGCATGTCCCACACTCACCGCGGCCGCCGCCGAAATCCCCAGCGGCACCATGTAGGTCACGCTCGCGTAGTTCAACACGATCTGGTGCGTGGCCAGCGCCACCGGCGTCAAGTATCCGGCGGAGAAGGTCGCGAGATTCCACGCGCCGACTTCAAGCAGAATCTGCCCCGCCGCCGGCGCGCCCAGCTTGAGCAGCTGCTTGAGCCGCGCCGCCTGCGGCCCAGCCCAATGCCGAAACAACGGATGCCCGCGTTTGCGCTCGTAGCGCCACGCAAACGCAATAAGCGCCACGGCCATCGTTACGCGCGCCGCCACCGTCGAGATCGCCGATCCGTTCACGCCCAGCGCCGGCGACCCAAGCTTGCCGTAGATCAACACCCAGTTCAGAAACCAGTTCACCAGGTTGGCCACGAGGTAGGTGACAGTAATCGCGCGCACTTGGCCTACGCCCTGCAGGTAGCGCCGCACCGCCGAGTAGAGAAGCAGCGGCAGCGTGCCCCACAGCAGCCATTGCATGAACGAAGCCGCGGGCGCGGCCACCTCCGTGGCAATACCAGACCGTGAGAAGAAAAGTCCGGTCACGCCGATCAGCGCCATGATGGGAACCGTAGCGAATGCTGCCAGGTATACGCCCTGCGCCAGCCAGCGATGGCATTCGTCGTGGTCGGCGCGCCCGTAGGCCTGGGCCACCAACGTGTCCAGGCCGAGCATGAGGCCCACGCCGAAGAGCGACGGTGTATAGCAGATCGCATTGCCCAACGCCACCGCGCCAATGGCTGCCGGGCCCAAATGCCCCACCATGATGGTGTCGACCACGCCCATCGCCATCCAGCCCAGCTCGCTCAAGACCACGGGAACGGCGAGCGCCACCATCTCGCGCAGCTCCCGCCTCCAGTTGGCTGGCCTCGGCTCCATCTCTCCAATGTATCGGGCGCGCTCGACTCTTCGCGCGCGGTGATCGCGCGCTCCATTGACGGGGTGTCATGGCACGCTTTGAGCGAAGTGAAGTTCTACTCCAGCGCTTCGGGGTGCAGGGCGATATTCTTTTCGCCGGCGGCTTTCTTTTCGTTCCAGGCCTTCACCCAGTCTTCCCAGTGCTTGCCGGCGGCGCGGTCTTTGCCGAATTCGAGGCGGGCGATCTGGTCGTAGCTCACCTTGCGCTTTTCCGGGGCGTTCGGCGCGAAGTATTGCACCCAGGAGTCGGCGAGAGTAGCGCCGGTTTGGCGATTGAAGATGTAGGCTTCGATCTTCTCGCCGGACTTGAGGGTGAGAGTGACGTCGCCACGAAAGTCGAAGGCCTTTTCGAGCGCGGCCTTGAGGTCGTCGCCGGAGGCGAGCTCCGGGATCCACCCTTCTAGTTTTTCGTGTTTGAAGCCGGGCGCGAGCTCGAGGGATTCGATTTGTTCGCGGGTGTATTTCTGAACTTCGGCGGTCATGGGAACCTCAGCGGAGTTAGCGGGGTTAGCGGAGTTAGTTGTTCCCCATCCTAGCGACAAGAGAAAGCGTCGCTAGGATGAGTACCCGAGAGATCAGACGGGCTGGTTCGTGGTTTCCCACGTCACAAAATCGAGACGTGGGGCACCCGAGTTCGTAAAAGGGCTAGCATGGGTTACTGAATGCCCTTGCGATGGACCTGCCAGCGGAAATCGCGGCAGAGAACGCAGTCGGGGCCGGTGAATGTTCTGGCGGCAACTTGATCGTGGTTGAACTGCCAACCGAGCCAATCGAGTTCGACTTTCGTGCCCTCCGAATTTGGTATGGAGCATAGGCCGCCATGGCCTGCGCCGGGCTGATCGGCAACGAAGACGGGCACCTTGTCGATGTGCTCAAAGTCGTCGAGGCCATTCGCTTCGGCAATGTCTTCCGGGCCGCCCAGGAGATAGATCACGGGCGTGTGCAGCTTGGAGAGGTCATCTTTTTTGAGGGATGTCATTTGCGGGAAATTCGCCATACCGGGAGGCACGTTCTTGAGGATTCCACTGCTTTCGATGAGCAGCGCAGAGACGCGGGGGTCCATCGCGGCTTTGATGGCGATGAGTCCGCCGCAGCTAAAGCCCGCGACAGCGATGCGGCTGGGATCGATGGCGCCGAAGTAAGGGCTGCCCTGGCGGAGATTTTCCGCAAGAATCCAGTCGATTGCGGCGGTCATTTTTTCAGCGGTTGCCCGGCTATTTGGATCCTGCATACCCGAGCCTGGCGCGGCGCTTGGTTGCGGTGGAGCTTTCGGACCGCTCAGAATCTTGCCGGGCACGATGACGATATAGCCGTTGCTGGCGATCTCCGTTAAATGAAAGCGGGAACTGGCCCCGTCGAGTGAGCAGGCTCCGCTGCCCCAGACGTAAACACCGAGCTTGCCTTTGGCCTCAGCCCCAGCGAGATCTTTGGGCTGGTAGACGACATACTCAAGCCCATTCGGAGCCGCGTCATAGCTCGCCGGGAATGGCCCGCTGCCGTCGAGGTCCGGCACGCTGGACCATTTGAGAGTGCCCATCAATGCAGCCTTTTGGCCGAGGGCGGTATTTGCCGGCGGCGGGAACGCAAAAGGTGGCCGGCCGGCGGGCTGCGCAGCGGGCGGAGCGGGCTGCGCGCAGACCAATGCCCCGGACGCGGCGAAAGCTGCTAACGCAAACAGTGCTTTCTTGCTTTTACAACAGGGCATCCTTTCGATCCTTTCAAACTGCGGCGAGGTCGCAGCCATTGCAAATTCTCAGAAGCAACCGCAGATCCTTCGGTCGCTTTGGCCGGCGGCCTTCAGGCATGACAACAACTGGTCAGCGGCTGGCCAACTCGCGCTCCGGGCGATCGATCTGCACAAGCTTCGCGGGGCCGGTAGGCATGGGCTCGTTCAGCAGGTTGAGCGCGTGCCGATCGGGGTAGAGCGAGAAGCTGCCCTTCACCATCGCGAAGAAGCCTTTGAGCGAACCGAAGCCTTCAAGCACGGCCGAGGGCTCATAGCCGCAACTGACCATGCAGTTAGCGCACTTGGGATTGCCGCTGCCGACGCCATACTCTTCCCACTTCGTTGTTTCCATCAGCTCTTTGAAGGTTTCCGCAAAGCCATCCTGGAGCAGGTAGCAGGGGCGCTGCCAGCCGAAGATGTTGAAGGCAGGCGAGCCCCATGGCGTGCAATCGTAGTTGCGGTCGCCCATCAGAAATTCCAAGAAGAGCGGCGACATGTTGAATTTCCAAGTCTTCTTGCGGTTCGACAGAATGGCGCGGAACATGCGGCGAACGCGGGCGCGGCCCAGGAAGCGATTCTGGTCGGGCGCCTTGTCGTAGCTGTAGCCAGGCGAGAGCACGATGCCTTCGACGCCGATGGACATCATCTCATCGAAGTGGGCGCGGACGTGATTGGGATCGGTGCCGTCGAAGAACGTGGCGTTGGGCGTGACGCGAAAACCGCGCCTGACGGCTTCCTTGATGCCTTCGACTGCGATGTCCCATCCGCCTTCGCGGCATACGGAGAAGTCGTGCTCGTCGCGCTGGCCGTCGAGGTGCACGGAGAAGGTGAGGTATTTAGAGGGCGTGAACTCGGGCAGGCGGCGCTTGAGTTCGAGCGCATTGGTGCAGAGGTAAATGTACTTCTTGCGTGCGATGAGGCCGTTGACAATCTCGACAATTTGCGGATGGAGCAGCGGTTCACCGCCCGGGATGGAGACCATGGGCGCGCCGCACTCTTCGACGGCGGCAAAACATTGCTCGGGCGTGAGCTGCTTTTTGAGAATGTGCGGCGGATACTGCACCTTGCCGCAGCCGGCGCAGGCCAGGTTGCAGCGGAAGAGCGGCTCCAGCATAAGCACAAGGGGATAGCGCTTGTTGCCCTTGAGCCGGTTCTTGAGGACGTATGTTGCTACTGTACCCATCTGGGAGATTGGAACAGCCATCTTGTGGTGAACCCTCCGTAGCTTTTAGCTACAAGCTTTTTGATCCTGCCACTTCTACCGGCCTGCAAAAAACGAATCGCGCAGGATTCGAGCAAATGTCAAGAAGCTAAAAGCTGTTTCTCCATGGCGCGCTTGTAGGTCGTCAAAGCGAACAGTGGAAAGTGGTCGCGGTAGATCGTGTAAGCCAGATAAAAAACTCTGGGGAAACCGGTGCCGGTGTACAGCGCCTGGCGAGCGGGACCTTCGCCGGTGGATTCGTCCCAACTGCCATCGCCGCGCTGGCGGTCGAGCAGCCAGCGAACGCCTTTGGCCACCGAATCGGAGCGGTCGTCGCCGGCGGCGAGCAGGCCGAGCAGCGCCCATGCGGTTTGCGATGGCGTGCTGGGGCCGATGCCACGCGTGTCGGGGTCGTCGTAGGCACCACAGGTTTCGCCCCAGCCGCCGTCGGCGTTCTGCACCATACGGACCCACTCGGCGGCCTGCTGGACCTGCGGCTCGAGATGGTCGACCCCGATTGCCTCAAGGCCGCGCAAGACAAGATAAGTGCCGTAGAGATAGTTGACGCCCCAGCGGCCGAACCAACTGCCGTCGGGTTCCTGCTCCTTGAAGACAAAGTCGATCGCCTTCTCCACGCGCTTGTCGGCGCGAGTGTAGCCGTAGGTGGCCAGCATCTCCAAGATGCGGCCCGTAATGTCGACCGTGGGCGGGTCGAGCATGGCGTTGTGATCGGCGAAGGGGATGTACTGGAAGATCATCTTCGTATTGTCTTTATCGAAGCTGCCCCAACCGCCGTTGTTGCACTGCATGGCGAAGATCCACGCGATCGCTCGCTGCTCGACCTGATGCTGGTAGCGCTCGCGGGGATTGTCCACTTTGCTGAGCGCGAGCAAGACCTGCGCGGTGTCGTCCGTGTCGGGATAGAACTCGTTGTTGAACTCGAAGTACCAGCCGCCGGGCTC
>Ga0209415_10013936_pt1 | contig 13176 bp, 12 predicted proteins | sample PeaSoiSIISIP2007_FD_187696 | JGI IMG/M metagenome (GOLD analysis project Ga0209415, IMG submission 187696) | Peat soil microbial communities from Weissenstadt, Germany - SII-SIP-2007 (SPAdes) (version 2) | ecosystem: Environmental > Terrestrial > Soil > Wetlands > Peat | place: Germany... | reverse complement strand
CGAGACGGTCACTTCACCGTGAAGGGTGCCGACGAAACGTGATCTTCCCAGGCCAGTTCCAGCTTGCCACTGTTGCCGCCCTCATCGGTGAGCGTGTACTTCAGCGTCTCCACCATCGCCGGCGGCTTGCTCATGGTCATGTTCACGCGGCCCAGGTCCTGCGCCGGATCGTAGCGCAGCCCCCATTCTTTGGTCGCCTTGCTGACAATCAGCTGCCAGTTGTTTGGATCCTGCAGCGATACGAAGAGCGTGTAGTCGCCGGCCGGCACTTTGAGGGTTTTGATCTGGAGATCTGCGTCGGTATGCAGTGCGGTTGCGGCGTTCGCGCCGGCGCGCCACACGGGGTAATGCGGATCCTGGGAGATCTTTCCGCCGGGACCGAACAGCTTCCCCTCACGGCCGCGCACGGACGGCGCCGAGTACTTGACGGTGATCGATTTCCCTCCGATAGTGACGCTGGCCTGCGAGGCCGGACTGGCCTGGGCGCACGCGACACCAACGGAGACAACGGATGCTAAAGCGACTTGCAGAGCGGTTTTCATCATGGAATCACCAGTGAACATCTTAGCAACCGGCGCTCCGCCGCCCGCCGCTAATCACTTATTTCATCTCTAGCGCAGCCCGCGCCGGCTCACCAGATACAACGCATAGCTCCCCAGCCAGTGACCACCCTCATAGTGTTCGCTGCGGATGCTCTCCAGCCCGGCCTGACGAAGCCGGGCAGCCAAATCGGTGAGTTGCCGGCGCCGCGCGTCGTCCGCCGGCAGCTTCGAGACGATCCCCTCCAGCATCCAGGCGCGGCTCAGGTTGAGTCCCGCCAGATGATACAGCTTGCCGTCCGTGAAGTCGACGACTCGTGTCGGCTCCAGGTCCACGCGCGGCAGAAAGGCTGTGAACCAGCGTGCGAACTCTCCGGGCGGGAGAATCCGGCGCACGACATCGGCTTCGGCAAGGCAGGGCGAAAGGAAATCCTCGCCGGAGGGCTCGTACGCGAGCGGACAATTGGTGTCCCGGAGATAGTAGTCCCGCGTGCGCGACTCCAGCAGCCGTTCGAACTCGCCGTTCCCGGCAATGCGCGCGTAGTCGAGCATCAGGCCGAGCCCGAACGCCGTGTTGTTGTGCTCGCCGACGCGAATCGGCCAGGCCAGTTTTGGCAGCCACGAGCTGATCCTCGCCACCGACGCCAGCTCCAGCGGTCGCAGCGTCGCCGCCCACTCCCTCAACTGTGGATCGTCGCTTTCGTGAAGCTCGGCGGCGAGCTGCAGCGGCCACGCCAGCCCGTACGGCCGCTCGAAAGTGTTGCGGCCGGGATCGTTGAGATACTTCACTTCCTGCGCGATGTGTGCATCGGTGAGGCTCTGCGCAACCGCTTCGCGCGCTTCTGCCGCAAACGGCGCCTGCGGAAACAGTCGGATCAGCCGCACCAGCAGCCAGTGTCCGTGAACCGAGGAATGCCAGTCGTAGCAGCCGTAGAATGCCGGAGTGAGTTCGCGAGGCGGCTTCACATCCGCGTCCGAATTCAGCGAGTGCGCGATCTTGTTCGGGTATTCCTTGTGGATGCAATCGAGCGCCAGCCGTGCAAAACGCGCCGCCTGCGCCTGATCGAAATCGGAATCGGCCATGAGGCTTCCGCACAAGGTAAGGCCGAGCAAAACCGGCCGCAGGAAATTGGCCGCCACCTTAGAACGGCCAGCGGTTGGCGTGACGATCCTTCGCGCTGGGCGCCGGGCCAGGACCGTTACCCACCCCCGGGTTGCCCACGTACGCCTTGCTGAAATCGATGTCACCCTCGGTGAAGCTGAGCTGACGGTCGAGAATCATGTCCAGCGTGGTTCCGCGTGCCAGCACGGCATCCGGACCGCGCGTCAGCAAAACACCGATCAGCCCGGCGGTCGCGCCCGCGGCCGCGCCGAGCAGCGCTCCCTCGCCGGCATGACCGCCGCCCAGTCCTCCGGCCAGCGCTCCAATCGATGCGCCGCTTGCGGTGGTTTCGCCCACGGTGCGAGCATCGCCGCCTTTGTTGCCTTCTCCTTTAATCGAACCTTCTTTGCGATCCAGATCCTCGCTGGCACGCCCGTCAAGAGCGCCAATCGACGCCTTGAAATCGCGGGTCACGCCGTTGGGAAGGGTCAGCGAATCGAAGCGAATATAGAACTCGCCGCGGCCCTTCACGCGTCCCGGCCGCGTCACTTTGGTCACTGTTCCGGCGACGTAGCTTCCCACCGGAATCACCACCTTGCCGCGGAGCACAATCGGGAAGACCGTTTCCAGATACACGCGGTCGCCTTCGGTGGAGTTCTTCGTGCTGACGCTGTTGATCAGGCTCAGAGGAATCCGCGTGCCCGGGTCCACCAGGTATTCATGGCCGGCTACGGGAGCGGGCGCAGCGGCTTGTGCCGGGGCTTTGTCCGGCGCGGTCGCGGCCGGTTTGTCGGGCACGGTGGCGGCGGGCGCGGCTGCCTGATCCTCACCCAGCAGCGCGCCTGCGGCAATCAGAATTACAGCGATGTTACGGCCAATCATAATGCCTTCCCGGAAAAACACACTACCAGTGTCTCCAGTGTACTGGATATTAAACGTGCGCCGAGTGCGCGGGGTTGCGATCCCGCTTCGCCAATCCCGCGAGTGCGAGAGCCTTTCGGGCCATGGTGCTCAGCGGCAACGATGCGATCCGGGCCAGCGGCGTCCAGCGCAATTCCGGGGGCATCACCCGCCGCCCGGCGGAAGCGAGCGACACGTGACACCGATGATTCGTGTTGACAATGGTATGCCGGAACTCGGCAACCTTCTTCTGAATGCGGGCTCCGGGGATTTGCTCCGGTTCCGGCAGGTCCCAGAATCCCGCCAGACGCCGGCTGTCGGCGGCTACGCGATGCAGCAGGATTGCGCCGTTGCGCTGAATTACCAGCAGGCGCCGCACTGCGTCTACGGTCGGCTGCTTCGGCGATTTCACCGGGACCTGATGCTGCACGCCCAGCGCCCGAGCCTCGCACCAGTGTGAAACGGGGCACACCGCACACTGAGGATTGCGCGGCAGGCACACCGTAGCGCCCAGCTCCATGAGCGCCTGGTTGAAATCGCCGGGATGCCGGGGATGGACGAGCGCCTGCGCCGTCTTCGTGAGCCGTTCCCGCGTGGCCGCTAGACGCAGATCTGCTTTCTCCGCGGTGATCCGCGCGAACACGCGGAACGCATTTCCGTCCACCGCAGCCCGCGCCTGGCCAAAGGCAATGCTGCCGATTGCGGCGGCGGTGTAGTCGCCCACGCCCGGCAGCGCGCGGATGTCCGCGTAATCGCGCGGGTACTCGCCACCCACGGCGATGCGCCCGGCCGCTTTCTGCAGATTGCGCGCGCGCGAATAGTATCCGAGTCCCGCCCAGCATGCCAGCATTTCGCTTTCACTCGCCCGCGCGAACACATCCGGTGTTGGATAGCGTGCCAGGAACCTCTCGTAATACGGCAGCACTGCCGCGACGCGCGTCTGTTGCAGCATGATCTCCGAGACGTGAATCGCCCACGGATCGGTCGTGCGCCGCCACGGCAGATCGCGCTTGTTGCGGCCGTACCAGCCGAGCAGCGCCCGCCGGAATTTCGCTGCGGTGATCAACTTCGCATGGTAGCGTAGGTCGAAGATAATGCTGCTGGTCGACGTGGTGGACACTTCGCGCCGTGTCGCCGAGACCTCGCGGCGCCTGGCCAAGGTCGATTTTCTGGCCGCGCTCCTGCGGCGCCTCAGTCCGGGTGAAGTCGAGCCGGTTGTGGCCATCCTGTCCGGGTACATTCGCCAGGGCCGCGTCGGCGTGGGCTGGGCAACGTTGCACGACAGCGCCGCGCCCCCCGCCGGACGGGCCAACATCGAAATCGAGGAGCTGGATGGCACGCTCGCTTCGCTCGCCGCCACCGAGGGACGCGGTTCCGAACGGCGGAAGGGCGAGCTGTTGCACGCGTTGTTCGCCCGTTCCACCGAGGCCGAGCAGAAGTTCCTCACGGGTCTGCTGCTCGGCGAGATCCGCCAGGGTGCGCTCGAAGGCATCATGCTCGACGCGCTCGCCAAAGCCTCGGGGGTTGCGCCCGCCGGCATCCGCCGCGCGGTCATGATGGCCGGCGATCTCGCGCGTGTCGCCCGCTCCGCGCTCGAATCCGGCGAGGCCGGGCTCGGCCAGTACGACGTCCAGCTCTTCCGCCCCGTTCAGCCCATGTTGGCGCACACGGCTGACGACGTCGAATCGGCCATCGCGGACCTCGGGGAGGCGGCGTTCGAATACAAGTTCGACGGCCAGCGCGTGCAGGTGCATCGCTCCGGCGACGATGTTCGGATCTTTTCCCGAAGCCTGAACAACCTGACCGCCGCCGTACCGGAGATCGTCGAAGCCGCGCGCGCTTTGCCCGTTCGTGAGTTCATTCTCGATGGAGAAATCCTCTGCCTCACCGCCGGCGGCCGCCCGCAGCCTTTTCAGGTCACTGCTCAGCGCTTCGGCCGCAAGCTCGACCTGGAGCGCATGTGCGAAGCGCTGCCGCTGTCGCCGTACTGGTTCGACGTGCTCTACCTCGACGGCCAGTCTCTGATGGACGAGCCGCAGTCGCGCCGTTTCGCCGCGTTGACCGAGCTTTCTCCGCCGTCGGCGCTCGTGCCGCATTTGTACACCGGCGACGCTGCGCAGGCTGCCGAGTTTCTGCAAACAGCCCTCGATGGCGGCCATGAAGGCATCATGGCCAAGTCTCGCGACGCGGCATACGCAGCGGGCGCACGCGGCCAGAGCTGGCTCAAGATCAAGAAGGCCCACACGCTCGATCTGGTGATTCTCGCCGCGGAATGGGGGCACGGGCGCCGCCACGGCTTCCTCAGCAATCTGCATCTCGGCGCGCGCGACACCGAAGCCGGCGGTTTTGCGATGCTGGGCAAGACCTTCAAGGGCCTCACGGACGAAATGCTCGCCTGGCAAACCGAGCAGCTTCTTCGACTGGAAGTCTCGCGCGATTCATGGACCGTTTACGTGGAGCCGAAGCTGGTGGCCGAAATCGCCTTCAGCGACATTCAGATCAGCCGCCGGTACGCCAGTGGCCTGGCCCTCCGCTTCGCCCGCGTGAAACGCTACCGTCCTGACAAGTCCGCCGCCGCTGCCGACACGCTGGAAACGGTGCGTAAGCTCGCTGGCCCCGCCGGCTAGGCGTTGCGATGGATGTGGCGAGCGAAGCGCCGGCCTGCGTGCAATCGGCTGAGCCCACCTGAGACGCCCACCCGGCTGCGCGGAGGTGGGGATCAGAACCTGCCCTCTCGCGCTTCGAGCCTCCAGAACTCGGAGGTCAGCCCAGCGCGGGTGAAAATGTCCTGTGCCTCCGCGACCGTCCACTTTCGCCAGTCGGCGTTCGCGTGGGCGCCATACCAAAGCCGCGCAAGTTGCGCGACCTGGCGCAGTGGGACGGCTTCCCCCTCCGCCACTTCGTGCCGCTCGCACCAATCCGCAATCTGCGCCCGTGAATGAAACGGCAGAACCAGCGAACAGTGCTGGTGCACGTTGTCCCATGCCCGCGCCGGAGGAATCGCGAAGTGTACCCACATTTCGTCGAGCCGACGCGGTTCGCCGTCGGTGACATCGATCACCAGCGATTGCGACTCGGCGCCAATTCGAGTACGAATCCGGACGTGACCACCAGCCAGCACGCTGATTCCCAGCGCGCACCAGATGCAGGGAGCCCACCACGAGCCGTTGCCCCCGCCGTCCACCCAGTTGAGACTCGGCGTCAGCGAGAACGGGTGAACAATCCACGGTTCGCAACCGCGCGGATGGAGGACAACACCGTGGGCGTCCGCCAGGCTACGCAGCAACCCGTGCACTTCATCTGCGGTGACCCCGATTGCCAGGGCCAGTTCTGCATTACCCGGGCAAACGCCCCGGCGAAGAAGTCCCTGAATCAGTTCGTAATGCAGGCGGGCAAGGGCCGCGTCATCTGCCATGTTCGCGATAGCCGTGCTCACGATGGCTATCTCACAATCCGGCTGCGCGCGCGTCCCCCGGATTGACCAGCGCGAATTTCACCTGAATATGCATCGCTTTCGCTTCCGCATCCGCGGCTTCGGCAAACGATCCCGCAACGCGCAACAATCCGGCATATTCCCGCAGAATCGCCGCCGTGCGTATGTCTCCGCCATCGACGGTATAAAGTGTCGCCGTCGCACTGCGAAAACGCTGCAGTGCCTCCGCATCCCTGTGTTCGCGCGAGTAGAGGCTGGCGAGATTCGCAGTCCACAGCGCCAGTTGCACGCTCCCGGGATTCCGCTTCCCTTCCGATTCCAGCGCCCTGAGAAAGTACGACTCAGCGGACGAGTAATCGCGCAGCCGCGTGGAAACCACCCCAAGGTTGTTCAGATCCACGCCGATGCGCGGGTGGTCAGGACTCAGCTTCTGCTGATCGATGTGCAGCGCCTCCACCAGAAGATCGCGTGCTTTCCCGTCGTCGTGAAGATCCTGATCGATCATCGCCAGGTTCGCGAGGCTCGCGGCATAGTCGGGATGCTCCGGCCCAACCGCGGCGCGCAGAACCTGCAACGCTCGCGTTCCCAGCTTACGCGCCTGCTTGAAATCGCCACGCTCCCGCGCGGTCAGAGACAGACCGCTCAGGGCCGCCGCGGTGCGCACGCTCTCTTCACCTTCCGATAACGTCAGCGCCCGTTGCAGATGCGCCTGTGCGTTGCCGAGATCCCCATGAAGGCGTTCCGCGTTTCCCAGATTGACCAGGATGTCCGCCAGCGCTCCCTGGCTTGCAGTGGAGTGGCGCTCGGTGGCCGCCAATGCGCGTTGCAAATACGCCACCGCATCCGTTGAATGCCCCTCCGATGTCGTGACCATGCCAAGAAGGTTCAATGCAGCCGCGATTTTCGCATCGTCCCGCTCCCCGGCCTGCTCGCGCAGTTCCAGCGCGCGCCGGGCGCTCTGCTCGGCTTCGGCATACCGACCTTCGGCGCGCCGGATCGACGCCAGATTCAGGGCCGCCTCCGGTTCACCCATCGACGCGGCCTGAGAGAACATCGCCTCGGCCCGGGCAAGATCCCCCCGCTCAAAATACAGACTGGCAATGTTGTTCAGCTCACGGGCTTTCTGTGATTCCGGGCCGGGCAGAGTGTCCCCCCGGATCGCAACCGCAGCAATCACCAACAGACCCATCAGATAGCTACGCCGCAGCCGTTTCATAGAACCAATTACGCGCCAGTATAAGTCATGTTTCGTCGGCGTTGTGAGAGTTGTGAAAAACTTTACGCGCATCACGAATCGCTTATCGGCTGAACAGGAAAAATTACGGCGCGAATGTTCAGGAGTGCCCCACGTCGCCGTGGTTCACAAGCACATATTTGACTCTGATGTGCATGGCTCGAGCATCCGCGTCTTCCGCCTCGGCGAACGAGCCGGCCGCCCGGAGCAGCTCGGCGTATTCGTGCAGGATGGCCGCCACTCGCAGGTCGCCCTGACGGTCTTCCGCGGAGAGTATGCCGGCTGCCCGGCGGTACAGTTCGAGAGCCTGTGCAGACCGCCTCTCGCGGACATACAGCGACGCCAGATTGGCCATCCAAAAAGCCGATTGCACGCTTCCTGGCTTTCGCCTCTCCTCCAGTTGCAGTGCCCGGCTGAAGTACGATTCAGCCGACGCATAGTCGTGCTGCCGCGTCGCCATAGTCCCGAGGTTGTTCAGATCGGCGCCGATGCGCGGATGGTTCGGTCCCAGCACGCTCTGGTCGATGGCCAGCGCTGCCAGATACAGCTCACGGGCTTTGCGGGAATCGCGGAGATCCTGTTCAATGAGCGCCAGGGTGGACAATGCCGCCGAGTAATCGGGATGCTCCTTGCCCACAGCGGCTTCCAGCAGGAGCAGCGCGCGCGTTCCCACCACTCGCGCCTGTTTGAAATCGCCCCGTCCCCGTTCTACCAGAGCCAGCCCGTTCAGTGCCGCCGCGGTGCGGACGCGATCGCCGTGGTCGCCCAGCTCCCCGATCGCCCGCTCGAGATGCGTTTCCGCGTTGATGAGATCGCCGCGGGTGCGCTCTGCGTTGCCAATGTTGATCAGGATGTCCGCCATGCTCAGCGCATCCGGGGAAGGCGCTCCTTCGGCGGTCTCCAGCGCTCGCTGAAACAAGCTCGCTGCCTCTGCCGTGCGCTCCTGAGCCTGCGCCAGCATGCCCACGAGGTTCAGCGTCCAGGCGATGCTCGTCTCGTCGCGCTTCGCCGCCTGTTGGCGCAGGTCCAGCGCGTGCCGCGCCATCTTTTCCGATTCGGCGAATCGCGCCGTGTCGCGGTACAACAACGCGAGCCCGCACAGTGCCGATGCGATTCGGTTCGGCGACCGCGGCGCTTCGTTCTCCCGCAGCTCCAGAGCCCGCTGGTACATGGCTTCCGCCTCGTTGTAGCGGGCTTCCGCGCGCAGCGTCGCCGCCAGGTTGAACACCGCATCCGCCTGGCCCAGAGCGACTGCTCGCGTAAAAAGCGATTCGGCCTGACCGTATTCACCACGGTCAAACCGGAATCCACCCAGATTGTTCAGTTGTCTGGCGAGGTCGGCGTTCTGCGACGACGGAATCTCTCCGGCTCGCACGCTCGTCAACGCCAGCGCAAGGAATCCTGACAGGCAAACATCACGGGTTCTCATGAAGCAAGCGTAGGGTGGAATCGCGCCCCGGGCGGAGTAAGGGCGCGGTGTGGTTACGGTGTGTTCTTACGGTAAAAACTCAGCCCAGCCCGAGGCGCTGCAACAGGACCTGGAAGCGCGGCTCGGCGCGAAGAGGTTGGTAGACAGGGTGTACGTTCAGCGCGGACAGAGGCATCTGCCGGAGATCCATGCCACGCTCCAGCCACGCGAGCGCCCGGTCGTATTCGCCGAGCCCGATATGAATAATCGCGAAAGCGGTGGCTGGTACGGCCGGACCTCTGGAAGCGCCGGTTCGCTGCCGCGCTATGGAGATCTCCTCGATCTTCCGCAACAGTTCCCGAGCCCGTTCCGTCTGGCCGGCCAGCGCGTACGCCTGGCCCAGCGCTCCCAGCAGATTCGGCAGGTCGCCGGCCAGCGCGCGCCCCTTCTCGTGCAGCTCGATGGCTTTCGCGTAATCGCCCTTTTGTGTGTATACGCGACCCTGCGTTGTCCACACTTTGTAGAAGGATGGATCGAACTCCGACAGCGCCTCCAGTTGGCGCAGCGATTCGTCATATCGCCCGGCCAGCATGAGCAGGAATCCCCGCCCTTCCTGGGCGATGGCGGACAGCGGGTCGAGCGAGATGGCCAGGTCGATCTCCGCGAGCGCTTCGTCAAGCCGGCCCACCATGGCGAGGTAATCCACCGAATACCAGTGGTGCGCCGTTGCATAGCCCGGGTTCAGCTCGATCGCCTTACGGAAGTAACGAAGCGCTTCGTCCCACTTCCAGTCATAGCGGGATCGTAAAAGGCCAAGCGTCGCATATGCTTCGGCGAGGGCCGGATCGAGTTCCACCGCCTTCTCCGCGGCGCGATTGGCGGCCGGAATGGCCGCTTCCTGATCCAGCAGGCCGTAATCGGCCAGCACCGCGTAACTGTCGCCGATTCCCGCCCAGCCGAGCGCCCATTCGGGGTCGATGGCGACCGCTTCCTCGAAACAGCGCAACCCCATGCGCAACCCCTCGGGCGAGCGTTTGTTCCACTGAAAACGGCCTTTGAGGTAGAGGTTGTAGCATTCGACGGAAGTGGCCTTCGGCGTCAGCCGGGTTCGTGCCTCCGGCCAAAGCCGCACCCGCAGCGTGTTCACAATCGCCTGGGCGATGTCTTCCTCAACGGCGAACACGTCGGCCGCCGAGCGATCCCATGCCTCCGACCACAGGTAGTAGCCGGTCGCGGCGTCGATCAACTGCGCGGTGATGCGCCGGCGTTCCCCCAGGCACCGCACGCTGCCACGAAGAACCGTCTCCACCTGCAATTGGTCTCGGATGGCGGCGATGTCCTGCTCGCGTCCCTTCATGCGCGACGCCGAATTCCAGGCCACCACCCGCAGATCCCGCACCTTTGTCAGCGCGTGAATCAGCTCCTCGGTGATCCCATCGCACAGATAGTCCAGGTCGGAGCCGGAGTTGAGATTGGTGAACGGCAAAACGGCGATGGTCTTCTGTGCGTTCGCGGGTTTCGGCCGAACCTGTCCATCGGGCGGATCCACGAACACGGCCGAATAGCCTCCCCGCGGAAGCTCGATGCGTACCACTGCGTCGCGGCCTTCGCCGTCATACCACGCTTTGAGCCGCTCGCGCAGCCGGCGTGCCTCCACGCGCACCACCGGATCGACGCGCGGATCGAACGACGGCCCACGGCCGAACGCCTCCACGCCAACCACATACTCCTTCACACGATCCGATTCGCCCTGCAGCGCCTTTTCCACCGAGAACGTCAGGAACCGGCAGAGCCGCCCGGAGCGAGCGAACAGACTGCTGGCCAGGATTCGGCTCAACTCCTGCCGAATCACCTGCTCACGCTGCGGGTCGATACACATATAGCGGGCGAGACCGTGGCCCGGGGAATTAACTCATTGTAGCGAAGGTCCCGCGAAGACTCGAAACGTCAGGGCCTTGCGCATCGTCACAGTGACAATGAGACTGCTCCGCGCCGCAGTATGTCTGGCGGGTCTCGGGTTCGGGCAGACGCCTCCGGCAACACCGCCGGCCCCCGATTCAGCGCCTCGAGAGAAACCTCATACCAGCGCCAAACGCGACATTGGCAGCGGCGCCGGCGACATCGGCCTCGGTGCGGCGAAAGGGGCGCGCAGCGCGGTAGTCGGCACAGGCAAATCCGTGGTGGATCTGGTCACGCTTCATCCGGTGGGCGCGGCGACCGACCTGGGAAAGGGCGCTTTGGACACCGGCCGGAACGTTGGCGTCGGCGCCGCGAAGGGTAGCGGCAAAATCCTGCGCGGGACCGGCAAAGCGATCCATCACCTGTTCTGACGCAGCGAAAGCGCGGGAAGAAATCGGAGCGTGGGTTAAGGGGACAACCCTCGAACGGCGCGACCGGCCATTCACCTCCAGAACCGCAGCAAGGCCTGACGGTAAGCCGTCCCCTGTAACAGGAGATGTCACCACCCCCGCCCTGGATGCAGTCTTTTTTCACGTCTCGGGCGTATGATACGGTTTCATGTCCTGGGTCAGCCATCTGGAGTGCAGCGCGTGCCGCAAACAGTACCCGGCCGGGCAGCCGCACAATCTCTGCGAATGCGGCGGGCCGCTGCTGGTCCGCTATCATCTGGACCGCATTCGGGCGGAGTTTCGACGCGAACAGCTTCCCGCCGCCCCGCGCACCATGTGGCGATACGCGCCGCTGCTGCCGGTAAGCGATCCGCGGAACATCGTCAGCCTGGGCGAGGGTGGGACACTGCTGGTCCGAGCCGAACGACTCGGGAAGTCTCTGGGCGCAGAGCACTTGTGGGTGAAGGATGAAGGCCTGAATCCTACGGGATCGTTCAAGGCTCGCGGGCTGTCCTGCGCTGTCTCGATGTGCCGCGAGCTCGGCCTGCGCCGCCTGGCGATTCCTTCCGCCGGCAATGCCGCGGGCGCACTGGCAGCCTACGCCGCGGCGGCCGGACTGGAATCTCACATCTTCATGCCTAAAGACGTTCCCCAGGCCAATTTAGTCGAATGCCGCGCCTTCGGGGCTCAGGTCACCCTTGTCGATGGCCTGATCAGCGACTGCGCGCGAATCGTGGCCGAGCGCGGTAAGGCGGAAGGCTGGTTCGATGTGAGCACCCTGAAGGAGCCTTATCGAATCGAAGGCAAAAAGACCATGGGACTCGAGGTGGCCGAGTACTTCGAGTGGGATCTCCCCGATGCCATCTTCTATCCGGCGGGCGGCGGCGTGGGACTGATCGGCATGTGGAAGGCCTTCGAGGAGATGGAGCAGCTCGGGTGGATCGGCAGGAAACGGCCGAGGATGATCGCCGTCCAGGCCGCGGGCTGCGCGCCGATCGTGCAAGCCTTCGAGCGGGGCGAGCCGAAGGGCGAGTTCTGGCGCGATGCTCACACCATCGCTGCGGGTCTGCGCGTGCCGAAGGCGCTCGGAGACTTCCTCGTGCTGGAGGCCATCCGCGCCAGCGGCGGCACGGCCATCGCGGTCACCGATAGCGAAATGCTGGACGCGGGAACGGACCTCGCATCGACCGAAGGGATCTTCGCCGCACCCGAAGGCGCGGCCTGTGTGGCCGCTGCTCGCCGCCTGTTTGCCGACGGTTTCCTGAAGCCATCGGATCGCGTTGTTCTCTTCAATACCGGATCGGGCTACAAGTATCTGGAAGTCTGGTCCACGCGCTTTCCGCGCAACGTCGCATCGGAGCAGGATAAGCTGGGCGGCCTCATCACGCCGCGATAGCTCTTACGTAAACGCCGGCACAACGGAGCGGACCGCCGGCTTTACTCGGCTCGCACCGTTGGCGGCTCCGCCCTGTGCCGGCTGGTTATCGCGAATCTGCCGCAGCCACCCACAGGCCGAGGCCGATCATGACCGCCCCGGAAGCAGCTCGCTGCCGCCGGCGGAAGGCAGCGTGGCGCGCCAATCTGCTCCCCAGCGGCCCGGCAAAACAGGCGACAACGACGTCCGCGGTCGAATTCAACACAACCGAAATTGTGCCCAGCAGGAGGAACTGCGCCACCACGTGCCCCTGATGCACGGAGACGAACTGCGGGATGAAGGAAAGGAAGAACAACGCCGTCTTCGGATTCAGCACCTCGGTCACAACGCCCTGCGCGAAGGGGTTGCGGCGACGCCGCGGTGGAAGTTCCGGCCCGCCGTCCTCGCGACGCCGGTTCCGGATCATGGTGACGCCAAGCCACACCAGGTACGCGGCGCCGGCGTATCGGACCATGTTGAAAGCGACCGACGAGGCCATCAGAATCGCCGAGAGCCCGAAGCCAGCGGCGACGACATGCCCGAGACCTCCCACGAACGTCCCCGCCACTGACAGCAGCCCCTCGCGACGCCCGCCGGCGAGGCTGCGCGCGAGCACATAGAAGATGCCCGGCCCTGGCGTAATGGCCAGGATCAGCGCCGCGCCCAGAAACAGGAAGAAGCGGGAACTCGCCAGCATAAAAGGGAACGGGGCGTCCGTGAAGAAGCGCCCCGTTGCCGCGTCGATCGAATTTGACCCTGGGATTGTGACTTCTCGGTCCCCTTCTCATCGGGGCCAGG
>Ga0209415_10013935_pt1 | contig 13176 bp, 10 predicted proteins | sample PeaSoiSIISIP2007_FD_187696 | JGI IMG/M metagenome (GOLD analysis project Ga0209415, IMG submission 187696) | Peat soil microbial communities from Weissenstadt, Germany - SII-SIP-2007 (SPAdes) (version 2) | ecosystem: Environmental > Terrestrial > Soil > Wetlands > Peat | place: Germany... | reverse complement strand
GTCCCCATCAACCTGGCGGCGTTTACCGGAATTCCGCGCGAGAAAGGCAACAGCGTATCGGGATTGATCAACTTCATGCGCAACATCGGCAGCAGCGTCGGAACGTCCATGGTTACGACTCTTCTTGCGCGGCGCGCCCAGTTTCATCAATCCGTGCTGGCCTACCATGCGACTAACTACGATCCGGCGTTTCGCAATCAGATTAGCGGGCTGACCCAACAACTGGTGCACGCGGGCGCTACCCCTCCCGATGCACGGGTGCAGGCCTATGGGCGCGTTTACCAAGCCGTTCTCGGACAAGCGCAAACGCTGGCTTATATCGACACTTACATGGTCCTGGCGATAGCTGCGAGTATCATGTTTGTGCTGGCGTTTATCGTGAAGAGGAACGACCCGGGTGGCGGCGGAGAAGTGGCCGCGGGCTGATGCCCTGAAGAAGACTCCATGATCAACGTATTGACGATTGAACGCGAATACGGAAGCGGCGCCAACGACATCGCCTGCAAGGTCGCCGAGCGTCTTGGCTGGAAGCTCTGGGACCAATTGTTCACCGCCGAAATCGCGCGCCACCTGGAGTGCGACAGCCTGCATGTGGAGCAGCGTGAGGAGTGCCGCGACCCGCTGTACTACCGCCTGTTCAAATCGTTCCTGCGCGGCAGTTTCGAGGGAAGCCTCGCCACACCGAAGATGAAAATGGCCGACGCCGACAGCATTCGCACCGTTACCGAACAACTCGTGCGCGCGGCCGCCAAGGAAGGCAACTGCGTCATCGTGGGCCGCGGATCTGCTTACTATTTGCACGATTCGCCCGATGCGTTTCATGTCTTCGTGTACGCGCCGTTTGACGAAAGGGTGCGCCGCTTGCAGCGGTTGGGGAAAAGCGAGCAGGAAGCCATCCAACTGGCCGAGACCGTCGATTCCGACCGGGCCGCGTTCATCAAGCAGTACTTCGGCGTGGAATTTCCGCGGCGCCAGTACTTCCACGTGATGATCAACTCCGCCATGGGTGACGAACTGGTGATCCAAATGATCCTCAACGGAATCGAGGCATTTCAGAAAACGTAAGACCGCTTTACCGAGCCGTGACCAAAGGGAGCGGGGTTGTTACCGAGCCGTGACCAAAGGGAGCGGTTATTAACGGAGTCATATGAGCCATCTGGGTGTCCAACAAGTGATCCACTTCGTGGAGCTCTACGGCTACGCGCTGCTGTTCCTGTGGGTACTTGCCGAGCAGGGGGCCGTGCCGGTTCCGTCGGCTCCGCTGCTGGTGGTTGTGGGCACGCTGGTCCGGATTGGGCATCTGCAGTTGGCGGCCGCGATCGCGTGCGCCGTGGCCGGTGCGCTTATAGCGGACAGCGTGTGGTTTTATTTCGGACGCCACCGCGGCAAGCGCGTCCTGCGATTTCTCTGCCGCGTTTCGCTCGAGCCCGATTCCTGCGTCCGCCAGACGGAAAACGCGTTCCTGAAGTATGGCCTGAAGACGCTGCTGATCGCCAAATTCATTCCCGGGTTGAATGCGGTGGCGGCGCCGCTGGCCGGCGATTCCGGCATCGGCTTCGTCCGTTTTCTCGCGGTCGACGCTATCGGGATCGTGATTTGGAGCGCCGCCTACATGGGGGTCGGATATCTTTTTACCGGTCAGCTCGAGGTTGCGCTTGGCTATGTCCAACAGTGGGGCTCCGGATTCGGCGCGCTGGTGGGCGGCCTGATCGCGGCTTGGATCCTATGGAAGTTCATCCAGCGCCGGCGATTCCTCAAGCAAATCGAAGTGGCCCGCATCACGCCCGAGGAGCTGCGCGATCGCATTGACGCCGGCGAAGAGCTATGCATTTGGGATCTTCGCACCAGTCTGGACAGCGATTCGAATTCCGTTCCCGGCGCGATCCGCCTCCCCGCCGAAGACATGATCGCCTACGCGAAGAGCATTCCTCGCGATCGGGAAATCATTCTCTTTTGCAGTTGACCAAACGAAGCCTCCAGCGCCCGTGCGGCGCTGCTACTCAGGTCCCAGGGCTTCAAGCGCGTCCGCCCGTTGCGCGGAGGCGCGGACGCGTGGGAACGAATGATGCAATCGAGCAACAGGTAGCGCTGGCGATCTTGTCGCCGGCATTCTTTTACGGCTTCACACAACTGAAATTGGCCGCCTCATCGACGCTCCCGCTACCTTTGTACCGCGCCACTTGCGGATAGCTGCACAGCGGCCGCGTCCGCACCACCTTGTTGTCCACCACCCGGCTCGCTGCGATCTGCTCGGGCGCGCTGCCGGATTCCACCCAGCGGACCAGCGGCGTGTCGGCATCGAACACGCTGGTGCCCACGCCGCCGCCACAGTGGAACATCCCGGGTACCATGAATAGCCGGAAGAATTCCCCGGTCGAGCTGCCCATCCGTTCCGCAACCTTCTCGTAGTATTCGACCCCCATCAAAGGATTCAACTGCGGGTCGGCCCAGCCGAAGTACATGATGACCTTTCCGCCGCGGCGCTCAAATGCGGAGAGGTCTGCGTCCGTCGCATCCATAATCTGGCCGAGCGCTGCCGTACGTGCCGGGTCTTTGTCTACATCGAAACGGCTGAGCGGGTAGTTGGGATCCTTCTCGGGAAACGCCATGAACTGCAGGAAGGTTTCCGCATAGCTGGTCCAGGTGCCCGGGCGGGTGGGGCCATTGACCGCCTGACCGATCCAGCCGCTCTGCCCGTTGGGGCCCGCGATTTCGGAGCCGAACGGCCAGCCCGGAAAGAGCCGTTTGCCCTGGCTCATTACATCGCTATGAACGCGTTCCAGCGCCGCGATTTGCGCCGCCGTAAAACAATCGGAGTTGTCGGCTCCAGCCGCGCAGCGCGGCAGGTCGCGCGATACCTGGAAACCGCACCGGCGCGGATCGTCGATCAGCCCGTCTTTCAGACCGTCTTTGGCATCGCACTGCTCATAAACACGATCCGACACCAGCTTCATCTTGGACGCGGGGATCGGGTTGTTGGCCAGCCCTTGCATCCACCACGCGCGCGCCAGCATGGTTGCGGTGTTGGCCAAGGCCGGCGCGCCCGCCAGTATCCCGTCGAAATCCGCGGGAAAGCGCTGGGCCAGGATCAGGGCCTGACGGCCTCCTTGCGAGCAGCCGTCGAAGTACGATTTGGTGGGTGCCTGGCTGTAATAGGTCCGCACCAGAAGCTTGGCGGTTTCGGCGGTTACGTGCAGCGCGCGGAAACCGAAGTCCACCAGCTTCTGCCGGTTCACCGCGAAGCTTGCCCCGGGCTCGGTGGCGGCGGAGTGCCCGGTGTCCGTGGCGGCGGTGGCGAATCCGTAGCGCAGGGCGCGGCCCCGATTGGCCACGCGGTTGGGCGCCTCAAACGCCTCCCCCGCAAATCCGCCGTTGCCGAACATATAAAGGCGGCCGTTCCAGGCGGAGGGTAAGTTCACCTCGACATTCACCTCAGGCGCGATCAGTACGCTCACGCGGCAATGTTCGGGAACGTCTCCTGCCGCGGGGATTATGGACGCGCTGATCACCGAGAGTTCGTAGCTGGTTAAGCTCCGCAGTTCGCTGCAGACGATCTTGGATTTGACGGTGGTGTCCGGCGCGCTCCAGTCGCGGAATTGCACGCCGCCGGCGCCCTGGCTCCAGGTGGTGGCCGCAAGAAACAGAGTGGCGAAGAGTAGACGCATCCCGGGTCTCCTTTGTCCATCCATGCTACACCGGAGCGACGAGCCGTGTAGGAGTTCCCGGCCGCGGCCCCGGAAACAGCCGGATCTTCACATTAGTAATGGTCCTTAACCCTCATTTGATCAGGACTTTACACAGTTTCAGTACTTGAAACGATAGGGGTACGTAGCGTAAATTACGACCTGGGGAGAGGTCCGAACGCGAAATGCGACACCTAAGTATGGCTGTACTAGGTTGTATTCTGGCGGCTGGGGCCTGCTTTGCCGACAATACCACCGGCACCTTCGACATTTATGAAGGTAGCCCGATGTTTCCCGCCGGCGGTGAAGTTTCGTTGACTTTGAACGGCGACGGAACGATCTCCGCGAGTCTATTCGTCACTGCTGGCGACATTGAGGCCTTCGGTTTTGCTTCCCCTGGTTCTACGCCTCTTTCCGAGTCAGGCTTCCTTTCGGTCACGCCCATCGGCACGGTAGGGTTGACCGACGAATACGGCACTCAGGGTTCGGGCTTCGTGTGCCCCGCCACGCCCACCGGTTGCGGCACAAGCGAATTCTGGACCATTGGTACTCCGGGCGAGTTTACGTCCGTTTTTCAAGCCTTGAACGGCGTCTCGAAAAGCTACGACAAAAATTACGATTTCGTGATGGAGAACCAGTTTGGATGGTGGGCCGCGAAAATCCAGGGCGAAGCGATTATCCCGGAACCGTCGAGTGCGTTGCCCGTTGGCGCCTTCCTTCTTGGCTTGGCCACGGTCTTCCGCCGCAAGCGGAACGCGTAAGCTCGCCGGCCACCTTTGAATCGGATATAATCCCAGGTGCGACGCTGCTCCGTGCGCCGCACGGATGGCTTTGCCCGCCTACGAAGCTAAGCCCATGGCCGAAATCCTGGAGAGCAGTCGACAAGGACGCGTTTTGCGCCTCGCGCTCAACCGCCCCGAGAAACGCAACGCGCTCAGTGCGCAATTGTGCCGCGAGTTGGTCCTGGCTTTCGACGCCGCAGTGCGCGATCCGCAGATCGGGGCCGTCCTTTTGACAGCCAACGGTAAGCACTTCTGCGCCGGCATGGATCTATTCGAGGTTGGCACCCTCAGTCACAACGAGATTACCACCGGCCAGGAGCAATTGTTCACCATTGGCGCGCGGCTGAGCAAACCGATTATCGCCGCCGTTCAAGGTTGCGCCCTCGGTGGCGGCATGGGCCTGGTGGCCAATTGCCACGTGGTGCTCGCCAGCGAGGACGCCCAGTTCGGTCTCACGGAGATCCGCGTCGGCCTGTGGCCGTTCCTGGTGTTTCGTGCCTTGGCGATGGGTTTGGGCGAGCGCCGCACCACTGAGCTCTCCCTCACCGGCCGCATTTTCGGAGCGCAGGAAGCCCGCGACATCGGGCTGGTGCATGAGGTAACGCCCGACCTGGAAAAGCGCGCGCTCGCGGTGGCGACCGCGATTGCCGAATCCTCCCCCATCGCCGTGCGCAGCGGGCTCAGCTTCGTGCGGGAAGTCAGGGGAAGCGACTGGAAGGTTACCGGCGAGATCGCGCGGCGGATCCGCAACGAGCTGTTTGACGGCGACGATCTCAAAGAGGGCCTGCGTGCCTTCCGCGAAAAACGCACTCCGCGGTGGCCCGCGATCAAGGATTAGGCTTTCCGTGCGGCCCACCGCGGCCCCATCTTCGATATATAATCGATAACGCGACGCTGCTCCGTGCGCCGCACGGATGGCCTTGCCCGCCTACGGAGCGAAATCCTTGGCTGAAATCCGGGCGTTGCCGAGCCGTGACCAAAGCGGTGGTTTTCGATGGCTCCTGATCGGGCTGGTGAACCACTAGATATTGTGCTTACTTGTGATATGGTACTCAATAGTGTATGGGAGACGCTTTACTTTGCCGCTCGACGCGGTTAGTATAGTTACAATCTCCCCTGGGCAAGCGAGGTAACGGTTTGCTAAGACTCAAACGCGTTGAATTGCAGGGATTTAAGTCGTTTTGCGACCGCACCGAGTTGCGGTTCCACGGGGAAGGCATCGCCGCCATTGTGGGGCCGAACGGCTGCGGTAAGTCGAACATCAGCGATGCCATCAGTTGGGTGCTGGGCGAACAGTCCGCCAAAAGCCTGCGCGGCAGCCGCATGGAAGACGTGATCTTCGCCGGCACGCGCGACCGCAAGCCGCTGGGCATGGCCTACGTCACCATGACGCTGGTGGATCCCGAGGTTCACGCGCAAAGTCACGCGCACAAGCTCCAGGCGGTGGAGGAAGGGCAGCCGCCGCGAACCGGCGAAGTGACCATCACGCGCCGCTTGTACCGATCCGGCGAAAGCGAATACCTGATCGACGGCCATGTGGCTCGCCTGCGCGATATACAGGACCTCTTCATGGGCACCGGCCTGGGGCCCGAAAGCTACGCCATCATCGAGCAAGGCCGCATCGGCCAGATCCTCAGTTCGAAGCCGCAAGACCGTCGCGGGGTGATCGAAGAGGCCGCGGGCATCACCAAATTTAAGACGCGCAAGCGGCTGGCTGAGGCCAAGCTCGAAAGCGCCAAGCAGAACCTGGCGCGCGTGTTCGACATCCTGGAGGAAGTGACGCGCCAGGTGAATTCGCTGAAGCGTCAGGCCTCCAAAGCGCGGCGTTATGTCGAGCTCAAGGCGGAGTTGGAAGCCGGGCTGCGCGTGGTGCTCTCGGGCCGGTATCGCCTGCTCGAGCGGGACGCGGCCAAGACCGCCATCGATCTAAACCTGGCGACGGGGGAACTGAAGTCCCTCTCGCAGCAGGTGGCCGAGAAAGAACAGGCGCACGAACGGGAGCAGGCGGCCTGTTACGAGTTGGAGCAACAGCTCACGGCCGCGCGGCAACAACTCGCGGAAATGCAGCTGGATGCCGAGCGCACCCGCGGACGCCTGGAATCGCAGGTGCGCGAAAGCGGTTCGATCGAGCAGCGCATTGCGCAGGCTGAAAAGGAATCCCAGGAGCTGGGTGCGCGGCTGGAAACGCTGAGCGCGGAAATCGAGGTTCACCAGGGCAGTCTGGCGGCGCTCGAAGCGCAGATCGCGCAGGCGCGCGGCCGCATGATCGAGATCAACCAGCAGCGCGAAACGCTGCAGGGCAAGGTGCGCGAGCGCGAGCAGGCCATCGAAGCGGGACGGCAGGTGGTGCTGCGTCTGCTGGGCGAAGCGTCTACGCTGAATAACCAACTGGCACAGGTGGAAGAGTACCTGGCCGCCATCGAGCGCGAAACCGCGCGCTCGGAACGCGAAGAGCAGACAGCTTCCGCGGAAATCGAAAGGCTGGAAGCGGCCAGCCGGCAGCTTTCCGAATCCATGCAGCAGCGCCAACTGGAACTCGAGACAGTCACCGCCGAGCGGGGCCGCACCGAAGAGGACCTGGCCGAGCGACGCCGCACGGCTGTGGAACTGCGGCACGAGATCGACGCGCAGAAGACTGATGTCTCTGCCATCCGCGCGCGCAAAGAGTCTCTGGAGCAGGTGCTGGCTCACCGCACCTATACCACGGACTCGGTGAAGCGCCTGTTCGCGTCGCTCGAAGAGGGCCAGGCGGAAGATTTGAAGCTGCAGGGCGTTCTGGCGGATTACGTGGAAGTCGATCCCCGCTTCGAAAAACCGGCTGAAGAATTCCTGCGCGAAGAGCTGGAATACGTGGTGGTGGAAAGCTGGGATCAAGCCGAGCGCGGCCTGGATTTCCTGCGCGCCGGGACCGACGGCCGCGCCACGTTCCTGGTGCATCCCGAGCCCAACGGCAACGGCCACCGCGACCTGCCGGAGCCGCCCATCGGGCCGGAGACCGGCATTGCCGCGCGGCTCAGCGAATCCTTGCGGCTCACCAATGGTTTTCGCGATCGCGCGGCGGACCTGCTGCCACGGGTTTCCCTGTGCTTCCTGGCGGAAGATCGCCCGGCGGCACAACGTCTCGCGGTGGCATATCCCTACTTGTATTTCCTGTTGCCCGACGGAGTCTGCTACCACGGCCACACCGTGACCGGCGGCACCAAGACCGGCGCCGGCCCACTGGCCATGAAGCGCGAGTCCCGCGAACTGGCCGTGACGCTGGAAGCGCGGCAAGCGCTCCTCGACGAAAAGTTGGCGGCCCAGGAAGCGCTGCATCAGGAAACGCTGGCCATTGAGGCGGAGCTGGAGCGGCTGCGCGCCTTGCAGCAGTCGCGCGAGAAGGATCGGCTGGCGCTCGATCATGAGATGCGCAAGCTGGGCGAAGATCTGGCCCGTACGAACTCCCGGGTCTCCGTGGCGCGCCTGGAGCTGGATCGGTTGCGCCGCGATCGGGCGCGCTCCATTGAGCAGCGCGAGAAGAACCGCGCGGCGGTGGAAGAGAAGGAGCGGCTGCGCGCGGAGCGTGAGGTAGCTCTCGAAGGCGAGCGGCAGGTGTTGGAAGAATTGCAAGCTTCCGCCCACACCATCGGCGAAGAATACGCGGCCGTGCGCGCGGAGCTGGCGGGGTTCGAAGAGCGGCATCGCGGTGAGAAAGCATCGCTGGCTCGGCTGGAGCAGCAGTTCCGGGAAACGGCCGGACGCCGAACCGCGATTGGCGCCGAGATCGATCGTTGGGCGGAGCACCGTTCGCGCCTCTTGGCCGACAACGTGGAACTCAGCCAGAGGGCGGCGCAACTGGCCGAGCAAATCGTGGAATCGGAAAGCCGCGTCAACCAGATGGCAACCGAGGAGGCCGAGCGGCGCGAAACCTTGCGGTCCAACGAAGAGGAGCTCAAGACTCTGCGCGTGGTGGTGCAGGAATGGCATGAGCGGCGTACGCAGATCGAAGTCGACCTGGTCAGGAAACAGGCTGAGTTGAAGTTCCTGGATGAGACCAGCCGCAAGGAACTGAACTGCGCGGTGGAAGAGCTGGCGCCCGCGGACGATCCGATTCCGGATGAGGACGCGATTGCCACCGCTGAGCAGGCTACCGTCGAAGTGCGCAATCGCATCGAAGCGCTGGGCGCGGTGAACCCTGCGGCCATGGAGGAGTTCCAGGAGGCCCAGCAGCGGCACGAATTCCTGAGCACGCAGCGGCAGGATCTGATCGATTCCATCCGCGACACCGAGAAGGCCATCCAGGAAATCGACCTGGTGTCGCGGCAGAAATTCGCGGAAGCTTTCGAGGCGATCAACGCCAACTTCCGCGTGTCATTCCAGACGCTGTTCGGCGGCGGCACCGGCGAGATGCGCCTCACCGACCAGGAGAACCTGGCCGAATCGGGCATCGACATCGTCTGCTCGCCCCCCGGCAAGCGCTTGCAGAATGTGCTGCTACTTTCCGGCGGCGAGAAAGCGCTTTCCGCGGTGGCACTGCTGATGGCAATTTTCAAGTATCAGCCCAGCCCCTTCTGCATCCTCGACGAGGTAGATGCGCCGCTGGATGAAGCCAACATCGGCCGCTTAAACAAGATGATCGCGGAGATGTCGCTAACCACGCAGTTCGTCATGATCACGCACTCCAAACGGACCATGGAATCGGCGCAGGCACTCTATGGCGTGACCATGCAGGAGCCGGGCGTGTCGCGACTGGTCTCGGTGAAGTTCGGCGGGGCGACGGCGGGCGCGGCAGCATAACAGGGCTTACGGCAGCTTCGCCGATAAAATCGAGTTATCCGCGGCCCGTTCATTGTCGCGTTTGTGGCTGCGCTCGCGATCTTCGTTGCCGGCGAGTACGTCCTTAACGGTCCACGGGCCAAGGTCCAACTGTCCCAGCTCGATCGAGAGTTCTCTCAAATCAGGGTCGAGCCTGATAGTACTGGCGCGAAGCTGTATCGTATATCGAAGCCGGAGTTAGCGTCGGTAGGCGGGAAGTACTCGTCGCACCTAACGTGCCAGTTGATTTACCAATACTATGGATCCGGGCTGAGCCGAAACCACTGGCAGTATGTTCAGGAGACCTCGGTAAACCTTGGCACTGTCAGGCGATATCGCAAGGCGTGTTACAGGGCTGATCTTGAATGTAAATCACAGAATGTCGGCTGGACGTACTCCCTGGATTTGACGTGGCAGGGCACTACCGCCGGCCCGTTAGGGCTGGTCGTGTTTTTGGGTCTCGCGGTATGTTTGTGGGCGCTCGCGGCCGTGCTCCAAAAGCGTTTCCGTGCACGACCTCGGCCCCGCCGCGTAGGGCTTCGGCACCGCTCGGCGAGCTGAAGCCGACCAAGAAGACGTATCATCGAAGATATGGCACAGCTTCACATGTCGGAAGCGGAAGTGGCGAAAAACTTCGCCGCGGTGCTGGAAAAAGTACGTCAAGGCGTCGAAGTAGTGGTGGAGCACAACCACCAACCGGTCGCTGTATTGCGCCCCGCCGATCCGCCGCGCCGTAGGATTTCTGAAGTCCTGGCTCTCATGCCGAAGAACTCGACGGCCATCATGGATGATGACTTCGCCCGTGACATCGAGGCGGCCATCGCGAGCCACCGCGAGCCCTTGGAACCCCCGGCGTGGGATTGATCCTGGATTCTTCGGTAGCCATCGCCGCCGAGCGGCGCGGCCAGACTGCTTATCAGATGTTAGAAGCCATCAGTCTCCAAATGACTGATCCGGAGATCGCCATCTCGGTAGTCACCCTGCTGGAACTGGCGCATGGCATCATACGCGCCGACACGCCCGAACGGCGGACCGGACGCCAACAGTTTTTGGACGACCTGCTGGCTGGAATGCCAGTACATCCGGTGACGGTACCGATTGCTCTTCGTGCCGGACAGATCGACGGGCGGATGCAGGCAGCCGGCACGCGTATCCCGCTGGCGGATCTTCTCATCGGGGTTACGGCGTTAGAACTGGGTCACTCGGTAGCGACGTCCAATACACGGCACTTTCGTCTGATCCCGGATCTGGTAGTGCAGCCGCTTTAATTTAACGGCCAATTGCGCACCCGGGGGCCAAGAAAAGGGCGTCCCCTAGAACGAAACCCCGTACGGAATCAGCCGGCATTCATAGGCCTGGCGCTCGAGCTCGTCGCGGAAGTCCGGATGGGCGATCGAAATCAGCGCCTTGGCGCGCTCCGCCACGGACTTACCTTTTAGATTCACCATTCCATATTCAGTGACGACGTACATAATGTCCGAACGAGGGGTAGTAACCACATTGCCCAGTGTCAGGTTGAGGACAATCCGGCTGCGGCGCTCGCCGCGCTTTTCGTACGTCGAGGCCAGACAGATAAACGACTTGCCACCCTCCGACGCATACGCACCGCGCACGAACTGCAGCTGGCCGCCGGTACCGCTGATGTGGCGGTGACCATCGGATTCAGAGGCGGCCTGGCCTTGCAGGTCAATTTGCGTTGTGTTGTTGATCGAGATGACCCGGCTGTTCCGCATGATGACGTCGGGCGAGTTGGTATAGTCAACCGGATAGCAGAGGAAGTCTGGATTGCGGTGAGTCGCGGCGTACAGACTGCTCGAACCGAGCGCGAAGGTGTAAACGACCTTGCCGGGGTCCAGAGCCTTCCGGGAGCCCGAAACACGGCCTGCTTGGTACAACTCTCCGATGCCGTCGGTGAGCATTTCGGTGTGAACGCCAAGATCGCCAACCCCGCTTTCCAGCAGCAAGGTGCAGACCCCGTTGGGCATGCCGCCAATGCCCACCTGAAGGCAGGCGCCATCCTCGATCTCGGCGGCGATCCGGCGCGCCACGGCGCGGTCGATCTCGGTGGGCAGCGGGTTCGGTAGTTCCGCGGCAGGTTGGTGGTCGCCCTCGATGATGTAATCGACCTCGCTGACATGCACGCCGTTCCGCTCCCCGTAAACGTAGGGGAGGCCGCGCGTCACCTCAACGATCACCATCTTGGCGCGTTCGATTATGGCGCGGTGCCACAAACTGGTGGGGCCGAAGTTGAAGCAGCCGTTCTCGTCCATCGGGCATGTCTTCAGAATCACCATGTCCACCGGTTCGATGAAGCGGCAATAATAGTCCGGCACCTCACCCAGGTTGAGCGGCATGTAGTTGCAGCGCCCGGCATCGTGTTTCTTCCGGTCGTAACCCGAGAAGTGCCAGCTGAACCAGAAAAAGTGTCGGCCCTCGGGATCGTCCTCCACTACTGCCCGCGGCTTCATCGTGAGGCAGGAGCGGATCTTCACGTTCTGCAGTTCATCCTTGCGGGCCGCCAACGACTGATCGAATACATCGGGTTGGCTCAGAGCCACGCCGTAGTCGAGCCACATACCCGACTTTACGAAGCTTGCCGCCTCGTCGCTGCTAATCGTTCGTGCGGGAGCGTTAGCCGTCCTTGTGGGCATGCTGGTTAAGATTGTTGCATGCCCCGAGCAGATCTCAGCAAGTTGTGGGAGGAACACACCGCCCATGAATTCTCGACGCGCGACACTGAGGCGACGCTCGCCACCATGGCGGAAGATGCCTACGTCAACCATGTCCCCGTGCTGACAGGTGGCGCGGGGAAGAGCGCTTTGCGCATTTTCTATTCGCAGGACTTCATTCCGAGCATGCCGCCCGACACCAAGCTCACGCCCATCTCCCGCACCGTGGGGGAAGAGCAGCTGGTTGATGAAATGATCTTTTCATTCACGCACACGCAGGAAATGCCGTGGATGTTGCCGGGGATTCCGCCTACCGGTCGCTATGTAGAAGTGGCGCTGGTGGCGATCGTACGCTTCCGCGATGGCAAGCTGGCGCATGAACACATCTACTGGGATCAAGCATCGGTGCTCAAGCAGATTGGGTTGCTGACGAACCCGGGGCTGCCTGTTTTTGGGGCTGAGTCCGCCCGCAAGGTCCGGGGCGATGACCAGCCGGCCGGTGTTTGAGCGCATAAGATAGTGGGTTATGGACTATCAGAATATCTCCGCGACCACCGAAGGCAATGTCGCCGTCGTTACTTTGAATCGGCCCGCGCGGCGCAATGCCCTATCGCTGGGGCTGATGCAGGAGCTGATTCATTGCCTGGGCGAGATTGGCGCGCGCCGCGATATTCGCGCCGTAATCGTGGCAGCGGCGGGAAAGGTGTTCTCATCCGGTCACGACCTTTCGGAGATGGTTGGCCGCGACATCAACGAGTATCGGCAGCTCTTCGATATCTGCACCGATCTCATGACCAAAATTCAGTCGATCCGCCAGCCGGTGATCGCGGAAGTGCAGGGGACCGCCACCGCGGCAGGGTGCCAGTTGGTGGCTACGTGCGACCTGGCCATTGCCTCGGAAGATGCCACGTTCGCCACGCCCGGAGTAAAGATCGGGTTGTTTTGCACCACGCCCATGGTGGCCCTTAGCCGTGCTGTCGGCCGCAAGCGCGCACTCGAAATGCTGCTCACGGGCGCCCCGGTGGATGCCCGTACGGCTGCGGATTGGGGACTGGTCAATCGCGTCGTCCCAGCGGGGGAGTTGCAGGCCGAAACACGCAAACTCGCCGCGCGCATCGCCGACGCCAGCGAACTGGTAGTCGCTATCGGGAAGCAGGCCTTCTACACTCAGATCGATCTCGATCAACCCAAAGCCTACGCGTATGCCAAAGAAGTAATGAGCATGAATTCGCTGGCAGCCGACGCGCA
>Ga0209415_10013934_pt1 | contig 13176 bp, 14 predicted proteins | sample PeaSoiSIISIP2007_FD_187696 | JGI IMG/M metagenome (GOLD analysis project Ga0209415, IMG submission 187696) | Peat soil microbial communities from Weissenstadt, Germany - SII-SIP-2007 (SPAdes) (version 2) | ecosystem: Environmental > Terrestrial > Soil > Wetlands > Peat | place: Germany... | reverse complement strand
GCAGGGCGGACTCGATACCGCCGCGCAGGATGTCGAGCACATTCTCGACCCCCGCCTGTCCGTTGGCCGCCAGGCCCCACAGGTAGGCCCGGCCGATCATGACCGCCCGGGCGCCCAGCGCCACCGCCTTGACGACGTCGCTGCCGCGCCGGACACCCCCGTCGAGGAGGACCTCGATCTGGTCGCCCACCGCGTCGGCGACGGAGGGCAGGGCCCGGATCGTCGCCGGGGTCCCGTCGAGGTTGTTGCCGCCGTGGTTCGACACCGAGATCGCCGTGACCCCCGCGTCGACGGCCCGCTTGGCGTCGTCGACGCGGGTGACCCCCTTCAGCATGAAGGGTCCGCCCCACTGCTCGCGCAGCCAGGCGACGTCGTCCCAACTCGGCGGAGGCGTCTGCATCCATTCGCCGTAGGCGCCGAAGAACGTCGGCCCCTTCTGACCCTTCTCGACCATGTTCGGCGTGGTCAGGTCGGGACGCCTGCCGGTCCGGGCGAAGGAGAGGAACCAGCGCGGGTTGCCCAGGGCCTCGGGGGCGAAGCGCAGCATCGCCCGCAGGTTCACCGTCTCGGGGATGGTGGGGCTGCCCCAGTCCCGGCCGTGGGAGAAGGACCAGTCCAGCGTCGCGATCAGCCCGACGGCGCCGGCGGCGCGGGCCCGCTCGACCCGCGCCAGGATCTGGTCCCGCGAGCCGATCCAGTAGATCTGGAAGAACGTCTGGGGGCAGGCGGCCACCACGTCCTCGACGGGCATGCTGGCGAACGAGCTGAGGCCCATGGCGGTGCCCCGGGCCGCCGCCGCCCGCGCCACGGCCACCTCGCCGTCGGGGTGGACGGCCTGGACGCCGGTCGGGGAGACGAGGACCGGGAACGAGATCTCCTGGCCCATCACCTTGGTGGCCAGGTCCCGGCTGTCGGCCAGGCCGGCGACGTGGGGCGCGAAGCCGAGCTCGCTGAAGGCGGTGACGTTGTCCTCCACCGTGATCCCGCGTTCCGAGCCGGCGATGAGGGCGCCGTAGACCGATTTGGGCAGGCGCTTCTTCGCCCGCCGCTGGGCCTCGGCCACCGTCTCGAACCACTTGTTAGCCATAGAGCGAACCTCTCGTGATGCCCCGCTCGACCCGCACGCGCAGGGCATGGCGCGACCGGGAGACTCTACGCGCCGCGGGCGCACGGACCCGCCGGCAGAGGGGCGGGCGGGACGCGGCCGGCCGGCCACGATCGCGGTGGCGACGGGGAATGGGGCCGACCAGGGAATTTTGCAAGAAATGTTCTCAAGGCGCCCGAGCGGGCCGACGACAGAACGGGGTGACCAGAACGGAGGCGGCGGCCTCGGGCTACCGGTCCGGGGGGACGATCGCCTGGCTCACCCTGTCCGGAATGCCCGCGCCGGCCGCGTTCGCCGTCGTCCTGGCGCTGCTCCCGGTCTGCTGGGCCGCGGCCTACTACCTCGGCGGCGGCACCAGCGTGTCCCCCTTGTGGTTCTACGTCCCGGTCTTCCTGGCCGGCGTGCGCTTCGGCCTGCTCGGGGTGGTGTCGGTCGGGTTCGCGGCGACGATCGTCGCGGGCCCGCTCCTCCCGGCCGACGCGGCCACCGGCGCCCCCCAGGCCATGAGCGACTGGGTCAGCCGGGGCATCTTCTTCGTCCTGATCGGCTCGTTCGTGACTTTCCTGTACGTCGCGGTGCAGCGGACCTCGGCCCGGGCGGCCCGGGCCGAGGCGCAGAAGGAGTACGAGAGCGAGCGCCGCTTCGCCGCGCTGGTGCAGCGGGCGACGGACATGATCACGGTGATCGACCACGAGGGCAGGCTGAAGTACGAGTCGCCGGCGGTCGAGCGGATCCTCGGGTGGCCCGGCGGCCACCGGCTCGGCATGCGGGCCGAGGACTTCGTCCACCCGCAGCACCGGGCCGCGGGCGATGCGGCCGCCCAACGGGTGCTGGCCGATCCCACGCGGTCGGAGACGCTCGAGCTCCGGCTGCGCGACTCGAAGGGCTCCTGGCGCTGGGTGGAGTCGACGATCACCAACCTCCTCGACGAGCCCACGGTCGAGGGGATCGTGGTCAACCACCGCGTGGTGGACGAGCGCAAGGCCCTCGAGGACGAGCTGATCCACCGAGCCTTCCACGACTCGCTGACGGGACTGGCCAACCGGGGACAGCTGCGCGGCCGGGTCAAGGCATCGGTCGGCGTGACGCCGTCCGTGCCGCGCCGTCGCTCGTTGCTCTTCATCGACCTCGACGACTTCAAGACGGTGAACGACGGCTTCGGGCACGATGCCGGGGACCGGTTGCTCGTCGAGGTCAGCGATCGCCTGAAGCGTTGCGTCCGGGAGGAGGACCTCGTCGCCCGCCTCGGGGGCGACGAATTCGCGATCCTCATTGAGGAGGGCTCGGCCCACGCGGACATGGCGAGCACCGTGGCGCAGCGGGTCATCGACGCGCTGCAGGAGCCCTTCGAGGTGTCGGGCCACCGGACACGCGTCAGCGCCAGCATCGGCATCGCCCACTGCGGGAGCACGGGGGCCGACGCCGACTCCGCGCTGATGCGGGCGGACATCGCGATGTACCACGCCAAGGCGAACGGGAAGAACCAGTTCGTCCACTTCACCGACGAGATGCAACAGGGCGTCCTGCACCGTCTCGACATGGAGTCGTGGCTGCGGGAGGCGCTGGCGGAGAGCCAGCTGTGCGTCTACTACCAACCGATCGTCACCCTGGGCCAGCGGAAGGTCGAGGCCGTCGAGGCGCTGGTGCGCTGGCAGCACCCCGCGCTGGGGCTGCTGGGACCCGACGAGTTCCTCGACGTCGCGGAGGAGACCGGGCTCATCGTGCCGCTGGGCAAGCAGGTGCTGCGCGACGCCTGCGCGCAGATCCGCCTGTGGCGGGAGTGCTACGACGAGAACCTCATGGTCAGCGTGAACCTCTCTGCCGCCCAACTGCGGGACGAGAGCATCGTCGACGCGCTCGCCTTGGCGCTGCAGGAGGCGGGCGTCGCGCCGGACGCCCTGATGATCGAGGTCACCGAGGGCGCGCTCATCGGCGACGTCCGCGGGGCGACGGCGGTCCTCGAGTCGCTGTCGGCGCTCGGCGTCACCATCGCCATCGACGACTTCGGGACGGGCTATTCGTCGTTGTCGCACCTCCAGCTCTTCCCGGTCGACGTGATCAAGGTGGACAAGACCTTCGTCGAGGACCTGTGCGGCGGCACCGAGCACTCCATGCTGGTCCGCTCGGTGCTGGCCATCGCCAGGGAGTTCGGGCTGCAGGTGGTGGCCGAGGGCATCGAGTCCGAGGAGCAGGAGGCCCAGCTCCGCCGTCTCGGGTGCGACTACGGGCAGGGCTACCTGTACGCCCACCCCGTCCCCGCGTCCGGGATCGACGAACTGCTGGGACTGATGCCTGCGCTCAGCGTGGGCTAGCGGGTCCCGGTGGCGGGCCCCGGTGGCGGGCGACGGTGTCCCTAACATGACCCGATGAGCACGGACATACGGGCAGCAGTGCCGGCCGACGTACCTGCGGTGCTGAAGCTGTGGCGGACGTCGGCCCTGCCCACCTCGACGGACACCCCCGACGACGTCCGCCACCTCCTGCGCCGAGACCCCGGCTCCCTCCTGGTGGCCGAGGTGGCGGGAGAGATGGTGGGGTCCGTCATCGCAGGGTGGGACGGCTGGCGTGGCTCCGTCTACCGCCTCGTCGTGGACCCGGCGCACCGCCGCAGCGGATTGGGTCGCCGGCTCCTGCGCCGGGCCGAGGACCGCCTGGCCGAGCTCGGGGTACGACGCATGCACGCGATCGTCGTCGGGGACGACGCGCGCGCCATGGCCTTCTGGGAGTCGACGGACTGGGAGCTCCAGGGCGGTCAGCTGCGCTTCGCCAAGGGGCGCTCGCCGGCTTGAGTGGAGCTACGGGTCTCGTGGCGCCGCATCGAGATCGTGCTCGGTGGGTCGGCTGTAGAGGTGGTCGATCTCGGCGATCACCGACTCGAGCGACGGCGCATAGCCGGCATCGGTGTCCACGATGACGACGGGGCATGACAGCTGCAGCGGCTCGTGGAGTTCGGCCTGGAGCGACGCGGCGATCGGCAGGAGCTTCCGGAGGCGGTCCTCGCCGCACAGGGGGTCCTCGCGCATCCTCTTCTCGAACCGCTCGGTGGCGTGCATGCTCCGGCAGTGCACGTTCACCAGCACCGCACGGGCGGCGAGCCGTCTCGCAACGTCCGGCTCGCTCACCCCACGGTAGAAGGTCTGCTCGGCCACGAAGCTCACGCCGAGCTCCAGCCACAACTCCATCGTCCGGTAGAAGGGCTCGACGCCGCGGGCTCCGAGCTCCGTCGCCCGGTCGCGCGTGCGCCAGATGCCGTGAACGAGGCGGTCCTTGTGCAGCACCGGCACGTCCAGACCCAGGGCGAGGGCGTCGGCCAACGTGGACTTGCCCGAGCCCGGCGCACCGCTCACGAGGACGGCGAGGGGAGCGCGGCCCGGCACCGCGGCACGGTAGCGCACCGGCCACCCGGCCCCCGTGTCCTCAGTCGGGCCCAGCCGGACCGGCCAGGGTGCGCCGCAGGGACCGCGACGACCACACACGCGCCCGCCACGAGATGCGGGGCACGAGGGGCGCGATGGTGCGCGCCCTCGCGCAGCCGGCCCAGACGCCGACCCCGTACGCCGCGTCGTCGGCGACGTGGAGGGCGGCGTAGCGCACCGGGTCCAACGTCGAGGGGTTCTCCGCCCAGTCGCGCAACGCGGGGACGAGGAGCGCGAGCGCGGCGGCCCTCCGGGTGCGGCGGGAGGCGAGCCCGAGCACCAGTGCGGGCGACCACGCCCGCACCAGGTTCGCCAGCGCCGGCAGGGCGGAACGCGCCGTGCCGCCCGCGGCGATGCGGGTGGCCACTGCCACCGGGTCGCGCACGAGGCCCGCCAGGCGGTCGGCGAGGATGACCACCGAGAGCGCCAGCGTCGCCTGCGCCAGGACGGGGCGACGCGCCAGGGTGAGTGCCCACACGGCCAACGACCAGGCGGAGGTGTGCACGGGGGCCAAGGCCTCGCCGTGGCGCAGCGCCAGCGGGCCGGCGGTGGACCCGTAGAAGGCCTGGCGGGCCAGGAAGGAGCCCAGGTCGGGCGGCCCATCGTGCGCGACACTGCTCGCCGGCACGTAGCGGACGTCCCAGCCCGCGTCGCCGAGGCGCCACACGAGGTCGACGTCCTCGCCGCCACGCAGCCCCGGGTCGAACAGCTCGGGGCCGGCCGCCACGTCGGCGCGGACCAGCAGCGCGGCGCTCGGGACGAAGGGGATCGGGCTCCCCGGGCGTACCAACCCCTCCTGCGTGCCGCGGTCGAGCGACGACCGCCGCGCCGCGTAGCGCGCGGTCGCGCCGGCCCGCGGCCCCGAGGGGGTGGCGGGGACCACGCGGGGCGCCACCGCTCCCACCAGTGGGTCTTCGAAGTGGCCGAGGAGCGGAGCGAGCCATCCCGCAGCCGGCACGCAGTCGGAGTCGACGAAGGCGACCAGCGCGCCGTCGACCGCGGCCAGCCCCGCGTTGCGCGCCCCCGACGGTCCGGCGTTGACCGTCAGCCCGATGAACCGGGCCCCGTGGCGCTCGGCGATCTCCCTGCTGGCGTCGCCGTCGGCGGACGCGTCGTCCACCACGACGCAGGCCAGGTCGCCGAGCGCGCCGAGCAGCCGCTCGAGGTGGACGGGCCGGTCGCGCACCGGCACGACGACCGTGACGTCGTCGGGGCCGAGGGTGGGCGGTCCCGGCTGCGGCTCGAACGCCCCCGCCGACACCAGGCGGCGTGCCAGGAGCCGGGCCGGCCGGGCGGCGCCGACCGGCGCGCCGGCGCGCCAGCGGGCCACGAGGCCCCGGGCCCGCTCCGACATCCGGAAGAGGCGCAGGGGGCTGCCGCCGAGGAGGACCTCGCCGTCGTCGAGGCTCTGGGTCGAGGGGTCCTCGGTCAGGACGAACGAGGCGGGGAGCGGCGTCGACGCGCGCGGTGGTGCCGGCCGCAGCGGCGAGGGTGCCGGGAGTCCGCTGCGGTGGGGCACCGCCCAATCTTGGCAGTCCGGGGCCGGGGATAGGCTTGGCCTTTGCCCAGAGGAGGTCCGGATGCTGGCAGAGGATCGAGACACCAGGGACGACGAGGAGCTGTCCGAGGAGGACGTCGACGAGCTCCTGGTCGAGGAGGTCTCCATCGACGGGATGTGCGGCGTCTATTGAGCGTGACCGAGGCGCGGCCCGCGGGGGCCGCGTTCGCTGCAGAGAAGGCGTGGCGGCTCAACCCTCAGGTGGCACTGCGCGACGAGTCGTTCGGCGCCCTGGCCTATCACTACGGCAACCGGCGGCTCGTCTTCCTCAAGTCGCGCCTGCTGGTCGACCTGGTGTCGTCGCTCGGCGACTACGCCAGCGCCGCGGAGGCGATCGCGGCACTGGTGCCCGAGCGCCAGCGCGCCGGCTACGGACGGGCCCTGGCCCGGCTGGCGGCATCCGAGGTGATCGATGCCCGCTGACACCGCGCCGCTGCCCCTCAAGGAGCAGTTCACCCGTGGGCTCGATGCGCCGATCTGCCTGACCTGGGAGCTCACCTACGCCTGCAACCTGGCCTGCGTCCACTGCCTCAGCTCCTCGGGCCGACGCGACCCCGCCGAGCTGACGCCGGCCGAGGCCCGCGGCATCGTCGACCACCTGGTCGACATGAAGGTCTTCTACGTCAATATCGGCGGGGGAGAGCCGATGCTGCGGCCCGACTTCTTCGACCTCGTGTCCTACGCCGTCGACCGCCGGGTCGGGGTCAAGTTCTCCACCAACGGGACCCGGCTCACGCCCGGTCGCGCCCGCCAGCTCACCGCCCTCGACTACCTCGACGTGCAGGTCAGCATGGACGGGGCCACGGCGGCCACCAACGACGCGGTGCGCGGCGAGGGTTCGTTCGCCGCCGCCCGGCGCGCCATGGACAACCTGGCGGCGGCGGGCTTCGGCCCGTTCAAGGTCAGCGTCGTCGTGACCCGCCACAACGTCGGGCAGCTCGACGCGCTCGCTGCCCTCGCGGAGGGGTACGGCGCCCAGCTGCGGCTGACCCGCCTGCGTCCCTCGGGCCGCGCCGTCGACACCTGGGACGCCCTGCACCCGACGGCGGCGCAACAGCGCATGCTCTACGACTGGCTGGTCGAGCGCCCCGGCGTGCTGACGGGCGACTCCTTCTTCCACCTCTCGGCCCTGGGCGAGCCGCTCGACGGGCTCAACCTGTGCGGGGCGGGCCGCGTCGTCTGCCTCATCGACCCCGTCGGCGACGTCTACGCCTGCCCCTTCGTGATCGACCGCCAGTTCCTGGCCGGCAACGTCCGCGCTGCGGGCGGCTTCCCCGCGGTCTGGCGCGAGTCCGCGCTCTTCGCCTCGCTGCGCGAGCCGCACAGCGCCGGGGCCTGTGCCTCGTGCGGTTCCTTCGATGCCTGCCGGGGCGGCTGCATGGCGGCCAAGTTCTTCACCGGCCTGCCGCTCGACGGGCCCGACCCCGAGTGCGTGCACGGCCACGGCGAGACGGCACTGGCGGCACTGGGCGACCGGCCGCGCTCGGTCCCCGGCCACTCCAAGGTCGGCCGGGACGGCACCCCGGTCCCGGTCCCCACCCCGGTCCGCTTCCGTTCGCCGGCGCGCGCCTGAGCACGTGGATCTCGCCCGTGCCACCTGGCCGCAGGTGGAGGCGACCGGCGGGCACGGCGTCCTGGCCGTGCCGCTGGGCTCGCTCGAGCAGCACGGGCCCCACCTCCCGCTCGACACGGACACCCGCATCGCGGTCGCGGCGGCGGTGGGGCTGGCGGGGCTCTGTGGCGGCGTCGCCGTGGCGCCCGCCGTCGCCTACGGGGCGAGCGGTGAGCATGCCGCGTTCCCCGGCACGCTGGTGGTCGGTCACGAAGTGCTGGCCGGCCTCCTCGTCGAGCTGGTGCGCTCCGCCCGCTGCTCGTTCTCCGGCGTCGTGCTCATCAGCGCCCACGGTGGCAACGAGGAGGCGCTGTCGCTCGTGCAGGGGCGATGCTCCGCCGAAGGGGACGACGTCGTGGTGTGGCGCCCGCGTGCCTCGGGCGGGGACGCGCACGCCGGCCGCACGGAGACCTCACTGATGCTGGCCATCGACCCGGCGGCCGTGCGGCTCCATCTGGCCGAGGCCGGGTGCACGGAACCCCTCGACGGGTTGCTGCCCCGTCTGCGCGCCGAGGGGGTGCGGCCGGTATCGTCCAACGGCGTGCTGGGTGACCCCGCGGGTGCGAGCGCCGACGAGGGCAGAGCGCTCCTCGACGCCTTGGTGCGCGACCTGGTGGCAACCGTGGCGGCCCACTGGCCCGCCCCGTGAGCCCCGCCGCCCTGGTCACCGGCGCCGCCCGGGGCATCGGCGCGGCGACGGTCGACGCGCTCGTGGCGGCGGGCTGGCAGGTGGTCGCGGTCGACCGCTGTGCCGACGACCCCGCGCTGGACTACCCCCTCGCCGCCAAGTCGGACCTGAAGGAGGTCGCCGCCCGTCACGGCGCCGCCGTGCGCACGGTGGTGGGCGACGTGCGCAGCGCGTCGGACATGCGCGCCGCGGTGGACGAGGCCCTCCGCCAGTTCGGCGGCCTGCAGGCCGCCGTCGCCGTCGCCGGCGTCATCAGCGGTGGCCCTCCGCTGTGGGAGACGGCCGACGCGCAGTGGGACGCGCTCTTCGACGTCAACGTCAACGGGGTGCGCCATCTGGCTGCGGCGGCCGTGCCCGCGCTGCTCGAGGCCGCCGAGCCCCGGCAGGGCCGGTTCGTGGCGGTGGCGTCGGCGGCGGGGCTCCTGGGGCTGCGCCGCCTCGCCGCCTACAGCGCGTCGAAGCACGCCGTGATCGGGCTCGTGCGCTCGCTGGCGGCGGACCTGGCCGGGACCGGCGTCACCGCCAACGCCGTCTGCCCCGGTTCGACGCGCGGGCCGATGCTGAATGCGTCGGCCGCGGTGTACGGCCTGTCCTCCCCCGAGGAGTTCGGCGTGCACCAACTGGTGGAGCGTCTGCTCGAGCCGGCGGAGCCGGCGGCCCTCATCGCGTGGTTGTGCGGGCCGGACTCGGGCGGCGTGACCGGCGCGGCGCTGTCGGTCGACGGCGGCATGACGACCTCGTAGTCCTCGAGGAAAGGAGGAAGCTGATGGCCGAGTGCGCACATCTCGACCAGATCGCCGACGTGGAGCCGCAGACGCCGCAAGGCTGCGGCGCCTGCCTGGCCATCGGGGGCACCTGGGTGCATCTTCGGTTGTGCCTGACGTGCGGCGAGGTGAACTGCTGCGACTCGTCACCCAACCGCCACGCCACGGCGCACTTCCACCAGTCGGGCCACCCGCTCGTGCAGTCCTTCCAGCCCGGCGAGGACTGGATCTGGTGCTACGTGGACGAGCTGGCCATGGAGCCGGGCTACTAACCGCTCTGCCCGTAGGTCGTGCCGCGCCGCGACGTGCGCGTCGACCCGACGTCCCGCACGGCGCGCCGCAGGTCGTCCACCAGCGCCGGCACGGTGGCGGCGCTCCCGGCATGCACGGTGGCATGCAGCGAGTCCGGCCGGTTCTGACGGTCGAGGTACCAGCCCTCGGCGGCGAGCCGCTCGCCCACGGCGAAGATGTCGAGCACGTCCGCCTGGTTGGCGCCGAAGGCAAGCACGGTGGCCGGGGGGTCGCCCCGCACGGCCAGCCCATCGATCGACTCGATGCCCGCACGCAGCGCGAGCGCCGCATCGTGCGCCGTGCGGGTCAGCTCGAGGTAGCCCGCGTGCCCGATGTGCATGAGGGCCGCCCATGCCGCTGCGACCGGCCCCGCCGGCCGCGTGCCCGCCATGGCGCTCGAGGCGTAGAAGCCGCCCAGCCAGTCCGTGGTCACGAACAGCTGCTTGCGGGCCAGCTCGTGTGTCCGGTACAGGATGACCGAGACCCCCTTGGAGGCGTAGCCGTACTTGTGCACGTCGGCCGACATGGAGGTCACGCCGGGAACACGGAAGTCGAACGGCTCGTGCACGCGGCCGAGCTCGTGCAGGAACGGCAGCAGGTACCCGCCCATGCAGGCATCGACGTGGCACAGGATGCCGCGCTCGGCGGCGAGCGCGGCGATGGCGCCGATGGGGTCGATCACACCCTGGGGGTAGGTCGGCGCAGAGCCGACGACCATGATGGTGTCGTCGGTGCAGGCATCGGCCAGCGCGTGTGCGCTGACGCGGAAGTCGCCCTCGACCGGCACCCGGATCAGGTCGACGTCGAAATAGTCGGCCGCCTTCGTGAAAGCCGCATGCGCGCTCTCGCCCGCCACGACGCTCGGCCGTCCTATGCCGCGCTCGCGCCCGACGTCACGCGCCGTCTTGACCGCCTGCAGCAGGCTCTCGGTGCCGCCCGAGGTGAGATAACCCTCGACGGCGCCGCCGGACGCCGGGTCGTCGGCGCCGAGCAGCGTGGCCGTGTTGCACACGATGTCGTGTTGCATGATGCCGATGCTCGGGAAGGCGAGCACGTTCAGACCGTTCTCGGCGCTGAAGAGCGCCAGCGCGTCGGCCAGCAGCTCGTGGACGTCGTCGCCGGCCGAGTACACGAGGCTGAAGACCCGGCCACCCCTCCAGTCCTGATCGTCCTGCTTCAGGGCCAGGAGCCGGCGCATCACCTCGTCCCGGGGGAGGCCGTGCTCGGGCATCGGCGTGTGCGGGAACGCGTCCACCCGGCGTTCTTAGCGCACGGCGCCCGAGCCGTGCGGTGTGCCACCCACTAGCTTGTCCGCCGTGCCGGGGGGACCAGCGTGAAGTTCGCCGTGACGTTCGGTCGCCTGCACCCCCGCAGCTGGATCGAGGCCGCCGAGGCGGCCGACCGGTTGGGCTTCGAATCGGCCTGGCTGCCCGAGCACCTGGTGCTGCCGCTGGCCATGGCCGGGTCCCCCTACGCCGATGCCGAGCATCCTCCCGTGCCCCCGACGGCGCAGCTCTTCGACCCCGGCGCCCTGCTCTCGTTCGTGGCCGCCCGCACCACGTCGCTCCGCCTCGGTACCTACGTCTACCTGCTCGGCCTGCGCCATCCCTTCATCACCGCCCGGGCCTTCGGCACCCTCGACTGGGTCTCCGGCGGACGCGCCGTCATCGGCGCGGGCGCGGGCTGGCTGCGGGCCGAATGGGAGGCCCTCGGCATCGATCCCGCCACGCGGGGGGCCCGGCTCGACGAGGCCATCGGCGTGTGCCGCCGGCTGTGGACCGAGGAGACGGTCGCGCACGACGGTCCGCACTTCCCCTTCGCCGAGGTGGCCTTCGAGCCCAAGCCGGTCCAGCGGCCCATTCCGATCTTCATCGGCGGCGAGTCACAGACGGCGCTGCGCCGGGCGAGCCGGCTCGGCGACGGCTGGATCGGCATGACCCATACGCCCGACACCGTGGCGACCCAGCTCGCGATCCTCCGGGACGAGCGCGAGAAGGCCGGACGGCTCGACCTGCCCTTCGAGGTGACCGTCGGTGGCGAGTGCGCGACCGAGGACGACGTTCTGGCCTGGGAAGCGGCCGGGGTCGACCGCCTGATCGTCTCGCCCTGGCGCCGCACGGCGGAGGCACTCGACGCCATGGCCTCCTTCGCGGCCCGCTTCAACCCGGCCTGAGTTCGGCGGTGGGCGAGAGAGCGGTGGGTTCGAGCCGGAGGCTCACGGACCGGAGGGGCGCCACCGTCCCGTCGTTCGGGGGCTCTTGACCGACGAGGCGAGAGGTTCCGGACCGCCATTCGGCAGGACGGAGTCCGGTGCTCGCTGGGAACTGTGCGATCCTTCAGGCAGATGACGCCAGAACAGTTTCTCAATCGTTGCAAGGTGATCTGTCACGTCGGCCCCGCTGGCGTCTGGGAGCAGGTTACAAAGCACGGGTTCCGGTCGGCCGAGCAGTTGATCTTGGAAGCTGATCTGACCGAAGAGAAACGGCAGAGCCTGCTTTCAGAACCTCGTCAGGAGTCCGTTCGCCTGAGCGTCCGCGGCGAAGGCATCATCCTCAGAGACCAGGGTCCACGCTTCGCCCGGCGGGACCTGAAATCAATCCTGGACGATGGGCTCGACGTCAGCGATTGGATCCATCTGTTGAACCAGCGCGTCTACTTCTTCACCGATGAGAGCTCGGTGCACAAGTTCCTGGACAAATATGTCCAGATCGACGGAGCTCAGGACGTCATTTGGCTCTCACCCCTGAAATTCCTCGAAGCAGCCGGGATGCGTCTTGAGCTCACGAGCCAGAACACCGGCGCTATCGCTCGCCGAAGTGGTATGCAAAAGACGGCAGACACATTCGCACCACTCTGGCGTTTCACGGACCGAAAGCCGACTGAAGCGACGGTGCTCGGTGGACTCGACGACGTCTCGCCGGTTTTTCGTGCTGAGAGATGCTTTCGAGATGGCCGTCGCCAGACACTGACGTAGTGCTACAAGCAGGCGCGTAGCCCTCGTCCGACGGACACCGGCCGTCGTCCGGCTGACCAGGACGGCCCTCTGCGCCTGGTGTCAGGGGGTCCCGTCGAACGGTTCGAGGACAATCACGGGCGTCTCGGTCGAGCGCCGGCTGGCATATGCGTCGAGCCGTGGATCGGCCGCGACCCGGCGCTGCCACAGCGGATCACGCTCCTGACCCGTGGCCAGGCGCGCGTGCACCGGGCGCGGGTGTTGGTCGGTCAGTCGAACAACGGCGTCTGGGTGTGCCTCGAGGTTGAGCCACCACGAGGGATGGCCCTCGTCCCAGCCGTTCATCGCGATCGAGACGAGGTTTGGGCCATCTTCGAGGTAGCCGATGATGACGCTGCGCTCTTGCCCTTCTGGGGCCCTCCCGCTGTTTCATCGTCAAGTGGGCCAGAATGCCCGCCATGGCGTTCGGTCACCAGTCGGGTCCACCGGCCTCGGCAAGGCAGGTGCGAGAGCTCTTGGATCTGCTCGAAAGAGCCGGACATTCAGACTTCCGCGATGCACGTGGCCCAATGGGCTTCACCCAGCGTCAGGCCGCAGGAAGATTCTCACGCGACGAAGCGGCGGAGTTCATCGTGCGGCTGCTCGACGCAGAGTCTGACGGCAGGACTGTCACGGTTGCCCCAGCATGGCGGCAATCCGCCCAAGAGCAGGTCTTGAGCTCTCTGCCCTCGGAACAGCTCGCGGGTGAGCTTCGTCGTCGTGGATGGACCGCCGTGCAGCCCGAGGGCC
>Ga0209415_10013933_pt1 | contig 13177 bp, 9 predicted proteins | sample PeaSoiSIISIP2007_FD_187696 | JGI IMG/M metagenome (GOLD analysis project Ga0209415, IMG submission 187696) | Peat soil microbial communities from Weissenstadt, Germany - SII-SIP-2007 (SPAdes) (version 2) | ecosystem: Environmental > Terrestrial > Soil > Wetlands > Peat | place: Germany... | reverse complement strand
GTCGCGGTCCCGGTAAGGCGCGCTTATCTGGGCATCCGGATGAAATTCGCGACGCCCGGCGTGAATTGACACCCCGGCGCCGCGCGCCTATCTCTGAGCCGTCGCCGTGCGCTCCTCTTCTCACCCTCCCATCCCAGTTTCGAGGTTCCCATGTTCGGCGCCTTAGCCCGGCGTCTGTTCGGCTCGGCCAACGATCGCTACATCAAAAGCCTCGGGTCGATCGTCGCACAGATCAACGAGATCGAGCCGGAGCTGGAAAAGCTGTCGGACGAGGCGCTCTGCGCGCGCACCGCCGCATTCAGGCAGCGGCTCGCCGACGGCGCCGAGCTTGACGATCTCCTCATTGAGGCCTTCGCCACCGTGCGCGAGGCGGCAAAGCGCACGCTCGGGCAGCGCCATTTCGACGTCCAGCTGATGGGCGGGGTGGTGCTCCACCGCGGCATGATCGCCGAGATGAAGACCGGCGAAGGCAAGACCCTGGTTTCGACCCTGCCGGTCTATCTCAATGCGCTCTCCGGTAACGGCGTTCACGTCGTCACCGTCAACGACTACCTGGCGCGGCGCGATGCCGACTGGATGGGCCAGATCTACCGACTTCTCGGCATGAGCGTCGGCTGCATCGTCCACGACCTCAGCGACGCCGAGCGCCATGAGGAATACCGGTGCGACGTCACCTACGGCACCAACAACGAACTGGGCTTCGATTATCTGCGCGACAACATGAAGTTCCGGCTGGAGGAGATGGTCCACCGGCCGTTCCATTACGCGATCGTCGACGAGGTTGATTCGATCCTGATCGACGAGGCGCGCACACCGCTGATTATTTCGGGGCCGACCGAGGACAATTCCGATCTTTACATCCAGGTCAACAAGCTGATCCCGGCGTTGGAGCCCGGCGATTACGAGAAGGACGAGAAACAGCGAACCGTCACCCTGACCGAATCGGGGGTCGAGCGGATCGAGGCCCTGTTGCGCGACAGCGGCCTGATGAGCGAGGGCACGCTCTACGACATCCACAACGTCTCGCTTGTTCATCACGTCAACCAGGCGCTACGCGCCCATAAGCTCTTCGCGCTCGATACCGACTACATCGCCAAGGACGACAAGATCGTCATCATCGACGAGTTCACGGGACGGATGATGGACGGCAGGCGCTATTCCGAGGGGCTCCACCAGGCATTGGAAGCCAAGGAAGGCGTCACCGTCCAGAACGAGAACCAGACGCTGGCCTCGATCACCTTCCAGAACTATTTCCGCATGTACCCCAAGCTCGCCGGCATGACCGGAACGGCGATGACCGAGGCGGCCGAATTCGGCGACATCTACCAGCTCGAGGTGATCGAGGTCCCGACCAACGAGCCGTGCATCCGCGCCGACAACGATGACGAGGTCTATCGCACCACACGCGAGAAATACGACGCGATCGTCGAGCAGGTGGAGGAGTGCCGCAAGCGCCAGCAGCCGATGCTGATCGGTACCGTCAGCATCGAGAAATCGGAGGCGCTCTCGGCGCTGTTCAAGCAGCACAAGATCCCGCACAACGTCTTGAACGCGCGCTACCACGAGCAGGAGGCCCTGATCATCGCCCAGGCCGGCCGGCCGGGGAATGTGACGATCGCCACCAACATGGCCGGGCGCGGCACCGACATCCAATTGGGCGGCAATCTCGAGATGCGGCTCAAAAGCGATCTCGCCGAGATCGAGGACCCCGCGCTGCGCGAGGCGCGCGCCGCCGAGATCCGCGCCGAGATCGATGCGGCGCGCGAGGTCGTGCGCCTTGGCGGCGGCCTCTTCGTCGTCGGCAGCGAGCGCCATGAGAGCCGCCGCATCGACAACCAGCTGCGCGGCCGCTCCGGGCGCCAGGGCGACCCCGGGGCCTCCAAGTTTTTCGTCTCGCTCGAAGACGATCTGATGCGGATCTTCGGCTCCGAGCGGATGGATTCGATGCTGCAGCGATTGGGCCTGAAAGAGGGCGAGGCGATCATCCACAGCTGGGTCAACAAGGCGCTCGCCAAGGCCCAGCAGAAGGTTGAGGCGCGCAACTACGACATCCGAAAGCAGCTCCTCAAATACGACGACGTGATGAACGACCAGCGCAAGGTCGTCTACGAGCAGCGCCGCGAAATCATGAACGCACGAGACGTCGCCGCCACCGTCGCCGACATGCGCAACGATTCGATTTCCGCGATGGTCGCTTTGGCGATCCCGGAAAGCGCGCTGGCCGAGCAATGGGACATCGCCGGGTTGCACGCCGAGTGCCTGCGCCTGGTGGCGCTCGATCTGCCGCTCGCCGCGTGGGCCCAGGAAGAAGGGATCGACGCCGACACGATCGAGGAACGGGTCGTCGCCGCGGCCGACCGCAAGATGGCCGAGAGAACCGCCAATTACGGCACCGAACTGATGCGGATGGCGGAAAAGAGCCTCCTCCTGCAAATCCTCGACCAAACCTGGAAGGACCACCTCCTCTCGCTCGATCATCTGCGCCAGGGGATCAACCTGCGCGCCTACGCCCAGCGCGACCCGCTCAACGAGTACAAGCGCGAGGCATTCGAACTGTTCGAGGGCATGCTGGTCGACCTGCGCCAGCAGGTGACCTCGGTCCTCAGCCACATCGAGCTGCGGGTCGAGGCGCCGCCCCCCGAGCCGGCGCCGGCCATGGTATTTTCGTACGGCGAACCGGCGTCACTGGAGCGCGAGGAAGCGCTGGCGGACGCCGAGGCGGCGATGCCGGCGCGCGCCCCGGCCGAGCCTGCGCGCAGCCAGACGAACCGCACGCCCGCGCGCGGTAACGGCTATGCCGGTGGCCGTGGCAATGGCGATGCGCGCGGACGCGCCGGTGAGCGCCCGGGGGAGCGCCCGGGGGAGCGCCCTGGCGAGCGCAATTCGGCGCCGCGCGCACCCTGGGCGGGAACGCCGCGCAACGCCACATGCCCGTGCGGCTCAGGCAAGAAGTTCAAGCACTGCCACGGCCGGGTTTAAGAAGAATTCGGTCCGTTCGCGTCGCCTCGCCGGCGATTCACCCGCCCTTCAGCCTTCAGTGGCCAGGCTCTTAGCCACCATCTCGTAGGTGTTCGGGCTGAGGCCCGGGACCGCGAGGATGCGGTCGAGTGCGGCGCGCATCAGAAGCCGGCGGCCCCGATCGTAGCGCCGCCATTGGCCGAGCGGCTGCACGAGGCGCGCCGCCGTCGTCGGATTGGCCGGGTCGAGGGCGAGCACCTCATCGGCGAGGAAGGCGTACCCGGCGCCGCTCGCGGCGTGGAAATGCAGCTGGTTGGCTTGGGTGAAGGTGCCGATCAGCGCGCGCAGCCGGTTCGGGTTGGCGCGGGTGAAGGCGGGGTGCCGCGTCAGGCCACGCACCGCCTCGATCGTCCCGGGCAGCGCCGAGCGCGCCCGCAGCGCAAACCATTTGTCGATGACGAGCGGATCCTTCTCCCAGCGCCGGTAGAATTCTTCGAGCGCCGCCGCCCGCTCGGGACAGTCGATATCGACGAGTACGGCGAGCGCCGCCAGGACGTCGGTCATGTTTGCTTCTGCATCGAACTGGGCCTTGGCAAGCCGAGCGCCGGAGGCATGGTTGCCGGCGGCGAGATAGGCCAGGCACACATTGCGCAGCGCGCGGCGCCCGATCGAAGGCCCGTCGATCCGGTAGGGCCCGGGATCAGCGAGACGGCGATAGGTCTGCGACAGCGGTTCGAGAAGCGCCTGGCCGAGCGCGGCGCGGGCGCTCTCGCGGGCAGCATGGATCGCCTCGACCGCGACCACGGTCATGTCGTCGGCCAGCGTCGCTTCACTCGGCAACACCAGCGCTTCCGCGGCAAAGGCGGGATCGCGGTCGGCATCGGCCAGGGTCTGGCGCATTGCCGCGACGAGATCGGGGTCGAGCGCCGGCATCGAGTCGCCGTGCTGATAAGCGGCGACCCGGTCGAGCAGCATCCGGCTCGCGACCTGCTGGCCGGCATCCCAGCGGGCGACCGGATCGGTGTCGTGGATCGCCAAAAACTTAAGCCGGCCGAGCGGCACGCCCGAGAGCCTGACCGGAGCGGAGAAGTTGCGCAGCAGCGAGGGAGAGGGCGGCGCCGGCACATCGACAAAGCGGAAGCTCTGGCGCTCGCTGCGGGAGACCAAGACGCGAGTGCCGGCGTGTCCCACGGCCTCGCCCTCGAGCCGGGTCGGCAGTTCATCGCCATTGGGGCCGAGGAGCCCCACCGCCAGCGGGATCGGCATCGGCTGCTTGTCCGGCTGCCCCGGGGTCGGCGGCACATGCTGCGCGACATTCAGTTCATAGCTGCGCGCCGCGGCGTCATAGCGGTCCTCGACCGTGACCTCGGGGGTGCCGGCCTGGGCGTACCACAGGGCAAAGCCGGAGAGATCGACGCCGCCGCCCTCCTCCATCGCCCGGACGAAATCGCCAATCGTCGCCGCCAGGTTGTCGTGGCGCTTGATGTAAAGGTCCATACCGCGGCGAAAGCCCTCCGGCCCCAACAGGGTGTGCATCATCCGGATGACTTCGGCGCCCTTGTTGTAGACCGTTGCGGTGTAGAAATTGTCGATTCTGAGATAGCTCTGCGGCTGCACCGGATGCGCCAAGGGCCCGGCATCCTCGGGAAACTGAGCGGCGCGCAGGGTGCGGACGTTGCCGATGCGGCACACTGCCGGGCTCCCCTGATCGGCAGAAAACAGCTGGTCGCGAAAGACCGTCAGGCCCTCCTTCAACGACAGCTGGAACCAGTCGCGGCAGGTCACCCGGTCGCCGGTCCAGTTGTGGAAATATTCGTGCGCGATGACCGCCTCGATTCCCTGGTAATCGCTGTCGGTCGCCGTCTCGGGCCGCGCCAGCACGTAGCGCGTGTTGAAGATGTTGAGGCCCTTGTTCTCCATCGCCCCCATGTTGAAGTCGCTGACCGCGACGATGTTGAAAACGTCGAGATCGTATTCGAGGCCGAATGTTTCCTCGTCCCAGCGCATCGCCTTCTTCAAGGAGGCCATCGCGTGGCCGCATTTGTCTTCGTCGCCCCGCCGCACCCAGATCGCGAGCCGCACCTCGCGCCCCGAGCGGGTCGTGAAGCGGTCCTCGAGCGCGACGAGGTCGCCCGCGACCAGCGCGAACAGATAGGACGGCTTGGGATGCGGGTCGACCCAGCGCCGCCAATGCCGTCCACCGGGAAGTTCGCCCCCCTCCACCGGGTTGCCGTTCGACAGCAGCACCGGAAATCCCACCTTGTCGGCGCGGATCGTCACCGCGTATCGCGCCATCACATCGGGACGGTCGAGGAAATAGGTGATGCGGCGAAACCCCTCGGGCTCGCATTGGGTGCAGAAATTGCCACCGGAAGTATAGAGCCCGCTGAGCGCGGTGTTGCGCTCTGGAGCGATGCGGGTTTCTATCTCGAGAACAAAGCTGTCGGGGACTTCCGGTACAACGAGCGCGCCGTCCCGCTCGAGCCGGTATTCGGTCGGACTGAGCGGGCGCCCGTCGAGCGCGACTGCGATCAGCTCGAGTTCGTCGCCGTCGAGGCGCAAGGGAGTTCCGGGGGTTGCCGCCTGCGGATTGCGTCGCAGCGCGAGGCGCGATGCGACGCCGGTCTCGGCCGCACCGAGATCGAAGGCGAGGTCGACCGTGTCAATGACGAAATCGGGCGGCCGGTAATCGGCGAGCCGGGTCGGTTGCGGGGCCGTATCGGGCATGGGAAGACACCGTTTGGGGCTTGACGAATGGCGGGCCAGTCGAGGGAGGCAGTGTTGCAGCTTTATACCTATTACCGCTCGCAGGCGAGTTTCCGCGTGCGGATCGCGCTCAACCTGAAGGGGCTCAAGCGCGACGACACCTTCCTCCATCTGGAGAAGGGCGACCAGTTCGCGCCGGCGTACCGTGCGCTCAACCCGCAGATGGTGGTGCCGACCTTGATCGACGGCGACGCGAAGCTGTTCCAGTCGCTGGCGATCCTCGAATACCTCGAAGAGAAATACCCCGAGCCGCCGCTCTTACCGGCGGACATCGTGGCGCGCGCCTGGGTGCGCGGGCTGGCGCTCATCAACATCGCCGACGCGCACCCGCTCGTTGTCCCGCGCATCCGCCATTACCTGTTGGACGATCTGAAGCTGAGCGAAGAACAGATGCTGGGGTGGATCCGCCATTGGCTCGGCGCCGGGCTCGCGGCGATGGAGGCGCTCCTCGCCGAGCACCGCGAGAGCGGCCGGTTCTGCCATGGCGACGCACCGAGCTTCGCAGATATTGGCGTCGTGACCCAGGTGACGCCGGCCCGGAATTTTGGCGTCGATCTCGCGCCCTATCCACGGGTCATACGGGTCTACGACAGTTCTATGGCGATCCCGGCCTTTGCCGATGCCCATCCGGCAAAACAGCCCGACGCCGAATAGCCGGCCATTTACCGAGTGAAAAACCGGCCATGCGTAATTCGATACAGCCACGATCCGGGGCATGAACACATCCGCAGACCAAAGAAGATAAAAGTCGCGCCGATGATCGTCCCGATCGCAAACCACACAAGCAGCGGTCTTTGGATAAGTCCGGAACCTTGGTCCGCATTCATCAGCAACAACACGAATGGAGGTACCGAGATGAGCAAGAACAGGCAGCCGATCATAATCGGAAGGAAGTCGCCAGGGTCGTTGCCGCTCGCGATCCTCCAATTTAGCCATTTCATCGGTCTATACCTCAATCACGGGTAATGGCGGCGGTGCGATAAGCCGGTGGTTTGTAACGCTGTCGAAGGCAAACGCCTCCCATATGGTGCACCATGGTCCGTCGCGCTAGGCAAAGGCGAGGCTGACGCGGCAGCCGAACTGGGGTGCCTCCGGGGGCCAACTCGATCGGCCTGACGGTGCTGCAATCGATGCTGCAGCGCGCGGACGAGGTGATCGAATGACGGGGTTGCAGCGGCGCTACCGCCCGCATGCGCTTTTCGCGTATAAACCGGGCATCCGGGGTCTATCAAGGCATCGCAACCGATGACTTCCCGCCCGCGCCCTGTCGTGCTGTGCATCCTCGATGGCTGGGGCGAGCGCCCCAACGGCGCCGACAACGCGATCGATCGCGCCGCGACACCGGTCTGGCACGCGCTGATCGGGCGCTGGCCGCATGCACAGCTCAACGCCAGCGAGCATTATGTCGGGCTGCCCGATGGGCAGATGGGCAATTCCGAGGTCGGGCACACCAATATCGGCGCCGGCCGGGTTGTGATGCAGGAATTGCCGCGCATCGATCGGGCGATCGCCGACGGCTCGCTGGCGGGCATGCCGGCGCTCAAGGACTTTATCGCCAAGGTCAAGGCGCGGGGCGGCACCGCGCATGTGCTGGGCCTCCTGTCGCCGGGCGGGGTGCATTCGCATCAGCGCCAGATCGCCGCCCTCGCCACCACTCTTGCCGCGGCCGGGTTGCCGGTCGCCGTGCACGCTTTTCTCGACGGACGCGACACACCGCCCAAATCGGCGATCGGCTTTCTCGAACGGTTCGGCGCCGATATTACCGGCCATGCCGGCATCCGCGTCGCGACGGTCGCCGGGCGTTATTACGCGATGGACCGCGACCAGCGCTGGGACCGCGTCGCCAAGGCCTATCGTGTGCTGATCATGGGCGAGGGCGAGCGCGCCGAGGATCCGATCACTGCGGTCGAGGCCGCCTCTGCCCGCGGCGAAACCGACGAATTCGTGGTGCCGACGGCGCTTGGCGACTACCGCGGCATGAAAGACGGCGACGGCCTCATGTTCGCCAATTTCCGCGCCGACCGCATCCGCGAGATCGCCGGCGCCCTGGTCGACCCCGGTTTTTCCGGGTTTGCGCGCGACAAGCCGATTGCCTTTGCCGCCGCCCTCGGGCTCGTCGAGTATTCGGAGGCACTGAACGCTTTCCTCGCCACGCTGTTTGCGCCAGCGGATCTGACCAACACCTTTGGCGAAGTCATTGCCAATGCCGGCATGAAGCAGCTGCGCATCGCCGAGACCGAGAAATACGCGCATGTGACGTTCTTCTTCAATGGCGGGCGGGAGGCCACTTTTCCCGGCGAGGAGCGGATCCTGGTGCCCTCGCCGAAAGTCGCCACTTATGATCTCGAGCCCGAGATGTCGGCGCCCGCGGTGACCGACAAGGTCGTCGAGGCGATCGGCTCGGGGCGTTTCGATGTCGTCGTGATCAATTACGCCAACACCGACATGGTCGGGCATACCGGACGGCTCGATGCCGCGATCAAGGCGGTCGAGACCGTCGATGCGTGCCTCGGGCGGCTGGCGCACGCGGTCGAGGCGGCCGGCGGCACCCTCGTCATCACCGCCGACCACGGCAACGCCGAGATGATGCGTGACCCGGTAACCGGCGAGCCGCATACCGCGCATACGCTCAATCCGGTGCCGTTTATCATCGTCAATTCCCCTGGCGCCATCGCGCGGGTCGAGGACGGCCGGCTCGCCGACGTCGCGCCGACCCTGCTCCAAATTCTCGGCCTGCCCAAACCGGCGGTGATGACCGGGCATTCGCTGATTGTTACGGATCAACGGCGTGCGGCTGAGTGAGCGCGTCGCCGGAGCGGCGCTCGCCGTCCTGGTCGCCGCCACCGGTTCGCTAGCTGCGGCACCGCCAGACGGCGGGGGCGAACTCGATGCGACTCGCCAGGAGTGCATCGGCGCCGCGCGCGACACCCAGGCGCGCGAGCGGGCGGTCGCGGCGCTCGAGCACGAGATCGGCCTCCTCGACCGCGATGCCGAGGGACGCCAGCGCGACCTCGACGAGAGCCGCACCGAGCAGGCCCACCTGCTCGGCACCCTCACCGCCCTGGCGCGCAACCCACCTGAAGAGCCCAGCGTTGCTCCAGGGGGACCAATCGAGCGCAGCCGCGGCGAACTGTTGCTGCGCGGCACCCTCACAGCGCTTCACGCCGAGGCGCGCGCGCTGTCGGGTGAAATCGAGCGGATTGCGACGTTGCACGCGCAGACCGCTGCCAAAAACGGCGAGCTGGCGAGCGCGCGTCAAGCGCTCGAGGCGGACCGCCTGCACCTCGCCGAACTGACCGCCCGCCGGCTCGCGCTATCCCGCCGCTTTCGGCCGGAGGCACCGGGCGGCGACGCGCGCATTGCCGCACTCGGGCGCGAGGCGAACGATGTCGGCGATCTGATCAAGCGAGCCGACGCCGCCGCCGAGCGCCGCGACAAGGACGAGCTCGCCACCGAGCACCGCGACAAGGAGGGCCGCGCCCGGGTCGCCCAGACGAAGGGCGGCGCGCCGACGGCGGAAGCCACCGACCCGACCCGGCCATCCGAGCTGCACCCCTTCGATCCGCCCGGATCGGTTCTGCTGATGCCGGTTGCCGGCGCGATCACTCGGGGCTTCGGCGTCACCGATGCCGCAACTGCTTCCGGGGCGGCAAGCCAGGGCTTAAGCCTTGCAGCGCTGCCGGGAGCCGAAGCCGTCGCGCCATTCGACGGCAGGGTCGTCTATGCCGGGCCGTTCCGCGATCTCGGGCTCGTCTTGATCATCCGGCATTCCTCCCTGTATCATTCGCTGCTCGCCGGGTTGCAACGGGTCGACGTGACCGCCGATCAATGGGTCCTGGCGGGTGAGCCGGTAGGCGCGATGCTGGGCACCGACGGCAGTACCTTGGATTTCGAGTTGCGCCGCGACGGCCACCCGGTTGATCCGCAACCATGGTTGGCGCCGGACGGCCAAGGTCGCGACGACGGGCGCGACGATGGGCGCCACGCTCGGCGCAACGAACCAGACGGGGACCAAAAGGTGCGTGAATGAAGCGATTGGGCTTGATTGCGGCGGCTGCCGGAGCGGTCTTTCTGGTTACGCTGCACCAGGATGTCGGCCCCGCCCAGGCGGCGAACTCGTCGAACAACTCGGAATCGTACAAGGAGCTCGACCTGTTCGGCGACGTTTTCCAGTTGGTGCGGTCGAACTATGTCGACGATGTCAGCGATGAAGCGCTGGTCGAGGGCGCGATCAACGGCATGCTGGTTTCACTCGATCCGCACTCCAACTATCTAAATGCCAAGAACTTCAACGACATGAAGGTCCAGACCCGCGGCGAATTCGGCGGGCTGGGGATTGAAGTGTCGATGGAGAACGGGCTCGTCAAGGTGGTCTCGCCGATCGACGACACGCCGGCGGCCCGTGCCGGCCTCAAGCCCGGCGATCTGATCACCCGTCTCGACGGCACTCCGGTCCAGGGGCTCAGCCTGCCCGACGCGGTCGAAAAGATGCGCGGCCCGGTGAACAGCGACATCAACCTGACGATCCGCCGCGAGGGAAAGGAGCCGTTCGACGTAAAGCTCACCCGCGCGATCATCAAGATCCAGTCGGTCCGCTCGCACCTCGAAGGCAAAGACATCGGCTACATCCGCATCACGTCGTTCAACGAGCAAACCGATGTCGGCCTCAACAATGCGTTGCAGAGCCTCAAGCAGCAGGCCAACGACAAGCTGTTGGGGATTGTCCTTGACCTGCGCAACAACCCGGGCGGGCTGCTCGATCAGGCGGTGGCGGTCTCCGACGCGTTTCTCGACAGGGGCGAGATCGTGTCGACGCGCGGCCGCCGCGCGGATGACGCACAGCGCTATAATGCCCACCCCGGCACCAAGCTGGCCAGCGGTCTGCCGATGGCGGTCCTGATCAATGGCGGCTCAGCCTCTGCCAGCGAGATTGTCGCCGGCGCCTTGCAGGACCACCATCGCGCGATCCTCATCGGTACGCGCTCCTTCGGCAAGGGCTCGGTGCAGACGATCATCCCCTTGGCCGGGCATGGCGCGATGCGGCTGACGACGGCGCGCTACTACACCCCCTCGGGCCGGTCGATCCAGGCCAAGGGCATCGTCCCGGACATCATGATCGAAGCCGCCAAAATCGAGCACCCGCCGAAACCGGGCGATGACAGCGCGAAGGCGGCCGACAAAAAGAACGACACCACCGGCAAGAGCGAAAAAGCCGCCGAGCAGAGCACGGTCGATCCCTCGATCATGGGGACCGCCGACGATTACCAGCTCGCCCGGTCGGTCGATATGCTGCGCGGCATCGCCCTGTTCAACGGCCGCGTGGTGAATTGAGCGCGGTCGGGCCGCGGGTCTCGCCGACGGGATCGGCCTCGTGACGCTGCCCGAGCGCGAGCGGGCGCTCTATCGCCCGGCGGTCGGGATCATGCTGATCAACCGCGCCGGTAGGGTCTTTGTCGGCCGTCGCATCGACATGCCGGCGGGGCTGGCAGCCTGGCAGATGCCACAGGGCGGCATCGACCCCGGCGAAATCCCGCGCCAGGCGGCGATCCGCGAGCTCACAGAAGAGGTTGGCACCGGCCGGGCCGAAATCCTCGCCGAAAGCCGGGGCTGGCTGTCTTACGACCTGCCGCCGGAGATTGCCGGCGGGATGTGGGGCGGGCGGTACCGCGGGCAGCGGCAGAAATGGTTCGCGATGCGCTTTACGGGCGATGATGCCGATATCGACCCTGCCGCCACCGAGCACCCCGAATTCGATGCCTGGGACTGGGTGATCCCTGAGCGGCTGCCCGAGCTGATCGTCCCCTTCAAGCGCCAGCTCTATCTCGATGTCGTCGCCGAATTCCGCGCGTACTGCTCGCCCGAGCATTCCTGACCGGCGCATCATCCCGGCAAGCGGCTGACGGCGGCCTCGATCGCGGCGCGGTCGGGCATGGCGCTTTGTGCGCCCCGCTTGAGACAGGCAAGGCCGGCGGCCGCGCTGGCCTGGCGCAATGCCGCATCGAGCCCGAGACGGCGGTCGAGCCCCGCGGCCAGCACCCCGACAAAGGTATCGCCGGCGCCGGTCGTATCGATCGGCTCGATCGCCAAGGCCGGGGTGTCGATCCGGCGGCCATCGGCGAGGAAGGCGGTCGACCCCGCCGCGCCGTTGGTGACGACAAGAGCCTGCCGCAGCCGGCGCGCGAAGATCGCCGGGTTGGCGCCGAGCGCGGCCGCCTCGCCCCGATTGGCGATCAGAACATCGATCAGCGCGACGACGGCTGGATCGATCGGCGCGGCCGGCGCGAGGTTGAGCAGCGTTCGCGCGCCGGCGGCGCGGGCGCGGCGAATGAGGGCCCAGTTCTGTGCCGCCGGCACTTCCATCTGGCAGATGACGATCGTTTGCGGGCCGAGCACCTTATCGGGAACGCCGGCTGCGGTCGCTTCGCGATTGGCGCCCGAAGCTACCGCGATCAGGTTTTCGCCATCGGCGCCGACCATGATCGCCGCGCAGCCGGTCGGCCGGTCGACCCGCCGCACCAGGCTGAGATCGACGCCGTCACGGCGCAACGTTTGGAGCGCCACGGTGGCGAAGGAATCGGTGCCGACGGCGCCGGCCAGCTTGACCGCCGCCCCGCTGCGGCGCGCCGCCAGCGCCTGGTTGGCGCCCTTGCCGCCGGGAAGAAGCGCGTAGTCGCCGCCAAGCACGGTCTCGCCCGGCTGCGGCAGGACCGCGACCGGTACCAGCACATCGACATTGATCGAGCCGAAGACGAGGATCACTGCACATCACTCTGGCCGGGCCCTGCGGCGGTGATAGCATGCCCCGGCATAATTCGAGGAGCTGTCCGATGCTGGATGCCGAGAAGCTCGGGAATTTCGTCGATCGGTGCTGGACGGACGCGATCGTCCCGACCCTGATCGAATACATCAAGATCCCCAACAAATCGCCGGCTTTCGACCCGGACTGGGCGGCGCATGGCTATATGGACGAGGCGGTGCGGCTGTTCGAAGCGTGGGCGCGCGAGCGGCTGAGGGCGTTGCCGGGGGCGACCCTCGAGATCGTTCGCCTGCCCGGGCGCACACCCTTGATGCTGATCGAGGTGCCGGGCACCGGCCCGGTGACTAATACCGACACCGTGCTCCTCTACGGGCATCTCGACAAGCAGCCCGAGATGGTCGGCTGGGCCGAGGGCTATGGACCGTGGAGCCCGCGGCTCGAGGGCGACAAGCTCTACGGCCGCGGCGGGGCTGACGACGGCTATGCGATGTTCGGCGCACTCGCCGCCTTGACCGGTTTGCAGGAGCAGGGGGTGGCGCATGCGCGCTGCGTCCTCCTCATCGAAGCGTGCGAGGAGTCCGGCAGCTATGACCTGCCCCACTACATCGACCATCTGGCGGCGCGGATCGGCCGGCCCTCGCTCGTCATCTGCCTCGATTCGGGCTGCGGCAATTACCAACAATTGTGGCTGACGAC
>Ga0209415_10013932_pt1 | contig 13177 bp, 12 predicted proteins | sample PeaSoiSIISIP2007_FD_187696 | JGI IMG/M metagenome (GOLD analysis project Ga0209415, IMG submission 187696) | Peat soil microbial communities from Weissenstadt, Germany - SII-SIP-2007 (SPAdes) (version 2) | ecosystem: Environmental > Terrestrial > Soil > Wetlands > Peat | place: Germany... | reverse complement strand
TACTGCCTCACCGGCAGCACCAAGGAGGAGGCGCTCTTCTTCTTCTACGGCCCGTCCGCGAGAAACGGTAAGGGCACCTGGACGCGGACGATCATCGTGGTGCTCGGGCACGACTATGCAGGTCCCGCACCTCGACGCCTCCTCTTCAAGCAAAAAGGGGAGCGACACGACACCGAGATCGCGAGCCTCTACGGCAAGCGGTTCGTCGTGAGCGCCGAGATCGACGAGGGCGAAGCCTTCGATGAAGCGAAGATGAAAGACTTGACGGGCAGCGACCCTATCCCGGCGCGTCGGATGAGGGAGGACTACTGGGACTTCATAGCGACACACAAGTTCGTCCTGCACGGCCAGTTCCGCCCGAACGTTCGAGGCGACGACGAGGGGACGTGGGGCAGGATGCAGGCCTTGGAATGGGAGGTCTCATTCAAGGGGCGCGAGGACAAGACGCTCAAGGACAAGCTGGAAGACGAAGCGGTCGGGATCTTCGCCGACAGCGTTCGCGGGTGCCTCGAATGGCAGGAGATAGGTCTCGCGCCTCCCGACGTCGTTGTGCAAGCGACGCGAGCGTACCGCGTAGAGAGTGACCGAGTGGGGGCGTTCATCGCGAAACATCTCGTGTTCGAGAAGGACGCGACGAGCACGACGGGCGAGGTGAGAGCAAAGTACGTGGCCTTCTGCGAGGAGAACGGAGATTTGCCGGTTGGCGCGAAACGGTTGTGGCCGCGCGTACGCATCGCGGCGAAGGCGTCGGGGGTCGACCTGACCGAGACGTCGGTGCGCAAGCAGCTGCCGTTCAGCCAACAGGTATCCGTCGTGAACGGTTACAAAGGGGTCCGCGTGGTCGGTAACTTGCTGACGGAGATCGACGCCCTGCTCGCGAAGATCGGTGACGACGCACTCGCGCGGAAGGTGCACGACTACCTGGAGCTTCACCCGCAGAGCACGGGAGTCGCATACTCGCGGTTGCTGGAGATCATCCGGGAGCGCAAGAGCGGTGTGGGTGGGTCGACCCCCTGGGGGGCGAACTGATGCATATGGGTCGTAGGCACATAGGTACTTGCAGGCACCAATTCTACGTTGATCCGAAATCGGAGGGGTCAATTCTTCTTGGGAAGCTCGCTACAAGCAAAAAACCGCACTCCTAATTGAGGCGATAATGGACTCGAAGTACCTACGTACCTACAAGTGTGGATTGCCTCATGTAAAATCCAGCACTTACGCGAAGTGTTGTAGGTACTTCGATCCTCACCCTCGCAGCGGACGATACGGCGCCCCCACGCCCCCCCCGTTGAGCTGCTCGACGACACCACGCTGGCCAGTCGCCGCGACCTCGTTCGCCTCGACGTCGACCCAGGCGGTATGAGCAGGAAGGAGGGTAGGATGAGCGGGAGCGACGACGGCGACCACGAACCGCCGGCATCGGGCACTGAACGCGGCGAACGCGGCGGCGGCTGGCGGTCGCTGTGGCCCCCCCCGCCGGGGTGCGGGGGCGCCCGCACCTCCTCATGGAGGTCGTGGTGTCGGTCACGGCAGCAGCCACGATGCAGGGGACGCCACGGTGGCGGAGACCACCGCGGCGGCGGTCGGGGACTTCACCCACGAGGCCCGGGTGGTCGCCGGACTCGCTCGGGCGTGGTGGTGGCCGGGGGCGTCGGCACCGCATAGGTGGTCGCCGGTTGAGCAGTACAAGACGAAGCGGAACCTGAAACGAGGGAAGGAGTGAAGATCATGAGCAATCAATTCGAGGTAGTCGAGATGTGCGACACGTGGGGAGCCACGGCGCCCTGGGGCAGCGCGGCTGAGTTCATCACTCAGGCGACGCTGGAAGCGGCCCAGCTCCTCGCGGCCGACGTGGCAGCCGACCACGGACCCGACTGCACGATCGCCGTCCGGTATCAGGATTTGTCTGTCGAGGAGGTACGCGGGACCGCCACGGTCTGCCGGGACTGCGGCGAGCGGTCCATTCTCAGGCGGATGATCGGGCGCGGCGAGGATCGGGAAGAAATTCGCGGGCGCATCGAGTGGGCTCGCGGGCACGGCCTGCTCGACGACGACACATGCGACGAACTGCATATCCAGAACGCAACCGAGGTCTGATGGCTCGCGATCGTTCCCGCGAGAGCGTCGAGGCACTCGACGATCGTGAGGTAGCCGATCGCCGAGACCTCGTTCGTCTCGACGCGCTCGGCCCCGTCGTCGTCGACCAAGCGGCGCTCGGTCGGCTCCGGGCTCGTCTCGCGCGCCAGGCGGAGCATCGACGGCGACGGAAGCGGAGGCCACATGCCTAACGGCTCGAACCCTCCCGGCGCTCCCTGCGTGGCGGCGTACCTGCTCGTGCCGCGCGATCGGACGAAGGCTGCGGCGCTCCGAGCCAAGCTGGTCGCGTTCCAGCGTTCCCAGGGCGTCCCCGCCGCGCTCTACGAGGAGAGCCCGGAGGACCGGCGCCGTCGACCGAAGCGTCGCCGCCTGATCGGTCGCGCACGTCGAGGTGAGGTTTGCATCCTGTGTGTCCTCCACTTGCGCGATCTCGCAGCCAGTCGCGCTCGCGTTGCGCAGATCGTGCTGCGGCTCCGCGTTCCCGTCGTCACCCCCTCCGGCCTGCGGCTCGATCCCGCCGATCGTGTGTTGCGGTGGGTGGCGCACGAGAGAACGGAGCATCGACGAAGTATCAAGCGCGCGCTTGACGCCAAGCGAGGACGCGGTGAGCGCGTCGGTGCAATACCGGCGGGCCTCAAGCTCGCCGAGGATGGGGTGCACCTCGAACCGGATGCCGACGTGCAGCAGGCCATCGCGACAGCGCGCAGGCTCGCGGCCAGCGGCACCAGCCTGCGACAGATCGCAATCGCGCTCACGGAAGCCGGTTATCGATCGCGAAGTGGCAGACCCATCACGCACCGGCAGGTGGGGCGATGGCTCCGCGCTCGGACGTGATCTCCCGGTCCCTCACCAGGTGGTGTGTCCCACGCGTCAGCGCCGCTCGCGAGCGCCCAGGCACGCGGCGAATGATCTACGGTCGATAGCATGAGCACCGAGTTGATGAGCACCACCGAGGTCGCAGACGAGGCGGAAGTCTCCCAGCAGGAGGCGCGCGACTGGGCGGCCGACAATGATGTCCAGCGCGTCGGTAACACGTTCGTCTGGACCCCCGAGGATGTCGACGACTTCATCGCCGACCTCGATGAGGACGCGGACGAGGACGAGGACGCAGACGAGGAGGACGACGAGGACGAGGGCGAAGAGGACGGGGACGACGAGGGCGACGAGGACGAGGACTGACCCGCCGCCCAGCGGCGCGCGTCTGAGCACGTCCTTTTAAATTGAGGGAAATTCTGGCCATCCCGATCAACTTTTCTGAGGGAAGAGAGCGTCCCTCAAGAAACGTGATGACACTCACGAAACGCGGAGATCCGGAGTCCTGGAGCCCCCGCCGGGAGGCATCCGTCTGCCCCATCGCCCGCGCAGCGCAAGTCGCGGGGCGGCGGAGGCCGGGTCGGGGGCGGCGATGCCGCGGCGAGCCTCACAAGCGTGCCGTTGAGGCGGTCGAGCACCCCGCGACCATCAGATCCGCGAGGGGGCTCCGTGCTTGGCCAATCGGGATCCGGGACTGATCCGGGACCCAACCGGAACCAGGAAGGGCCCCTCAAAGAACGTGCGCAAATGCCCCTCAACTTTCGTGCGCACGCTCACGTCGGGCGAGCGCCCGGAGCCGGCTCTCCCTCTGGGAACTGCTATTGGGGCGAGCAACCGGCGCGCGGCCTCTCGCGGAACGATGGAGTCGCCGCCCGCTGATGCGGCGGCGCGCTGCGTCTCTCCGACATCGACCGACCGAAGATCGTACGCTGTCTACACCTACCCGAAACCCGGAAGGGCCCATTTATGCAACAGCGCATTCGCGAATATCGTCGCTGACGTGCCTCGTATGTCAGACCGGCTCCAGGGGAAGCGGCACCTGCGAAGAGTACCCCGGAACGGGCTTCGTCACCCCGGATTCGTCGCCATCGCCAAGACGCCGCAGCAGGTCGTCGCGATCGAGATACCTGAGGACCGGTCTCGCAAACGCGCGCGCATCGAGCGATACAAGCTCGCTCCACGGTGTCTCATGCACCGTGCGCGCGGCGAACATGCTGAGACGTGCCCCAAAGCTCGCATTCCACTGCGCCGCGCGCCGCAGGGCCCGCACCAGCGCGCCCGTATGATTCGGGTTCGGCTCGAGGCACACATCCATCACGTTCAGACGCAGCCGACCGAGGTAACCTGGTGCCATCGTGAGCTTGCCCGTGCCCAGCTCGTAGATGGCCGAGTCCCAGTCAAAGAACGTGCAGCGCAGGAGATCGTGCGGCCGTACGACATCGACATGGCCCGCCGTCTTGGCCCACGTATCCTCGATGTGCCACAGATCGACCTTGCAGTTGAACCGTGTCATCGCGTAGCCGCCAAACTTATTGCTGACGCTGCCGCACGACTGCATGCGCTGGGCGAATGCGTTCCGGTCGGTGTCGTAGACGACGAAGTCCAGATCCGAGGCGAAGCAGCGCTTTCCACCAAGCGCAACATCACGAATCGCCCCGCCGATGAGCGCGACCGATCCCAGCGAGTGCAGGAGCGGCAGCACCTCCGAAGAAAGCTCGCTCTGGTCGTCGTGCTGGTCGAGTCGCAGCAGCCGCCTGATGCGCTTGGTCAGAGCTTCTGCCGTCTCCACGCGCTCAGTGGTCATCGGCATGGCTCCTGATCTTTTCATACAGGTCGAGTGCGTAGCCGTCGGTCATGCCCGATATCATGTCGGAGAGCAGCTGCAGCTCTCGATAGCGCACGCCGATCCCCTTGCAGGAGCGTCGCTCAAAATGCCACCGGTAGCTGTCGCTAATGAGCGAATAGACGAAGGCTGAGAGAGGCCCTTCGCGCCGGGCATCCAACTTGCCGTAGTTCTTCCGGTCACCGATGGCGAACCACATCTTGTCCATCAGGTAACTGATGACGTTCGCCCCCTTCAGCTCGATGCCGAGCACGCTCGGGCTGCGGTAGGCATGGATCTTCGCGAACTCCTTGAGCGCGCCGCAGAGCTTCGACTCCTCGGACTCGCACTCCAGCAACGCCTTCTCTCTGCCGTACGCGAAGATGGCATCGCGGTCGCCGAGGTACGTGTTCGTCGCTCCCGTCACGAGGCGCTCGACGAGGCGCGTGCGCAGGTAACTCGCCTTGACCTCCCGCACGCGCGACAGAGAGAACTCTTTCTCGTCCGCAGTCCTGAAGTCGTCGGAGAGCTGATTGGTGAGTCCGCCCAAATCCGTGTGCCTGAACTCGCGTCGAAGGAAGGCAAGCAGATCCTCCGCCGAGACGAGCCCCTTCTTAATCGCGTCCTCAATGTCGAGCACCGAATAGGCGATGTCATCGCTCGCCTCCATGATCCAGGTGAGCGGGTGACGCTGCCCGGCCTTCAGCCCGGTTCGCGCGCGTATCCAGTCGACAGCCTCGCGCTCCGAAGTGAAGTAGCCGTGCTTCTTGCTGGCGGCATGCCCGTCCTTGCGCTCGTGTGACGCGACCGGGTACTTCATGAGGGCCGCAAGCGCGGCGGCTGTGAGGTTCGACGGCGTGGCGCTGTCGTCCGTCGGCGCCGACGCCGAGCGGAAGGCCGCCGCAAACGAACAGCTCATGAAGATCTCCAACAGGTTCGAGGGCGATGGGGAGGTCGGGCGCGTGCTTGAGTGCCTCGCGAGAGGCATGACGGGACCCGAGATCCAGACCGATCTCCGGATCACACAGACGCAGTACGAGACGATTGTGACCCGGCTCCGTCGGGGCGTAGACCGCCGAGAAGGGTGGCGACCATGACAACGCTGAAGGACGCGAGGGTGAGTGTTGCCACACTAATGGATGCTCTTGCCGCCGAGGTAGAGTCGGCGAGCGATCGAGAGCTGCTCGACGATGCCGCTGCGGCCGGGCTCGACGCCAACGCAGAATCCAACAGGGTTCGAGGGCTTCTTCTCGGTGCGGTCGTGCGCGCGAAGAAGGAGCGTCTCGCAGATGCAGTGAAGGCCCGTCGAAAGAATGTCCCGCTGGCAAGCACGGGCCGGATCCCCATGGCCCCGTCGGATCGACGTGCATTCCTGATGCAGACACTCGAAGATCGATCGCAGATGAAGGAGGCGCTGGGCATCCTCCAGCACCGAGACCTCGCGGCGCTCTCCGATGCGGATATCGAGAGCGTACTGAAGCAGCTCAAGGCGCTTGGACTTCTAGGTGAAGATGATTCCGAGAAGCCGTGAGCAAGCCGTGCGGCCGGTGTCACGCCGACCGAGCGCTTCAAGCACGTGCCACACGTGGCCTCGTAGGTGCCTCCGGTGACAGTGGTGAGGTCGGGGAGGTTCACCGATCGTGGCGATGCCCGGAGAGGACGAGCTTGTCGATGCCGGTGGCGCCGGGTGTGATAGGAGAGCCGCTCGATGCTGAACCTCGAACCCCTGATCGCTCGCTTGGTCGAGGACGTGCTTGGTGCCATTCGCGGCGCCACGCTTGGCGAGCTACGCGAGCTGATGGCGCCGTCGAACCGGGCGTTGACCGGCAAGTCCTCTGCGGCCCGTCACGTCCCAATCCCCAGCCCTCGGGTCACACGACGCCTGCCAGGGAGGACCGTCAGGGGCTCGCAGTCCCGCAGCGTGTCTGACCGAGCCGACGCTCTTTCCGTCGGCGCGATCCTCGGCCTGCCCAGGGAGGCCGACATCACCGATCCCGAGCGGCTGCTTGACACGACGCGGCTGCCCCGGCCCCAGCAGGCCCCTGCCCGTGGCGAGGGTGGAGTACTCGACGGTCCCCAAGAGGAACCGCCGTCCAGCACCGTGCGGCCCGTGCTCGGCTCCGTCGTGTCGCTTCGCCCCGGGGAGAGCTTGGTGAGCGCGTCAGGGGCCGGCATCGTCATCCGACGTGTCAAGAAGGCGTAGCCGCTGTCCGTGACGCTCCTTCGGGGTCGCCGAAAGCAGTCAGGGAATCCCGAGCGCTGCCGCGACGCGCGCGACGTGCGCGTGCGTGACCGCTCGCTCGCGCTGCTTCTTGGGGTCCGCGAGCTTGTAGGCGCCCCTTGCTTCGCTCACGGCGCGAGCGATCCGCCGCCAGCCGACCCCCTCCGAGCGCAGCCGCCGCACGAGCGCGATCTGTTCGTCGGTGAGCGACTTCGGCGGGCGGCCCATGCGCTTGCCCTCGGCCTTCGCGCGGGCCATGCCGCTGCGGACTTTCGCCTGGTGCTTGTGGACCCACTCGCGCGCGCCCTCGTCGTGGATCGTGTCCGTCACGCGGGCAACCATCGTGCCGTGCTGCGCGAGCGCCTTGTCCGCCCTCCAGAGCTTGAGGCCGTATCGGAGCCCCATCTCGAACTCCGCCCACGCGCTCTCCATGCTGCCGCGCCGGCCGAAGCGGTCGCCGACCTCGACGACGATCGCGTCCGCCCCCGCTGCCCTTGCGCGCTCGCAGGCCGCGACGAAGTGCGGCCGCTCGAAGGGGTTCGTCTTGCTGGCGCTCGTGCCCTCGTCGATCTCGGGGTGGAGCAGCTCGACGCCCTCGCGCGCCGCCCACGGGCGGATCACATCGAGCTGGCGAAGCGGCTCCTGGCCCTTGTCGTCAGTGGAGACGCGCAAGTACGGGAGGGCCTTCATGCACGCCGTAACATAAGTCCGAGTGTCACAAAAGGCTCGGGGCAGCGGCGTTTTCGCGCGTCAGCGAAGGACCCCATTTTGTTCACCCGGCGGGAGGTTCGGCTGTCAGCCATGTACTCGAAGCAAGCGAACACCTGACCCTCTGGGGAGTCGAGGCGTTCCTACACGATCTCCCAGTCCCTCCGGTCGCGCGGACAGACCCGAGATAGAGGACAGGGCTCCTGCCCATCCTTGCACCACGCGCGGCCTGCGTTGCACCACGCTTGACCGACCCAGAACGCGGGACCGTCGAGGGCACCAGGAAACGTCGGCACGAGGCGTCTGGCTGCAGCGATCACATCCGCACGAATCTCCGCGACGCGATACTCTCTCTGCCCAGGCGTTCCCCTGACGCGCCCCGTCCTCAAGAACGTTCTGGCCACGTGTCGGTCGACGGCCACGTCGATGTTCTCCCAGCCCGTCAGAAGGACGCCGTAGTGCTTGACGAGGATGCCGACGGCCATGTTTGCGAGCTTGTCGCTGATGCCGTTGAACTCCAGAAGGCGATTGATGACGACCTTCGCGCCGGGATCTCGCGACCAGATGTTCGAGGCGTTGCCCCCGTAGACCTTCACCAGGTGCTGGCTCGCCGCGACCAGATGCTTGGCGGTCGTCGGCGGGAAGCGATGCAGGGACTTCTGTCCCTGCCATCGTCCGAGCAGCGCGGCCAGAGTTCCGAGTTCCATAGTCGCGATCCGCCGCACGTCGAAGTGACCGAGGCGATCGGCAAGACGGCACGCGGAAAGCCACGCTTGGTTTGCGTTCATCATGCGGTCCATGAGGACGCCGAAGAGGAGGGCGTTCGGGTTCCGCTCGATGAAGAGTGCGTCCTTCCTCGGGAAACCTTCCCAGTCGTTGGCGAGCGTCGGCTTGCCAGGCGTGGTCCTCGGGGTTGGCGGCGGGACGAACGCGAGCATGGCGTCGACAAGGGCCGTGTGCTGGTTGCCGTTGACGTCAGACTTGCTCAACGTCGTCTTCTTTGCGGCCATGTTCGTGGCCGGAGTTCAGCACGGTCGGGGCGACGGGGGCAACGTCGGTCTGTGCCGCCCCCTGGCTGCCAGGGCGCGACGGCGATCATTACCAGACGCCGACTTGATCCGCGCCCGTGGCAGCCGTCTGACGGGCCGCCGCTGGTCACGCGCTCCACATCGGCGTCTGCGAGAGAGCCCTCCACGTCGCCATCCGGCGCATCATCGGCGCGCCAGCTCTCTTCGACGATCCGGCGACGCACGTCCTGCCACGCGGATCCGAACGCCTTCACGGTGGACCCTGCGATGAGAATCGCATGGCGCGGGATGTGGTGACGCCTGGCGAACGTCAAACGATCTGTCGATCGACGTTCTGAGGGTTCGCGAGCAAGACCGGACCGCGACGTTTCGTCGTCCTCTACGCCGTGGGTTAGTGGCGCACTTGACGGGTGAGCAGGGCGGAATCATAGTTCTCGCAACGGCCAGCTCATGGCCCGATGTCGCCTCTTCCGACCACCCTCGGATTCAAAGCGGCTCGCAGGTGGATGCACCAAGAGCGAATGGTCTTTCTCTGCGCGTGAGTCGTTCTCGGGGTGGCGGAGGCGCTCGCGCTTCGGAGTGAGATCATGTCCAACTTCAAGAAGATGGTTCAGGCGAGGATCGACAAGACGGGCGAGTCCTGGTCAACGGCAGCGCACCACGTGCGGGCGCCGGTCGCGGGGACTGCAAGTCCACCACCTCCCCCTTCCGGCTTAGCGAGGCTGCTCGGGGAGATGTACGCGCCGGGCACGTTCACCGTGCAGACGGGCAGGGTGCCTGCGGTGGGGAGGTCAACGATCCTCTCCGCCGCCCAGGAGCAGGCACGGAGGCTTGCGGAGCACCCGCAGTGGTACGCGGAAACCGGGCGCATCCAAATGACGGTCACGCGCGAGGATCACGAGCTGCTTGTCCGCGAAGGCGCGGCCAACGACACGACGATCCAGATGATCCGCACGTTCCAAGATCAAGTCACGTTCTCCGAGCGCTGCTGCAAATGCCACCGATGGATCTGGTGTGACCGAGAGCGCAGCGGAACGTGCTTCTGCGGGTCCGAGTACCGCGTGCTGTTCGACCTCGCGCCCGTCCTCCACGGGTCGATGGCACACAATGCACGCTGCATGGACTGCGGCGTCGAGAGGATCATGCACCCGGTGAGTAGCGGGATCAGCCCGTGGCACCTCGTCAACAATGGCCAATCGCAGTGCAATCTCTGCCACGCGAAGGCGCCCGCCGTGCCGGCGAAGCTCGGCCCCGCCAAGGCGTTCCGCTCGATGGAGGTCGGTGTGGACGGTGCGCCGGGACCTCGACACTTTGAAGGCGAGTGTCCGAAGTGCAGCGCGCCGATGTCAGGGGTACTCCCGCCCGGGAGACCGAGCATCGAGTTCCACTGCGACAAGTGCGGCGGCAAGTTCATCGCGGCGCGCCGCGATCCGATCTAAAGGAGCAGTTGCTCAGGGAGGCGTTGGGCACGACCACCTGCCACGCGTGCGGCTGCGACCTGGGGATCGAGCAGGTACCGGATGGTCAGCCGATTCCGGTGACGCACTTCGTGGACGAGTTCCACATGTGCGGCCCGTGCGCCGAGAAGCATGAGCCCACGCTTGCCGCTTCGTGCAGCATCGTCGAGTCGCCCGACCGGTAGCGGAAGGTTGATACGGCGCCGTCTGGTTCGCGGACGGCGCCGGTCGCCAGAGGCTGGAGCAGCGCTGGGGGCACTCGTGGTGTTCGGCCGGACCCCGACGCTTTGCGACGCGTCATTCCCCGAAGAGGCCGAGGAGTCCACACGCATCGCACTGCTTCCTGCGCGCGCTGCATTCCTCGGTGACCTGATGCGCTGCTTCTTCCTCCGTCTCGCCGTACCCGATCAGTGTGCGTCCGTTCTTACAGGTCGCCTTGACGACCACGTAGTCACCCCGGTCGAACAACTCGTAGCATCACTGGTCCAATGGGGAGACCACCTACGCCGCCCATCCGCCGCGAGCAACTTCCGCCGGCTTGATGACCGTTTCGATCGCCTTCCCCGTCTCGTCAGGCGGGTACGCGTCCCCGCCCGAGCAGATCATCCAAGAACTCCGACGATGGCTCGGTGCTCGTCACGAGCAGGTGATCCCTCGCCCGCGTACACGCGACGTAGAGAATCTGCCGCTCCGTGTCGTAGACCTCCTCCAGATCGCCAGTATCCCCGACCGCTTCGATCCGCGCTTGGAGCGGGATGACCTCGTCGTCGCACGCCATCACGACCACGGCTCGGAACTCCAACCCCTTCGCGAGGTGCATCGTGCTGATCGACACGTGCCCGCTCGTCGTCTCGACGCGCTCGTCGAGCACCTTGAAGGGCAGGGGCACCTTGGCGACGGCCGCCTTCGCGCGGTCGATCTGCGCTTCGGATCGGACGAAGACGCCGAACTCGTGCGGCACCGCCCCCGCCGATACCCGCTCCTTCATCCACTTGGCGACGGCCTCAATCTCCTCCAGCTCCTTCGCCGCCCTGACGATCGCGGGTGGTGGGCCGTTGAACACGGAGACCGTGTCGTTCCGCTTCTCAACGTTGCCATCGGCGTCCGTGACGCTTGGACCCAAAAGCCGATCCGCTTGCGTGCGGATTTGGTGCGACGTGCGGTAGTTGATGCGGAGGGTTCGCGAGCGGCCACGGACATCGACGCCGAGGGTCTTCCACGAGAACGGCTGCTGAAAGATGCGCTGGCCGAGGTCGCCCGCGAAGAAGAGCGCGTTCGGCCGACCTCCGCCGAGGGCCGCGAAGAAGCGGACGTGGGTGACGCCGAGGTCTTGGGCTTCATCGACGATGGCGTAGTCGAACAGAATGTTCTTGCTCTTCGAGATCGCCGTGGCGACGGCACCAAAGAGCCCGGCCTCGGTGATGACGTTCTTCTCGCGGAGCTTCTCCTTCACGCGCTCGAAGATCGACCAGAGAACACGACGCTGAGTTTCTGCGACTCGGGTCTTGCGACCGAGCCGGGCGACATCGCGGTACGCCTCCCAGGTGTCGATCTGCCACGCATCGACGACGTGCTCCCACTCGGCGATGAGGAACGCGGCGCTGAATTTGTGTCCGCCAACGGCACGCCCGGCGTCACGGACGAGATCGCGAGCGAGGTCTCGGCTCGCCAGCGTCGCCGGGCCAACGAGCGTTCGATGGAGCCGCAGGCCGATGGCGGGGAGTGAGTGAACGTCGATGCGCTCTCCGAGGCGAGGCTCGTTCCCGAGGAGCCGCTTCAGCTTCGCGTGCAGGGCGCTTGCCAACGTGTCCGAGTAGGTCGTGAGGAGCACACGGGCGTCGGGGTGTGTGCGCGCGAGATGAGCCGCCCGGTGGAGGGCCACGATGGTCTTGCCCGTCCCCGCAGAGCCGGAGACCCTCGCTGGCCCGGCGTAGTCGCGCTCGACGCTCTGCCGTTGATCGGGGTGAAGGAAGACCGTCCATTTCTCCCACGGGAAGTCGAGCGCTCGCTGAAGCTCCTCGACGTTCGACATCACGCGGAAGCGACGAAGGGCGTCGGGGTGCTCGAAGGGGCTCGCCGAGGGAGCCGTGGTTTGCGCCTGTCGCGGCTTCCCGCCCGTCGCCAGTTCGAGGAGAGCCTCCGCCGCTTCGGCGGGTAGGTGATCGGTCAACGCGAGGAGCGAGTCCTCGGTCGCCTGCTTCACGTCGGCAAGCCACTCGGCCGGAACGCCGTAGGCGAGCAACTCCGCGTCCGGCACCTTCGCGAACGGGCGTGGCGCGACCGTCTTCGTCGGCTTCGACTTCGGCGGCGACGCTTTCTGCTCGACGTAGACCGGGACGAAGATCTCCTTCACGGTCTCGCGGATCTCCACGAGTTGCGCGGCCCCGGTGTTCGGGTGCGTCTCCAGCTTCCGGCGCTCAGCCCAGTCGTACGCCTTGTCGTGGTGGTTCACGTAGCAGAGGAGGAGGCTCTCGGCGGTCCGGTGGACGATGAGGCGAATGTCGCTGCTTACGCGGACCGACCAGAAGCTCTTATCCTTCGCCTTGTCGAGCTTATGGAAGCTCATACCGGGGCTCGCCGGGTTGAGCTGCAAGTCGAAAGCGGTCGTCTTCACGGCCTTCTGCTCGTCGGCCGTCAGCCGGGCGAGGCTGTCGGTGAACGTGTCGGCGATGCGGAACTCCATTGTCACACCCTGAAGACCTTCATCACTTCGTCGCCGAGGTGGTTGATGACTTTCACGGCGATGCGCCGGCTCGCGGGCTTGTCGAATGGACGCGACGTATCGCTATGGAGCGACTCCCACGCGTCGGCGTCGATCTCGGCCTTCAACGTCGTCTTGAGGGAGCCGTACGGATCGTTGGCGCCGAGGAAGTAGGCGTGCCGCACGAAAAAGCTCTCCTCGTTGTAATCGGTGTCGATGAACCAGCAGGCGATGCCGTCCACGTCCTGGCTATCGACTTCGCCCGACTGCGGCTTGAAAACATCGACTCCCCAGACTTCCACGAAGATCTGTCCCGCCGCAACCTGGCTC
>Ga0209415_10013931_pt1 | contig 13177 bp, 11 predicted proteins | sample PeaSoiSIISIP2007_FD_187696 | JGI IMG/M metagenome (GOLD analysis project Ga0209415, IMG submission 187696) | Peat soil microbial communities from Weissenstadt, Germany - SII-SIP-2007 (SPAdes) (version 2) | ecosystem: Environmental > Terrestrial > Soil > Wetlands > Peat | place: Germany... | reverse complement strand
CTGCTGCGATTCGACAGGAACCGCACCGGATCGATTGGCTCACGGGTCGGACCAGCCGTCACCAGGACCCGCCGACCGCGCAACAAACCGTCGCCATCGAGCAGTCGGCCGACATGCGCAAAAATGGTGTCCGGCTCCGGCATGCGTCCCGCTCCGCTCCCCTCGCCAGCGGCCAGCGGGCCCTCCTCGGGGTCGAGCACGTGGTACCCCAGGCCGCGCAAGTGCGCGGCGTTGCGCACGGTCTGACGATGGGCCCACATCCGGTCATTCATCGCCGGGACCAACAACACGGGCGCATCCGAGGCCAAGAGGCACGCCGCGAGGAGATCATCGGCCCGGCCCTGGGCGGCCCGGGCCATGAAATCGGCGGTCGCGGGCGCGACCACGATCGCGTGTGCGGCGCGGGCGAGGGCGATATGGTCGAGCGCGTGGCCGGCGGCGATCAGCGCGGTATGGACCGGCCTGCCGGTCAAGGCCTCGAAGGTCACCGCACCCACGAACTCCTGCGCAGCCGCCGTCATCACGACATCGACTTCGGCGCCCGCTGTGCTCAACAGCCGAGCGAGCCAGGCGGCCTTATAGCTCGCGATCCCTCCCGTGACGCCGTGGACGATCCGGCGGTGGGCGAACGGGCGCACGAGGACCGCGTCTCGCTTGCGACGGACGGACTACTCGGCGCGACGCCGGGGCACGACGCGATACGTGATCTGCCCGGTCGTCAATTCTTCGAGCGATCGCGTCGTCAACTTCTTCTCCTTCGACGACGACCGATCGCGGGGGAACTCATTGAGCCCTCGCGCATACTTCGCCGCGACGAGCACGCCGAGGTACTTGTTCGTCGAACGCGCCGCGACCTCGCTGGGGGTGAACACACGCATGTGAAAGACCTCTCCTGACTGTGTTTAGAGTACGTCAACCCGATCACGCAACTGGGCGATGTCGCGCTCCAACCCCTGCACCAACTCCACCACCCGCTCGGCGAGCGGCTCGCCCGCGCGCTCGCGGCGCAATTGCTCGGCGTCGATGATGGCCGACACCTCACACACTGCACGCTCCAGATCACCGTTGACCACCACGTACTGGTACAACTCCGAAGACGTCAGCTCCTTCAACTCTCGCTTGGCCGTTTCCAGCCTCACGAGCACATCCGCCGGATCCTCCGTCCGCCGCGCCTGGAGGCGGGCGAGCAAGATATCCGCCGACGGCGGGAGGAGAAACACCAAGACCGACTCGGGGAATGCCTGCCTGAACTGCCGGGCGCCTTGCACGTCGATGGCCATGATGACGTGCCGGCCCCCCGCCAGCACCTTCTCAACCTCTCGGCGCAGCGTGCCGTACAGCTTGCCGTGCACCTCCGCCGATTCCGCGAATTCGCCGTGGTCCCGCTTGTCGAGGAACTCCCCGTGCGTAAGGAAATGATAATCGCGTCCCTCGACCTCGTCATGTCGTGGCAGCCGCGTGGTCGCCGACACCGAGTACCCGACGTCAGGGCGGACCGCCAACAGTTTCTTTCGAATCGTCGTCTTTCCGCCCCCTGAAGGGGCGGACAGGATGACGGGGAACGGAGTCATCTGCCCTGCCGGACGAGTACGGTGCCGCTCACACGGGCCTCATGCCGCGTGTGGTCACTCGAGGTTGTCGACCTGCTCACGGATTCGCTCGAGCTCTTCCTTGATCAGTACGACGTCTTGCAACATGCCGGCGTCATTCGCCTTGCTGCCCGTCGTGTTCGCCTCGCGCAACATCTCCTGGACGAGGAAGCCGAGCCGCTTGCCGACCCCGTCGGGCGCGCCTTCGCGCAGTGCCGTGCGGAACGCCGCCACGTGGGACTGAAACCGATCGAGCTCCTCGCTCACGTCCAGCCGGTCGGCCAGCAGCGCGATCTCCTGCGCGATCCGCTGTTCATCGACGACCACGCCGTCCGTCAGTATCCGGACCGCCTCGCGCAGCCGGTCGCGGGCCTCGAGCAGCCGTTGAGGCGCCCGAGCGGTCAGTCGGGTAATGGCCGACTCCACGAGCGCGACACGTTCCTCCAGGAACTCGGCCAAACGGGCGCCTTCGGCGTCCCGCATGGCCGAGAGCGCCGTCACCGCCCCCTCCACCACCGCCACTAGCTGCGCGCCATCGGTGTCCGAGGGCGTGACGTCGCTCTCGCTGACCACCACGTCGGGCAGGCGCAGCACCGTGGCAATATCGATCTCTCCCCCGAGCGCGTACCGCTGCTTGAGGCCGGTCAGCGTCGCCACGTAGCTGGCGAAGCGCGCCTCATCGATCGCGGCACCGCCGGTCGCGACGTCCTGCTGCGAGCGGACCGTGAGCGCCACATGCCCGCGGGAGATCTGCCGCCGCAGAGCTTCGCGCACTTCGCCCTCCCAACGGGCGAGTCGGGCCGGCAGCTTGATGCTGGGATTGAAGAAGCGATGGTTGACGGTGCGGACCTCGACGCTCACGTGGGCGCGTCCGACCGCCCCGTCCGCGGCTCCGAATCCCGTCATGCTCCTGATGATGGACAAGCGCGTAAGTTATGATGCCGCAACGACCTTGTCAATCGGAGCGATGTGATTCGTCAATTCCAGAAATCCCACCGAAGCCCGTAGATGTTCGTTTGCCGCGGCATGATGTAGCCGGGGACGAGATTATAGGGGTAGCCCAGCATGTTGCGGAATTGCCAGGTGATCGTGCCGCGGAGAATGCGGATTTCGACGAGCGATCCCATCACGACCGTGCCCGACGAGTACTGCGGGACACCACTCGTGGTTGGGAACGGGACACGAGTCGTGTACTCCATGATCCCATTGACCTGGATATTGAACGAGTGGCGCGGGAAGCGCTTGAGCCATTCGGTGTGGAGGCCCAGTTCACCGCGCGCTTGGTACTTTGGCCGATAGGCGGCTTCCGAGCCCCAGTTGATGCCCTCGATGTCGGCGGTCACCGCGTCCCACATCGTCCCGCGAATGGTGCCGTAGTAGCCGGTCGTGCGCCCGAGGGCGGCCGGCACGTACGTCGTGTCGTAGATCGCCAGCCCTTGGACGAGCGCGGTATCGCGCGTCACGACGCCACCAGTGAACCAGAGGTGTCCGACCCGGATGCCGGCCTCCGCGCGCATCGCCGTCGACGTCGGCGGCGCGTTAGGCGAACCGGTCGATGTCGTGCGGGTAACGTCGCCGAGCAGGCTCACGAACGACAACGGCGTGAATCGGGCGGTCGCCTCTTCCGTCGAGACCGGAGTCAGCTTGCGCCGGTCGAGCGAGTCCAGCGTCGGCCACGCGGTGGGGGCGTTCCGCTCGGTAAACACGTCGATGGCCAGTGGCCCGCTCTCCCAGCCCGCCCGCGCCGAGGGAGAATTCATCACGCCGCGGCTGGGGAACACGCGCACCCGTTCGGTGCCACTGAACCGGATCCCCCAGCGGGAAAAGCCGCCGGCCGCCACATACTGCGATTCCGAGTTAAGCGAGTCGACGTTGGCCGGAGTCGTCGTGGTCGTCCCCGCGACGGCCGCTGCCGCCACCGAGGGACTGGTGTTCTGGAACGACTGCGAGCTCGCCACGACCTGCGCCCACACGCCATGGTCCGGCGAGCCATACCCACCGCGGATGTACGCATTGGTCCACGTCTTCTCGAGATCCGCGAGCCCGGGGTCCGCTGCCGGTGCGCCGTTGAGCTCCAATCGAACGAGGGGATCCATCCCGCGGCGGTAGCGATCACCGAAGATGTCGAACGCCCACGGCCCGGCCGCCCACCCAATGCGGCCGACGAGCGATGTGCCGGACCCGCCACCGCCGAACCGCCCCACGTTGGTGAATTGCTGCGCTGCGAACTGCACGTCTTCCCCGCCGGTGAACCGCTTGCCGAAGAACGCCCGGTACAGGTTCGTCTCTTCGTTGCCGGTCAAGACATCGGCCCGGGTGTACGGGGTCGTGTGATCGACGGTCCAGCTGCGGATGTAGACACGCAATTCATCCGCACCGCGCTCAACGCTGACCTCATCGAGGGTCCACAGATCGATGGACGCGAAGTCGTGCAGTCCACGCGTGCCCGGGTCCAATGGATCGAGCTCGAGTCCGTCGTAGAAGATGCGGACGCGCCCCGTGTTGCCCATGTACGAGCCCATCTGCGGGGTCGAGAGCCACCCCGCACTGAACGCCGTGAACCCCGGGATGCGTCCGAGCAAGTCGGCGAGGGTCAACGCCCCCGACTCAAAGAGCTGGTCACGATCCCAGTGATAGCTCGGGCCCACGCTGAGCAACGGGGGCGACTCGCCGCGGAGCATCGGCACGCGAATCTTCGACGTGTCCGGGTGATACGACAGCAGGATGCTGTCGGCCTTAGGCACCCGATGGTGGGTCGTATCCGGCGGCAGCGTGTCTCGGCGGAGCGAATCGACCACCATCGAGTCGATCGCCGACACCGCATCGCGGCGTGCGCGCGCCGAGTCGGCGGCCGAGCCCTGCGCGCCCGCCTGTGCGGCAGTCACGCACCACACCAGGCCGGCCCCGACGCCCAGGCAGACCCGCACGCGCCTCGCGCTCTCTGCCGGCGCCGTCGGGCGCGCAGGAACCCGCTGGGTCAGCGCACCCGCCCGCGGGCGAATTCGACGAACATCCCGACTGGTACACCGGTGGGGCCCTTGGGGGTCGCCACCAGATCGGTCTCCGAGTACGCCGTACCCGCGATGTCGAGATGCACCCACGGCGTGTCACCGACGAATTCCTTGAGGAACCGGGCCGCCGTGATGGCCCCGGCGGGACGTCCGCCCGTGTTCTTGATGTCGGCGACGTCGGACTTGATCGCCTCCTGGTAGTCGTCCCAAACCGGCAACCGCCACCCGCGTTCACCGGACCGTTCCCCAGCCGCCAGCAGCTCCGAAACCAGGGCCTCATCGTTGCCAAATACGCCGGTCGCCACGTGCCCGAGCGCGACGACGCAGGCGCCCGTGAGGGTCGCCGCATCGACGATCGCCGTCGGCTCGAACCGCCGCGCGTAGTCGAGTACATCAGCCAACACGAGCCGACCCTCCGCGTCCGTGTTGATCACCTCGATCCACTTCCCCGATGCCGCACGGACGACGTCGCCCGGGTTGACGGCCGTCCCTGACGGCATGTTGGTTGTCGCGCCGATCGCGCCGATCACGTTGATCGGCAGTCGGAGGCGCGCGATTGCCTCGACTGCCCCCAGGACGCCAGCGGCGCCACACATGTCGAACTTCATGAATTCCATGCCGGCCGCTGGCTTGATCGAGATCCCCCCGCTGTCGAAGCACAGGCCCTTGCCGACGAGGGCAATCGGCTTGGCGGTCGGGACCGTCCCTCGGTATTCCAGGACGATCAACTTGGGATCCTGTGGCGTGCCTTGGGCGACGGACAGGAACGCACCCATGCGCAGCGCTTCCATCTCGCGCCGGCCCAACACGGCGACCTCGATCGAGTGCCGGCGACCCAGGTCGCGCGCCGTTTCGACGAGGTAATCCGGGGTACAGAGATTGCCCGGCATCATCGCGAGCCGGCGAGCGAGCTCATAGCCTGCCGCGATCGCCGTCGCGGCCGCGACCCCTGCCGCTCCGGGAGCCGCGTCGTCGACGTGGATCGTCGCTGCCGTGAGTGGGGCGCGGCGCTCGTCCGCCGGTGGCGGCGTCTTGAGGTCCGTATACTCCCAGCAGCCGAGCGCCAGCCCGACACCAATCTGCTCGACGTCTGCGGCCGTGACCGCGCCCGCATACCACGTGAGCGATCCCACTCCCAATCCGTGGGCTCGACGAGCGGCGAGGGCCGCCGCACGGCGCAGGGCCGTGTGCCGGTCGGCTCCCGCCCCGAGCCCCACGAGGAGCACACGCGCCGGCCCTCGCGCGGCCCCAGCGAGATGCAACACCTCATCGCGAGCGCCACGGAAGTCGCGGCGGTCGATGATGCGCGTGAGTGCACCCCCCAGCGCGCTGTCGACGGCGCCCAACGCCGGCGGCAGCGACGCGCCGGGCCCGCAGGGCACCACGAGCAAAGGGGTCTCGAGCGCCGCCAAATCGAGGCGGCGAGCTGACAAGGTCAGAGTCATGGGGAGGACGGGGAAGAACCGTTTACGGCGCGATGCTGGAAGGTATGCCGGGCCGGGCCCGACAGGGAGCGGGGGCGGAACGACAGGGAGCGGGCAGCGGGAAGCAGGTAGCGGACCAACCCGCAGGCTGCCGCGTGCCCTACGCCGCAACCGGCCCTCCCCCGGTAGTTCCGCTACCCGCTCCCCGCTACCCGCTCCCTGTTCTTCCGCTCCCCGCTCCCCGCCACCCGCTTCCTTGTCATAATGGTGATGGATTGACGATGAGGATCAATTGTCATAATGTGCATGTATCGCGACAGAGAGGATCCCCCATGCGCGCCAACGATGCGCGGGAGTCGGCCCGCCGGAAGAAGGCGTTCGGAGATGGAGTGGCGACCCTGTTGGCCCGCAGCGGGCGCACGCTGGCCGATGATCTCGGGGTCTCGCCTAGTGCGGTGTACGCGCTGGCCCGGCGCGGGACCGCCCAGATGCCGTCCGCCGAGCGGCTGCGCCGGTTGGCGCTGGTGTGCGAGGCCGAAGCGGAGCGATTGACGCTGGCGGCCCGGGTGCTCCACCAGGAGGCGTACCGGATAGATGCATTGTCAAAGTGACGAATGCAGATCGCCTTGACCGCTTCACATTCTAGTGATGGCGGCGGGGGCGCGACGGTCGGTGACCGGGCGCGATCAGCGCCGGTCGGCGAGCACGACCCGAGCGGCGTGGTACCCGCACATGCCGTGGACGCCGCCGCCGGGCGGGGTCGACGAGGAGCAGAGATAGACGCCGGGGACGCCGAGGCGGTACGGGACCCGCCGGGCGGTGGGACGGAACATGACTTGACGGAGGGTGTTCGCACCCCCGCCCAGGTCTCCGCCGATCAGGTTCGCGTCGTACGCTTGGAGGCGGGAGGGCGACATCACGGAGCGAGCCAGCACGACGTCACGGAACCCGGGAGCAAATCGCTCGATCTGCGCCTCGATGCGGGACACCATGTCGACGTCGGAGCCGTTGGGCACATGGCAATACGCCCACGCCGTGTGCTGACCCGGAGGGGAGCGCGACGGATCGAACAGCGACGGCTGGACCAACAGCACGAACGGTCGATCAGCATGCTGGCCGCGCCAAGGCGCACCCTCCGACACGATGAGCTCAGCCAGTGTACCACCCAGATGGACGGTCGCTGCTTGGGAGCAGAGCGGATCGCCCCACGGGATCGGACCCGAGAGGGCCCAGTCGAGCTTGAATGCTCCAGGCCCATGGCGGTACCGCGCCAGCGCCCGGCGCTCGCCGGCTGGCAGCGCCGAACCAGCGACGGAGACGACCTGCCTGGGTGTGAGGTCGAGCAGGATCGCAGTAACGCCGGCGAGCTCGGTCAGTGCGTGGACCGGTGCCTGCGTCGTGACGGTCCCACCGATCGAGGCCAGGTAGCTGACAAGGGCGTCGGCCAGTGCCCCGGCGCCGCCACGCGGGATCGGCCACCCGACCGCGTGGGCCGCGGCCCCCAGGACGATCCCGAAGGCCGAAGAGCCGAGCGCCGTCAACGGGAGCAAGCTATGCGCCGCCAGCCCGCCGAACAGCGCCTGCGCGCGCTCGCCCGTGAACACCGTCTGCGCCAGACTGCTCGCCGGCACGAGCGCACGACGTCCGAATCGGGCCAGGAGGAGCGGGTGCGATGGGAGTCGCAGTGGGGGGAGGGGCGCCAGGATGTCGTCACACAGCGCCTGCCAGCGGCTGACAAACGGCCCGATCAGCGCGCGATACCGTTGGCCGTCCCGACGGCCGAGGCCGGCTGCTGTCTCGTCGACCGACCGGTACAGGCCGACCGCCGGACCGCGGTCGAGGGCGTGAGCCAGGGGGATCGTCGGATGTATCCACTCGAGCCCGTGGGCGGCCAGCGGCAACTCTCGAAAGAAGGGCGACGAGAGCGCCAGGGGGTGGACGGCCGACCCCAGGTCGTGCAAGAATCCGGGTAACGTGAGAGACCCCGACCGCACGCCACCCCCAGGCACCTCGGCCGCTTCGCGCACGGCGACCGACCAGCCGGCGCGTGCCAGCGCGATGGCCGCCGCGAGCCCGTTGGGGCCCGATCCGACGACAACCGCCGTCCCTGGCTCGGCGCCTCGCCCGTGGTGGTCACTGGCGGCGCCGGCCGCGGGCATGCTCTGGCCGCGGTGGATTTGGCTGCGGGCGGTGGGGCTCATGTTCGCGTCCGCATTCTACTCACTGGTCTTCCAGATCCACGGGCTGATCGGCCAGCGCGGCATTCTGCCGGCGGGATCGTATCTGCGCGCGATTGCCCGCGCCGCGCCCGGCGTGACGCGCTACTGGGCCGCCCCTACCCTGCTGTGGATTGCCTCGGGCGATCACGCGCTCAGTGCCGTCGTGTGGGTGGGTCTCATCGCCGCCCTCCTGCTCACGCTCAACGTCTGGCCGCGGTTCACGGTCGCCGTCTGCACGGTCGCGTTTCTCTCGTGCATTGCCGCGCTGCAGGACTTCGCCTCGTATCAATCGGACGGGATGCTGCTGCAGGCGGGGGTCGCGTCAGTGCTGCTCGCGCCCCGTGGCCTGCGCCCGGGACTCGGGGCGGCCTCGCCGCCCTCTCGGGCCAGTGTCTGGCTGCTGCGGTGGGAATGGTTCGCCATCTACTTCGAGTCGGGGTTGGTCAAGCTGATGAGCGGCGACGTGCAGTGGCGCACACTGACGGCGATGGACCACTACTACGAAGATAGCCCCCTGCCCGCCTGGCCCGGCTGGTACGTCCAGCAGCTGCCGCACGCCTTTCATGCCGGCGTCGTGCTGCTGACGTTTGGCCTCGAGCTGGTGATGCCCTGGGTCGTCTTCGCTCCCCGGCGCGCGCGGCTGGCCGCCGCCGTCATCGTGACCGGTTTCCAGACGAGCATCATCGCGACCGCCAACTACGCGTTTCTCAACTACCTTGTGCTCGGACTGGGCGTGTTCCTGATCGACGACGAGGCGGTGACGATGAGCCGCCAGTGGGTGGCGCGCCGCCTGTCGCGGGTCGGCCGACGCGGAGTCGGCCGGCTCCCATCGGCGCCGCGGCCCGCTGTGGAGGAGGGACACGACCCGACGGCTCGTCCCGACCTCAGACAGACCGGCTCCGTGTGGAACGGCCGGATCGGCGTCGTCGCGCTCTTCATCACGGTGTATGTCGGCGTCGTCGACTTCATGCCCTACGCCGTCCCATCAGCGATGCGCGTCCCGGCGCGACTGCTGGCCCCGTTCCGCATCACCAATGCGTATGGGCTGTTCGCCAACATGACCACCGCCGAGTACGAGATCGAGTTCCAGGGCCGCGGCCCGGACACCACGTGGGTCCCCTACCTATTTCGCTACAAGCCGCAGGATCCGTTGGTGGCGCCCGGGATCTATGCACCTTATCAGCCGCGCTTCGAGTGGAACCTGTGGTTTGCCTCGCTGGGTCCGTGGGATGACAATCCCTGGGTCGTGACGACGCAGGTGCAGCTCCTGACGAACGATCCCAGCGTCCTCCGGTTGTTCGGCGGCAATCCGTTTGCGGCATCGCCCCCGGCGGCCGTGCGGACGGTGTTGTGGCGCTACTGGTTCACCGATTTCGCGACGCGACGGCGCACCGGCCGCTGGTGGAACCGCGAGCTCGTGGGGCCCTATGCCGGCACCGTGACCCGCGGCGCCGACGGGTCGCTGCACTACGACCCGCCGTAGCCCCTTGTCCTGGACGCCCGCCCTCGCCAATTTATATGAACATGAGTTCATATTCAATGCCGTCCCCCGAGTCCTGCAGGCATGCATCGCCGTCTCCTCCTCTCTGGCCTGGCGATCTGGGCTGTCGCCACGGGTGCCCTGCGACTGGGCGGACAGTACATCCTACGCCCAGGTGACTGGACGGGCACGGCGATTCTCTTCGCCGTGAGCTTCCCGCTCATGGCGTGGGTGGTACGGCGGTTGTGCCGCCGCGCGTTGCCGCGCCGCGAGGATTGGCCGGTCGGCGCGGTCTCCGTGGCGCTGCCCACGCTCCTCCTCGATCCGTTCTCCAGCTGGCTCTTCCCCGTCGTGTTCCCCAACATGGCGCCGGCGGTCGCCGGCGCGTTCGGCGGCTGGATGCTGTGGTGCTGTGCCGCCGCTCTCGTCGGGGTGACCGTCGGCCGAGGGACCCGCTCCTGACGGGCCGCCCCAACCCGCTCGCCGGCGAGGACCTGCCGGCGGCCCCGCGCCAGCAGCGGAGTCTGGACAAGCGCTCACGACTCAGGGCGGCGGGGCTCACGCTGTTCGGTCAGCGAGGATATGAGGGGACTTCCGTCGACGGCATCGCCCGGCGAGCGCGACTGGCCGTGGGCAGCTTCTATCAGCACTTCCGGTCCAAGCGTCAACTGCTGCTGGTGCTGATGGACGAGCTGCTGGAAGGCCTCAGCCGGCTCGATCTTCGTCCGGCGGCGGGCGGCGATGGCCGAGCCGTCGTGCGCGCGCTCTTGGCCGGTGCGTTCGCCACGGATCGCCAGTATCTCGGCGCGGTCCGCGCGTGGCAGGAAGCCGTGCTCTCGGATCCGGGTCTGGCGCGAGAGCAGCGACGGATTCATGCGTGGACGACGGTCCGCGTGGTGGCGGCGTTCACGCGCCTGCAGCAAATGCCCGGCGCGCGACGCGGAGTCGACGTATTGGGACTGGCGCGGGTCATGGACGGCTTCTTCTGGAATCTGTTGGGGCGAGCTACGCAAATGTCCGCTGCGGAGCTCGACCAGTGGATCGAGGCGGCGACGCATCTCATCTATCACGCACTCTTCGCCGACCCGCCCATGCAGTCGAGGCGAGTGCCACGCCCTGGCTAATGCTGCCGGTCAGGCGCGTGCCACGCCGAGCGGAGGGCCGCGATGCCGCCCGGCATCGGAGAGGCCGCCCGATACGACGTTACCGTGGCGGGGGCCGCCTACCTGGCGCCGCGCGTGTTGCCGCCCGGCACGTTGGTGCCGGGCATCGGCGTGTCGAGAAACGGGGTGACCGCTGCGGCGAGCGCCGGCGCCGAACCGAGGTTGTAGTGCGTCAGCCCCGGCAAGATGGCGAGCCGGGCAATGGACATCCCCGAGCCGTCCCAACCAGCGTCCTTCTGGCCCCCACCGAGCAGCTCGAAAAACTGCACGACATGCGCCATACGGACGGCGTCAGCATCACCGAACACCAGCATCGTGGGCGCCTTGATCGCGGCCACGTCCTTCGACCAGTCGTAGTCCTTCCTGAGCATGTCACCGAGCTTGCCGACGAGCACCGGCCAATCCGCCGGTCTCGGAGCAATGCGCGCATAGCACTGGTAGATCGGGCTCTGCTTCATCGGCTCGGCCAAACTCGCATTCATCTGCGACATGGCCGCGGTGACCTCCGGGTACCACCCGTCGCGCCGGCAGGGCGTCGACGCGACCACCAATCTCCCGACGACCTCGGGATGTTGGATCGCCGTGCGCAATGCGGCCCCCGCGCCGAGGGAGTAGCCCATGACGTCGGCCGGGCCGACCCCGAGGTGGGTGATCAGTGCCGCCAGGTCGTCGCCAAACGCCTCATAGCTCAGCGGGCGGGCGATGTCAGCGGTGTGCCCGTGCCCCTGCAGCTCGACCGCAATCACGCGGCGCGTCTTCGCCAGCGCGCTCAGCACGCCTCCGAACATGTCGACCGAGCCCAGGCCACCGTGTGCCAGGACGAGCGGCGCTCCGGTGCCGTGGACCTCGTAATACATCTCGAGGCCGTTGACCGGCGCGTACCCGGTCTCGACGGGCGCAATAGCGAGCGTCATCGGGATGCCCGAGGACGCGACACGCGCGCAGACAGCACCTTTACGGGCTGGCCGCTGGCTTCCCCGTCGCGATCGGTCGCGCGCCGGGCGGACCGTGATCCCAATCCTGCGCGCTCGAGATGTTCGGCATCCCCCAGTCCTCGCCGTTCCAGCCGTTGAACCCGTCGAGCTTGAAGAACCAGGCGCCGGTGTTGGAATCCGTGATCATGATGAGGCCGTCGGTGTTGCGCACCATGATCCCGAACGCGCCGTTGTACACGCTCGTACCCGGACCAGCCATGCCGCTGATGCCCGTCTGGTGCGTGCATTCGCACGTGTAGTACCACCCCTTGTTCTTCGGATGGACTGGGTCCTGCATGTTGAAGATCTGCAGCCCGTCCTCGTACCCCGACACGAACACCAGCGGCCACCGGACTTCGTGATTGTGCGACAAGTCGTTCCAGTCGGCGTTCCAGACTGACACCGGCTGCGTGATCGCCGGCACTTTACCCTCGAGCCCCGGGCGCAGGTCGAAGATCCGGAGCGGCGCCCACTGATACTCGGTCTCGGTGATCGCAAAATTTCCGTCGGGGCTGGGCGTGAATGTGTGCCCCCACGCGATTCCGGCCGGCCCGACGATCGATGTGATGAGCTTCGGCTCCTCCGTCTTCGTGACGTCATAGATGTAGTACCCGCCCCCGCCCGCGCCGTAGAACTTGTCCTGACCCCGGGCCGGATCATAGCCGACGTAGAAGTCGTGGTAGCCGGGCATCAAGATCGGGATCGGAGCGAACCCAGGGAGCACTTCGGCGCGCGCGTTGTTGGGCGGCACGGGGACCTTGCCGACGAGCTGATGGGCCGTGTCTCCGGCCACCACTTTCTCCATGTCGTAGACGTTGGCGAAGTTGGAGGTGGTGGTCGTGAACAGCAGCACGCGGCCGTCCGAGTGCTTGTAGGCAAACAGATCGTGGAACCCGCCCGGCGTGTCCGGTGCGCGGATGCGGGCGACCACCTTGACTTTGCTCGTATCCGGGAGCCCGGTCACATCGAAGATGATCGCCCCCAGGTCGGCATCCGGCGTGCCTTGTCCGAACTGAAAGCACTCGGCCACGTAGTAGCGCCCCTTGAGCTTGAAGTACTTCGTGCGGAGACCGCTGCCCCGGTGGAGGCTGACGTTCTCGATCGTCCACTTATAGAGCACCTTGACGTTGTTCAAGTCCTTGAGGTCGACGATGGAAAAGCCCGCGCGGTCGCGCATCTGGGCGACGTAGGCATAGGGCCGGGTCAGTTCCTGTTCCAGATCGGCGTCGGCGACGCGAAAGTAGCCACCGAGCGGCACATGACCGACCAGATGCACGTTGGAGCTGCCGCCCACCTTCTGCGGCAGGCCGCCATCGG